>Ga0157372_10000924_pt1 | contig 32003 bp, 28 predicted proteins | sample C55metaG_FD_115307 | JGI IMG/M metagenome (GOLD analysis project Ga0157372, IMG submission 115307) | Corn rhizosphere microbial communities from Kellogg Biological Station, Michigan, USA - C5-5 metaG | ecosystem: Host-associated > Plants > Roots > Rhizosphere > Soil | place: USA: Michigan...
AGTACGGACCTCGAGTGCCCCACACCCAGAAGCTCGTCACGAGGCTCATCGCCGGGTCGAGCGAAAGATCCCAGCTGAGCAGCAGCAGCGAGCCGGCGAGCACACGCGGGACGAGCTGATCGCGCGACGCAAAGCGGCGTCGCGCCAGCGCGTACGACGGGAGCGCCATGAAGAACCACGAGAGCGGAATCAGCAGCGGCACGTGACCGAACCACCTGGCGCCAAGCGCGGGCGTGTAGTGGTATGGCCCGAACGGGAGGCCGAGCGTGGTTCCCGAGAGCTCGCTGGCCAGTGAGAGCGCATAGACGGCGAGGAACGCGGCGACCCAGCGCGCGCCTGCGCGTCGCGTCAGCAGGAGCGCGAGCGCGAGGAAGGCGACGAGGATCTGCGCGCGCGGTGCGAGGAGGAGGATCCACCCGTACGCGGCCGCCGCCTGCGGCGCGGCGGCCAGGCGTTCGGGATGGCGGCCGAAGGTCGCGAAGCCCGCAAGCGAGAAGGCGGACACCGTGTACACCACGGCCAGCGCCACGCGGCCGGCCCACTCGGCGCGCAGCCCGGGCTCGATGACTGCGCCCGCCGGCTCGCGACGCTCCGCGGGCAGCGTGGCGGCTGGCTGGCCGTCGATGCCGGTGCGCGCGTTGACGAATTCGCTCATGACCATATAATGTCCAGAATGTTACGTTAATAGACTGGACATAATCTTGACGAATCGTCGAGCTTTGTCCAGCTTTTGTCTGGACCGCTGGGAGACAGATGGGGAGAGCCGTAGTGATCGGGTCGGGCCTCGGCGGGCTGGCAGCCGCGGTGCGCCTTCGCCGGATGGGGTGGGACGTGACCGTGCTGGAGGCGCTGGATCAGCCCGGTGGGCGGGCGCGTGTCTTCCGGCGCGACGGCTTCACCTTCGACGCCGGCCCGACGGTGATCACGGCGCCGCACCTGATCGCCGAGCTGTTCGAGCTCGTGGGGCGCGATGCGCGGGACTATTACACGCTCACGCCCGTCGACCCCTTCTACCGGATCCTGTTCGACGACGGGAGCGCGCTCGACTACACCGGCGACGAAGAGCGCCTGCTGGCGCAGATCGCCCGCTTCGATGCGCGGGACGTGGATGGCTATCGCCGCCTGGCGCGGATGTCGGAGCGGATCTTCGACACCGGCTTCTCCCAGCTTGCCGACCAGCCATTCGATCGCCTGTCGGACATGCTGCGGGTGGTGCCGGCCATGCTCCGGCTGCAGAGCTGGCGCAGCGTCCATGGCCTGGTGGCCCGCTACATCCGCGACCCGCGGTTGCGGCAGGCGTTCACCTTCGAGCCGCTACTCGTCGGCGGCAACCCGTTCCGCACGCCGTCCATCTACCTGCTCATCCACTGGCTGGAGCGGAAGTGGGGGGTGCACTTCGCCATGGGCGGCACTACGTCCGTGGTGCATGCGCTGGTGCGGCTCCTCGGCGAGCTTGGCGTGGACGTGCGTCTCGAGGCACCTGTCGAGGAGATCATCGTGGAGCGGGGACGCACCGTAGCGGTCGTGACGGCGGGCGGCGAGCGCCTGCCCTGCGAGCTCGTGGTGAGCAACGCCGATCCCTCGTACGTGTACTCGCGGATGCTGGCGCCCGCGCCGCGCCGGCGACACACGCCGCGCGCCGTGTCGCGCGTGCGGCAGTCGATGAGCCTGTTTGTCGGCTACTTCGGCACGCGGCGCACCTATCCTGATCTCGCGCACCACACCATCCTGCTCGGTCCGCGATATCGCGGGCTGCTGGACGACATCTTCCGGCAGCGGCCGCTCGCGGGCGATTTTTCGTTGTACCTCCACGCGCCCACGCGCACCGATCCGTCGCTCGCGCCTGCAGGGAGCGAGACGTTCTACGTGCTCTCCCCCGTGCCGAACACGCGGGCGCCGATCGACTGGGCGCGCGAGGGCGAGCCGTACTTCGCGCGACTGCGCGAGTCGCTCGAGCGGCGCGTGCTGCCGGGCCTCGACGCCTCGCTCGCGACGTCGTTCCACATGACCCCCGTGGACTTCGAGCAGACGCTGCGCTCGGTGGACGGCGCCGCGTTCGGTCCGGAGCCCGTGCTCACGCAGTCAGCATGGTTCCGCTATCACAACCGCTCGCCCGACGTGGAGGGACTGTACTTCGTGGGGGCGGGTACGCACCCGGGCGGCGGCATTCCGGGCGTGCTTTCGTCGGCGCAGGTGCTGGACCGCGTCGTGCCTCGGCCGGCGTGAGCTCAGTGCATGCGTCCCGCGTCCGGTGCGCCGCGCCAATGGCGCGGCGCACCGACCTTCGCCCCGGTCACGCGCGTGCCGGTCGAGGGGGGGAGCGCCGCACCTACGAGTGGATCGCCGGCGGGCTGCGGTCGTCGTCCGCGCCCACCGAGCGGATGGTGCGCAGCGCGCGTCGGAGCGCGCCGAGGTCGGCGAGCACCCGTACCTCCGGCATGGACAGCTCGACGTGGCCTGCGGCGCGTCCGCCCACCAGCAGCGACGTGCCTTCGGGAAGGTCGCTCGCCACCGCGCGGAGCTCGGCCGCCACGTGATGCCCGCCTGCGCCGATGACACTCAGCGCCACCGCTCGTGCGCGCACCGCGCGCGCGGAGCGGACGATGTCCTCGGCCGGCAGGTTCGCGCCGAGGTATACCGGACGCCACCCTTCCTGCACAGCGGCCGCCGACACGAGCAGCGCACCGAGCTCGTGCTGTTCGCCGACGGGGGTGGCGACGACGATCCTCGGTGCGCGCGGCGGGATGGTGAACGCGTCGATCACCCAGTCGAGGGCGCGGCGCACCAGCGTGGTCGCCAGGTGCTCGTGCGCCGGGGTGAGGGTTCCGGCGTGCCAGCGCTCACCGATCTCGACGAGCACGCGCGGCGCGAACTCGTCGACGAATGTCGGGGCGCCGAGCACCATCGCCGCTCGGCGCAACGTGGCATCCAGGGCGGGGACGTCGAGCCGCTCCGTGGCGCCAAGCGCTTCTCGCACCAGCAGCTCCAGTTCGGCTGCCGGCACAGTGGCGGCTGCTGCGGCCGAGGTTTCGAGCAGCACTTCGAGCTGACGATCGTCGAGCGAGGCAATAGCGCCAATGCTGTGACCGTCGAGCGTTGCGCGGCGCAGCAGGAGCAGTCGCGCCACGTCGCGCTCAGAGTACAGCCGCTGTCCGGCGGGCGAGCGATGCGGGTGGACGGCACCATAGCGCCGCTCCCATGCACGGAGGACATCGGCGGTGAGGCCGGTCCGGTTGATCACGTGCCGCACCGGGAAGCGCGCCGCGCCACTCTCTTGGTCCTTCATGCGAGCAGCCTACCGCACTGTCCAGAAACGGTCAATGGCTGAGGATACAATGCTGGACAACCAGATCCAATTCGAGCACCGACCCGACGGCGCGTGCGTGCTGCGCGCGAGCCAGGTCATCCCGCTGCCGCGCGAACAGGTCTTTCCGTTCTTCGCCGATGCGAGGAACCTCGTCGTGATCACGCCGCCCGCGATGCGTTTCCAGATCCGCACGCCGGAGCCGATCACCATGCACACGGGAACACTGATCGACTACACGGTCCGGGTGGTGGGGGTGCCGCTCCGCTGGCGCACGCTCATCTCGCGCTGGGATCCGCCCGACGAGTTCGCCGACGAGCAGCTTCGCGGCCCATATGCGCTCTGGCACCATCGGCATCGCTTCGTTTCGCTGGACGCGGCGCGCACGCGCATGGACGACGAGGTGATCTACCGGCTTCCCTTTGCGCCGCTGGGAAATCTCGTCGCGCCATTCGTCCGTCGTGAGCTGCGCAGGATCTTTTCCTACCGGCATTCCGCCATCGAGCGTGCAGTCACCGACGGTACGCTCGCGGCTCGGCCGCGCTAGAAGCACCGACGGCGCCGCGCTCCCATGACCAGGTCCGCAGTCACACGAGCGCGAGCGCCCCGCTCAGCGCGCCCTCGTGGCGCAGCAGCCATCGCTTGCGGTCGAGCCCTCCGCCGAATCCGACGAGCGAGCCGTTTGCGCCGATCACGCGATGGCAAGGGACGACGAGCGGGATCGGGTTGCGGCCGTTGGCTGCGCCCACGGCGCGCACCGCATTCGGGTCGCCCACGCGACGCGCGAGCTCCACGTAGCTGATCGTCTGTCCGAACGGGATCGCGCGGAGCTCGGCCCACACGCGCTGCTGGAACGGCGTGCCGCGCAGGTCGAGCGGCAGGTCGAACCTCGTGCGCGTGCCGTTGAACCACTCGTCGAGCTGCACGCGTGCGTCACCGAGGATGCGCGCTTCGGGGGGCGAGGCATCAGCGAGCGGTACCGACGACGCGCTCACCGCGCTCTCGTGCCGGTTGCGTTCGAAGCGGATGGCGAGCAATCCAGCATCGCTGGCGACGAGGAGCAACTCTCCCACCGGGCTTGGCATCGCGACGTGTGCCGTCATGACTGAAGATTACCGCGCGAGCGCGAGCGGCGCAGCCGCCGGCGCGGTGCTAGCTTTGCCGCGGTTCGCCGTACCCACCTTCGCCCTTGGTCCCATGCGTGCCTTCTCGCTCCTCCGGTTCGCCGGTGCGGTCCTGCTGTCCGGGTGTTCAGCAGCCCCCAGCGTCGAACCGCCGACGCCGGTGCCGGCGGACGGACGTGCCGTGCTCGCCCGCATGCACGACCGCTACGCCGGCAAGTGGTACAACACGCTCACGTTCGTCCAGCGCACCACGCGGCACCTTCCCAACGGCACGGAACAGGTGTCCACGTGGTACGAGGCCCAGAAGGGGCCGCGGCTCCGCATCGACATGGGTGATCCGGCCCAGGGCAATGGCGCCCTATACACCGCCGATTCGGTGTACGTGATGCGCGGCGGCAAGGTGGTGCGCGCGCTCGCCGACGGGAATCCATTCCTCCCGCTCATCTTCGGCGTCTATGCGCAGCCGCTCGACACGACCATCGCACAGCTGACGCCGTACAAGGTGAACCTCGGCCCGGTCTATCGGCGCGATTGGGAGGGGCGGCCCACGCTCGTCGTCGGTGCGGCCTCGGCGGCGGACAGCACGTCACCACAGTTCTGGGTGGACGCCGACCGGCTGATCGTCACGCGCTTCCTCCTGCCGCTCTTCCCGACGCCGGACAATCACGTGCAGGAGGCGCGGCTGGAGAACAACGTGCCGGTGGGCGGCGGCTGGCTGGCGACGCGCGTTCGCATGCTGGATCGCGGCGCGCCGGTGCAGACCGAAGACTACTCGGACTGGCGCGCCAACGTGCCGCTCGCCGACTCCTTCTTCCAGGCGGAGCACTGGAGCGAGGGACCGCACTGGGCGGTGCCGGCGAGGCGGTGAGAGGCCGGGAACGCCGCGGCGGTCGCGCGATTTATCTTGAAGAACCATTCAATTCAGGGGAGCGACCATGACGCAGCGTATCGATTATGGGAAGGCGGGGCCCGGTGCCTACAAGGCCGTGCTCGGCATGGAGACTTACGTTCGCCATTCCGGTCTCGAGCATTCACTCGTCGAGCTCGTGAAGCTGCGCGCGTCCTACATCAACGGCTGCGCGTACTGCATCGACATGCACTCCAAGGACGCGCTCGCCGCCGGCGAGACGGACCAGCGGATCTTCGCCGTGCCGGTGTGGCGCGAGACACCCTTCTTCACGCCGCGCGAGCGCGCCGCGCTCGCCTTCACCGAGGCGGTGACGCGCATCGCCGACGGCGGCGTGCCGGACGACGTCTACGAGGCGACGCGGAAGCAGTTCTCCGACGAGGAGATCGTGAACCTCACGATGGCCATCGCGACGATCAACGTGTGGAACAGGCTCGCCATCACGTTCCGGTCGGACGTCGGCAGCTACCAGCCGGCGGCGCACGCCGTCGCGTCGTAGGCGTCGCGCCTCAGCGCTCGTTCCGGCGACGGAAGAGAAGGACGAGCACCGGCAGGCCGATGATCCAGTCACCCACGCCACCGCGCCGTGCGGCGGCGGGCCGCCCCGAGGCCGGCCGCCCCGACGACTTCTCGTCGCCGGTCGCGCGCTCGCCGGCGGCCTCGCGGTCGGCGACGTCGGCGCGCACCGCGCCCTCTTCGGGCTCGATGGCGTGGCCGTGTTCGGTCGCCCACTCCTGCGTGAACTCAGCGCCGAGCAGGATGATCATTCCCGAGTAGTAGGCCCAGACGAGGATGACGGCCAGCGCGCTCGCCGCCCCGAATGCGTCACCGGGCTTGCTGTGGCCGAGGTAGAGCCCGATCACGAACTTTCCGACGACGAACAGCACGGCCGTGAAGGCGCCCCCGACCCACACGTCGTGCCAGCCGACTTCTGCGTCGGGAAGCACCTTGAAGATCGCGGCAAATAGCACCGCGAGAATGATCAGGGTGACGATGAAGTTGAGTGCCTGCATCACGACCGGTGGAATCCCGCCTCCGAGCATGCCGCCAAGCGCGGTGATGGCGCTCGTGATGGCGAGCGACGCCGCGAGGATGAAGCCGAGCCCGAGCACCATGCCGGCGGACAGGAGGCGCTTGCTGATGAAGTTCCAGACGCCGCCCTGCGCGGGATCCGGCTTCACGTTCCAGGCGCGGTTCAGTGCCTGTTGCAGCGCCATGAACGCACCGATGGCGCCGAGCAGGAGTCCGACGATGCTCGCCACGGTGGAGAAGAGGCCCCCGCCGGGAGAGCTGCGTCCGTGCGCGATCATCTGGTGGATCTGCTGCGCGGCGGATGGACCGATCAGGCCGGAGAACTGCGTCTCGAGCGCATGCTGAACCTCAGCGGGGCTCCAGATCAGGCCGGCGAGGGTGACGAGGAGTACGAGCAGCGGCGGCAGCGCGAACACGGTGGAATAGGCGAGCGCCGCGGCACGGGTACCGCAGTCGTCCCGCCCGAAATCGGACCATGTCGCCTTGAGCAGGTGCAGCAGGCCGCGTCCATGAACATCACTCGCCACGTTCGTTCCTCCGCTGATTGCTTCTTGCAACGCCAACGCTTCGCAGAAGGCAAGGCGGGGGCCAGCCGACCGCAGCGACGGCAGATGGTACCTTTCGTGTAATGAGCGCTCTTCGACCACTGCGGCCCCTCCAGCCACCTCCGCTCCGCTCGTTGCCGTGATGACGCGGGATCAGGTACACGACGTCGAGGGCGATGCGCCCAGCATCCTGCTCGTCGACGATCGTCTCGCGAATCTCGTCGCGCTCGAGGCCATTCTCGAGCCGCTCGGCGTGCACCTCGTGCGGGCGACCGGCGCCGAGGAGGCGCTGGCGGCGGTGAAGACGCAGGAGTTCGCGGTGATCCTGCTCGACGTGCAGATGCCGGAGATGGACGGCTACGAGGTGGCGCGGCGCATCAAGCGGCTCGAGGCGCCGCGGCTCACGCCAGTCATCTTCCTCACCGCGCTCGACGAGGACCGACGGCACGTGAACGAGGGCTACGAGTCCGGTGCGGTGGACTACCTGTTCAAGCCGCTCGACCCCGACGTGCTGCGCGCCAAGGTACGCGCGTTCGCGAGCATGTACGTCGAGCGCGACGTCGCCGAGCGCCGGGCGCGACGACGCTATGCGGACCTCGCCCAGCAGGAAGCGGCGCGGGCCTCGGAGCGCCGGGCGGCGGCGATCCTCGAGAGCATCACCGACGCCTTCTACGCGCTCGACCGCGACTTCCGCTTCACGTACGTGAATCGTCGCGCCGAGGAGCTGTGGAACCGCAGCCGCGCCGACCTGCTGGGTCGCAGCTACGTCGAGGAATTTCCGCAGGTCATCGGCTCCGAGTCGCACGAGATGCATCAGCGGGTGATGGGTCGCCGCCAGCCGGCGCGGTTCGAGACCATCTCGCCGGTGCTCCAGCGCTGGGTATCGGTCAGCCTCTACCCCGAGGCGAGCGGGGGAGTCTCCTGCTACTTCCAGGACATCTCCGAACGCAAGGAAGCAGAGGCCGAACGCGAGCGGCTGCTCGACGCCGAACACGCGGCGCGCACGCGCGCGGAGGAGGCGAACGCGGTCAAGTCGCAGTTCCTGGCGACGATGAGCCACGAGCTGCGCACGCCGCTCAACGCGCAGATCGGGTACGCGCAACTGCTGGAGATGGGACTGGCCGGCCCGCTCGCGCCGGAGCAGCTGCGATACGTCCAGCGCATCGTCTGGAGCAGCACGCATCTCCTCGGCCTGATCAACGACATCCTCGACTTCTCGAAGATCGAGGCGGGCGAGATGCTCGCACACGAGGAAGACGTGTTCACCGGCCCGGTGGTGCAGGACGCGATGGAGCTCGTGCGGCCACAGACGCGCGAGCGTGGCGTCGAGATGGTGGACGAGCGCCCGAGCGAGGAGGGCGTGCCCTTCGTGGGCGACGAGCAGCGCGTGCGCCAGGTCCTCGTCAACCTGCTCTCCAACGCCGCGAAGTTCACGGAACCGGGCGGACGCATCACCATCACCTCCGGGCTGAGTGATGATGCGCCCCCCCAGGCGCAGGTGCATGGCAGTGGTCCGTGGGCGTTCGTGCGCGTCCGGGACACGGGCATCGGAATCGCGCCAGAACAGCTGGCGCACATCTTCGATCCGTTCCATCAGGTGGACAGCACGCACACGCGTGCGCAGGGAGGCACGGGCCTGGGGCTGGCAATCAGCCGGCGTCTGGCGCGACTGATGGGCGGCGACCTCGTGGCCGACAGCACGCCGCAGGTCGGATCGGTGTTCACGCTCTGGCTGCCCTCGTCGCGGGGCGAGCCCTCGCAGCCCGCGGCCGCTGCCCCCGCTGCTGCCGCACCGAGCGAGCTGGCGGAGGATCCTGCAGTGCGAGCGGAGTCACCGATGCTGGATCTCCAGCGGCCAGGCCTCGACGAGATCGGCGAGATGGTGCGCGGGATGGTGAACGACATCCTTGCCGCGTATGCCGAACGGCTGCGCACCGATGTCGCCACGCCGCGGGCCCGGCGCATGCGACGCCCCGAGCTCGAGGACCACGCGCTCAGCCTGCTCGCCGACGTCGCGCAGACGCTGCTCATCGTCTCCGAGGCCGGACGCGATGCCCCCGCGTTGCTGCGCGACGGGAGCGCGATCCAGCACACGATTGCGGCGCATCATGGAAAGCGACGCCGCGCGCAGGGCTGGACGGAGACTGCGGTCCGCCGCGACCACCAGCTGCTGCGGGAGGAGCTCGAACGCGCCGTGCGTGGACGGCTGCGCAACCGTTCGAACGCCGGCACCGTGGAGGAGGCGGTGCAGCTGCTCCTCCGGCTGGTCAGCAACGCGGAGCGGATCAGCGTGGAGGGATGGCGCAGCGCCGACGACGTGCCCGGCTGACGCGGGCACGTCGTTCCTGCACTACATCAGCTCGCGCTTCGCTCGTCGGAGCGCGGCCGACGAATGATGATCTCGTCCTGACCGCCTTCGCCGCGCTTCACGACGACGCTGTCGTCCGCCTGGAGGGGCACCCGCACTTCGGTCTCGCCGGAAGTGCTCGACGAGCTGGCCGATGCGTTGCTCGCCTGGCTCGCCGCCTGCGCGTCCTGCGAGGCCGGTCGGGCTTCCCTCGACCCCTCGCGCGACGTGAAGAAGCGGCGGTCGTTGTACGCCTCGTCGTCGTAGAAGTCGCGCGACTCGCGGGCGGCGCTGGCCGCCTCGGTCGCCGCGGCGCCCTCTGCTGCCGCGCGGCCAAAGGTGAAGTGGCGACGGACCTCGTATTCCTGCTCGCGGGTGACCGGTCCGTGGAGGTAGGGCGGCAGCAGGCCGACACGCTCCGCCGTGAGCGGAATCGCGACGACGTCGTTGTTCTGCTCGATGCGCGCTGCGCCGATCGGCACCAGCACGTCACGGTCTTCCGGCGCCGCCGCGACTTCGTTCGTGAGTCGCACGTCGAGATACCGCGTGCGCATCGCGTCGAGGTCCACCAGCAGCTCGTGCACCTTGCCGATCTCCGTTCCGTCCACGGCGTCTACGCGCCAGCCGCGCACGTCGGGGTAGCCCTCGGCTACTTCGAAGTCATCCACCTCGCCGAGCGGCGCGATGCGCGAACCATCTCCAGTTTCGTAATCCTTCGCCATGCCAGCATCCTCGGGTAGATCGGTGGCTGCGCCACCGCGTTGAGTCGTATCGCGTCAGGGGCGAACGGCGGAATCGGCGCGCGGCGCGGTGGTGGCGCCGCGAGCGGCGGCGCTGTCGGCGGCCGGCGTCGTGGCGGCCGGAGCCGGCGCGGTGACGGCGGTCGAGTCCGCGGCAGTGGTGCTCGTCGTCGTGCCGTGATTGGCCCAGAGCCACCAGGCCACAGCAAGCACGATGATGAGGATCAACAGCCACAACCACCACAGGCTGCGTCCTTCCTTCCTCTGGATCGGAATTTCGGCCATGCGATCAACTCTCCCCTTTCGCGAGTGAACGACGGGCGGCACCGTGAGCGCCATCATCGACGATGAGCAATGGCCGTTCCCGAAGAGGCGCGGGCACCCGAATCGTCGTGTTCGCTGCACCAGCCGGGTCCGGGCTGGTGGCCACGGCACGCACGACGATCCACGCCAGACGAATGCAGCAGGCTATCCCGATATAGGCCGCCACGTCGGCGACGTTGAGCACCAGCGCGCTGCCGCGTCCGTTGCTCAAGGCGAGGAAATCAGGGACACCTGACGTCGACGCGACCATGCTCACCAGGTTGCCGATGCCGGCGCCGGCAATGAGCCCGAGCGATTCGGGGGCGCCACGGTCGAGCCGTGCCAGTCGTGATGAGGCCGCCATCGAGAGCAGTACGGCGACGACGGTCGCGGCGATGTTGATCTCGCGGGTCAGCGGCCCGAGCGAGACGCTGAACGCGCTGAGCGGATTGTGCACGACCTCGATGCCGAGCACTCGGCCGACCAGCGGCTGCTGTTCACCGGACCACAGGGCGACGGCGAGCCACTTGGTGACCAGGTCGCCATAGGCGACGAGCCCCGCCATCGTGATGAAGGAGGCGGCCCCCGTGATGGGTACCGAGGCGCGCCCCGGGGCGAACGACGAACGACGATACAGCGACGGCCACCTCACGATACGACCTCATGCCGGTACGACGATGCGTGGATGCGTGCGTCGTTCCATGCATGAGGGGTGCCGGATGTGAGGACCGAGGGACCGAGGGAGGAAGGACCGATGGACCGATGGACCGATGGACCGATGGACCGATGGACCGAACGGTCCTCCGGTCCTCGGTCCTCCTTACTTTACGTGCTCCCCCAGGTAGCGCGTGAGCAGCTCGAACAGGTGGACAGTGGTTCCCTGCCCCTCGCAGATGCAGTGCGTGCGGTTGGGATAGTCCATCATCGTGAACGGCCGGTCGGCGGCGACGAGAACGTTGATGAGCGCCTCGCTGTTCTGGAAATGCACGTTGTCGTCGCCGGAGCCGTGCACGAGGAGGAGGTTGCCGCGCAGGTTGGGCGCGAAGGTGATGGGGGAACCCATCCGGTACCCTTCGGCGTTCTGCTGCGGCAGCCCCATGTAGCGCTCCTGATAGATAGTGTCGTAGTAGCGCTGGTCGCTGACCGGGGCGACGGCCATTCCCGTGCTGTACAGCTCCGGCGAGCGGAACATGAGGTTGAGCGTCATCGAGCCGCCGCCGCTCCAGCCCCAGACGGCGTAGCGCGTGGAGTCCACATATGACCGCGTCCTCGCGAGGTTCCGCGCGGCGGTCGCCTGCTCCCTGGACGCCAGCACGCCGACCTGCCCATAGATGCGCTTGCGGAAGAAGCGGCCGCGTGGCGACGCCGTGCCGCTGTTGTCGATGCTGACCACGATGTAGCCGCGCTGGGCGAGCATGAGGTGCCACATGTAGGTCGGGCCGTCCCACGCGTCACGCACCGTCTGGTCGGCCGGCTCGCCGTAGACGTAGAACAGCAGGGGGTACTTCTTCGTCGAATCGAATGCGGGGGGCTTGATCATCCAGCCATCCAGCGGATAGCCGCTGCCGCCGTCGACGCGGAAGAACTCCGCCGGTCCGCGCGGCACGGCGGCGAGCCGTGCCTTGAGCGCCGCGTTGTCCACCAGGGTGCGCACGACTTCGTGACTCGGCAGGCGTACCAGCTCCGTCGTCGGCGGCACGCCGAACTGCGACCAGGTGTGCACGGCAAACTTCCCGCTCGGTGCGATGTCGTAGGAGTGCGAGCCCGGTTCGTTCGCCGGCGTGATGCGCTGCATCGGTGCACTGCCGTCCAGCAGTGCGCGATAGAGGTAGAGCTGCGTCGCGTTCTCCGGTGAGGCGGTGAAGTATACCGCACCCGCCTTGTCGTCCACGCCGAGCACCTCGTTCTCGCCGAACAGGCTCGCCGGATTGTGGACGTCGAATGCACCGGGCGTGACGAGCCGCACGGACCTGCCATCGCGCGATACCACGTAGAGATGCCGCCACCCGTCGCGCTCGCTCATCCACGTGAAGCTCTTGCCGCCGTCCAGCCAGCGCAGGTCGTTCACGACATCCACCCACGCGCTGTCCTTCTCCACGAGCACCGGCCGCGCCGCCCCGGTGCGCGCGTCGCCAAGGAAGACAGTGAGGGTATTCTGCAGGCGGTTGAGGTGCTGCAGCACGATCTCGTCCGAGCTCGCCGCCCACTGCATGCGCGCGATGTAGTGGTTGCGCGGGTCTCCGGGCGTGGCGATCCACTTCGTCGGGCCGCCGCTCGCGCTCACCACCCCGACGCGGACGGCAGCGTTCGTCGTCCCGGCCTTGGGGTACTGCACCGGAATCGTGTACGAGTAGAGCGAGTCGGTGTCGTTGATGAGGAGGAAGTCGCGCACACCAGAGGCGTCGAGCTGCCAGTAGGCGATGCGCCTGCCGTCGGGGCTCCAGCGAAAGCCGTCGCGCAGACTGAACTCCTCCTCGTTCACCCAGTCGAAGGTGCCGTTGATGATCGTGCGCGAGCCGTCCTTCGTGAGCGCCGTGATGCGGCCCGTCGCGAGATCCTCCACGTACAGGTTGTTCTCACGCACGTACGCCACGCGTCCGCCGTCGGGCGAGAAGGTGGCGAACATCAGCGTCGATGGCTTCGCGCCTGCGCCGCCGAGCTTCCGCGGAGCGCCACCGGCGAGATCGATCAGCCAGTAGTCGCCGCGCGTGTTCTCACGCCAGACGCGCTCGGAGTTCGTGTAGACGAGCAGCCGCTTGCCGTCCGGCGACCAGCTGTAATCCTCGACCTCGATCGGGCTCGACTCGCCGCGCGGGATGAAGCGCGTCGCCGGGAGCACCGTGGTGCGCCGGCCGCTTTCGGCATCGTACTGCACGAGGTCGCGCCAATCCTGGTTCGACGCCGAACGCTCGAGGCGCGTGTACGCATCCATGCCGGGACGCCATCGCGCGCCGGCAAAGCCCTGGGCAAAGAACTCCGGCGAGGCGAAGATGCGCTGCACGGAGAGCGCGGAATCGGGACGCTGGGCGACGACTGGCGCCGGTGCAGCGAAGCCAGCGAGCGCGATGAGGAGGAGTAGCTGGCGCGCGCGGCGCGCGAGACCGACGTTCATGGTGATCCCTGGAGATGGATGCACCACGATACCCGGCGGCGGAACGGGCGGGAAGCCGCAGCGATCCACCGCCGCCGTGGCCGAAACGGATGCGGCTCTTCAGGCGGCGAAGACGATCGAAGTGCCGATCGAGGCGTCGATGACCGTGTCGGCGAAGCGGGCGACGGATTGATCAGAGTGTCACGAGGCTGCTGACTCGACCCGGCCGGCTCGCGGTGAACTCCCGCGCGAGCCGGCCGAACTCTTCAACGGCCACCAGTCCGACGGTACAGACGCCGATCCCTTCGAGCAGGTTGTCGAGCGCGGCAGGAAATGAATCGTCGCTGGGGAGCGTTGGCACGATCACCCGATGATCGAGCGCCAGCCGCTCGATGAGCGACTGCACGGGTGTGCCTTCGCTGCCGCCCGCGCACAGGACCACCACGGTATCGCCGCGCCCCGCGCGAACGTAGTCGATGCTCATGCCGTCGGCATGCAGCGTGGCGTGCGCACGCGGGACGAGATGCGGCGTCATCGCGTCAGCGCGGCTGCGCCAGCGACCGGCCGGTGAGACCTTCCACGAGCTGGACGAGCGCGACCCGCCACCCGAGCGGCTTGCCAGACAAGTCGTCCCGGCGATCCTCGCGCACGCGCTGGATATCCTCGTCGGTGATGATCTCCTGCGCACCGAGCGCGCTGATGCCGAGCCGGGTGCGCCTGGCGTAGATCCCTTCGGCGCCGATGCGCAATGCGCGCCCTGTGCTGTCGACGAGCGCACCGGTGAGCTGCACCACGCTCACCGGCGTCTCGAGCGACGTGAGCCACGGCAGGCCGGCCACGTGTTCGGTCCCCAGCTCGACCTCCTTGGTCCCGCGCCATCCGCGCTGTCGCGGCAGATACAGTCCTACCTCCAGGGTGATCACGAGCAGGCGGGACACCGACCCGGTGCGCATGACGTCGTGCGCCCAGGAGCTCCACTCGGCGGAGGGGCGCCCGACGGAGAGCTGCATCGTCTGGCCGCCGCGACCGAGCGCGCTGTCGCCGCGCGAACGACAATCGTCGTCGGGCCGGCCGCTCTCGGTAGCGCAGCCGAAGCGCACGTCCGGCGGTATACGGCCGGTCGCGTCGGCCCGACGCACCGCGACGCGCAGACCGGACCCGAGCGAATCGAGCAGCGCGTTCATCTCGGCGAGGAGCGCGTACATCGGCGTGCCGACGTCGGCACGCGGCTCGAAGATCTCCGGCTGCGCGGCGCCACGCTGGTAGGCGATGGGCAGGTGCGCGAGGCGAGTGCCCGCCGGTGCCGCGTCCCCGGCGGCGACACCGGCGTAATACGGGGGGTGCTCGAGCATGCGGTCACCCACGCCACTGCCGAAGGTGGCGCCCGTCGTCGCGCAGCCGGCGAGCAGCAGCGCCGAAGCCATCAGTACGAGGTTCATCCGTGGGACGCTCATCGGCGGATCCAGCTCGGGTTGAAGCCACCGCCCCAGCTCTCGTTGACCGTGTGGAGGCGCACGTTGTTGCCGTCGGTGCGCACGGTGTAGATGCCGGTGACCGTCGGACCGGCCGGCTGCCAGAAGGCGATGTGCCCGCCGTCGGGCGACCAGGCCGGGTGCCACTGCGCGCCGGGCAGTGAGATCCGCTGCACGTCGCCGGTGGCCAGTGTGAGGATGGCGAGCTCGCGGTCACCGGCGTAGATGCGACTGAAGGCGATCCGCGAACCGTCGGCCGACCACGTGGGCTCGGTGTCGAAGCCATCGGGGCTGCTCGTACGCTGCTGCCGATCGGAACCATCGGCATTCATCGTCCAGATGGCGCTCCTCGTGCCCGCGCGCGACACCGTGGAGAACGCGAGGCGGCTGCCGTCGGGCGACCAGCTCGGCGCGCTCACCGAATACGCGCCCTCGAGCGCCTCGGTGAGCTTCGCCTTGTTGGAGCCGTCGGCATCCATCACCCAGATCGACGAGTAGCCCGTCGTCAGATCCAGCCGACGGTACGCAATGCGCGCTCCGCTCGGCGACCAGGCCGGCTCGGCATCGACGCCGGGTTCGGAGGTCAACCGCTTCATGTTCATCCCGTTGCGGTCCACGGCAAAAATGTCGTCGATCTGCGCGTTGGTCCCGAGCTCCTTCATCGACACGGCGAATGCGATGCGCTGTCCGTCCGGCGACGCCGTCGGCATGCGTGATACCGTTCCCGCGTTGATGCGAACGGGCGCCGAACCCGGCGTGGTGCCGAGTACCATGATCTCACCCCACGCCTCCGACGTGTTGCGGTAGTAGAGGAGGTCGTACGCGAGGGCATCGGCTTCTCCGTTCTCGATCGTCGCCGCAACGGCGCCGGTCGTTCCGCCACTCGTGGCCCGGATGGTCACGTAGCCGGGAGCAATTCCCCACAGCAGCCCCGACGTCGTGATGCCGGCCGCGGACGGGTTGTCCACGGACCACACGACGTCCTGCCCGTGCAGCGTATCGCCGTTCGTGTCGAGCACGACCGCCGTCAGCTGACGCGTTCTGCCGACGCCGACGAGCGAGGCGCCAGGAGAGACCACGACCGAGCCCACGCCAGGCGGCGTGACGATCACGAGTACCGAGTCCGCCTTGCCCTCGCTCTCGGCGAAGACCTTCGTCTCGCCCGCGGTGCGCGCGATGATGTGGCCGGTGCCATCCACCTCCGCGATGACGGCGTCGTTGCTTCGCCACGTGATGGCGCGCCCCTCGAGTGGGCGTCCCTCCGCGTCGAGCGCAGCGGCGACGAGCGTATGCCCCTGCCCCTTGGCGAGAGAGATCGACGTCTCCACGATCGCCACGCGGCTCACCGGCACCACCGCGACAACGACGTCCACCGCGCCCGTCTTTCCTTCGATCGTGGCGCGAATGCTGGCAGTACCCGGCGCCACCCCGGTGGCGAGACCGGTGCCGCCCAGGTGCAGGACGGCCGGATTCGACGAGCTCCAGTCCACGGAGCGCCCTTGCAGAAGCGTTCCATCCGCCGACAGGGCGCGCGCCGACACGCGGAGCGTATCGCCGACGCGGAAGGTCCGAGTGTTCGCGACGACCATGACGGACGCGACGTGCTGCTGCTGGTCCGGCACCGCTCGCGTCGCGTCGGCGCAGGCGGCGGCAGCAAGGATGAGCAGCGCATACCGGGCGCGCAGTCTGGTGGATGACATCTGGGTAGCTCTCCCGTGACTTGATTGGTGGGGCTGCAGAGTACGAGGGGAAGGTGATCCCACCCGCTTAAACGGCGCTTATGAGCGCGCCGGTATCGTCGGGGGACGCGTGCCTCCGTTGCCTTTTTTCGCCGGCGCGGTAGCATCAGGCACCCACCATATCGTCCCCTTGCGAAGCTCCCTTCCCCCCACCGGAACCGGGAACTCCCGCCGGCTCGCCGTCGCGCCGGTTGGAGAGCCTGCCGCGCCCGACGCGACCACCGGCGTGCCCGGCGTCCCGGTGCAGCTCACCACGCTCGTCGGACGCGAGCGTGAGATCGCGATGGTGCGCGACCTGCTCTCGCGCACGCGCCTGCTCACCCTCACCGGCGCAGGCGGCAGCGGGAAGACGCGGCTCGCCGCTGAAGTCGTGTCGCGCGCGGTGCGGGAACAGCAGCAGCACGGCGTCTGGGTCGAGCTGGCGACCGTGCACGACTCGACGCTGATCGAGGACGCCGTGCTGTCCGCACTCGGCGTGACCGAGCGCTCGGCCACGATGCCACCGGCCGAGCAGCTCGCGCACAGCATCGCCGATCGTGCCATGCTGCTCGTGCTCGACAACTGCGAGCACCTCGTGGACGCGTGCGCTGCCCTCGCCGACACGCTGCTCCGCGAGTGCGCCGGGCTTCGCGTGCTCGCCACGAGCCGCGCCGTGCTCGGCGTGAGCGGAGAGACGGCGTGGCTCGTGCCGCCGCTCTCACTCCCCGATCCATCCGACGGAACTCCGGAGACGTCGGAGTCGGTGCAGCTCTTCGTCGAGCGCGCCCGCGCCGTGAAGACGACCTTCGCCATCACCGACGAGAACCGCGCGAGTGTCGTGCGCATCTGTCGCCAGCTCGACGGGCTGCCACTGGCCCTCGAGCTCGCGGCGGCGCGGCTTCGCGCCCTCACCGCGAAGCAGATCGCCGAGCGGTTGGACGACCGGTTCCGGCTGCTCACGACGGGCAACCGGGCTGCGCTCCCCCGCCATCAGACGCTTCGCGCGGCCATCGACTGGAGCTACGATCTCCTCAGTGCGCGGGAGCAGCTGTTGCTCGACCGGCTGTCCGTGTTCGGCGGCGGGTTCACGCTCGAGACCGCCGAACAGGTGTGCAGTGGCGGCGCGCTCGCGCCAGCCGACGTCCTCGACGTCATGGCCGAGCTGGTGGAGAAATCGCTCGTGCAGATGAGCGAGGCCGATGACACGGCGCGCTACCGGTCGCTGGAGACGGTGCGGCAGTATGGCGCCGAACGGCTCGTCGAGCGCGGCGAAACGGATGCGTCGCGTCGCCGGCATACGGAGTTCTTCTTCGCCCTCGCCACGGAAGCGGAGCCCCATCTCACCGCGACGTCTCGCCCCGCATGGGTGCGGCGCCTCCGCGACGAGCTCGACAACCTGCGCCAGGCGCTTACCTGGAGCCGCGACCACGATGAGGAGATGCACGTGCGGCTCGTCGGGCTGCTGCACTGGTTCTGGTTCTCCACCGGGCAGTGGCCCGAGGCGCGACAGTGGTTGCGGGGTGCGCTCACCGTGGCAGCGGGCCAGCGTCCGACGCGCGATCGCGCGATGCTGCTCTTCTCGGCCGGCTGCATTGCCAGTCTCCAGGCAAGAGCGGAGTCGGCGCGCGTGCATCTCGTGGAGGCGGAAGCGCTGGCCGGAGCGCTGGGAGACCAGCGGCTGCTGGCCTACGTGCGCAACTATCGCGGGTTGTCGCTCACGCAGGTGGAATCACTGGAAGCCGAAGAGCCACTCCGGCTGGCACAGTCGTGGTTCCGCGAGGCGGGTGACCTGTACGGCCTGCGCCTCAACTTTCTCCTGCACTCGAACCACTTCACCAGTCGCGGCGACGTATCACGCGCAACGGAGGCGGCCGAGGAGGGAGTGCGCGTGGCACGCGCCTTTGGCCTCGACCGGGAGCTTGCCATCGCGCTGCAGGTACTCGGTGCGCACGTTGCCAGCCAGGGCGATGCATTGCGCGCCATGTCGCTCCTGCGCGAGGCGCTCGAGTGCATGCGTCGCGATCCTCAGCCCCTGTTCGTCTCTCGCGGCCTGGAGATGATGGCGTCATGTCTCGTGATGCGGGGGGCGGCCGCTGAAGCGGCCAGGCTTCAGGGCGCCGCCGCGGCCAACCGCGAGGTCATCGGCGCAGGCCTGTGGCGAATGGATTCGGTGCAGCTCCAGCCAGCCATGCAGCAGGCGCGTGCGCTGCTCGGCGACGACGCCTTCGAGGCGGCGTACGCGGCCGGCCGCGCGACCGACGCCGACACCGCGACGGCGATCGCGCTCGAGGCCGCCGCGCGGTTCGGCGGCGCGACAGACGACGATCCCACCACCGATACGTCCGAATATCGCGTCGTCACGAAGGAGGAGGCGTCGGCACCGGCGCTGCGCATTCGTGCGCTCGGCACCCTGGAGATCGCGATCGATGGACTGCCCGTGCCGCCGTCGGCGTGGGGCTACGCGAAGGCGCGCGAACTGCTCGTCTACCTGTCGTTCTGGCCGGAGGGGCGCACGCGCGAACAGATCGGTGCCGCACTCTGGCCCGACGCATCAGCGGCACAGGTGCGAAACAACTTCCACGTGACGCTCCACCACCTCCGGCGCGCGCTCGGTCACGCCGAGTGGGTGACGTTCGAGCGTTCTCGCTATCGCCTGAACATCGATGGCGCGATCGAGCTCGATGCCCCGGTCGCGGAGCAGCGATTCACGGACGCACTCCGCAGCGTGCGCCGAGGCGACCCGGCAGTCGTTGACCTGGAATCAGCCATTGCGTCTTACGGCGGGCATTTTCTGGAGGGCGAGCCGGTCGGCGACTGGCATCTCGAGGTCCGCGACCGGCTGTCTCGGCTGCACGCGAGCGCGCTGGAGGCACTCGGAAACTCCCTGCTCGCGGCCGAGCGGCACACCGACGCGGCCGCGGCGTTCGAGCGACTCATCGAGCAGGAGGAGCTCCACGAGCCCGCGTACCGATCGCTGATGCTGTGCCGGGCGCGCGCGGGGGATCAGGCGGGGATGATCCGCGAGTACCGCCGGCTGCAGGCCCTGCTGCGCCGTGAGCTCGATGCGGCGCCGTCGGCGGAGACGATGGAGCTGTTCCGCCGGCTCCAGCAGGGATTCAGGCGTTGAGCGTCTACCGGGCGAACTGCGCGTTGTAGAACCACACCGCGCGCGACAGGCTCTGGTGCGCACGCAAGCCGAACGGGATGGCCGCGATCCCGAACGCCAGCCCCGTAATGCCAAGCGCCGTGTCCGTGCTGTCCCAGTCGTTGGTGAAGTCGTCGTTGTGCACGAGCAGCGCGACGTAGGCGGCCGCACCGATCAGCGCGAGCGTGTTCGAGGTCCTCGCCGCGGTCACGTAGCGGCGGGTGTAGGCGACCGCGGAGTCGGGGCCGGCGAGAAGCGTATCCACCCCTCCACCGAACGCACCGAGCTTTCCGACTTCCACCCCGGAGCGTCCACGCAGGAGCTTGGGCGGCGAGACTAAGCGCGGCTCGACACGCAGCGCGCACGTATCGTAGGTGCAGCCGACCGGCGCACGAGTGGCCTGCGCAGCAGCCGAGCACGGTACGGCGGCGAACGCGACGAGGGCGAGTAGGCTGATGCGGTGCATCGCAGTCCTTCGGTTGCGGTGGACGGTGAGACCGTCGCACCCCGCACGCTGCGCGCCAGCGAGAGAGGACCGATGCGGGCGACGGCCTACTCGCCGGTTTTCTCCCGATCGCGCTTCTCGGCAAAGAGCCGCGTCATGAATCGCTGGCCTTCCCCGACACGCTCCACCTCCACGGCAATCGCGTCGATCGACTGCTCGAGGTTCGTGAGGCGGCCGGAGAGCTCGGCCGGTGCGGCTCCGGCGCCAGCGAGCTGCGTGTCACCATCACCTGCTCGGCGACGCGCGAGGAGCACCCACGCCGCATAGGCGCCAGCGAGCGCGAGGGCGACGTGCACGCCGGCGTGGCGAGGCTCGCCCATCATGCCGGCGTACACACCGCCGGCTGCATTGAGGAGCGCGAACAGTACGGCGAGCACGAGGCCGACTGGAATGCGTCGCTTCATGGAGCCCTCCTGGTTGCACTCACTACGAGGGCAATGGAGGGGCAGTTTCCCGGGGGATGAAGCCGCCGGCGTGCACCGCGGCCGCGAGGCGACGAATGCTCCAGATCCCGAGCATCGGGCCGAGCGCCAGCATGGGAAACGCCCACGCCCATCCCACTCGCGTCACGACGGGCGGCACGGCCTGGATGCTCACCGTCGTGAGCAGGAAGCCGAGCGACGTCTGAACGGTGAGTGCCGTGCCCACCGAGTGCGGCGGGACGCTCTCCGTCACCAGCACGGAGAACTGCGCACTGTCGGCGATGACGAAGAAGCCCCACACCAGCGCCACCGGCGCGAGCATGAGCAGCGATCGCCCGAAGGTGAGGCCGACCAGCAGCGCGCAGGATCCGCTCGCCGCCATCGCGATCGTCACCAGCCGCTCGCGCCCGATGCGATCTGCCGACAGGCCGCCCCACACGCACCCCGCGCCACCGACGGCGATGATGCCGAAGGCGAGCAGCGACGCCGCAACGGCGGCGTGCGACGACGCGACGCCGGTGCGCTGCGCTTCGGCGGCGATGCTCGCGGCGACGAACGCGGGGATCCACGTCCAGAAGCTGTACAGCTCGATCATGTGCCCGAGATAGCCGCCAGTGGCGAGGCGCCAGCGTCGCTCGCGAAACACGACGCCCACCAGTCCCCACGAGAAGCGACGCGGCGGAAACTGGTATGGCCCATCATGGTACGCGGCGAGGATGAGCAACGCGGCGAGCAACGCGCCGGCGGACGACGTCAGCACGACGCCGCTCACGCCGGCGCCCGGCACGGCGTGCACGAGATACGGCACTGCCTTTCCCACCGTGAGCGCACCGACGACGGTGCCCACGGCGAATCCACGCCGCGCGCGGAACCAGGTGGCCGCCATCTTCATCGCCGGCGGATAGACGCCGGCGAGGAAGAATCCGGTGGCGAATCGCGTCCCGAGCGCCACTTCATAGCTGCCCGCGCCGAGCAGCGCCGCGTTGGCGAGCGCGCCGAGGATCGCGCTGACGGCGAACAGCTGCCGCGCCGGAATCACGTCCGCGAGGTTCAGCACTGCCGACACCGCCGTTCCCGCCACGAAGCCGAGCTGCACGACGGTCGTGAGCCACGCGACGTCGCTGCCGGTGAGCTGCCACGTCGTGCGCAGCATCGGCGCCACCGCGTTGCCGGCGAACCAGAGCGACATGCCGAGCAGCTCGGCGGTCGCGATCAGCGCGAGGATGCGCCAGCGCGACGGATGTGTATCGGCGGCGGGTGTGCTCACGGCGTACGCGCGGCCGGGGTGACGATCGTCGCCGTCTCGATGTAGTCGAGCTTCGGGAACATGCGCGCGAGGTACTTGTTGCCCTGGGTGGCGAGAAGCTGGTACTTCGGATCGTTGCCGTACTCGTCGTACAGCGAGTCCACGACCTGCATCCCCGATACGACGCGGCCGATGGGCACGAACCCCTGCGCGTCGAGGCCCGGGTTGTCCTTCAGGTTGACGAACAGCTGGTGCGTACGCCCGTTCGCGTCCAGAAAGGCGAAGCTCACCGTGCCACGCACGTTCTTCTCGCGCGGCGGGTCGTCCTGCAGCGGATGCGCCTCCCAGTATTCGTTGCGCTTGCGGTCATCACTCGCGCCGAACTGCGCGATGTAGCCGGGCAGCACGCGATAGAACCGGTTGTCGTCGAAGAAGCCTTCGCCGGCGAGCTGATAGAAGCGGTCCACGCCAAGCGGCGCCCAGGCGCGCACGGCGCGCACGACGAAGGGGCCCTTGCTCGTCGTGAAGGCGACGTCGAAGGAATCGGGAGTCGGACCGGCCGGTGCCTGACGCCGGGGCCCTTCGTCATGACAGGCTGCGCCGGTGAAGCAGATGAACGCGAGCAGCGCGATGGAACCGCGGAGAGAACGCATCGCCAAACGAAGCAGCCGCGCGCGGGCCGCCGTCAAGGCTCAGGAGCGTTCCGCCAGCTCCACAGTCGCACGCCTCGCGACCGTCTCACGCTGGGCAGCTGGCAGCCAGAGCGTGAATCGTGAGCCTTCGCCCTCGGTGCTGTCCACGGTGAGCTCGCCGCCCATCAGGCGCGCAAGCCGGCGCGAGATGGTGAGTCCCAGTCCGGCACCGCCGTGGGCGCGCGTGTAGCCGCTGTCGCCCTGCACGAACGGCTGGAAGATCCGCTGCTGCTCCGACGGTGCGATGCCGACACCGGTGTCTTCCACGGTGAGACAGAGCCACGGGCCGCTCGCCGGTGCTTCCGTGCCGGCGGGCAATTCGGCGGCGCGCCCGCAGCTGAGCGTCACCCGCCCACCCGACGGCGTGAACTTCACTGCATTCGTGAGCAGGTTGGTGAGGATCTGCTGCACGCGCTGCTCGTCGCCGATGTAGCGCTCATCGGGGTCGTCACACTGGCCGACGAGCGTGATGTGCTTCGCCGTCGCCTGTGGACGCAGGAAGCCTAGCGCGGCGTCCACGGCCGCCTCGACGCGGGCCGGCGCATGGCTCACGCTCAGCCGATTGGCTTCGATCCGCGAGAGATCCAGGATGTCGTCGATCAGTGCGAGCAGGTGCTTGCCGCTCGACGTGATGCGGGCGAGCTGCGCCGCCTGCTCCGGCGTGACGGGTCCGGACAATCCCATCTCGATGATCTCGGTATAGCCGAGGATCGCGTTCAATGGCGTGCGGATCTCGTGGCTCATCGTGGCGAGGAACTCCGTCTTGAGCCGGTTCGCCGCCGCGAGCTCGTCATTGCGCGCCTGTACCTGGCTGGCGAGCGCTGCCGTCTCCCGGGTCGTGTGCCACTCGCGCTCGCGGTCGCGTACCTGCGCGCGCGCGAGCAGGAACAGCAGCACGCTCACCATCACGCCCACCACGGCCACGAGCGGCACCATCGCTCGGCCCGCGCTGTCGAGGAGGGCCGTCGTGGGCGTGAAGACGAGCGTCCACTGCCGGCCGGCGGCCTGCACGCCGATCGTATCCGCGCGCGCCGAAAAGGATGACAGCCCGGAGAGGTCGCTCTCGTTGCGCGAGCGCCAGTCGATGTTCGAATCGTGCAGGAGCGTCGACGAATCGGTCGACGCGCCGTCGTACAGCCGGAACGCCACGCGTGGCTCGCTCTCGGGCCCGAGGATTCCGTCGAACAGGTCGTCGGCGCGGAAGGGGGCGTAGACGAAGCCGTCGAGCGCCGCGCGCCGCGCCTCGATGGAATGGGGCACGCCGCCGCCCCTGTAGATGGGCACGTAGATGAGAAAGCCCGCCTGCTTTCGCTCGTCGATCTCCTGCACGAGCTGCACGCGCCCGGACATCGCCGGCCCGGCGGTGTCGCGCGCCCGACTCATCGCCTCGCGGCGTGTGGAGTCGGTGAACATGTCGTAGCCGATTGCCGCCTGGTTGCGGCGATCGAGCGGCTCGAGGTAGAGGATCGCGTGGTACTCGTCGCGCGCATCTTCCGGCCAGACGTGGAAGGTGCTGTCGCCCTGCGCGCGCATGCGGCGCACGAGGGCCGGGATCTCCGATCGCAGCGCGCGACGGCTGTAGCCGATCCCCTGCACACCGGGATACCGCTCGCGCACGCGCAAACGCGCCGCATACGCGCGGAACTCGTCGTCGCTCACGTCGTGGCTGGCCGCGAACAACCCCGCTGTCGCCTGCAGCAGTGCGATGTACGTATCGAGCCGTCCCTCGACGCGATCGCGCGTGGATTGCACGGAGCTCGCGAAGCGTGCATTGATGCGGCCGTGCACGGTGGCCAGCGCCGCCCAGGTGGCGGCGGCGGTGACGGCGAGCGAGATGCCGAGCACGAGCCACGGCAGCAGGGACCAGCGACGCGTCACGGGCGCCATCAGGGACGGCGGCCTCGCGTCACCGTGCGGCCTCGGATGCCACGCGCTGCTTCAGGCGCGCACGCGCCGCCGCCGCGTAGGCGCGGCAGGCGTTGCGATCGATCAGCGCGTCGGGTTGTCCCGCATCGCGCGCCGCCACGCGCTGCCAGAGCTGGGACGCATCCGGATGGGGCGTGAGCAGCACGTCGCAGGGGAGTTGCTCGAGCACGGCGAACCCGTGCTCGAAGTCGGCGATCGCCGAGCGGTAAGTGGAGTTGTGCGTGAAGGAGAATCCGTCAGCGGAGACCGGCGTCTGGCTGTCGGCGTACACCATGTCCAGACAGCGCGCTCCCTCGCAGGACCGCCAGCTCCATGTCGTGCCGCCCGGCGTGTGGCCACCAGTGAAGTGCGCCACCAGGGCGAGCGGTCCGACGCGCAGCGTGTCGCCGTCGGCGAAGGTGCGCACGTGCTGCACCGGCGCGTAGGCGAGTAGCACGCCGTACTGCGGATCGCTCGGCCCCGAGGTCCCGTGCTCCAGCACGGCAGCACTCCACGGGCTCGCCGCCACCTCCGCCCCGCTCGCGCGCTGGAGCTCGGCGATGCCGCCCGCATGGTCGAAGTGCGCGTGCGTATTGAGGATCAGCTTCACGTCCTCGACGCGAAAGCCGAGTGCGCGAATGCTGGCGATGATGGCGGGGGCGGATTCGGGGAGTGCGCCGTCGATCAGTACGTGTCCCTGCGGGGACGTGACGAGGACGGACCCGAGCCCGTGGGTGCCGACCCAATACGTATTGCCGAACACCTTGAACGGCTGCTGCGGCGCGTTCCACTCCGCGCAGCTGGGACACTCCGCCGCGCGCGCGGTGGTTCCCTGCGCCACGGCCGGCATGGATGCAACGAACGCCGCGAGCAGCGCGGCGGAGAATGAAGCGCGGTGAATCATCGTTCGTGGCTCTGCGTGCCGGCGTTCAGTACGTCGTTCACGTACGGCGCGCGGGCGAAGCGATAGCTGGTCCGCTCGTAGCCGAGTTGTTCGTAGAACTTATGCGCATCCACGCGGCGCTGGTTGCTCGTGACCTCGAGCAGGACACAGCCCTGCGCGGCGGCCCATCGCTCGGCTTCCTCCATCAACGCGCGGCCGATGCCGCAGCCACGGAATGCGGCGTCGACGACGAGCGCCGTCACGCGCCCAACCGAGCCGGCGCGGTGCAGCACCGGCGTGGCGTGCAGCGTGGCCACGCCGAGCAGATGCCCGACGGACGAAGCATCCTCGGCGACGAGCGCCTTTTCTCCCGCGTCGTTGAATGCGGCGAAGCGCCTCGTCAGAGTATCCACCGGAATTTCATAGCCGAGCTCGCTGAACAGCCGCACCATCTCCGGCACGTCGGACGTGCGTGCAAGGCGGATGGAGGGGGCGGGCGATGGCTGGCGATTCGGCATCTCGAGCGGTGGCGCGCCGGCAGGATGCGTGGCGCGAGCTAGGATATCGGCGCCGGATGTCGAGCGCCAGTCGCAGTGCCGGCGCCTCAGTCCGATTCCGGCTCGCGCTCGCCCTCGTCGCTCGCGGTCAGCACTTCACGCGCATCCGCGGCCGCCTCGGCGGGCACGAGCACATCCACGCCGCGCGCCGTCGGTCCCTCGAAGCTCGGCCCGAACAGTCCGACGATGTCGTTGCCACGCCGCACCGCGGGTATGCCGGCGGCGTCGAGCAGGGCGATCGCGAGGTCGGCTTCGTAGCCGGCGCGGTAGTTCGCGATCGTGACCCAGCCCCGTTCGCGCTCGCTCGTCACTCGAGTGCGTCGCTCATCGCGATGTCGTGGCTCCAGTCGGTGGCGTGGCCCTGCTGCCGGAGCGCCGTCGCGAGCTGCGCCCAGTGCCGGATGCCGTGCATCAGCAGATGCACAACGACCTTGCGTGCACTCGCCGCCAGGGTGCCGGCGCTGATCGTCTGGAATTCCATCCGGCGCGCCAGGTCGGCGTCGGTCGCCTGATCGAGCCACTCATCGAGCCGGGCGCGCGCGTCGGCAAACGTGGCAAAGAGCGCATCGAGCGAATCGCTGGGGACGGCCTCGTACGTGGTCACCGGATCGCCGCGCAGGCGATCCACGTAGCGGCGCTCCACCACGATGATGTGGTGAATCAGTCCGCGGACGGTGGCGGTGCGGCCGGAGCCGACGGGCAGGTCCAGGACTTCACGCGGCTGGGCGGCGAGCCAGCGGTGCCAGTGTTCGGTTTCGGCGCGGGTGTAGTCGAGCAGCTCGCGGAAGGTGAGGGCGCAGGTCATTGGGAGTCACTCGCGAGCAACGCTACCAACCGTTGTGGCTCATCGACGTGCAGGCCGATGCGTCGGACGGTACGTCGGAGTCCGCCGGCGATTCGCACCCGCATGGGCTCGGCGAGCGTGATCAGGACGTTGGGCGCCGCCGGCCTCGTGAGGTTCAGGTACTCGGCTGCCGCCCGAGTGCCACTCTCCGGAATGTCGCGCCAGTCCGGCTGCACGACACCTGCCACACGCTCGCGCGGAAGACGAATGGCGAACCGCCGTCCGACGTCGAGTGCCAGCTCTCGCTCGCTCAACCGGACAGCGCCGTGCCCCAGCGCCACGTAGTCCGCCGCGAGCCAGGCGAGCGTTGCCACACTGAGCATCGTCATCGTCCACGCGATCACCGGATGCCGGCCACCGATCCAGAGATGCAGTACGAGCGTCTCCACCAGCACTGCGCCGCCAAGGCCAGCGGCGAGGCTGCCGGATCGCGCGGAGCGGCAGGTGAAGTCCGTCGTTCCTGTGACCCCATCAGCACTACGGACTTCGGTGCCGTCGGCCATGGTGGCTGCGGTTGAGAGAACGGAAGCGACCACGATGGAATCTGCATGGCACCGGGTGCCGCCGGAACCGCCCGCGCCGCAAGGTTTCAGCGCTTCCCGCTCCGCTGCCGTAGCACCACCACGCTCCGGCGCGTACCATACACGAACCATGCATTCCGCCGGCTCGCCCGCCGGTCCGGCTTCCATCAGTCCCGCTCACCGAGGTGACCCGTGACGCATCCGCGGGTGCTTTCCACCATCGCCGCCGCGCTCCTGCTCGGCGGCTGCGCGGCCCAACGCACCCCCGCGCAGACCACGCCAACGCGCACGGCGCAGACGTCGTCGTCCAGCAAGCCGGCGCGCGTCGGCTACACCCAGGCCGACGTCGAGTTCATGCAGGGAATGATCGGCCACCACGCCCAGGCCGTCGTCATGGCGAAGTGGTGCCCAAGCCACGGCGCCAGCGCGCAGCTCCGCATCTTCTGCGACAAGATCATCCGCTCGCAGCAGGACGAGATCGACCTGATGCAGACCTGGCTGCGCGACCGCGGCGAGGCGGTGCCCGATCCGGCCGATCCGCACTCCATGCACATGATGCAGATGTCCATGGGCGACCACGCGAAGATGGACAGCACGATGAAGATGGACAGCACGATGCACATGGACATGGACATGAGCGGGCACGAGATGCTCATGCCGGGGATGCTCACCGCCGCGCAGCTCGCCCAGCTGGACAGCGCGCGCGGGGCTGCCTTCGACCGGCTCTTCCTCACCGACATGATCAGGCACCATGAGGGAGCGCTCACCATGGTGCAGAAGCTCTTCGACACACCCGGCGCCGGCCAGACGCCGGAGATCTTCGGCTACGCCACCAGCGTCGACGCCGACCAGCGCGCCGAGATCGACCGCATGCAGCGCATGTTGACCACCATCACGGGGAGAACGCCGCAATGACATCTGCAGGTACCAGGTCCCACCGGCTCGCACGGTTCACGACCGGTTCGCTCACCCTCGCCGCCGGCGTGCTCGTCGCGTCGTGCGCCACGTCGACCGGTGGCTCGATGAGCGCATCGGGCAGCTCGGCGCAGGTGCGGCCCACGGCGCTGCCGCCCATCCCGACCGCGGCGTCCACGACTGACCCGCGCGTCGGCCTCAAGGCAGGCCTCAACGACGCCGGCACGGCGATCAACGGGCTGCGGCTCGTGTCGCACGTGAACAAGCCGGACCTGCTCACCGGCGAAGGCGGCGCGCGTGGACTCACCTTCGCCAACTCCGACCTCGCCTTCCGCGGCAACCTGGTGTTCCAGGGGAACTTCAGCGGCTTCCAGATCTGGGACATCTCCAATCCGGCGAGCCCCGCGCTGAAGAAGGCGGTAGTCTGCGCCACCGGCCAGGGTGATCCGTCGGTCTATGGCAACCTGCTCTTCCTCTCCTCGGAGAGCACGGGCAACCGCACCGACTGCGGCACGCAGGGCATCCAGGATCGCGTGAGCAAGGACCGCATGGTCGGCGTGCGCATCTACGACATCTCCGACATCAACAACCCGCGCAAGGTCGCCGACGTGCAGACCTGCCGCGGCTCGCACACCCACACGCTCGTCCCCGACCCGAACGATCCGGGTGTCGTCTACGTCTACGTGTCCGGTTCGGCGGGCGTGCGGTCGGGTGAAGAGCTGGCCGGCTGCGTGGACGCACCGATCGACTCCGCGAACACGTCGCGCTTCCGCGTTGAAGTGATCAAGGTACCGCTCGCGCACCCGGAGCAGGCGCAGATCGTGAACTACGCGCACATCTTCAACGATCTCTCGGCGCCCGAGTCGCACGGCGTCGCGCCGGCCGACGCGAACGCGCCGGTTCGGCAGCGTCCCGCGGGCGCCGGCCCGCGCACCGGCCCGAACCAGTGCCACGACATCACCGTCTACCCGGACATCGGCCTCGCCGGTGGTGCGTGCGGCGGCTACGGACTGCTGATCGACATCCATGACCCCGTCAACCCGAAGCGCCTCCAGGCGGTGGGCGACACGAACTTCGCCTTCTGGCACTCGGCGACGTTCAACAACGACGGCAGCAAGGTGCTGTTCACCGACGAGTGGGGCGGCGGCACCCAGCCCAAGTGCCGCGCCGATGATCCCATCGACTGGGGCGGCGACGCGATCTTCACGCTGAACAACGACCACCTCACGCAGGCCGCGTACTTCAAGATGCCGGCAGCGCAGACGAAGGAAGAGAACTGCGTGGCGCACAACGGCTCGCTAATCCCGATTCCCGGCCGCGACGTCATGGTGCAGGGCTGGTATCAGGGTGGCCTCGACGTGATCGACTTCACCGATCCGCACCACCCGTACGAGGTGGCGTACTTCGATCGCGGCCCGGTGGACGCGTCGAAGATGGTGACGGCGGGCTACTGGGCGGGCTACTGGTACAATGGCCACATCATCGGCTCCGAGATCGCGCGTGGCCTCGACATCTTCGAGCTCGCACCGAACAGGTACCTCTCGCAGAACGAGATCGACGCGGCGAAGCTGGTGCACATGGACCAGTTCAACCCGCAGAGCCAGACGAAGATCGTGTGGCCCGCCGCCTTCCCGGTGGTCCGGTCGTACCTCGATCAGCTCGTGCGCGGCAATGGTCTCGCGGCTTCGCGCACGGCGGCCATCGCCACGCAGCTCAACTCGGCTGAAGCGCTGAGTGGTGCCGCGCGGCGCGACGCGCTGAACGCCATCGCCACCCAGCTCGACAGCGATGCAAACGGCGCCGCCGATGCAGCGCGGGTGCGCAAGATGGCCGGCGCAGTGCGCGACCTGGCCAACGTGTCGATGTAAGGCAGTGGTACGACGGCGTCAGAGGACACTGCGGGAAGAACTCGAATAAACAGGATTCGCTCCCCTCGAGTGAAATGCTGTTCGGGCGGCGGGTCCAGCAGTTTTCGAGCTGTTCCCGCAGTGTCTTCTGAGTGCCCTTCGAGCATCCGCGTCAATTCCACCGATACCTGAGCTGCTTATACCGTGAGCACACCCGAAGATCTGCTCGAAGCGTGGGAACCCGAGGCAGCGCTCGCCGCCGAGGAAGCCGAGTCGCTGACCGGCGTGGACCGCCGCCAGTTCATGTTCATGTCGCTGATGGCTGCCGCCGCGACGACGTTCAGCGGCCGTGTCGCGCTGGCGCAGCGTGGCGAGAGCGGCGCGGCAGTGCTCGGCGGCATGGAGCCGAAGTCGCTCCTGCAGCAGCAGACGCCGGCACCCTTCCCGCTCGGCAACGGCGAGCCGCCCGCCGAGCAGTTCATGCCCTGGCCCGGCGGCACGGGCGACCTGATGGAGCAGATGGTGAAGAAGCACGGCGCGAAGATGTTCGATCGCGGTGCCTTCACCGTGACCAGCTGGGCCGGTGCGCTGCCGACCTCGGATGAGGCGATTGCGTATCTCCCCGCGCATGCCCTGTCGTCGCTGATCCGGGCGCGGAAGATCACGTCGACTCGGCTGACGAAGCTCTACCTCGATCGCCTGGAGCGGCTGAACCCGACGCTCAACTGCGCGGTGACCATCATGCGCGACTCGGCGATGGCCGAAGCTGCGCGCGCCGACGCGGAGCTCGCGGCCGGCAAGTATCGCGGTCCGCTGCACGGGCTGCCGTATGGCGTGAAGGACCTCTTCAACACCAGGGGCGTGCCGACGACCTGGGGTGCTGCAGATTTCAGGGATCGCATCATCGATGACGATGCCGAAGTGGTGCAGCGGCTGCGCAATGCAGGCGCGGTGCTGATCGCCAAGCTCGCCACCGGGCTGTTCGCGCAGAACGATCAGTGGTTCGGCGGACGCACGAACAATCCGTGGAACCTGTCGCAGGGCTCGAGCGGCTCGTCGGCCGGCCCGGCATCGGCGACGGCGGCAGGATGTGTCGCGTTCGGCATCGGCACGGAGACGCAGGGCTCCATCGTGTCGCCGTCGGTGCGTTGCGGCTTGAGCGCGCTGCGTCCCACCTTCGGGCGCGTGAGCCGCGCCGGCGGCATGGTGCTCTCGTGGACGCAGGATCGCGTCGGTCCCATCTGCCGCACGATCGAGGACTGCGCGATGGTGTTCCACGCGATTCACGGTGTGGACCCCAAGGATCCGTCCACCGTGACGACGCCGTTCCACTTCGACGCGAACATCGATCTCGCGAAGCTGCGCATCGGCGTGGATCCCGGGCGGCCGAGCCCCGATTCGGCGCGGCCGTTCCTCGCCGACGCCGGCGCGCCGCCGGAGCTGGTGGCGAAGCTCCGCGAGCTCGGCATGAATCCGAAGACGATCGGCGCGCGGCCCACCGTGCCCGGCATCGGCCAGGGATCGCTGAACGTTGAGTATGCGGCCGCGTTCGAGTCCTACGTGGAGCGCAAGGCGAAGGAGATCGGGCTCGACCTCAACACCGTGCTCGAGCCGACGAAGAACGGCGCGCCGTATCCGGGCACCGTGCCGCCGCCGGCCGGTCCGCCGAGCCCGATGGCGCCCGCCGACTGGAACCCGCGCTTCGTCACCGGCCGCACGGTGAAGGGGTTCGAGTACCTGCAGACGCAGCGTCGCCGCTACGTACTCGTCACGCGGTGGGCGGAGTTCATGAAGGATCTCGACCTGTTCATCGGCTCGTGGGCGGCCGACATCGGGCCGAACGCGCAGACCGGGCATCCGTGCGCCGTGGTGCCGTACAAGTTCGACGTGCCGGAGCAGCAGGGACGCCCGTCGCGCGACACGACGACGCCCCCGCCA
>Ga0157372_10000925_pt1 | contig 31981 bp, 23 predicted proteins | sample C55metaG_FD_115307 | JGI IMG/M metagenome (GOLD analysis project Ga0157372, IMG submission 115307) | Corn rhizosphere microbial communities from Kellogg Biological Station, Michigan, USA - C5-5 metaG | ecosystem: Host-associated > Plants > Roots > Rhizosphere > Soil | place: USA: Michigan...
CGTATTCGCTCCTTCTCGTTCGTACCCTTCGTGCCTCGGGTACTTCGTAAGGAGCTACGCTCATAACCTTCGTTGGTTCCAACACTGTTGGACCCGCCTCGGTTACCTCGGTCGTAACCTTCGGTCCCTCGGTTACAGACAACGAGCCTCCGGCCCATTCTGTGCGGACAACGGCCGGGCCGTAAATCACTCCGCTAAGGATGCAAACCTATGGAAAAATTACTAATCTACCCCCGCTGACTAATTATTTTGCTCCAGTATCGTATCCTTGGTCAGCTGCACCAGCTTGGACGCTTTTGTAAGCTGGGCGCCCTTGCCGGCCGTACCCCTTGCGACAAAGAGCCGCGGAGCAGGACGCATGTAATAGATGAGACCGATCATAGTGAAGAAGATGGCAAAGACGCCAAATATGAGCAATGTGCAGTTCCACGCCCTGGCCAGGAATACAAAGACGATCATCGCCAGATTGATGGCCGACAGGGTAAACGTGATTGCCTTATGCGAAAAACCCTTGTCCAGCAGCAAATGATGTATGTGATTCCTATCGGGGCTAAAGGGGCTGCGACGATGGAATATACGGATACCAAAGACACGCAATGTATCCAACAGCGGCACCATCAGGATCGTAAACCCTACGGCCGGTGAGGAAGTGATGCGGAAGCTTACTTCATCCGTGCCCGCAACATTAATAAATTTTATAACAAGTATGGCATTGATGGTCCCTACCAACAAAGACCCCGTATCACCCATAAATATCTTGGCCGGCTGGAAATTGAATATGAGAAAGGCCAGCAGGCTGCCCGCCAGCGAAAACGCAATAACAGCATACGGCAGCATGTTCACATTGAGAAAATAGGTCCCGAATATCACCGTCGATATGAGCCCCAGACTACCTGCCAGTCCATCGATACCATCGATGAGATTGAATGAATTGATTACGACGATGACCGCAAAATAGGTCAACAGCAGACTGAACATCTCAGGCAGCTGATAGACCCCCAGAAAACCATTCATGCTGCGGATCTGAATACCTCCATAATATATGATGATAAAGGCGGCCAGCACCTGTCCGATAAATTTTTTGACAGGGGATATGATAAGTATATCATCTTTCAAACCCAGAAAGAAGATCACGAGCGATGCCGCCATAAAATATTGAAGTTCAGCATATTGACCAAAATGCAATGTCAACAGGCATCCAAATACGAAGCCGGCAAAAATACCCAGTCCACCCAGGGGAGTGATAGGCGCATGATGCACCTTACGCTCGTCGGGCACATCGAATAACTTTTTCATTTCAGCCACATTGATGACAGCCGGGATAGCAAGGAAGGTAATCGTAAAAGAAATGGCTATCGAAAGTAGAACATCAAACATCAGCCTCGTTTTGAATTAGTTAACAAAAATAGAACCTTTTATTCCATTTCCAAATGCTATTGCGAAATATACTTGCCTATAGGCCCAGGAGTGGTAGACTCGTCCGTTCAGGTTTTCAGACCTTGTCTCTGATGTTATAACAATTAGGATCAGTTAGTAAGCGAACTTGGTAGATTAAGTGTTTGAGACCGAAAGTTAGTATAAAAGTTTAATGCGTCAAACTATCGTCACAATAAAAATCATTAGATTTGCCCACCAAATTGTATAAAACGCTCATTATGGCCGACTTGAAAGCAATAGCTACTCAGATTAGAAGAGATATCGTTAGAATGGTCCACGGAGCCGCAAGCGGTCACCCAGGCGGTTCTTTAGGTTGTGCAGACTATTTTACAGCCCTTTACTTCAAAGTATTGAAACACGACCCCAAATTCCATATGGATGGCATCAACGAAGATCTTTTCTTCTTATCCAACGGCCATATCTCTCCTGTGTTTTATTCAGCACTGGCTAGATCCGGTTATTTTGACATCAAAGAACTGGCTACCTTTCGTAAGATCAACTCCCGCCTTCAGGGCCATCCGACCACTCACGAACACCTTCCCGGTGTAAGGGTTGCCAGCGGCTCGCTGGGCCAAGGCTTAAGTGTTGCCATTGGCGCTGCTCTAAGTAAAAAACTCAATAACGATAAAAATATTGTATACTCACTCCATGGCGATGGTGAATTGGACGAAGGCCAGAACTGGGAAGCCATCATGTTCGCCGCCAGCAAGAAAGTAGACAACCTCATCTCCACCGTGGATTGGAATGGTCAGCAGATCGACGGTACCACCAAAGCCGTCATGGACCTCGGAAATATTCATGCGAAATTCGACGCTTTCGGCTGGACCACGCTCGAAATGAATGGCAACGACATGGATGAGGTCATCGCTACGCTTGACAAGGCGAGGAGCCTCACCGGTCAGGGCAAACCCATCGCCATCATGATGCACACCATCATGGGTAAAGGCGTCGACTTCATGGAGAATGACCACCACTGGCATGGCGTTGCTCCCAATGATGAGCAATTGGCAAAGGCCCTCGCTCAGCTCCCCGAGACATTGGGCGACTATTAGTAAATGTCCGAAAAACGGGCCTGCGGGAAATATAGCCCGTTTTTCGGAAAAATCTAATGTCTGTCCTTCGGACAACGAGCCTCAGGCCCGTTCTGGACCTGATTAAAAAAAGATTTTCAGACAATAGCGGACTTGCACGGTCCGCTCCCCCTGATTGGCCGCGCCAATCAGGACATGATGCGAAAAAGAGGCCGGCTCGATTTTTTATCCCTGAGTCGGCCTCTTTTTTTATGCGGTACATCAACGCAGCTCGATCGCTGTCGTTGCAGCCTTTCTGGCAGGTAACCACGAAGCCAGCACTGCAACCACCAATATGGTGGACAACACCAGCAGGAAATCCGTCGCCACCAGCTTCACGGGATAATAATCTATGAGGAATGAGCCACCCTGCAATGGTACTAAATGATATTTTGCCTGCAGTCCGCAGATGATCACCCCCAGCAGGATGCCACAAACGCCTCCCAACAGGGCCAGCAATATACCTTCGCTCAGGAATATCCGTTGTATCCTCCCGTTCGTCGACCCTAACGCCTTCAACACATGGATATCCTTTTGCTTTTCCAGCACCAGCATCGTCAGCGCCCCCACCATATTGAAAGAAGCCACCACCAGGATCAGGGTCAGCAATACATAGATAAACCATTTCTCCGTTCCCATGATATTATACAGACTCTGGTTCTGCTCATAACGCGTCTGTACAAGATAATTGCTTCCCAGCAGCTGCTGAAGCACAGGCTTTAATGATATAGCCTGACGGGGATCATCCAGCCCCAGCTCAGCCCCTCCGTATTCATCTGGTTTCAGCCCCAGCATCCGTTTCACAAAAGCCAGGTTGGTGATCACATAATGGTCGTCAAAATCCTGTTGTATCATAAAGACACCGGCAGTCGCCATATTTTCATTGCTCAATGAATTCAGCGGGTCCGACGTAATATCCCCTGCGCCCCTCTTGAACATATACACCGACAGCGGTACAATGGCTCGGTCCGCCTCTGTATTCAGCGCGCTTTCGATGCCCGACCCCAGTATCGCCAAAGGATGATCCTCCGTCCCCAGCTCAAACTTTCCTCTCACCACTTTATCCTGTATTCCCGTTACCTTGATAAAATTAGCGTCTACGCCTTTTAGATAGGCCGTAGTTCTGTATTCTCCACTTTGCAGCAGGGCATTATCCTGCGCCATCAGCGAAATGGCGTGTACCCCCTGAACAGCGGTGAGCTTCTTTAGCTGATCCTGCGTCAGCACCAGCGTCTTCCCCTTTGCTGGAAGTATCTTTATGTCGGGGTAAAAGCTCGTATAAAGGCTTTTTACCAGATCTTCAAACCCGTTGAATACACTCAGCACCAGGATCAGCGATGCCGCCCCCACTACAATGGCAGCCATGCTGACCCGCGCAATGATATTGATCGCGTTGGTGGACTTTTTTGCTTTGAAATAACGCCAGGCAAAAAGAAAATTCATGAGTTGGGTTGGTTTTACTAAACGAACCGGGGGTTCGTTGTCCGAAGGACAGATAGAACCGAGCCTTTGCGAAGGTTCTGACCAAGGAGGAGCTTTCGAAGTAACCGGGCCCGAGGCGAAGGTTATGAACGAGTCAGACCGTGACGAAGCAGGTATGACGAAGTTCTCCGACGAAGGCCCGGCTTGCGGGAATTGGGCTAATTTTTGTCGAAGACCAATTCCCGCACATTATTCCTGCGGCGGCTTTTCGGAATTGATCTTACGGAACAGCTCCTCCATCTTGTCCGCATGCTCCAGCGTATCGTCCAAAAAATAGGATAACACAGGTATGCGCCTTAATTGATGCTTTACCCTGGCCGCCAGATCCCGCTTGATCTCCCAGCTTCTATCCTCGATCTTCTTCATCGTCGCTGCGGTATCCTTTACTTTGAAGAAACTAAGGTAGACCCTCGCCTCCAGCAGATCAGGCGTCACCTTTACAGCCGTGAGAGAAACAAGACCACCATCGATCATGCTCAATCCCAGGCGCTGGAAGATATCGCTCATCTCCTCCAGCAATAGCGCCCCCACTTGTTTTTGTCGTTTTCCTTCTTGCATAAAAATTTTTTTAAGTCCGCAAACCGGGTTCCCGCAAAATATATCCCGTTTTCCGGAAAGAAATCTTCGTCGGACCTGCTTCGACACGGTCCTTCTCGATCGCAACCTTCGCCAAGACTCGGTTGTGTCTGTCGTTCCGACGACGAACCCTTGGTTCGTCAGGGTATCGCCGCGTCGGGGTGGAATTTCTCGATCTGCTCGCGCGTCCACTTCTCCTCCAGCCCGATGATATTACCCGCATCCGCAAAAGGTGTCGCCTTTACGGCATATTTCGCAGTCATGCGGATATAGTGATGAATAAATACTCCCAGTGCAATATGACAGGGTTTGATATCCCCTGTTTCCACTGACCTTTTTTTCGTTCGTATGAACAGGTCCCAATCTGCCCCCTGTATACGCTCATCCCAAAAACCCATGATCCCGATGGCCCGGCGCGTCATCATTACATTATTACCCACGATGCCCTCTATCGTCCGATAGCCAAACTCTTCAAAGCGCCGCTCACAAAATTTTTCCCAGTTGCCGTACATCAGCCGGTGCATCAGCCGGAGATTACGCTCTCCAAACCCAAAAAGGAACATCAACGGGTTCTTTACCTTCTTCCACTGTCGCGATAGGGCTTGCGTTTCCCTGGAATTGCCCATATTCTCGATGCCCGCTGCGGAAATGATATCGACATTCTCCCTCCTGGCAGCCTCGATCAGCCGCTGGTCCCAGTCAGGCCCCACGATGATATCATTATTCAGGAAGAAAAGATATTCTCCCGTAGCCGCCCGTATACCCTGGTTTTGTGTGTATGGGTATGAATAGTTTACGTCATTGGCGATGACCTTACAGCCGCTGGCCTGGAAAAACTCCCGGGTCCCGTCCGTAGAGGCATTGTCGATGATGATCACCTCATGGGGGTTCCGCGTATACTTTCGGATGTATTCAAGGTATATCTTGTTGAAAGCAAGACCATTATGTACCGCTGTGATAATACTTATCATTGTTAATTTAGCTTACCTTTGCTCCCTTCATAAGAACAGTAAAAGTACATGAAAATTTTTTTCCGCCTGATCGGATTTTCAAGGCCCTATCATCATTATGTCCCCGAATATATCGTCTATATATTCTTTTTTGTCGTCCTTGGCCTCGTGAATTTTGCGCTGCTCATTCCCTTGCTTAACATTCTTTTTAATACAGGCCAAGGCCAGGTCGTCAGGCATCTGCCCGCTTTTTCGCTCTCGGCCTCCTGGTTCATAGATGCTTTCTATTATTATGTCGAGTATTATAGCCAGGGCCCCTCCGGTAAGCTGAACGTCCTGATATATGTCAGCCTGGTCATCCTGGCCTGCGTCCTGCTGAAGAATATCTTTGGATTCCTGGCCCAGAAAGTACTGACCCGCATGCGCGTCAACCTGGTGCGCAATCTTCGCCATCAGCTATACGAAAAGTATGCCCACCAGTCACTGGGGTTCTATATACATCAACGCCGGGGCGACCTCATTTCCATCATGAGCAATGACGTCGTGGAAATAGAGAACTCCGTCGTCAGCAGCGTTCAGACCATTTTCCGCGACCCCTTCGTCATCGTCGGCACATTCGTCCTGCTTTTTTACCTGTCCGCCAAGCTCACCCTGTTCACCCTCATCCTTTTTCCCGTCTCCGGTGGACTTATATCTCTCTTATCCCGGAAGCTAAAGAAGGGCGGCGGCCGCAGCCAGGTCATCCTCGGTAAGATCCTCAATACCACCGAAGAGACCCTCTCCGGCATTCGGATCATCAAGGCCTTCAATGCCGAGAAGTTCATGGGCAGGAAGTTCGATAGGGAAAATACAGCGTTCTCCCGCAGCACCAAGGGCGTGCTCAACCAACGGGAATTGGCCTCTCCCCTGGCTGAAGTCCTGGGTGTAGGCGTCATCGTTGTCATCATAATTTATGGAGGCCGGCTGATCCTCTCCGGTGATACCACCTTCACCGCCGCCTCCTTTATCGGTTACATCGGACTATATTTTGGGATCATCACCCCCGCCAAAAACATCGCCGGCGCCGTCACCTACCTCCAACGGGGTCTGGCCGCCGGTGAAAGAGTGCTCGCTGTCATCGATGTCCCCAACACCATCGTGGACGCACCCGATGCAAAGACCATCACCTCTTTCAATCACAGCATCGAATACAAAAATGTCACCTTCCGATATGAACAGCCGGATGTATTGAAGGATATCAACCTCACCATACCGAAGGGTAAGATCGTTGCTCTCGTAGGAAGCAGCGGCGCGGGCAAATCCACCATGGCCGACCTGCTGCCCCGCTTTTATGATGTCAATGAAGGAGGCATCTTCGTCGATGGACAGGACATCCGCAGCCTGACCACCCAGTCCCTGCGTGGGCTCATCGGCATCGTGTCACAAGAACCTATTCTTTTCAATGACAGCGTCTTTAATAACATCGCCTTTGGAGTCCCCGATGCAAAAATGGAAGACGTCATCGCCGCCGCCAAAGTGGCCAATGCGCATGAATTCATCTCCCAGATGGAAGAAGGCTATCATAGCACCATTGGCGACAAAGGGATGAAGCTCAGCGGCGGCCAGCGCCAGCGTCTTACCATCGCCCGCGCCGTCTTTAAGAACCCGGCCATCCTTATACTGGACGAAGCCACATCCTCCCTGGATACGGAAAGCGAGCAGCTCGTACAGGAGGCCATCAATAATATGATGCAACACCGTACCAGCATCGTCATTGCGCACCGCCTCAGCACCGTCCGTCATGCGGATGACATCGTCGTATTACAGAAAGGAGTTATCGTAGAAAGGGGCGACCATGATCAGCTGATACAACAGAATGGGTTTTACAAGAAGCTCGTGGATATGCAGGAAGTAAAATAAACCTCATATATGAAAATAAAGTACTTGCTCGCCCTGCTTCTCGTAGGGTTTGGCATCGACATGGTAGCCGCCTTTCAGAAGATCTTGCACATGGAAGGCTCGGATCTCCTCTTCCTGGTAGCCCTGATATGCAAGCTCACAGCTGTTTTAATGCTTATTGTGAAGCTGCTCACTACGCAGAAGGGCAAAGATTTCTTAAATTGGTAGTATAAAATGTCTTGCCATGGCCTCATCTGACCTTTCCCGCAGAACCTTCCTGAAAAACAGTGCCGGTATGCTCGGCCTGGCCCTCGCCGGATCATCAGCATTGGCCGGCCTGGCGGAAGGCTCCCGGTCCTCTCAGTCTGCCGCCGAAAGCTCCCCGTCTTCCCGTTCGGTCGCTAAAGGTTCACGCTCCCCTCAGTCTGCTATCGAAGGCTCCCGAAAACTCCCGCCCCTCTCTTTCTCTACCCTGGGATGCCCCGACTGGACCTTCCCCGCTATCATGGACTTTGCCAAAAAGAATAATTACCAGGGCATCGAAGTGCGAGGGATACTCCGGCAAATGGACCTGCCCAAATGCCCCGAATTCAACAGCCCCGCCGCCATCTCCGCCACCCTCCGGCAAATGCAGGACCACGGCCTCCAATTTGTCGACCTCGGCTCCTCCAGCGAGCTCCATCATGCCGATCCCGCCACTCGCAAGGACCACCTGGACCACGGCCGTCAATTCATCGACCTTGCCCACGAGCTGCATTGCCCCTATATACGCGTATTCCCCAACCAGCTGCCCAAGGACCAGGACAGGAATGCCACCATCGAACTCATCATCAAAGGGCTTATCGAGCTGGGCGAACATGCCCACGGCTCCGGCGTCACCGTCCTGATGGAATCACACGGCGAGATAGTGGATAGCATCCTCCTGGAACAGATCATGAAAGGCGCGGAAGGCCCCAACACCGGCATGGTATGGGATATCTACAATATGTGGTCCATTACAAAAGAGCCACCCGCACAGGTATACGGACGGCTAAAAAAATATATCCACCACACCCACATAAAAGATGGCAAGACCATCGGAGGTCATATGGTCAATGGCCGGATGGTAGACGCCAAAGAACAATACGCACTCCTCGGACAGGGCGAATCCCCCATCTTCGATGCCATCAAGCTCCTGTATGACGACGGCTACCCGGGCTTTTACAGTTTCGAATGGGAGAAATTATGGCACCCTGAAATTGCCGACCCCGAGATAGCGCTCGCGGATTATCCAAAGGCAATGGCGCGCTTCTTCAAATGATCCGGCATCTTGTGAACCAGGTTCCCAGACCCGCCTTCCCTCCCGGTACACAGGCAATTTATCGTCAACCTTCGATCATGCCGATTATTTTACCGCAACACCGCGAACAATCGTTCGATTTTGGTACGATCGGTGTAGCAGGAAATAAAATTCCCCAGCCGGATTAATAAGCTTACATTACACTACACCTACACAACAATATTTCTTTGAAAATATGCGTCATCACCACCTCGCACGGGCAACTGGGCGACACAGGCCGTAAGACGGGCACATGGCTGGAAGAACTGGCCGTCCCCTATTATATATTCAAGGATGCCGGCGCCGGAATGACGCTGGCCTCTCCCCTCGGAGGCCGCATACCAATAGACCCAAAGAGCGAGTCCATTATTGCCTCGACATCGGCAACACGCCGCTTTCAAAAAGATCTGGAAGTGGCCGACTGGCTGGCACACTCCATCCCCCTGACTGCGGTCAACGCTGTCAATTTCGATATGGCGTTTCTGCCTGGGGGGTACGGCGCGATATGGGACTTCGCAGACAATGACCCTTTAATACAGGTGTTGGATGACTTTTCCAGACAGAACAAGATCATCGGCCTGCTGTCCTATGGAGCAGTCGCCCTCACATCCATGAAAACATTCGAAGGAGAACCCTTTGTCAAAGGCAAGGATCTCACCGCCTTTAGCAGCACCGAAGAGACGGTGGCCGGCCTTGCGGATATCATACCTTTTTCGCTGGAATCAAGATTACTGGCAAGCAACGCTTATTATAGCAAAGCCGCCAATTATATATGCCATACCATCGTCTGCGGAAAAATGGTCACCGGCCAGAACCCCGGGTCCGCCGCGGAAGTAGCCAAAAAAATGCTCGCTTTATTGAAAGAGGCAAGGCGCAATGACCCTATCTCTCAACCTTACTGATCATCACCTGCCTGATCGGCCGCCCCGGCTAGTCTACCCTAATGCTCTTCACCGGATTCGCCCTGGCCGCCTTTATGGACTGATAGCTCACCGTCACTAGCGTGATCACCATCGCCCCCACCGCCGACAACACGAATATCCACCACGACATAGGCGTCCGGTATTCATATCGCTGAAGCCAGTTGCTCATATAATACCACGCCAATGGAATCGCTATCAGCAGCGAGATAATCACCAACACCACAAAATCCTTCGACAACAGTCTCCATAGTCCCCATACCGAAGCCCCCAGCACCTTTCGCACCCCGATCTCCCTGGTACGCTGCTCCGCCATAAACGACGCCATCCCAAAGAGCCCCAGACAGCTGATAAAGATAGCCAGCATGGCAAAGACCCCCGACAGCTTACCGATCCTTTCCTCATCCCTGAACTTCTGCGCATATTCCTCGTCGACGAACTTATACGAAAAAGGTTGAGCGGGATTGTATTTCTTAAACACCGCCTCTATTTTATCCACCGCTGCATGCGTACCCATCGTCCTACCCAGGCGAACATCGATCACCGGCTGCGCTCCAGCATCCATAATAAACACCGTCGGGTACACAGGCGCATACGGCGACTGCATCACCATATCACCCACCACCCCTACGACCTCATACGACCTGTTATTCCAACGAATGATCTTTCCAACCGGGTCTTTCAACTTCATATATTGCGCCGCCGACTCGTTCAGGATCATGGAATTCGAATCCGTGATCCTTGCCCTGGCAAAATCGCTCCCTTCTTTTATTTTCCAACCCACCGCCCGGCCATATTCCGGAGAGACCCAAACCACTCCAAAACTTACCTGCGACGGGTGACCCAAACCCGGCCATTCCAGCCCGCTGTCATATTCATCTACCTCCGTGGTGGAACTCGAAGACTCCGCCATCTCCGTCACCGCACCCGAATTGATCAGCTCCGAACGCACTACATCAAAATGTTTATGTATCTCCTCCGTCATCACCTGTATCGTCACCGCACCAGCGCGGTCATAGCCCACCGGCCGGTCTTTCGCAAATTGTATCTGTTTATAAAGGACAATAGTAGAAATGATCAACACAATAGAAATAGAGAACTGCGCCACCACCAGCACCCGCCGCGGCAGGGAAGCCAGTCTCCCCACCCGGAAAGTCCCCTTCAACACCTTCACCGGCTGGAAGGCGGACAGATACAACGCCGGATAGCTGCCCGCAATCAGCCCCGTAAAACAACAAAAGACCAGCACCGCCATCCAGAACAAAGGGTTCAACCACGGAATATGCATCCGCTTATCTGCCACCTCATTGAAATAAGGAAGAGCCAGCGCCATCAGCAACAGCGCTCCGCCCAGCGCGATCAGCACCGCAAACATGGACTCGCCATAGAACAGCCGGATCAGCTGCCCCCTCAAAGAACCGATGGCCTTGCGAATGCCCACCTCCTTTGCCCGCTTCTCCGAACGCGCCGTGCTCAGGTTCATGAAATTGATACAGGCCAGCAGCAGCACAAAAAAGCCGATCGTCCCGAACAGCCAGACAAACTCGATCCTCCCACCCACATTGACGCCATTTTTGAACTCATCGTATAAATGCCACTTACGCATAGGCTGAAGAAAAAATTCAGGATTCAGCTCGGCATCTTCTTTCGTGGCATTCTTCTTGAGATTCCTGATCTTCGCGGAAACACGCTCCATATCCGCATTGTCCGCTATCTGTGCAAAAGCCTGAAATGAATTGTTGGTCCAGGGCTTGCTGTATTTCTCCAGCCAGAAATTATTGTCGATATACAGCTGCCAGGGCGCAATAAATAGGACATTGCCAAAATTGGATTTATTAGGCAGGTCCTCGTACACCCCCGTCACGTTCACATCGAACTTGCCGTCGATCGTTACCGTCCGCCCCATAGGGTCCTCGCCTCCAAACAAGGCCCCCGCCGTACTGGCCGATAGAATAACGGAATGCTGATCCTCCAGCGCTTTATGCCCACCCCTCAACATTTTCAGCGACAACATATCCGTCACCTGCGGCTCCATATAGCTACCACTCTGAGTGATCTTCTTATCACCCGCCGCAAGGATATGATCATCCACCCACGACGACATTGTGATATACTTGAAATCACTCCCATAATTCTTTCGCAATCCATCCGCTGTCACATACGGCAAAGCCGACTGGGTACCGGTTTGCCTTTCGACCGTGATATGCTGCATCACCTTGGCGATCCGCTCATAATTGGGATATTCCTTATTGAACGACAGCTCGTCCCATACCCAAAGCCCGATGAGCATCGCCACCGCCATACCCACCGCCAGTCCCGCAATATTGATAATGGAATGGGCTCTGTTCCTGCGGAGATTGCGGATGGCCGTTTTAAAGAAGTTTTTTAGCATGACAGGACAGCCACCAGTATGATGCCACCATCCCAATCAACTATAAATCAATGTCTTGCAGAAGTATAAACACTGGCAATTGTTCGATTTTGATACGATGAGTGTCCCAGACCGAGGCAATTGACAGTTTGATCAGTTCGTTATGTACATTCCCAGACGCTCGTACGCTGCCTCGAAATTGACGAGATCATCCTTGTCAATAAAATAGACGGAGCTACCAAAGCCAAGCAACTCACGAAAGATGATGAATTGGATATCCGGACCGATGAAGCTTGGCTGTCCAACGCTCTGGGGGGTGGCGTGTTATGGTCAAAATATATCGACAGGCTTGAAAATCAAGGCGCCCAGAAAATTTTTATCCTCACCGATCTGGATGAGGATATTTGCATTACTCGGACAAAACAGCGTATCAAAGCCAGACGTCAAGACATCGTGATCATTGCTGTCAAAAAGATCGAGTCCTGGTTCCTGGCCTCCAGTTCGGCAATAGCAGCCTTAATAAGGCAACCCGGCTTTATATTCCAGTCGCCAGAAGGCGAAGCGCAGCCATTTGAAACTATAAATAATTTAATGATCCATCATCTCGGAAGAGGAGCAGGCAAAGGCAATGGAGGTAAGATCAAATTGATCACCCGGCTGCTGGAAAACGGCCTGGATATTAACCAGGCAGGATCTCACCCAAATTGCCCCAGCGCCAAATATTTCATCGATAAGCTAACTATAGTCGGAAAAGGCAAATAGCGGAGTCAGTGCCAACTCATTCACCCTATCTAACAGTCCATTCCGGCGAAGATTGCCCGCACCCGCCACGGACCCTAGCTTTGCCCCATGGAAAAAAATAATACCCACACCGCCCCGGCACCTTCACCGGAAAGCATCATGCGCATCGGCATGGGATTCTGGCCCTCGCAGGTCCTGCTCACAGCAGTAAAATTTCAACTATTCACATTGCTGGCCCGTCAGCCTCTCTCCGCCACCGAAATAAAACAAATCCTGCACCTCCATACCACCGACAGACATCTCTACGACTGGCTGGATGCCCTGACAGGTCTCGGATTCCTGCATCGCACCGGACTGCTGGAACAGGCCCTCTATTCGAACAGCGCCGATACGAATATCTTTCTCGACAAGAATAAACCCTCCTACATCGGAGGAATACTGGAGCTGGCCAACAGAAGACTCTACAACAGCTGGGGACGCCTGGACGCCTCCCTGCTCACCGGTCAGCTGCAGGACCAGGATATGGCCAGCAAGGGACATTCCTTTGCAGAAGTTTACGCAACACCGGAAAAATTAAAAGAGTTCCTCGACGCCATGAGCAGTATAAATATGGCCAACTTCAGAGCTTTCGCCACCAAGTTCGACTTCTCCCACTACAAGACCCTGACAGACGCAGGCGGCGCCGGAGGACAGCTCTCCATCACCATCGCCCAACAACATCCGCACATGTCCTGCACCAGCTTCGACCTCCCCATCGTCGGATCTATAGCAGCCGGCAACATTCACCGATCCGGGCTTACGGAAAGAGTATACACTGCCAGCGGCGACTTCTTTACCGGCTCCATTCCCACCGCCGACATCATCGTCATGGCCAATACCCTTCATGATTGGGATGAAGAGAAAAAATTATACCTGATCCAGAAAGCATTCGACGCCCTCCCTTCTAATGGGGTTTTCGCAGCCATCGAACACGTCATCGACGACCAGCGCTCGAAAAATGTTTTTGGAATGATGATGAGCCTGAACATGCTGCTCCAGACGGGCAAAGGATTTGACTACACCTTCTCCGACTTCCAGTCATGGGCATACGCAGCTGGCTTCGCACGCACCGGGCTCCTTCCGCTCACGGATCGATCCAGCGCCGTCCTGGCCTATAAAAGCTAACCCCAGGTCCCCTCGTCGGAAGGGCTTCGTTCCCCCGTATCCGACACGCTCGCCCACGGGCCGGACAACAAGTCTCCGGCCCGTCCTGGTTGAAGTCCCAGGCCCTGGCTAAGGTCATCTGTCCCAGCAATGGTCTCAGGTCCTGGCGGAAGTCAAAGGTCCTGGTCATCCTCACCACTCCACCCATCAGGCGTCCTCCCATTTCCCTCCTTCTCCCCCGTCTGCGGCTGCTCCCTATCCATCTCCTCGATATCCACCGGCCGGGAAGCCATATCCCCTATCAGCCAATGCGAAAAATAGTCCGCCATACGCCACCAGAAATACTCCGTCATGTCCCCATACCCATGCCGCTGCCCCGGCAGGATCACCAGGTCAAATCTTTTATTCGCCCTGATCAGCGCATTCGCCACCCGTATCGTATTACCCGGATGCACATTATTGTCGATGTCACCCGTCGATAACATCAAATGCCCCTTGAGATTTTTTGCCAGATCAGGATTCTTCTCAATGCTATAGACAAAACTAGTATCGCCCTTCTCGCTGATCACCTCTTTCACGCCATGATGCTTCTCGCTCCACCACCGGTTATAGATGGAATTATCATGATTACCCGAAGACGACACCGCCACCTTGAAAAAGTCGGGATATACCAGCATCGCCGCCGTGCTCATAAAGCCCCCGCCACTATGCCCGTGTATGCCTACCCGGTTGATATCGATAAAAGGATACCTGTCCGCCAGCTGCTCCGCCACCGCCTTTTTATCCGCCAGACCATAATCCCGGAGATTGCCATAGCCATAGTTATGGTACCACTTGCTGCGGGAAGGATGCCCGCCCCTATTGCCCAGCGTAATGACGATCATCCCCAGCTGCGCTAACCTGTCCGTCCTGTCCATACCACGGCCGAAGGATTTGTTGACGGCCTCTGTCTGCGGACCGGGATAAACATATTCCATCAACGGATACTGTTTTGTGCTGTCGAAATTGAACGGCTTATACATCACCCCATAGATGTCCGTGATGCCATCATCCGCCTTCGCCCGGAAAGGCTGTGGGAATCTATACCCTGCCGCCATCAGCTGGCTCAGATCCGCCGTCTCCAGGTCCATGATCTTTCTGCCCAGGGAATTGTACAGCGCTGAATGCGGCGCCGTATTCACCCTGGAGTAATTGTCCACAAAGAACTGCTGATCGTCATTCATATTCAGCGCGTGATCAAAGTCGCCCGGGTCCAGAAGCGTCAAACCCGTGCCATCGAAGTTGACCTTATAACAATGCAGATAATACGGATCTTCATTCGCCTCCCGGCCGTTGGCGGAGAAATAAAGTATTCGCTTCTTATCATCGATGCCCAATATATCCTCGCAATGCCAGGCCCCGCTGGTGATCTGGTTCTCCAGCCTGCCATTGCCATCGTACAGATAGAAATGCGCCCAGCCATCCCGCTCGCTCCATTCGATAAGCTCCCTGCCATCGTTCACCAGGCCCGGACGACGTTCCTCTACATAGGTATTCAGCCTCTCCTGTATCAGCGGCTTTGCCACCGTATCCTTTATATCCAGTACACACACATCGATCCTTTTCAGATCACGGCTCGTACGGTTGAAATAGAATTTAGTATCCGTTCCCAGCCACACCGAAGACCTGTATTCATCGTCACGCTGCTTTGCCAGCGAAGGCTTGCTCCAAAGAGAGATGTCCTGATCCTTGAATGCGGCCGCATTGATCTCCCGGTGGGCCTTTGCTTCCATATCGAACAACAGCAGATGGTCGATTGGGCCGTCCTTCTCACCCGGCATTTCATATTTATAGGTCTCCAGCGTAGGCCGGGGATTGGCCAGGGAATTGATCACCCAGAGGTCCTTTACCTTGCGGCTGTCGGCTCGCGTCATAGCAAAATGCTTCGAGTCGGGGCTCCACAACACAAAAGCGGGCTTTCGCTTGTCCTTATTTTTCTCTTTGTCAACATTCGTCTCTCCACCGCCTCCCTGACCACCCACACCATGATAGCTGTAATATTCCACACCGTCTGTCGTCAATGCATGCTCTACGATGGTACTGTCGTCCTCTTTTTTCAGGGCCTTTTCATAATTCGCCCGGTCCATCCAGTACAGATTGAAATGTTTCCCAAATACGATCGTGGCGCTGTCCGGCGAGATCGACGCCCAATTAGGTTTATGCTTGGGTTTCTTATAGCCCACCAGCTCGTTCAATGTGCCATCCAGGAGATTGTATTCGAAGTAGAACACCTTCTTATCCTTCGAAGCCGTCGAACCACCAGCACCACCGCCTCTTCTTCCATTACCCCGGCCACCGCCATTCTGCTCTTCCTTCTTCTCCATATCGTTGTTCTTCACCGTGTCCGTCTTTTCCTTCTCCACATCCTGCGTGCTCTTCACCTCGAACTGTATCCAGTTCTCATCTTTTATGAATCGCATGCTGTCCAGACCCAGGTGCTGAGCGTCAAAAGGATCGTGTACGATGCGTGTGATGGCCGCCGCCAGCTTTTCATTGTCAAAAAGCAGCTTCTTCTCGCCCTTGACAGGGTCTGCGATATACCATTTCTTCCCTTCCGAGGTCTCATACATGTACCAGAATCGGTTGCTTTTCTTCAACCAATGCGGGTCGACATTCAACGTAAAGATCATTTTTTCCAGCTTCCGGGGAGAGAACCGCGCGGCTGCCTGGTAGTTGGCTTTTACGACAGGAGTTAACTGCGCTTGCGATAAAAAAGCAACGAACAGCAAAGGGGTCAGGCAAGTGATCCGAAACATAAGCAGAGATGATTTAAATATGTAATGTCCGAAAAACGACCCTCCGGCCCGTACTAACATCCACGCACGGTCAGCCATAAGGATGAATGGGCCGAACCCCGGCTTGTTTTTCTGGCTCATTTTTCTTTGAGATTTGCGCCCAATTTGCAATTTTTGAAGTATGTTTCATCAGCACAGCTACTTCTATTATATCACTATCGGCCTGGATGTCATATGCATTTTACACAGCATACGTAATGGCACGCAGAACAAATGGATGTTGCTTATTGTATTTGCGCCCATCGTAGGCGCTCTTGTCTATTTGTTCGTCGAGGTCTTCACCCGTAGGAATCGCGCCGGTTTACAAAAGGGCATTTCGGGGATCCTGACAACCAATAGCGCCCGGATCAGAAAGTTGGAAGAGAACCTGCAAATCACCGATACTTTCAACAATCGCATACTGTTGGCCGATGCTTACCTGGCCGCCGGCCACACCGGCAGCGCCATCGAATTGTATGAATCCAGTCTCACCGGCGCCTTTGAAGAGAATGAGTATGCGCTCAGACAGCTCATCATCGCCTATTACAGCGCGGGCGAATATGCCCGGGTACAGCCCCTCGCACAAAAGATCTATAACAAGCCGCAGTTTGCCCGCAGCAAGGCGCATGTATACTATGCCATCTCTCTGGAGAAGACGGGCAATATCACCCAGGCCGAGCAGGAATTTAAAAAAATGAAAGGCCGGTTTTCTCATTTTGAAGCCCGGCTGCAATATGGATTGTTCTTAAAAAGGACGGGAAGGGAGCAGGAAGCACGACAGGTATTTCTGGACATAGTGAATGAAGCGCCACATCTTAGCTCCCGGGAGAGAAGAGATAGTCGTACCTGGATCGGACAGGCTCATAACGAATTAAATGTCCGTCAAACGGGCTCCTCCAAAATGTAGCTTGAAATTTTATTTATTCATCATCTGCTTGGCCTCGATAGACAGCGTAGCATGGGGTACTGCTCTCAATCTTGCTTTATCGATGAGTTTACCTGTCACCCGGCAAATCCCATAGGTCTTATTTTCAATTCGCATGAGGGCTTTCTCAAGATGATCGATAAAAGTAATCTGCCGGCTGGCCATCTGACTCAGCTGCTCACGCTCCATACTCATGCTGCCATCTTCCATGGTCATGTAACGAGCGTCGTCGTTGTCGCCTCCCATTTCATCCTTGCGCGTGATCAAACCCTGCAAATATGCCAATTCCTTCTTAGCCGCATCCAGCTTACGGTTGATCAGCTCTCTAAATTCTCCGAGTTCTGCATCGCTATATCTCATAGTGGGTCCTGTTTGTTCTTCTTGTGGTGAATCTAATACAGATTTTGTGAATTCCGGTTCATATTTTCGAACCGTTTTTGTTTTTATTTCCGGGATCACCACCTTGGTTGGTTTGGCGGGTGGAGGGGCCGGTTTCTTGACTTCTGGTTTTATGGCCACAGGGGGCGGAGTTGTTGGGACCGACTTTCCGAGAGTAGTAGTATTATTACCAGTTACCACCGGCTTGGCAGTAGCTGCTACAGGAGGATGAGCAGGCTGAGATTTTTGAACAGGCTTGGAAACAACACTCGCTACGGCAGTCTTTTTAGGGGCGGCAACAGATTTCTTGGCAGGGGCGGCAGGGACAACCTTCTTTGCTACCGGTTTGACAGTACTCTTAGCCACGGGCGCTTTTTTGGTCGCTTTGCTGCCGCCTGACGAGTGGGCAGGTTTAGCGGCCGCCTTTTTCGCCGGCGCTATTTTCTTGACATTAGTAGATTTTTTGGCGGGCTTAGCCGCTTTCTTCTTGGTTGCCATACAATTAGGCTTTTTTTGAAACAAACACTTTTAAAAGATGATCATTCACTTCAATTTCAGTGCCATTAGCCAATTCCGCTACTACCTCGATAGAATCTGCCAAAATTTCCGAGCAAATATAATCATTAAATTGAGTCAAGGAATCCTTAAGGGCGGGTACGTCTGAGACTTTCACTAATATCCTGTCAGTCAACTCATAGCCACTGTCCTTTCTGATCTTTTGGATGCGATTCACAAACTCGCGGGCATTCCCTTCATTAGCCAGCTCGGGTGTTACAGTGACATCCAGGGCTACCGTTAATGTGTCCTTTCCGGCTACAACCCAGCCTGGAATGTCTTCGCTGGCTATTTCCACTTCATTAATCTTCAATATTAACGGTTCGTTTTCAATTAACAAAGTATATATGCCTTCTTTTTCCAATTTTGCTATATCTTCTTGCGAAAAAGCCCCCAGCGCAGCGCTGACCGCTTTCATCTTCGGTCCCAGCTTCTTCCCCAGTGCGATAAAGTTCGGCTTGATCCTCTTCTTGATAAATCCATCTCCATCGGCGAGATACTGCAGTTCCTTTACATTCACTTCCGCCTTGACCAGGTCTTCCACTTTTTCCAGCTGATGTCTCATTCCAGGATTCAATACGGGGATCAGGACTTTCTGCAAAGGTTGCCTTACTTTGATGTTCACCTTCTTCCGCAAAGACAATACCAGCGAGGAGGCATCCTGGGCCAGCTGCATCCGCTCCTCCAGGGAAGTGTCGATCACCTTAGGGTCCACCACCGGGAAGTCGGCATGATGCACGGATTCCACCGGAACCGCAGGCAGCGGTTCGTCCGAAGGACCATCATTAGACCTTTTTATCCGGCCCGTGACACTGTTCAAATTACAGAAAAGCCAGTCCGCAAAAAAAGGCGAGACGGGCGCCATCAGCCGGGCGATAGTTTCCAAACATTCATATAAGGTCTGGTAAGCGCAGAGCTTGTCCTGTCCATAGTCCCCTTTCCAGAACCTCCGTCTGCACAGCCGCACATACCAGTTGCTAAGATGCTCATCCACAAAGTCTTCGATCAACCTGCCCGCCACCGTAGGCTCATAGTCGTCCAGGTTCTCCACCACCTTGGATACCAGCGTGTTGAGGGAGGAAAGGATCCAGCGGTCTATCTCCGGTCGCTCCGCCAAAGGAACATACGCTTCGCTAAAGCTGAAACCATCCACATTGGCATACAGGGCAAAAAATTGATACGTATTATATAAGGTCCCAAAGAACTTGCGCTGTACCTCCTTGATCCCGTCCAGGTCGAACTTCATACTGTCCCAGGGCGAGGCATTCGTGATCAGGTACCAGCGGGTGGCATCCGCGCCAAAATCCCCAATGGTCTTGAAGGGATCCACTACATTTCCCAGCCGCTTGCTCATCTTATTCCCATTCTTATCAAGGACCAACCCGTTGGATACCACCGTTTTATAGGCAATCCCCGGGTAGCGTTTCTCCAGCTCCTCCGCCGACAGGGGAGCCTTGCCCGCTGCCACGGCCGCCTTTTGCAAGGTCTCATGCACCGACTCTTTCAGCAAGGCCGCCAGGGCATGAAGGGTATAAAACCATCCCCTCGTCTGATCCACCCCTTCCGCGATGAAGTCGGCCGGATAGTTCTCCTTAAATGTCTCTATATTCTCAAACGGGAAATGCCATTGCGCATACGGCATGGCGCCGCTGTCGAACCATACGTCGATCAGGTCAGGAACGCGGTACATCGGCTTGCCCGTTTTAGGCCCCTTCAGCACTACCTCATCGACAAATGGCTTATGCAGGTCTTTTACCAGGCGGTCCACCGCCTGATCTGCCGTCTCACCGGCAGCAGGCTTCATCAGCCCCGCTCCAAGCGATATCTTCAATTCATTTCTTAGCTGTTCAACACTCCCGATACACAGCGACTCCCTGTCAGCCAGCTCAGCCGCCGTAGGATTCTCCGGCAGTTCCGTTCTCCACACCGGCAAAGGTGTACCCCAGTACCGGCTACGGCTCAGGTTCCAGTCCACCATATTCTCCAGCCAGTTGCCAAACCTGCCTTCACCCGTGGACTTGGGTTTCCAGTTGATCGTCTTGTTCAGCTCCACCATCCTGTCCTTCAACGCCGTCGTCCGGATGAACCAGGCATCCAGCGGATAATATATAATAGGCTTGTCCGTCCTCCAGCAATGAGGATAATTGTGCTCGTACTTCTCGATCTTGAAGGCCCTGTTCTCTTTCTTCAGCTTGACGCAGATATCCACATTGACATCTACATATTGAGGATCATCCTTGTAGTTCTTTACATAACGGCCACTGAACTCACCCAGACCATCCAGGAACTTGCCCTGCTTGTCTACCATGACCAGTACACCTATATTATACTTCTGCCCTACCTTAAAGTCATCGGCGCCAAAAGCCGGAGCCGTATGCACAATACCCGTACCGTCCTCCGTCGTAACGAAGTCGCCCGGTATCACCCGAAACGGATCACCCCCAGCCGCCTCAGGACTGTTGGCCTCATATGGTAGCAGTTGCTCATATCGGCATTCTTCCAGCTCGCGCCCCTTAAATTCAGCCAATACCTTCCACGGAAGCAGCTTGTCCCCAGAACGAACCTGGGGTTCGTTGGCCGAAGGACCGACATTAGATCTTTCCGAAACATGGCCTAAATTTTCAGAGGAGGCCGTGTTTCGGAGTCCGTATCCCAAAAAATCCCCATTTTCTCCTTCCGGCTTGAAATATTTCCCCAACAATGCCTTCGCCAGCACGATATTCACAGGCAGATGGGTATAGGGATTAAAGGTCTTAACCAAAACATAATCGATATTCGGCCCCACCGTAAGCCCCAAATTGGAGGGAAGGGTCCAGGGGGTCGTCGTCCAGGCCATAAAAAAGACTTCGGCATTCTCTGTCCCGGCCAAAGATTCGCCCCCATTTTCAACAGCCTCGAACAGGAACTCACTCTTGGCATTCCGCACCGCCTTGAACATTACTACTGCCGACGTATCCTTCACATCCTTATACGTACCCGGCTGGTTCAGCTCGTGCGAACTAAGCCCCGTACCCGCAGCAGGAGAATAAGGTTGTATACTGACGCTCTCATATAAAAGCCCCTTCTTATACAGCTCGCTCAAGATCCACCACAAGGTCTCTATATACTCGTTCTTAAAGGTGATATACGGATCCTTAAGATCTACCCAATAGCCCATCCGGCGGGTGATCTCGTCCCACTTGTCTTTGTATTTCAATACCTCACGACGGCAGGTTTCATTATACTCCGCAACGGAGATCTTCTTTCCGATGTCTTCCTTTGTAATGCCCAGCATCTTTTCCACTCCCAGCTCCACAGGCAGGCCATGGGTGTCCCAGCCGCCCTTACGCTTCACCTGGAATCCCTTCATCGTCTTGTACCGGCACACCAAGTCCTTGAGCGTCCGGCTAATGACGTGGTGGATACCCGGAAGACCATTGGCGCTGGGCGGACCTTCATAAAATACAAAAGGCGTCGCCCCCTCCCTAAGCTCTACACTTTTCTCAAAAGCCCTTTCCGCCTCCCATTTGGCCAATATTTCCTGGCTGATGGAAGGCAAATTCAACTGCTGATATTCCTTATACTTGTTGGGCATAAAATTCAATGTCCGTGTGTACCAGGGCTGGTTTGTCCCGAAAAATAACCCATCCCCGGTACACGGCTAATGATGGGCCTATCGGCCAGCGGACTTAGGTCCGCTTTGGGGGTGCAAAGTTACGAAATCCAGGCCAACCGCGCGCTGGCCGCCGCTCGACAGTTTTTTTACTGCCCGCGAACCATACCGTCGTCCATATTGTTAAAAAATTGTCAAAAGGGTTTTAGGGAGCCTTTAGGGCCTCTCGGAGTTATCCACATTATCCGGCTTTGGCATAATTTGTGGTTAATTAGATTTCAGAAAAACGATAATCAGGGTTTAAGGACCCTCCAGCTCATATAAATAAAGAAATTTAAATCCCTTAATGTGATAATTAGCTGATTTTCAGCCACATTAAGTCAACTCTTTCTACGGTTTAGGGTTTAGGGGTTAAAAAGGGGGGTATTCCTACTCCCCTTCCTTTTAAATTTACCTCCGTACTACCCTGACCATCAATTACCTTATTCACATCTGTTCTATCCGTAACCACCCGTTTTTAATCTCTGATATTACCTTTGGAAGAACCCGATCACAAGCACCAGCCTCAAAGAATCCGGAAAATGGGCTCCTAAAAAGTTGTGTCCGTAGGCCTTCGGAAGAGAACTTCGTCAGGGCTGCTTCGTCACGCCCTTTCCTCGTTCGTACCCTTCGTTCCTCGGGTACTTCGAAAGGTCCTCCTTGGTCGGAACCTTCGTGGAGCTCGGTTCTGGAAAAGTTTTTTGATCGGCCCCCGCCAAAGGCGGATATGCCGGCCAGCGAACCCAATTCCTGATGACCAATCCAAGAGTTCAGTTTCCTGAAAACCACCTTTTTTACCCCGGATAGAAAAAAGACCCTCCCGCGCTCCAGCGCCGGGAGGGTTTATCTTTTAAAGGCCAGTCTTCCCGGATGGCGAGACCGTCCCGGTCACCCGAGGCTTATTGCCCGTCCCGTCAGTGGCCTATTTCCCCGTCCGCACAGGAACCGCCGGAAGCGGTTCGACCATAACCGAGCCTTTGGCGAAGGTTACGACCGAGGTAACCGAGGCGGGTCCAACAGTGTTGGAACCAACGAAGGTTATGAGCGTAGCTCCGTGGCAAAGCAGGTCCGACGAAGGCCTGCAGACATTAGACCTTTGCGGAAAAAGGCTAAATTCAAGAACTGCCCTTTTCCCGCACATGCTTGTAGATGCGCACCGCACTCATCAGAATGATCACAAACCCAAACAGCCCCGCCAATCCCCAGGCCCAGCTCATATTTTGTTTTACCACCGCCAGCATAACGATCGCTACAAGGAAGATGGTAGCAACCTCATTCCATATTCGCAGCCGCTGCGAAGACCATTTGAATATCCCATTCATCTGCTGCCGATAGATGGATTGCAAAGAGAAATGATACAAATACAGCCCCACGACAAAACCCAGCTTTATCGCCAGCCAGGTAGGGACAGATCCCATCAGGATCATCATCCAGGGACCGAATATCAACGTTAGCACAGCCGAAGGCCACGTAATGATCAACCACAGCCGCCGGATCATGATCTTGTACTGCTGTTGCAGGATAGTCCGCTCCGGCTCGGGCTTCTCTGCCGCCTCCGCATTGTAAATAAAAAGACGCACAATGTAGAATAACCCGCTGAACCAGGTGACGATAAAGACAATGTGCAGCGCTTTGACATAATTATACATAGGACTTCGATTGTTCCAGGATCAGGAACCGCTGGAAGCGGTTCGTCCGAAGGACAGACATTAGCGGTTTGCGGGAATTGGACTATTTTTTCATGAAGGTCAATTCCCGCATATTTGATCCTTGCCCTCTCTAATATCTTTCGCCCATCCCGCCAGGGCCCGCACCCACAGCGGTTCCACATTCAGACAAGGGATCATCTCATACTCCTCACCCCCCGCCGCCATAAATGACTCCTTCCCGCGTATCGCAATCTCCTCCAGTGTTTCTAAACAGTCACTTACAAATGCGGGACAAAGGATCAGCAGCTTTCTGATACCCTCCTTCGGCATCTGCTCCAATCGCACATCCGTAAAAGGCTCCAGCCATCCCTTGCCCAGCCGCGATTGAAAAGAATTGCTGTACTTTCCTTCCGGTATGCCCAATATCCGCACCACCTCTTTGGTGGTGGCAAAACACTGATGACGATAGCAGCGGCCATGCGCCATCGAAGGTATATCACAACAGTCCGACGACGACAGACAATGCTGATGCGTAGGGTCTGTCTTTTTTATATGACGGGCCGGTATACCATGGTAGCTGAATAAAATATGATCATAGTCCCGCTCCAGGTAAGGCCGTATCAGCTCACTCAACGCATGCAGATAGCCAGGGTCATTATAAAACGGCTTTATAAAGCGCAGTCGGAATTTATACCCCTTCTTCTCATATATCTCGCGCGCATACTCCACCGCCGTCTCATAGCTGGCCATGGCATAATGTGGATACAACGGTACCGCGATCACCTCTTCCAGCTGCGGCACTCTGGTCAGCAGACGCTCAAAAGCCCACTCCATCGATGGATTGCCATAACGCATCGCGATCTCCACCGGCTCGTCCACCAGCGGCTGCAACGCCTCCTGCAATTGCCGGGTCAGATGGATCAGAGGAGAACCATCCTTTGTCCAGATGGTTCGATAAGCCTCCGCCGAGTTCTCCGTCCGGGATGGTACGATAATACCCTGCACGAGTATTTTTCGGAACAGCCAGGGGTAGTCGATAACCCTCCCATCCATTAGGAATTCGGTCAGATAGCGTTTCACATCAGGCGCCTCCGTGGAATCCGGCGATCCCAGGTTCATTAATAAAATGGCGCGCTTCACCGGTGAATTGATCATAATGCGCAAATGTAGGTCAGGATTGAATTGGGGCAATTGGTCTTGTAAAAAAAGTAGCCCAATTCCCCCAAACATCTTATGTTTGGCCTTCGGCCGACGAACTTCCGGTTCGTTTTGTCACGACATTGTAATAAAGGCCCTGCCCGCATGATTTTTATCACCCGGACAATTGATCAGGATCATCAATCCCCAGCCTCTCCCGGCTATCTTTGTCCAGGCTCTGAGTTTCAGCCCCATAGAGATATGTCTCCCATGAAATGACATTCTAATGACATAAAAATTCGTTTTATAGGAACCCTTCAAAGTAATTTTGCGTACTTATTTGGAACAAGGATAATAATGCCAAACAGACCTACTGATATCTCTAAATTCTTTATCGCGGGCATCAACTATAAGAAGACGGATGCCGCCATCAGAGGTCAGTTCGCTATCAGCCCCGAACAATACGAAAAAATACTCACCCTCGCACCCAGTCACCAGCTTCATGAGCTGTTTGTTCTTTCCACCTGCAACAGAACGGAAATTTATGGATTTGCCGAAGAGCCCGCACAGCTCATCGACCTGCTCTGCACCCAGACCATCGGCACCCCCGCGGCTTTTTCAAAGATCGCTTATATAAAGAATGGGCTGGACGCCGTCGAACATCTTTTCGAAGTGGCTGCAGGATTGGATTCCCAGATCCTGGGAGATTATGAAATAGTCGGTCAGATCAAGACGGCGGTAAAATTTGCACGCGAGCGTCAGTTCATCGGTCCCTTCATGGAGAGGCTCGTCAACTGCGTGCTCCAGTCCTCCAAATCCATCAAGAATCAGACAGCTATCAGCGGCGGCACCGTTTCCGTCTCCTTCGCCGCCATTCAGTATATAAAGGAAAAAATAGGTCAGGTGTCCGGTAAGAAGATCCTGCTCATAGGCGTCGGCAAGATAGGCCGCAACACCTGCCGCAATATGGTCGACTACCTTGACACGAAAGACATCACCCTTGTCAACAGGACAGAGGATAAGGCCGCTGCACTGGCGAAAGAAATGGGTCTCCGTCATGTCCCTCTCGAAAAGGTGGCCGAACACATCGGAGAGTCCGACATCATCCTGGTAGCCACCAATGCCGAACAGCCCACGCTGCTCCGTCAGCACCTCGAAGACAAAGGAGACAAAATGCTCATCGACCTTTCCATTCCCTGTAATATAGAAAAATCAGCGGCTGAGCTGCCTGGCGTCACCCTCGTAAATGTCGACGAGCTCTCCAGGCTGAAGGACGAGACCCTTCAAAAAAGAGAGGCGGAGGTACCCAAGGCAGTGGCCATCATCGCCGAACATATCCAGGAATTCTTGGAATGGCACGACATGCGGAAATATGTTCCCGTACTGAAAGCCATCAAGACCAAGCTGAAAGAAATGCATACCTGTCCCATCTTCAGCACCGGAGAACCTTTTCCTTCCACCATCCATACCGATGAACAAATTCAACGCGTCATCAACGGCATGGCCATCAAAATGCGCCAGCGCAATCAAGGTGGCTGTCATTATATAGAGGCCATCAACGAATACATCGCTACAGGCCCTCAGTGGTCCGCTCCCGCGGCCGCCACGGAGTTAAACTGATCCCCACATGCAGACACCGATCCGGATAGGCACAAGAGAAAGTCAGCTGGCTGTCTGGCAGGCCACACAGGTAAAAGAATTGCTTTCACAGGAAAGCATACCCGCAGAGCTCGTATACATCAGGAGCGAAGGCGACATCGACCTCAAAACCCCGCTCTATGAGATGGGCGTTCAGGGCGTCTTCACCCGCAGCCTTGACAGCGCCCTCCTGAATAATAAGATCGATATTGCCGTACACTCCATGAAGGATGTACCCACCCAATTACCCCAGGGCATCCGGCAGGCCGCCGTCCTCAAAAGAGGTCCCGTGCACGATCTGCTGGTATATAAGACCGATCCGGCCACCCTGGCCCAAAAAGATTACATCGCCCATATCGCGACCAGCAGCATCCGTCGCAAAGCGCAGTGGCTGCACAAATACCCCGGACACCAGATACACAATCTCAGGGGCAATGTCAATACCCGCCTCAGGAAGCTGGAAGAAGAGAGCTGGGATGCCGCCATCTTTGCACAGGCCGGACTCGAACGTATCCACCTCAGGCCGGAAAAAAGCTTGCTCCTCGACTGGATGCTGCCCGCCCCCGCGCAGGGCGCCATCATGGTCGTATGCAGGGAGGAAGATGAAAGAGCCGCCAAAGCATGCGAACCCCTGAATGACCCCGACACCGCGTTTTGCACACAGATAGAACGCGAATTCCTACGCACCCTCCTGGGAGGATGCTCTACCCCCATCAGCGCCCTGGCAGAAATAGAGGACGATGAGCTTTTTTTCAGAGGTCATATCCTGTCCCTCGACGGACGGAAAAAGGTGGAGGTCGAAAAGATATTACCCGTTGAAAGGGCCGCGGGCATCGGCAGGCTCGCAGCGGAAGAATTATTGGAGAATGGAGGGAAAGCCATAGCCGACAGCATACGGGCTGCAGCCGCACCCGCGCCGGCCTCACCGAACGCTCCCTGACAACCCATCCATCCCCCACATAATCATGAAATGGTAGCACCACAGATCCGCATATTATCCACCAGGCCTCTCGAGCCACGCTTGTTGGACCAGGCCGCCCAAAAAGGCATCCGGATCGATACCTTATCCTTCATCGACACCGAACCCATCCGGGATACGGCATTGACGCATCAGGTACAGCAGCTGGGAACACGATCCCTGACGGCCGTATTCACCAGCATGAACGCCGTCGAAGCAGTAGCCGGCCACCTGGAGAATTTTGCCACGCTGGAAGATTCGTCCCCCAGGACCGCCTGGACGATTTTTTGTATCGGCGCCGCCACACAGCGCAAGGTAGAATCCCAGCTCGGCTCCGTCACAGCCACCGCCCCCTCGGCGGCAGCGCTGGCCGATGTGATACTGGAACATCATCCTTCCGAGGTCTTCTTTTTTTGCGGTGATCAGCGAAGAGAAGAATTGCCGGAGAAGTTGCACACAGCCGGCGTCCAGGTGCATGAGCTGGTCGTCTATAAAACAGCTCAAACCCCGCAAAGGATAGAGGACCCATACGATGGCATCGTCTTTTTCAGTCCCAGCGCCGTACATAGTTTTTTTTCGGTGAACGGCATAACAGAAAAAACCATTTTATTTGCCATCGGAACGACCACCGCCGATACCATCCGCACTTATGTGAACAACCCTATTATCACCAGCGCCACTCCCGAAAAGGAAGCCCTGGTCCGGCAGCTGATCGATCACTATGAGCACCTGAAAGGTGCTCGTCCGTAGGACAATCATTAGCTCTTTGCGGAAATTGGGCTATTTTTAAACGGGGGCCAATTTCTGCACATTTTGACCACCTGAAAGATACCCGGCCCGAGCCATAAGTTTCGACGAAGGCCCGGCCGTTAGCCCGAATATTCAAACGCATATATGACCCAACTAAAGAACGACCTATTATTAAGAACACTGAGAGGACAACAGACTGAACGTACCCCCGTATGGATGATGCGACAGGCAGGCCGCTATCTCCCCGACTATATGAAGCTGAAGGAGAAATACTCCTTCTTCCAGCGCTGCCAGACACCCGAGCTTGCCACAGAGATCACCATCCAGCCCGTTGAGCAGGTCGGCGTGGATGCCGCCATCATCTTCTCCGACATACTGGTCGTGCCACAAGCCATGGGACTGGAAGTAGAAATGATCGAAGGCAAAGGCCCTTTGTTACCCGCGCCGGTAAAAAACCAAAAAGACCTCGCCCGATTACACCTGCCTGACGTCGAAGAATCCCTGGGCTATGTATTCGACGCTCTCCGCCTCACCAAAAAAACCCTGGATGGCCGCGTACCGCTCATCGGCTTTGCAGGCGCCCCTTGGACACTGCTTTGCTATATGGTACAGGGCAAGGGCTCCAAGACATTCGACGAAGCCAAGGTCTTTTGTTATACACAACCCGAAACAGCCCATCGGCTGCTACAGATGATCACCGACACCACCATCGCCTATTTGAAAGGACAGGCCAGAGCCGGCGCAGACGTGGTACAGATCTTCGACTCCTGGGGTGGCCTGCTGGGACCCGATGATTTCGAGAACCTTTCCCTTAAGTATATACGCCAGATAGTGGAGGCGCTTAAAGATGTCCGCAAAACGGGCTCCGGGCAAAATATAGCCCGTTCTGCGGAAAAGTCTAATGTCGGTAGGCCTTCGGAGGACCTGCTTCGACACGGTCCTCCTCGGTCGGAACCTTCGCAAGGCTCGGTTCCAGACAACGAACCTCCGGTCCGTTCTGAGGACGAAGTCCTGACCATCATCTTCGCAAAAGGCGCCTGGTCTTCCCTGGAAAGCATGGCCGCCACAGGCGCACATGGCCTGGGCATCGACTGGTGCATCCGGCCGCAGATGGCCCGCCAGCTGGCCGGTCCCAAAGTGGCCCTGCAGGGAAATTTCGACCCTGCAAAGCTCCTGTCGCCCATCCCTGTGATACAAAAGGAAGTGCGCGCCATGATGGATGCATTCAAAGGACATCCACATATAGCCAATCTGGGACATGGCATCCTGCCCGACGTACCCGTGGATCACGCCAGGGCCTTTGTAGAGGCCGTGAAGGACTATCGACAGGAAGGACAACGCTCGTCGACCTGACCATGCTACCCAACGCCCCAGGACTGGTCTGACGTGCGCCCGTGGCCGGTCCCAAGGCATGCCGATTGCACCGCCTGCCCAAAATAGATGTATATGAAGAAGCGGACATTTTTTGGAATATTGATCTGCTGGCTGGCCCTCACAGGCCGGCAGGCGTCGGCGCAATCCCCCGCATCAGGCGAACCCACGCCCCTTGGCCTCTGTCTGGAGAACTACCAATATCCCTACCCCGTAAAATACATCACGCTCCATATCCAGCAGCAGACGCTGAAGATGGCCTATATGGATGTGACACCGGCAAAACCCAATGGTCACTCCATACTCCTGCTGCATGGCAAGAACTTCTGTGGAGCGTATTGGGGACAGACAGCCGCCGCGTTGGCCGGTCAGGGATTTCGCGTCATCATCCCCGATCAGATAGGATTTGGTAAATCATCCAAGCCTGCTACGCTCGAATATAGCTTTCAGCTTCTGGCCACCAATACAAAAGCCATGCTGGACAGCCTGCAGATAGAAAAAGTTGCTGTTCTGGGACACTCCATGGGAGGGATGGTCGCGACGCGCTTCACCCTCATGTATCCCGCCATCGTGGAGAAACTTATTTTGGAAGACCCCATCGGCCTCGAAGACTGGAAGGTAAAAGTGCCCTACCGTACCATCGACGAATGGTTCCAGGTCGAACGTCATCAAACCTATGCCTCCCTGAAAAAATATGAAATGACAAGCTATTTCCACGGCACCTGGTCGCCAGATTATGACAAATGGCTGAACATCCCCGCGGGATGGACCCTCAGCCCCGAATACGACAGGATTGCATGGAACTCCGCCCTCACCTATGACATGATCTTTACACAACCTGTATGCTATGAATTCGGAAATATAATGACGCCGACCCTGCTGATCATCGGACAGCTGGACAGGACAGCACTCGGCAAGGACATGGTTCCCGACAGTGTCAGACAGACGTTGGGAAATTATCCTGTCCTCGGCAAAGAGACACATGAGAAGATCAGGAACTCCCGGCTCGTGGAGCTTCCGGGCATTGGACACGTGCCGCATGTGGAGGCGTTTCAACTTTTTATAAGACCTTTACTGGATTTCTTAAAATAAACGGCTTTATGGAGCCCCAAAAAATGCTTTACAAGACAGATACACATTCGTTCCGCGACAGGTGGATAAGCTATATCCACCAGCTGCAGGATAATATCTGTCAGGCCCTGGAAGACATTGACGGCCGGGCGAAATTTATCACCGACGAATGGAAAAGAGAAGGTGGTGGCGGCGGCATCACCCGGGTCATTGAAGAAGGATCCGTCTTCGAAAAAGGCGGCGTTAATACATCCGTAGTCTGGGGTAAGGTCACCGATGCCATGCGTGCGCAATTAAAGATAGGATCTAAAGTCGGTGAACCTTCGCAGGGCTCGGTTCCAGACGACGAATTTCCGGTTCGTCCGTCGAAATGGTTTGCCGCCGGTCTCTCGCTCGTCATCCATCCCCTGAACCCCTACGTTCCCACCTCGCATGCCAACTGGCGGTATTTTGAATTATACGATGAGCAGGGCAATGTCGCAGACAGATGGTTTGGCGGAGGCTCCGACCTCACTCCCTACTACCTGTTCGATGAGGACGCAAAACATTTCCATGGCACGCTAAAGAATGCCATGGACCCTTTTGGAAAAGAGAAATATCCGCAATACAAAAAATGGTGTGACGAATACTTCGTCAACAAACATCGCTCCGGCGAGATGCGTGGTATTGGCGGCGTATTCTACGATCACCTGCGCCCCGCCGATAACACCGGCGCCGAAGAGCTGCTCGCTTTTCAGCAATCCGGCGGAAATGCCTTTCTGCCTGCCTATACCCCGATCGTCCTTCGAAGAAAGGACACTCCCTATGGAGAGAGGGAAAGACAATGGCAGGAGATACGAAGAGGACGTTATGTGGAATTCAACCTTGTCCATGACAGGGGCACTCTCTTTGGACTCAAGACGCAAGGACGCACCGAGAGCATCCTGATGAGCCTGCCCCCACGGGCACGCTGGGCTTATAATTATCAACCGCAACCCGGAACACCCGAGGCCGGCCTGCTCGACGCCTGTCTCCATCCCAGGGAGTGGATCTCGTGATCCGTCCATCGACAAAAAAGATCACAATATAAAAAGCTTAACTATGTATCTGCAAAGACGCAATCGCATTCTAAGAAAGACCCCCGCCATCCGCGCGATGGTAGCCGAAACCATACTTACACCCAACGATTTTATCGTGCCCCTCTTCATCGACGAAGGGAAGGGCCAGCAGCATGAGATAC
>Ga0157372_10000926_pt1 | contig 31972 bp, 27 predicted proteins | sample C55metaG_FD_115307 | JGI IMG/M metagenome (GOLD analysis project Ga0157372, IMG submission 115307) | Corn rhizosphere microbial communities from Kellogg Biological Station, Michigan, USA - C5-5 metaG | ecosystem: Host-associated > Plants > Roots > Rhizosphere > Soil | place: USA: Michigan...
AATTGCAAACGGTGTAATAAAAGCCGATCAGAAAGATAAGCTTGCAACCGCCATGGAGTGGAAATATACATCAAACTATGTAACCAAAGAGAATTTGGCCATGTTTGATATTTTGGCGCATAACCACTGGAAGCGCCCTATCTGCTTCACTACTACCATTGGTAACGAAAACCTGATAGGTTTGCAACCTTACCTGTACAAAGAAGGTTTTACCTATCACTTGATTCCATTTAAGCCGGATACAGTTTTACATGATCAGTTGAGCAAAACCAATACTGATGTAATGTATGATAACGTGATGAACAAGTTTAAATTTGGCAAGTTTAAAACTGCTAAATACCTTGATCATGAGTCGACCTCCATGTTTTACCCCGTTATGGTAACCACTTTCCTTGATCTGGCCCAAAGCCTTGTTCAGGAAGGTAAAAACGATAAAGCGTTAAAAGTTGTTCAAAAATATGATGCTGAATTACCTGATATTTACCCGTATGTTGATGTTGCAGGTCGTAAGTTATATTTAACGCAATTGGCTTATCAGCTTCATGACGTGGTGTTGGGTAACAAATTGGCAGGCAATATCGACAATTACCTTACCGATCAGTTGGATTATAATGCCTACCTGCTAAGCCAGGATGTTAATAGCATTAACGGGCGCGATGTACAAATAGGCATGCAAGTGTTGAACGGACTGGTGCAGTTTACCAAAGACAACCATCAAACTGCTCTTGCTACCAAATTTGAAAACCAGTTAAAGGGTTACGAATCAAAATTTCGCTCTGTGTTAGGCGGAGGACAATAATAATCCCTGATAATTATTTATTGTCAGCGCCATCCCGGTTTCGGGGTGGCGTTGGTAGTTTATCCAAATTATTTTTTGTTATGCTAAGTAATTAAATACGGGCCAGGGCGGTGAAATGGCATCTTCTCGAGGTATACTGAAAATTGTTAGCACACCACCAGACGGGTAAACGGTTTGACCGGCAATTGGTTTAATTAAGGGACCTTAACATTGGTTTTAACTTTTAATCGACATAAATTTTCGGCATTTTACGGTATATCGCCATGCGACATTATAGATGAAAATCCAAAGTGCTGAAATTCAGCTGTATGTTTGCGTGGTATACGGTTTGTTAATGTAAGAGCAACCATTTTCTTGCCTTTTGCATAAACAATGCCCGAAAAATTGACGTTTCTCCCGGGTGCATAGCTGCAAATAGGCATTTTAAAAAAAATTGATTTACTTTTAACAACAAAAACTACGATGAAATTTCAACCGCTGTTAGAACAGGTAAAACAGTACGCTATATCCTATTTTGACGTACATCATGATCCCGATTTAATTTATCATAACCTGAGGCATACTAAAGATGTTGTTGCAGCGGCCACTCAAATAGCTAACCACTACCAGTTAAGTGATGAAGATTTTTTTGTGGTGATCTCTGCATCCTGGTTTCACGATACCGGATATTTTACTGATAAAAAGGATCACGAATCAAAAAGTGTTGCGCTGGCTACACATTTTCTGAAACAGCATAAAGTTGAGCAACCTGTTATTGATAAAGTATCCGGCTGTATTTTAGCTACTAAAATGCCGCAAAACCCCACCGGTTTATTGCAACAGATTCTTTGCGATGCAGATTTGTTTCATTTAGGTACAGATGATTTCCGCGATAAAAATAAGCTGCTGCGCAAAGAGATGGAAGCCATCAAAAAACATGATATTGATAAGGACGAATGGCGCAGCTACAATATTGAGTTTTTACAGGGGCATGAATACTATACTGATTATTGCCGGCTATTGCTTAATGATCAAAAACATAAAAATCTTCAAAAACTAATTGAAAAGCAAGCTGACGTTGAAGTAAAAGAAACCCCGGCCATGATCACTACAGAAACAGATCGTGAAGCCATTATTACTGTTGAAAAAGAAAAGGATAAAGACAAAGACCACGATGACGACCACGGCGGTAAAAAACATAAAAATGACAGGCCCGACCGCGGGATCGAAACCATGTTCAGGATCAGCTCCAGTAATCATCAGCGTTTGAGCGATATGGCCGATAATAAGGCCCATATCATGATCACGGTTAACTCCATCATTCTTTCTGCAATTATCAGTTTGGTGCTGCGTAAACTTGATGAGCATTCTAATTTGTTGATCCCAACGTTTATGCTCTTGTCGGTTAGTTTGGCTACCATGATCTTCTCCATACTTTCAACCCGTCCGTCAATCCCACCGGGTTTGTTTACCCCCGAGGATATTAATAAGAAAACAGTTAACCTGTTGTTCTTCGGCAACTTCTACCGCATGTCATACCAGGATTACAGCGATGGTATGGAGAAAATGATGGAAGACCGCGAGTTTCTTTACGGTAGCTTAATCCGTGATAACTATTCGCAGGGTGTTGTGCTTGGCAAAAAATACAGGCTGCTCAGGGCATCGTACAATATATTCATGTTTGGCCTTATTGTATCGGTAGTAGCATTCATTATATCTTCGTTATTGTAGGCGGTCGGGGTACTGCCAAAAACAAAATCTGAACCTATGGAATACTCATTTTTCGACAGGGACCTGAGCTGGTTACTTTTCAATGAACGCATATTGATGGAGGCCGAAAGCGAAGAACTCCCCGTAATGGAAAGGGTAAATTTTCTTGCTATATTTTCATCAAATCTTGACGAATTTTACCGTGTGCGGATGCCAGTGGTAATGGCACTGCACAAGCTTAATCTGCTTAATAAAACCGATGAAAGCGAGGATGTACTATATAAAGCCCAGCAACTGGTAGAAGCTCAGCAAAATCGCTTTGGGAAGGTTTTTACAGACAGGCTTATTCCGCTCCTGAAGGAGAATAATGTAAACCTGTTGTTCAATGAACCTATCCCAGTTTCTATAATCGATAGGGTGAGTAATTACTTTTACAGTCAGGTACTTGCATTTCTGCAACCTATTGACCTGGTAGGCGGTAAAAAGCAATTCTTCCCCGAAAATAACCGCTTATACTTTTTGGTGAACCTTGGTTTGGAGAAAGAAAAAGAACGGTCAGTGATTCTCAATATTCCGTCGAACCAGTTGCCGCGATTTTTTAGTGTTAATGAAGATGGTAAGCAATACATCATTTTCCTGGATGATATTGTGCGGTATAATCTTCATAAGATCTTCAAAACCGAAGAAATAAAAGGTTGTTACAGCTTCAAAATAACCCGCGACGCTGAGCTTGAACTTAAAGATGATTATGATGGAGATGTTCAGGAGCAGATAGAAAAGCAATTGCAGAAACGTGATCAGGGTTTGGCGACACGTTTTTTACACCAGCCGGATATCCCGCTGCGCATATTGCATTTAATTGAAGATAAGCTGGGTGTACAGGGATCAAGCATTGTGGAAGGCGGTTTTTATCACAATTTGAAAGATTTGATGGGCTTGCCGGTTGGTATCCCCGATTTAAAATACACCAAATGGCCACCGCTGGTAAACAGGCAGATCAGCGCAGACGAATCCATATTTGATTATATAGATAATGGCGATTGTATTTTTCATGCGCCTTACCAGTCATACAACGCTATCCTCCGTTTTTTTAATGAGGCAGCAATCGACGAAAATGTAGAAGAGATTTCGGTAACACTTTATCGTGTAGCCAGCGATTCGAGGATTGTAAATGCCCTCATCAGCGCTGCCGAAAGCGGTAAAAAAGTAAGGGTGCTTGTTGAGTTAAAAGCCCGTTTTGATGAAGCCAATAATATCAAATGGGCTAAAAAATTAAAAGCAGCCGGAGCCAATATTATTTACAGCGATAAGGCTATAAAAGTGCATGCAAAAGTAGGCCTGGTTAAGCGCCTTGTCGACGGGAGGATAAAATATGCGGGACTTTTAGCTACAGGTAATTTTAACGAAAGTACTGCTGCTTTTTATACCGATCATATCATGATGACGGCCAATCCGCAGTTGCTGCGCGAAATGGACCTGCTGTTCATTTATCTTGCTAAAAAAGCAAAATCGGCCGAGGGATATCATATTGATTTTAAACACCTGCTGGTGGCTCAATTTAATTTGCAATCAAAGTTTATTGAGCTTATTAACAGGGAAATTGAGCAGGCCCGTAAAGGGAAGCCGGCAGGGATCACCATAAAGCTCAATAACCTGGAAGAGCGGGTGCTGATTGGTAAGCTTTATGAAGCGTCACAAGCCGGGGTGAAGATCAGGATGATAGTCCGTAGCATTTGCTGCCTGATACCCGGAGTGCCGGGAATGAGCGAAAACATTACCATAAGGCGTATAGTTGACCGATACCTGGAACATGGACGCATTTTTATATTTCATAACAGCGGTGACCAGCAGGTTTTCATGGGCTCGGCCGATTGGATGAACCGTAATATTTACCGCCGTATCGAGGTGTGTTTTCCGGTTTATGATGAGCGCATCAGGAACGAGGTAATTGCCATGCTTGATATTCAACTGGCCGATAATGTGCAGGCTGTAAAATTAAATGAACAATTGCAAAACATAAGGGTTGATAAAACTGAACCGCAGGTACAATCGCAGCGGGCCATTTATGAACTTTTACAGCAAAAAAAATATGACGGGGTTTAAAAAACAAGGTGCTAAACGAGCAATGACCCTTTATGTAGCCGGCATGCTTGCCGTGGCGGTAGTTTTTTTGATCATCTCTTGTAAAAATAAAGAAAAGGCGATCCCTGCCAGTCCGACGGGGTACGACCTTAATAATCCTGTTAAATATAAAATGCCCGAAGATCTCACCGAAATCTCAGGTTTTGCCTTTCACAATGGTAAAAATGATTCGGTTTATGCCGAGCAGGACGAAGAAGGCTTTTTGTTTAACCTGAAACTGGGCGATAAAAATGCTAACTATACCAAGTTTGGCAAAAGTGGTGATTATGAGGATGTGGCCATTTGCCGCGAACAGGTAATCATGCTTAAGAGCGATGGCACGTTGTTTACTTTTCCTTTTAGCCAGGTTAGGAGTAAAGAAGCAGCCAACGTACAAAAGATTAAAGGTGAATTGCCCGAAGGAGAGTTTGAAGCTATGTGCGCCGATGAAAAGGCCAGCTTGGTTTACGTGCTTTGCAAGCATTGTGCCGATGAAAAAACATCCAAAAGCAGTAGCGGCTATATTTTGAAACTCCAGGCAGACGGCACCCTGAAACAGACCGGTATTTTTGTAATAGATGTTAAGGAAATTGAGCGCCTTGCCAATAAAAAACGTGTGCCGTTCCGCCCTTCGGCGATGGCGAAAAATACATTTACCAATGAATGGTATATCCTTTCGTCGGTAAATAAAATGCTGGTAGTTGCCGATGTTAACTGGAAAGTGAAAAACGTCTATCCTTTAAGTGTTACCATATTTGGCCAGCCCGAAGGTATGGCATTTGACAACCAGCGTAACCTGTACATCTCCAACGAGGGCGACCAATTAAGCGCAGGTAATATTTTGAAATTCAGCTATAAGAAATAGTGCTATTGAAGTACAGATAATCCAATACTATATACATCCCAACCGGACCTCATGATTAAAAAACTACCCTTATTATTTGTTTTACTATTGGGCATACTCAATGTACAGGCCCAGGATTCAGTTCAGTATAGGATGATCTTTATTGGCGATGCAGGCGAAATAGATCTGCAGCAAAGTGCCGTTTTAAAACATGCGGCTGCCAATGTGCTCAAAAACAAAACTTCGGTATTTTATCTGGGCGATAATATCTATCCGCGGGGAATGGGGCTGCCGGGTAGTCCTGAAGAAGCCGGAACCCAAAAAATCCTGCAATCACAATACCAGCCTATGCGTGCCACCGGTGCGCCTGTTTACTTTATACCGGGTAACCATGACTGGGATAAGATGGGTCCGCTCGGTTTGGCTAAAATAAAACGCCAGTGGGCGTTTTTGGATCAGCAGGGCGATAAGCTGCTTAAAATGGTGCCCGAAAACGGCTGCCCCGATCCGGTCGAGATCAATCTTACCAATGATCTTACTGTAATAGCTTTTGACAGCGAATGGTGGTTATATCCATTCAATAAAAGTAACCCCGGCGCCGAGTGCGATTGTAAAAACAAAGATGACATTGCCGATAAGATCAAGCTGATCTTTGAGCGGAACAAAGATAAGGTTATCATCTTGGCATCGCATCATCCATTCCAGAGTTATGGTACACATGGCGGATATTTTTCACTTAAAGATCATATTTTCCCGCTTACCGTAGCCAATAAAGATCTTTGGATACCCTTGCCTGTCGTCGGTTCCCTTTATCCTTTTCTACGCTCTACATTTTCAAATCCCGAAGATTTGGGACATCCCTTGTATAAGGATATGATTAAAAAAGTGGATGCAGTTTTTGGCAGTTTTCCGAATTTGATCCATGTGGCCGGGCATGAGCATGGCTTACAGTTTATCAAAAGCAAACAGTTGCAGGTGGTGAGCGGCGCAGGTGCCAAGCAAACCTATGCTATTAAAGGTAAATACTCTCTTTTTGCCGATGCCACTCAGGGCTATGTAACGGCTGACTTACTGATTGATAAACGGATGCGCTTTACGTATTATATCGACAGTGATAAAGGTGTTAAGCAGGCGTTTACCTATACACAACCTTACACATCGGTAAAAAATGTTCCTGATACGCTGCATACGCCTATCAAAGCAGATAGTATCATGGTTAGGGTTCATCCTAAATATGATAGCGTAAGCAATTTTCACCGCCGCTGGTTTGGTGAAAACTACCGCAAGGAGTGGGCTGCTGAAACTAAGCTGCCTGTGATCAGGCTGTCACAAATTCATGGCGGTTTAAAGTCCGAAAGTATTGGCGGTGGGTTCCAAACACACTCACTTCGTTTAATTGATAAGGATGGCAAGGAATGGGTGTTGCGCAGTGTGGAGAAACAACCGGAAAAGATCCTGCCCGATGAATTCCAGGAAACCTTTGCCAAAGATTGGGTTAATGATGCCATGAGTGCCCAGCACCCGTTTTCGGCGCTGATAGTACCGCCGCTTGCTGATGCCGCCCGTGTGCCGCATGCCAACCCGATAATCGGTGTGGTATCGGCTGATCCGGTTTTAGGGCAATATGCTAATATTTTTGCCAATAAAGTTTGTTTGCTTGAAGAACGCGAACCAGGCGGCAAATCAGATAATACCGTGAAGATGATTGGTAAAATGCTTGAGGACAATGATAATACCGTAGACGGCGAGGAGTTTCTACGCGCCCGTTTGCTCGATCTGTTGATTGGTGATTGGGACAGGCACGGCGATCAGTGGCGCTGGCGTGATGAGAATAAAGGGAAAGGTAAATTTTATACTGCCGTTCCGCGCGACCGCGATCAGGTGTTTTACACTAACCAGGGAGTATTACCAACCATAGCAGCGCAGCCGTGGGTGGCCCCGAACCTGCAAGGCTTTAGCGGAGAGATCTACAGCGTAAAATATTCTCTATGGAAAACCATGTTCATGCAACGATGGCCATCGGTACAATACAGTCATGAACAATGGACAAAGATTGTGAATGATTTTGTTGCAGCAGAAACTGATGAAGTACTGGAAGCCGGTTTAAGGCGTTTGCCCGAATCATCGCACAAATTAAGGCATGATGTATTGCTAAAGCAACTGAGGGAACGACGCGCCAATATCCCGGCCGAAATGGAGTACTACTACAAGCTCATCAATAAAATAGTTGATATCCATACTTCAAATAAAAATGAGCGGGTAACGGTAAAGGATGAGCCTAACGGCAGTCTTAATGTGATCATCAATAAGATCAATAAAGATGGTGAGATTAAGGATACGCTCATGAACCAGAATTATCACCCTGATATTACCAAAGAGCTTCGCATTTATGTAAGCGGCGGCGATGATAAGGTAGTGCTTGATAATGCCACATCACCAATAAAACTGAGGTTTATTGATAGTACCGGTACCAAAACCTACAATATTGTAAAATCGCTCAACACGGTTCAGCTTTATGACCGCGGCAAAAAATTGAGCATAACCGGCGATGAATCAAAAGTTAACAAGCATATCAGTAAGGATAGCGCCAATACATCATACCTGCGCGTTAACCTGATGAATGTGATAGCGCCTCTGGCCAATATTTCTTACAATCCGGATGAGGGCGTACTGCTTGGTGCCGGTTTTAAATACACTCACCAGGAAGGCTTTCAAAAGTTGCCTTATAATGATGTTCAAACTGTATTTGCCAGTCACTCATTCAGTACAAAGGCTTTCAAGGTTAAATACAGTGGTGAATGGATCCATGCCTTCGGCAAAGCCGACTTTTTGATGGATGCCCAGCTTGATTTTCCGGATAATATCAATTTTTTTGGCCGGGGGAACGAAACGCCATTTATTAAAGTGGGCGATTATCGCAAATACTACCGTGCCCGTTTTGATAATTTTACTTTCAGCCCCGCCTTCAGGTGGCGCGATGAATCGGGTACTTCCGTTACGTTAGGGCCTGCGTTTCAGTACTATAAATTAGATGTTGATGACAATATCGGCCGATTTATTACATATCCGTTACTCACAAATGCGCCCGACAGTTATACCTTTGATAAAACAAAAATGCATGCCGGTATAGTTGTTAACTTTACCAGTGATAAACGCAATGACAAGATACTTCCGGCCTGGGGAAGTTTTGTAAATATTAAACTTCAGGAGTTTAATGGCTTAAATAATAACTCCACAAGTTTTGCCCAGCTTATACCCCAGGTTGCTTTGTACAAAAGCCTGAATGCCAAAAGCACTATTGTTTTGGCGGATAGGATGGGCGGCGGCATTACCATCGGAAAAACCGCTTTTTATCAGTCGTTGTTTTTAGGCGGGCAGGATAACTTATTAGGCTACAGGCTTTATAGGTTTGCCGGCCAGCATAGTTTTTATAATAACCTGGAGTTGAGGATAAAATTGACTGATTTTGCCAGTTATATAGTTCCCGGACAAATAGGTGTTATAGGATTTTATGATATAGGCCGTGTTTGGGAAAACGGGCAAGGCTCAGATAAATGGCACAACGGCACCGGTGCAGGTTTTTATGTTGCACCTGCACGATTGGCAGTTATTAAAATAATTGCCGGTTACTCTGAAGAAGGATGGTATCCTTATCTTTCAACAAGTTTCAGATTTTAAAGAAGGGTAAAATTGTAATAAAAAAATGCACACAGAAGTACTCAATATAAGTAAAAACGAATGCACCATTTGCCAGGTTGAAACATGCCTGACATTTAACCCGTTCGTGGCGCATTTAAAAGAACGGATTGCTACTGAAAAAACGCTCAAGAGCGAGTTTTACCGCTATGTTTTGGAACGTTTTGAGCATGATATATGTATTGACCTGGATATGCGGCCCACGGATGCCGAAAAATACCGGGAAATGCTGGAGCTTATTTACTCCATATTGACACCGCCAATAGCTAACGAAAAGGAATTTCACTGGGCATTGAGCACACCGGTACCTGATAAGATCTTTTTCAGTACTGAGGCTTTTTATGATTTCCATTCAAGTCATCATTCTAATTTATATGCGTTGAATGTATCCAAGAATGAAATGTTTAGCGACAGGCAAAAGCGGTTCATTTATAACCTGATCCTTGAACGGATGTACGGCTTTTCGTCGGCGATTAAGAATGAATTGCTGTTTTCGTACGAAGATCCGGAAACTGGTCTTTCACGGTATTTTAATATCCAGACTGATGCCCGTTTCGTGGAAATTGAATTGAATGGCGAACTGCCCGAACTTAGCTTTGATACTATTGAACCCTATTTACATTCACATACCAGCCTTGAGTTAATTGAAAAGGTAATACCACTTAATATTTTTAAATTCAAGGGGTTCACAATAATTACGTTAACAGATGTAACGTTAACGCATGCACTTGAAAATATTCGTACCGAGCTGGTTAACCATTCGGCAAATGAGGAGGAGCAATATGCGCACATCATCAGCTCGCTAAAATCCCTTGCCGAAAGCCCGGGCATTGAGTTTGGGTTGATGCCTTTTTTAACTATCAATAATGAGCCTATTTTTGATAACGACGAATGCTCCAGAAGTATCCTGCTTAAGGCCGCTAAAGATTTTAATCTTGCCGAGGAAACTTTTGACGCGATCATTGATGATTACAACCAAAACCCGAGGCCTATCTTTTTCAATTCTATTACCGACGAAAAGATAGGTAAATTCCCCTTTTTGCAGGTTTTGAAGCAAGCCGGCATTAAATCTTACGGAATTTTCCCGGTGTACTACAATGTGAAGAATGTAGGCATCATGGAAGTATTTTCATATAAAGAGATTGTTTTTTACGAAAAGCTGCTCTCGAAATTACAGGCTACTATCCCGCTGATTGCCCAATTGCTGCAAAACAGCATCGATCAGTTCGAGGCCCGCATTTCAAGTGTTATCAAAAATAAATTTACCTCGTTGCAACCGTCGGTTCAATGGAAGTTTAATGAAGTGGCCTGGAATTATCTTAAGGAAAAAAGAAAGAAGAAAAAGAGCCCCGAAATTGAAACAGTATCATTCAGCCATGTTTACCCTTTGTTCGGGGCTGTCGATATCCGCAATTCCACAGTTGAACGCAACAGCGCCCTGCAGGAAGATTTGAAAAGCCTGCTTACTATACTTATCGAAACTCTGCGGGCTTTAAATGAACATATTCATTTAAGTCTTACAGGCAATCTTGTATCTAAATGCGAGGAGTGGCTTGAACGCATCAGCGGATATATCACCACCAACGATGAGTTGATGCTGGATACTTTCCTCCATAATGAGGTTAATCCTTTCCTGGAGCATTTCAGAAATAATTACCCAGCCGAGAAGGAGATCATTGACAGGTATTTCGATGCCATGAACGAGGAAACCGGTGCTTCATTTGAGCATAGGCGCAACCTCGAAACCTCCATGCAGCTCATCAACACCTCCATCAATCAGTACCTTGAACTGGCCCAGACAGAAGTGCAGGAGTCATTTCCCTGTTATTTTGAAAAATTCCGTACAGATGGGGTGGAATATGATATTTACATAGGGCAATCTATAGCGCCGCAGCGCGTTTTTGATATGCTGTACCTTAAAAATATCCGTTTGTGGCAGTTACGGTCAATGGCCGAAATAGCCCGGATGACAAACGACCTTGGCGATCAGCTTTCACGTCCTTTACAAACTACGCACTTGATATTTATCCACTCAAACGCTATAGATATCAGTTTCAGAAACGATGAAAGGCGTTTTGACGTTGAGGGGGCCTATAATATCCGTTACGAGGTGGTAAAAAAGCGGATTGATAAAGTTTTAATAGCAGGAACTTTTGAACGCCTTACCCAGCCTGGCAAAATAGCCATGGTATATTTTAACCCAACAGAAGCTGCTGAATATGACGAGTACATCAGGTACCTGCAAGTACAGGGTTACTTGCTTGATGACCTGGAATATCTTGAACTGGAAGAGTTACAGGGCGTTACAGGCTTAAAAGCGTTAAGGGTTGGAGTTAATTATCAATTGCCGTTATTAAATAGCTAAAAGCCTAAGGCTGAAAGCTTAAAGCGAAAAGAAATCAAATAAAGCAAAAAAGCTTTCGGCCTTAGGCTTTCGGCTTTGAGCTTGATAAGATCGCTTTCTTCATTAGTAAATCGGTTTGCTTGTCGCTTCCCAGGGTAAATTCATGGCTGCTGAATACTTCAAAACCATGTTTTTCATAAAAAGCAATTGCTTTTAGGTTGTGTTCCCAAACACCAAGCCAAACGTATTGCAGGTTTTTATCCGTAGCTGCTTTTAAGGTGAAATCAATAAATTGGTGGCCTATCTTTTTGCCGTGATATTCGGCCAAAACATAAATGCGCTCAATTTCGACTGCAGCAGGATCCTGAAATTCTGTTTGGGCGTGGCTATAGTTTAGCTTGAGATAACCGGTTATTTCACCATCGAGCATCGCGAAGAAAAAATGAGAGTTTGGGTTACTGAGCTCTGCTTGTATTTTTTGCGGAGTGAAGGCTACAGATACATAAGCCTCCATATCTTCTGGTTTATTTAAATGAGCAAAGAAATCAAAAAACGTTTTTTTGCTTAACTCCAATAATACGTCGGCATCAGCCAAAGTTAATTTTTTAATTGTTACAGTTTCGGAAATAGCCATCAGGCAAATCTAAAAAACTAATCCTTTAATCAAATTGTTCTTTCAACCTCACCAGTCTGTCAATCATAAGGTTTAGCTTTTCTTCCTCGTTCTTAAACATCCGGGGTTTAAGGTAAAACGTAGTGAACAAAAACCAGATCCCGATTGATGTATATGTTACTATTTTAAAAGTGAGGGATGAATGTTCAAGTACTTCGATAAAATACATGGCCAAACCTGCGCTGAGCAACAATATATAGGTATAATAAAACCAGCCTATAACTTTGCTGCGGTTTTTTTGATATGCCTTAAGGCTGTCAAGATATTCGGCAGGGTTGAGTGTTGCATCGCGCTTACTCAAAATGTGGTAATGACGTACCATTAATGAAAGATACATCAACATGGTTACCAGTACGATGAGGATTCCGATAGTAGTAACTGCAGATTTAAATGCCAGGAAAAAAGTGACGACAAAAGCGAATGCGACAGTTACAACCATGGCCACAATACTCCAGTATAACTTTTGGGTTATACTCCTTATTCCCTTCTTTACCTGCTTCAGCACCTCATCCACCGAAAGCTGATCTGGTTTTGGCTGTCCCTGCCAAACCGACATCAAATGATCAAAGTCTTTCATACTGGTTATATAACTCCGTTAATTTTTGTTTTATACGATAAATTTTCACCCTCAGGTTCCCTTCTGATATGCCCGAAATTTCAGCAATTTCGGGGTATGGCACCTCATCAAGTACCATAGTTATAATAATCCTTTCTGATTCTTCCAGTTTTGAAATACATTTATAGAGCAAAGCTACCTGCTCGTTTTTATCCGATAGTTCTTCTCGTTTTGTTTCCGCTAATTGTGGGGTTAGTTCGTCTTTGGCCTGGCGTTTTTCCGAGCGCAAATAGGTTAAACAGGTATTTACAGCAATGCGGTAAATCCAGGTTGATATCATGGCCTGGTTACGGAATTTCTCTAAATTTTGCCAAACCTTTAAAAAGGTTTCCTGTAACAGGTCGTTGGCGGCATCGTCATCGCCGGTATAACCATAGCACAGATGGAATATCTTTTTAGAATTAGCTTCATATATCTGCTTGAATGCTGCTTCTTTGTTGGCCACTTCAGTTAATTTTATATTTAGACGATGTTAAACTTTATATGTTACAACAAATGATCATTCTTTTTAAACCAGCCCAACTTGCTTTCGGCATCGTTTATTAATTTATTGTAACTATCCTGGTAGTCAAACTGTAAGTCTTCATGGAGTTTATTAATTAACCCGCGGATCTTTTCAACCTGCCTAATTAATATCAGCCTTAAAGGCTTGTATGAGGTGCGCCGGTCGGCATATTCAAGGTAATTTTCGCAAAAATTGATCAGTAATTCAATCTCAGCACCTTTTGATGCCATAAACTTGGTGTACTTGCTCAATAACCTTAATATTTTGCGCATGCCCTTGGCCGCGTTGTAACTCAGCGATGATAGCTGACTGAACATGAACCCGGCTTCGGCTTTTACTTTTTCAATAAAAGCGGCTTCATCATGGGCTTCAAAAAGCAGGTAGGCCAACAGCTCCTTGTTTTCTTTTTTGTACCGTGCCAGGCGCAGCATTAATTCGGCCAGCTGCTCATTAGGCAGGTGCTGAATTTCTTTTTTTATATGCTGTAATCCGTAGGCTGTGGTAGTCATGTTGTAATAAGCAGGCAAAATACTAATTGTTTAATTATTTTTTACGAATTGCCTTATGCCGGACACAATTAGATGGAATTATACGAATGAAGGAGTATTTAAATTCGTGTAATTCGTTTTAATTCGAGAAAATTGCTGTAGAAGTTAAACCCGTTTCTACGGCGTAATCATTTAATTTTCTCTTTTAACGTGATCGTAAAATAGAATATTCCCACACCTGTTTAAACAGCGCGTAAATTTTGTAGTTTTGCAGGCTTATTAAATTAAATGAAAAAAAGCAGACTGACGCTCTTCATTTTTATCGCACTGGTATTGGGTGTGGTAGCCGGTTATATTTATAACACCTATGTTTTTGCCGATTTGAATAAACAGCTCAGTACCGCCGGGACTGCAATTAAAGCTATTGATAAAAATATTGAAGCATTACCCGATACTACGGTTGCAGCCTACAAAGATCTTAAGTTACAAAGAATTGCCCAGGTTAAACTGCAAGGCCAGGCTACCGATGCACGGGAAGATAAACTTGAACTTTATAATATCCTGAGTAAGATCTTCCTCAATCTTATAAAAATGATTGTAGCCCCATTGGTGTTTACCACGTTGGTGGTAGGCGTTGCCAAGGTAGGGGATATCAAAGCCGTTGGCAGGATTGGCGGTAAAACCATGCTTTGGTTTATTAGCGCTACGCTGGTATCCCTATTATTAGGGATGCTATTGGTTAACCTGTTTGAACCAGGCAAAACCATGCACCTGCCGCTTCCGGATAGTCATTTAAGTACCGGTATCAAAAAAACGGCACTGTCGTTAACCGAATTTGTTGGTCACGTTTTTCCTAAGAGTTTTATTGAGGCGATGGCCAATAACGAGATTCTGCAGATTGTGGTGTTCTCCTTATTTTTTGGCGTAGCTACAGCTGCTATAGGCGAGCAGGGCAAAATAGTGATCAAGGCAATGGATGCCTTTGCCCATGTGATTATGAAGATCACCGGTTATGTAATGAAAATGGCTCCTTTAGCCGTATTTGGTGCCATAACTGCAGTAGTGGCCAAGCAGGGCCTAAGCGTACTTTCAACCTATGGTATTTTTATCAGCGAGTTTTATTTTTCGTTGATTGTGTTATGGTCGGTAATTATATTGGCTGGATACATTGTATTAAGAAAGCCTGTGTTCAGGCTGCTTAACAGTATTAAGGACGCTATGCTGATAGCATTCAGTACCTCGACAAGTGAGGCCGCTTATCCAAAAGTATTGGAAGAATTGGAGAGGTTTGGCTGCAGTAATAAAATAGTAAGCTTTGTATTGCCATTGGGTTATTCATTTAATTTGGATGGCTCTATGATGTATATGACCTTCGCGTCGTTGTTTTTGGCACAATCATATGATATTCATCTGTCATTCGGGCACCAGTTGTCTATGTTATTGGTGCTGATGCTTACCAGTAAAGGAGTGGCTGGTGTGCCAAGGGCTTCATTGGTGGTTATAGCGGGTACGTTGGCTATGTTTAATATCCCCGAAGCCGGCTTGTTTTTGCTAATAGGTATCGATCCGTTGTTGGATATGGGACGTTCGGCCACAAACGTATTAGGCAATGCAATGGCAACAGCCGTTGTGAGCAAGTGGGAAGGAGAAGAGGTAGGTACTCAAATAATAAGAGAATAAAGTATGCCGTCATTGCGAAGAACTATAGGGCAAATCCCAAAAAACAGTGATGATGGGAAAATATATTTTAGAGCAGGTGCGTATGGTCGCGTTAGGGATTGTAGTGAAAAGCCCACAGCGCGGGCTGGAATTGCGGGCAGGAAAGGCGAGGACTTGTAACGGAACGCCCGGGCCGCAGGCAACGCCCAAGTTTATAAACAAATAGAAAAATAATAATCGATAGCTTAGAAGTCAGCCATTCTAAAGAACGAAGACAGTCAACAAAAAGGGAACTCATTAATGCCTGTAAAATCAGTCATAGCTATTAATGATCTCTGGAAAGCATAGCCGCTCTGTAAAGTTCGCGATTGCTTCGTATCTCGCCATGACGGCTTGAAGAAATTAATCCAATAACTAAAAACTCAATAATTCACTAATTAATTACATATGTCTCCCCGTTTAAAAAAAGTATTCCTGATCATGACCGTTGTGGTACCGTTTATACTGTACTGCGTTTATTATTATGGTATGATGATCAAGAATGCACCATACCGTTTTGTTGATTTTGAATCGATCAGTTTCCAATATGGCCATAAGGACAGCCTTGTAAATAAATACGATTCACATACAGGCATGTTTCAATATCTCGACAAACGCGATTCGCTGGTGAAAGAGCATTTACGCTTGACTAAAGATGACCTTCTATACCTGCACCGTAAAGCGGCCGACCTGGGTTTCTGGGATTTTCCGTCGAAGGAAACGGGTGATACGTCGAAAGTTGCTGATGGCAAAGCCGTTCGGTACATCATTGAGTTCAAATACAAGGAAAAAACCAAGCGTGTGATCTTTGATACCGATTATTTTGGCAATCCTAAACTGATTGACGCTAATCAAAGGTTGATAGCCGAGATTCAAAAAAAACTAACTGATGTAGAGAATCGTGGTAAAAAATAAAATATCGGGATGTTGTTTATTAAATAATCAATCCCTATATTTGCACCTCGAAATTTAAAACAATATTTAACAAACATGTACGCAATAGTAAGTATAGCAGGACAGCAATTTAAAGTTGCCAAAGACCAGCAGATCTTTGTACACAGGTTACAAGGCGATGAAGGCGCTAGTATTGAATTTGACAGTGTATTGTTAGCAGAAAACGAAGGTAAATTCAAATTAGGTTCTGATTTGAAAGGCGCTAAAGTATCGGCTAAGATCGTGTCACATTTAAAAGGTGATAAAGTAATTATCTTCAAAAAGAAAAGAAGAAAAGGTTACAAAAAGAAAAACGGTCACCGTCAGCAATTTACCAAGATTGAGATCACCGGTATTACATTATAATTAAAGGTTGAACCGGAGTTGTTCTGCAATTCCATAAAAGATATAAGAAATGGCACATAAAAAAGGGGCCGGTAGTTCCAGAAACGGTCGTGAGTCACATAGCAAGCGTTTAGGTATCAAAATTTTCGGTGGTCAGCCAGCAATCGCAGGTAACATCATCGTACGTCAGCGTGGTACTAAACACAACCCAGGCTTAAACGTTGGTCTTGGTAAAGATCATACTTTATTTGCACTGGCTGAAGGTATCGTAGTTTTCAAAAAGAAAGCTGATAATCGTTCATACGTATCAGTAGTTCCATTTGAAGCTGCTGAAGTTGAAGAAGTAGCTGCACCTGCACCAAAAGCAAAAAAAGAAGCTGTAGCTGTTGAAGCTCCTGCTGCTGAAGAAGCTCCAAAAGCAAAGAAAGCTGCTGCACCAAAAGCTAAAAAAGAAGAAGCTGCTGATGCTGCTGAAGAAACTGTAGCTGAGTAATCAGTTAACAAATATTAGGATATAAAAAATCCCGGTCAGTTTTGATCGGGATTTTTTGTTTTGCAGATATTTCCGATTATCGCTCTTTTATCTTTTTTACAACAGCTGGTATATCGTTACCTTTTCCAAACAATACAGGTACAGAGTATAGGCAACGTACTGTTTTGCTGCTTTGCTGAGCCGGTTTCCATTTAGGGCCTCTTTTTATTATGTCGATGGCAAGCGAATCAGTTTCAGAAGTTAACCCTTTGGTTACATGGGTATTGGTAATACTGCCATTATTTTCTATAATGAAGGTAATAATGACCAATCCTGAATGCAGGTCTTTAAGTGGGGATTTTTTTATAGTATTCGATATATACTCTTTAAGTTTTTCAACACCACCAGGAAATTCCGGAAGTTGCTCAACCTCGGTATAAACTGAGGTGTCTATCTTCGTTGTCTGCGCTTTAACGGCGGGTAATAACATTACAAATAGAAATGCGATAAGTAGGACATGTTTCATCTTAAGATAGTAGTACTTTATTTATTCGACAATCAGTTTCTTTAAATAGTAAGTATCAGGATCGATAACCGGCATAGTTTTGCTGGTTACGGTGATGCCTTTTTTATCAAGTGTATACCGTTTGGTAACACCATCAGTAGTAATATCAACAGGTAAAGGCATATCTATATTTAACAACTGAACCTGGTATTTATCGCCCCGCTGGGCTTTTACGTGTACTTCCAGTTTATTGATGGAATAGATGTACAAATCAAACAGCGGCTTGAGATCCTGACCGGCAGCTTTGCTGAAATATTGGATCACATCATCAGTGCTTGCTAAATTGCTATAGGTGTAGCGGGGGTCGGTAACAAAACCTTTAAGGGTGGGGAAGAAGGTACTATCGCCCATAATATACCTGAGCGTATGCATAAAGAATGCACCTTTTCCATAAATATCACCATTATAAGCTGATTCTTCATCAATATCTTTCCCGATAACAATAGGGATTTTATTGCCGAATGAGAGTGCCGAGTTTTGGAAGAATTTGATGTAAGCTTTCTCACCTTCAAATTCCCTAACATAAAGTGCATCGCCATAGGTACAGATGCCTTCATGGATCCAGTAATCGGCCCAGTCTTTGGCGGTAACTTTGTTTCCCCACCATTCGTGGCCGAACTCGTGGTGCATCAGGCCGTCGTAATCTTCGCCGCCCACTTTGGCGTATTTGAATTTGGCGCCGTAAGCATTCATGGTTTGATGTTCCATGCCCAGGTGAGGTGTTTCGACTATGCCTATCTTTTCTTTTACCCAGGGATATTCACCAAAATATTTCTCCTGCTCCTTAATTGTTTTTACAAAGATATCAAGATGGTGCTCGGCCTTAGAGGCATGCTCTTTTAATACATAAAACTGGATTGGCACATTATGCCCATCTACAGTAGTATATGGACGAGCTACCACCGTATAATCACCGGCGTTAAATAAGATGCTGTAATTGTTGATAGTGTATTTGGTTTGCCAATGGAAAGTTGCTGTTCCTTTTTGCTTGCTTACTCCTTTTAATAGTCCCGGCCCGGCAACCATCAGGTCTTTAGGAACGGTGATAAACATATCTACACCCTCATTGGGTTCGTCAGAGGGATGATCCTTACAAGGGAAATACAATTTGCCGCCTGTACCTTCGGCCGTGATAGCCATCCACTGGTGCCCGGTTGAGTCGCGTGTCCAGATAAAACCGTCATCCCATGGTGGGCGACGGGCAACATGCGGTTTGCCACCATAAATCACTTTTACGCTTGCTTTACCTGCGGGCAATTCTTTGCCGGTATTAATAGTAATGAGATTGTTTTTATATTCAAAAGGTTCCTGTTTACCATTTACCAAAACCTTGCTGATGCTTAATGAATCTAACAGGTCAAACAATAAAACTTTGGTGGGCTTTGCCATGATTACATCAATGGTAGTAAAGCCATTAATAGTTTTTTGAGCCGGGTCAACAGTTAGAGAAATGGTGTAATGCCGCACATCCATGATAGCTTGCTCTGGTTTGAGTTTGCCGCCTGAGGTGAGGGTTTGGGCATACGAGTTACATGCGAATGCAAGGAATATCAAAACGAAAAAAAACTTTTTTGTCATCATATTAATTGCTGCTACTGAATGAGATTGGAATAGAATATCGAACCCTTACAGGATGGCCATTTTGTAAGCCTGGTTGCCATTTGGGAGATATGCTCATAACACGGATAGCTTCGGCGTCAGTAGCTTCAGATAAACTTTTAACCACTTTAAAATCGGTGAGGCTTCCATCTCTTTCTATTACAAACGAAATATTTACTCTTCCTTCAACAGTCTCGCCTGTCGGATATTTTAAATTTTTAGCGATGAACCTGAAAAGTTTTTCAGGGCCACCCGGAAACTCGGGTATTTTCTCAACACTGTGAAAGGTAGTGTCGATCTTTTTTGTGGTATCTGTTTGCGCGCTAACGACTAAAGACATCATAGCGAAAATAGTTGCAAGTAGAATTCTCTTCATTTAGTTTTGCTCTTTAATGAAATTCATGATATTGATCAATTAACTTTTGTGCTATCCAAAACCTGCACTGCCTGCATGGTGAAAAACTGTATCGGGACGGAATATTTTGATTTAATAAAATGACCATCGCGCGTAGCCGGGATCCATTTTTCTGACAACTTAATTACCCGTATTGCCTCTTTGTTAAATGGATCACTCATGCCTTTAACAACTTTTACATCGGTTAAACGGCCATCGCTTTCAACAAAAAAGCTTATGGTAACAATGCCTTCTCCGCCGCTTACATCGTTTGGCCATTTCAAATTTTTGTTTAAAAATTCATGAAATGCTTTTTCACCACCACGAAAATGCGGTGGCGTAAGTTTTTGAGCTTTCGCACTTATTGAGCAAATAACGATGATAAGGATGGTTGAAAATTTCTTCACCCTTAAATATAACTCAATTCTCCCTCACCAGCAAGCCATCTGCAAAATCTCGCAGATATTGTTTATGATCTTCGGGCAAATTAATAGCATCAAGAGCTGCAAAAGCTTTATCGGCATACGTTTGCATTGCTTCTTCAGCATGCTGCCTGATATCAAGTTCGTTATAAATGTTGGTTATAGCTTTAACCTTTTCTGCAGTGTCAAATTCAGCTGCACTTAGCCATTGGTTTAGCGTTTGTGCCAGGCTGCCTTTTGTCAGTTCAAGGGCCCTTATCAGCAAAAAGGTTTTTTTATTGGAGATGATATCGCCGCCAACCTGCTTGCCAAACTTTTCCGGATCGCCGTAAACATCCAGAATATCATCCTGCAACTGGAAGGCAATACCAAGGTTAACCCCGAAGGAATCAATCAAATCAGCGTCGGTTAGAGCGGCACCGCCAATGATAGAACCGATCTTTAATGTGCCCCCTAACAGCACCGCCGTTTTAAGGCGGATCATGTTGATGTATTCATCGATACTTACGTCGTTACGCTGTTCAAAGCTCATATCAATTTGCTGGCCTTCGCACACGCCGGTCGCAGTATTGTTAAAAACATCAAGTACCTTACGTAAAATGCTGTCATCAACCTTCATCATCAGGCGGTTGGCTTCCACCATCATGGCATCGCCCGAAAGAATAGCAACGTTGGCGTTCCATTTTTCATGTACGGTTGCTTTGCCGCGGCGCAAAGGGGCTTTGTCCATAATATCATCATGCATCAGCGTGAAATTATGGAATACCTCTATAGCCAATGCAGGCTCAATAGCCTTGACAACATCGCCACCAAAAAGGTCGCAAGCCAGCAGGAGCAGGGCGGGGCGCATTCGTTTGCCGCCAATAGATAAAATATAGCTTATCGGTTCATACAGATCGGCGGGGTAAGCCGGGTAGCTTAGTTTGCCTACTGCATCATTTATTAGTAACTGTAACTCTGTAAGTTGTTTCATTTTTAAAGTGAGCGGTTGATTGGGTTGATTAGCTGAGTGGTCATCGTATTTTGTAAATCGACAATACCCTCAGCCAACCTTGTCAACCAATTTAAAAGCAACTGATTTATTGAATTGATCAGGCGAGTTGTGTATGGTTTTAACCTAAAAAACTACTCACTCAATCAACCATTTCACCAATCACTAATCCTGTACCAATATAAAGTCTATCTGTTTTTTGGTCAGATCAACCTGTTTTACCTTAATCTTTACTTCATCGCCCAGTTGGTAAATTTTCTTTTTACGCTGACCGATGATGGCATAGTTTTTTTCGTCCAAAGTATAAAAATCGTCCGAGATATCACGCAGGCGGATCATTCCTTCGCATTTATTTTCGATGATCTCTACATACATGCCCCATTCGGTAACACCCGATATGATGCCCATGAAGGTATTACCAACCTGGTCGCGAAGGTATTCAGCCTGTTTGTATTTTACTGAAGAACGCTCGGCATCTGCTGCTTTTTTCTCCATTAAAGAACTGTGCGAGCATAGTTTTTCATAGAACTCGGCATTGGCAGATTGACCGCCGTTTAAGTAATGGAACAGGAGCCTGTGTACCATTACATCCGGATAACGGCGAATTGGTGAGGTAAAATGCGTATAATGATCAAAAGCCAAACCGTAATGACTGCTGCTTTTAGTAGTATAAATAGCTTTGGCCATTGAGCGGATAGCCAGATGGGTTAACACGTTCTGCTCTTTTTTGCCCTCTACATCCTCCATCAGGTAATTGAGGGATTTTGCTGTTTCCTTGTCAGATTTAGTATTGATTTTATAACCAAACCTGGCTGCAAATTGGGCAAAATTGGCCAGCGCATCGGGCTTGGGCGAATCATGCACGCGATAAACAAAAGTGTATTTGTGCTTGCCCTTGCCCATTTTGCTTACACGTTCGGCTACTTTGCGGTTAGCAAGCAGCATGAAATCTTCGATTAGCTTGTGGGCGTCTTTACGCTCTTTTACGTAAACACCGATGGGTTTGCCTGTTTCATCCAGCTTAAATTTAACCTCGGTAGTTTCAAAGCTGATAGCGCCGTTTTTAAATTTACGGTCGCGAAGCTTATAAGCAAGTGCGTTGAGCCTGAATATTTCTTCCTTAAAATCGCCTTCGCCGGTTTCTATTACTTCCTGCACCTCTTCGTAGGTAAAACGCCTGTCGGAGTAAATGATGGTTTTGCCATACCATTCGGCAATGATATTGGCGTTCTCATCCATCTCAAACACTGCCGAAAAGCAGAGTTTTTCTTCTTTAGGACGAAGAGAGCAAAGCCCGTTTGATAATCTTTCCGGGAGCATTGGGATCACCCTGTCCACAAGGTAAACTGATGTGGCCCTGTCCAAAGCTTCTTTGTCTAAAGCCGAATCGGGAATGATGTAGTGTGATACGTCGGCAATGTGAACACCTACTTCGTAATTTCCGTTTTCCAGTACACGGTAGGATAGGGCATCATCAAAGTCTTTGGCATCAAATGGGTCGATGGTAAAGGTGGTGATGTTGCGGAAATCACGGCGTTTGGCAATTTCTTCGGGCGTGATCACAGCCGGAATTTCTTCAGCATCATGCTCAACCTCGGCAGGAAATGATAGCGGAAAACCATATTCGGCCAGGATGGCGTTCATTTCGGTATCGTTTTCGCCCTGCGCACCTAAGATATGTTTGATCCTGCCGACAGGGTTTTTAGCTTCCGTTGGCCAGTCGGTAATTTCGGCTACTGCCTTGATGCCATTTTTAGCCCCGTTAAGCTCAGAGATGGGAATAAAAATATCATGCATCATCTTGCGGTCATCAGGAATGAAAAACGCGTAGCGTTCTGAGAGTTTTACGATACCCGTAAACTCCATCTTGGCACGTTGCAGGATTTCAATAACCTCACCCTCTTTATGTTTGCCCTTGCTTTTGGCATATACGTAAACTTTTACCCGGTCGCCGTTAAGGGCGGTGCGAAGCTTACGCGGAGCGATGAAAATGTCACTTTCAAATTCATCATCAGTAACTATAAAGGCAGAACCATCATTGGTAAGGTCAACCACGCCTTCAATAAAGGTTTTAAGTTCAAGTAGTTGAAATTTACCTGGAGAGATCTCTTTTAATACCGATCTTTTAACCTCGTCTTTTAAGATGTCGTAGATGATCTCGCGCGATTCGGGGTCACGGACGTTTAATTTGGCAGAAACCTGTTTATAGTTGAGTGGCGTATTGCCGTTTTGTTCAAATATATCAAGTACCATTTGAGTAAGCACCTGGTGTATAGAAGAGTTGTTTTTCTTGCGTTTAGACATAGAATAGTATTTGCATCAAAGATACAGAATTTTGGGTACCCCATCTTGACGCAATAGTGATGGATAAAGCAGTTTTAATCAACCCGGTATTGAAGCGATCAGCCTTTTGGTGTATTCTTCTTTTGGGCGATAATAAATATCGTCGGGATAGCCGGTTTCCAGTATTTCGCCTTTGTTCATCACCATAATCCGGTCGGAGATATGTTTAATCACGGCCAAATCATGCGAAATAAAGATATAGGTCAATTTAAGTTCGTCCTGAAGTTCGCGGATGAGGTTTAATACCTGGGCCTGAACCGATACATCAAGCGCCGAAACTGATTCATCGCAAATGATAAATTTAGGCTGGAGCGCCAAAGCCCGGGCAATAACAATCCGCTGCCTTTGCCCACCCGAAAACTCATGCGGATAACGGTCAAAGTGCGCGGGCAGCATGTTAACCCGTTCAAGCAGTTCCAGCACTTTTCGTTTGCGGGTTGTATCATTGCCGTAAAACTGATGTACCTGCAATGGCTCCATAAGTGATTGCCCAACGGTAAGCTTAGGATTTAATGATGAGTATGGATCCTGAAAAATGATCTGGATATCTTTTCTGATCTGTCTCAACTCATCCTTTTTAAGCCCGCGAAGATCAGTGCCGTCAAAAGAAACCTTGCCCGATGTTGGTTCTATCAACCTTAAAATGCTTCGCCCCAAAGTGGTTTTTCCACAGCCTGATTCGCCGACGAGGCCTAAGGTTTCGCCTGGATATACATCAAAGCTTACATTGTTCACTGCTTTTACAACATGATCTTTCCGTTTGAAAAATCCTGTATCAGTTGGAAACCAGGTGTTTAATTTATCTGCCTTTAACAAAGGCTGCTGTTCATATAGTTTACGCTTTCTGTCGGCGATTTCAGTGTCCGGGTAATGATATAATTCCCTGATGCTTTCTATAGTTACTGCGGGCCTGGCCCCATCCAGAAAATCGGCCACAACAGGGAGCTTTTTCAAATGCTGCTGCGGGGAAGGGCGGCAGGCCAGCAATCCTTTAGTGTAAGGGTGCCGGGGATTTGCGAATAGATCTTTTACCGCGGCTTCCTCTATAATCTCGCCTTTGTACATCACCAAAACCCGGTCGGCAATTTCTTTGATCACGCCCAAATCATGCGATATAAAGATCAGGCTCATGTGCCGTTCGGCTTTCAGCTTGTGCAGCAGTTCAATGATGGTTTTTTGCACGGTAACGTCAAGTGCGGTGGTGGGCTCATCGGCAATCAAAATCTCCGGGTTGCAGGCCAAAGCCATCGCTATCATTACCCGTTGTTTTTGTCCGCCCGAAATCTGGTGAGGATAGCTGTTGAATATGGCTTCGGGCCGCGGTAATTGTACTTCTTTAAACAGCTCAATGGTTTTTTGTTTAGCCTCGGCTTTACTTGATCCTAAATGCAACCTGATAGCTTCCGTAAGTTGAAAACCACAGGTAAGTACCGGGTTAAGCGAGGTCATGGGCTCCTGGAAAATCATGGCTACCTGGTTGCCGCGCACATGCCGCATTTCATCTTCCGATAATTTACACAGGCATACGCCATTTAAAAGCACAGAGCCGTCTATTACGGCCTGATCTTCATTGAGCAAACGCATCAGGGCAAGGGAGTTAACAGATTTGCCCGAGCCGGATTCGCCAACAATGCCAATTGTTTCGCCTTTGTTAAGTGTAAAAGAAATTCCCTTTACGGCTGTGAACTGGTCTTTACCAGTCTTAAAACTAACCGACAGATCACTGACTTTAAGCATTATTAGCCTACTATGGTTATAAATTCGTCTGCTATCAGATCTTCGCCGCGGTAACGTCTTAATAGTTGTGCCGTAGCTATCACATCCTTTTGGCAATAAGCGCAAATCCGCTCCAACTGGTTTTCCTGCCAGTATACGCGGCCAACATCGCTGCCGTCGATGTCATCTTTAGGGGTTGGGATATCAAAAATTGTGGTAAGCAGGTTTAAGGAAGTGTAGTGTTTGTGATCACCAAACTTCCATAATTCCATGGTATCTAAATGAACAATCTCCCAGGGTTTCTTACCAGCTATTTGCAGTTGCGGCGGAAATGGCATGCCATTCACCAGTAAACGGCGGCAGAGGTACGGGAAGTCAAATTCCTTGCCATTATGAGCGCATAAAATAAGGTTGGGCGGCTGACTGAACAACAGGTTGCAGAACTTGCTAAGCAGCTCTTTTTCATCATGTGATGCAAAAGATTTTACCCTCAAGCCAAGGTTTTTCCCGGCAGTAAAGATCCCTGCCGAAATGCAAACTATTTTACCAAACTCGGCCCAGATGCCGGCGCGCTCATAATGAATGTCAGCAGGTTCATCTTTGCGTTGATGCCGGGTTTTTAGTTCCCATAAAACCTGTAGATTTTCGGGCAGTTGTTCGTGGGTGCTGTACTGCGGCACAGTTTCGATGTCAATTACCAATAAATTATGCAGATCGTACTGTTCAAGCATCCGGTTAAAAATATAGAGCCAATATAATGATAAAGTTAGTAGATGATTGCTGCGGACATTTAGTTTACAGAAAAATTAAAATCGATAAGTTGTGTTTTTTATTTCTTCAATACTTCAAACGCTATGCTGATAGTATTGCCGTTGCCATCAACCAACGTAAGAATATGTTTGCCCGGAGGTGGGTTTAAAGCCACCTGGTGAAAATCTTTGGTCTCGCCAACATATTGATCATCCAGGTGCCAAAAGACTTTCATACCTGGCTGGCGGTGTGCTGCGTTGCAAATCATGCGACCGCGGGTGCCGTCTGCTTCAAGGGGCACATATATTTTAGCGCCATTTTTAGGATAAATGATTTCCATTGTATTTCCATTTTCTGCCTGGGCGCAATCCGGGCGGAAAGGCGGGAGCACATGATATTGATAGTTCCTGGCTTTGTAATAATATTCCATAGATGGCGGCAACACAAACCAACTTTTATTGAGGATGTTGTACGGCGGCTCACAATTGCCGTTTACCTGCCATTTTGCATCGGCAGATAAATGCACCAATTGATGGTAAGGACAAACAGGGGCTTTCAGGCCGCTTTTGGGTACATATTGCTCATCTACATCCTGGCAATATTGTCCGGCACGGTAACCGCTTTGCCTGCACACATTTATTTTCACCATTTCTCCCACCGGCATTTCAAACCAATCACGCGATACGGGCAACAGCCTGAAAATCTCAAACAGGGCAGGTGCGGCGGTATTGATCCCTGTTAAGCCCGGTCGGCCCTCGCCATCGGTATTGCCAACCCAAACACCAACTACGTATTTTGGTGTAACGCCAATAGCCCAGCCGTCGCGAAAGCCAAAACTTGTACCGGTTTTCCAGGCCACGCGTTGGCTCGAGCTGAATTGCTGCCATAGCATTTCCTCGCCCGGCCGCATCACTTCCTCCATGGCCTGGAAGGTGTAATAAATAGATGCTGCATCCAACAGTCCGGACTTGTCAAGTTCAGTTTTGGCTGCGGGCTTCTTTTCATAAACAGGATTATGAAAATCGGCAGGGTTATACTTGCCACCGTTTTTGTTGTAATGATTGAGCACACGCGCCATATCGGCATAAGCGCCGCTTAATTCCCAAAGCGTGTTTTCACCCCCGCCCAATATTAACGACAGCCCATAATGATCGGCAGGTTTGGTTAAAGTGGTGATGCCTGCTTTATGCAAAAAATCATAAAAGCGTTCGTATTTGTATTGTTGCAGCATTTTGACAGCCGGTACATTCAGCGAACGGGATAAGGCCCGCGATGCAGGTACGGCGCCGTCATAACCCAAATCAAAGTTTTCGGGATGATAACCCGCGATCATGGTAGGTACGTCAGGCATCAGGCTATTGGGTAATATCAACCCGTCGTGCAACATTGCCGCGTAAAGTAGTGGTTTCAGTGTGCTTCCGGGGCTTCGCGGAGCATCTATTACATCGACATCGCTCTCCATTCGCGGGTCCTCCCGGTGGGATATGTTACCGGCATAGGCAAGTGTTGCACCTGTTTCAACATCAAGTACGATGGCGGCAATATTGTTGATATCGTTAGCCTTTAATAAACTATGGTGCTGCTCCAGGATATCGTTTACCTGTTGCTGAAGCGACGATTTGACGCTGCTTGTAATGCGGGTATCTCCGTCGGGCTTAGCCTGATGATCGGCTTTAAAACGTTGCAGCAGGTGCGGAGCAAGCTGAGGAAGGGCCATCGGTCTGTCGGGCACAGGCTCTAACCGAGCGAGGGCTGCAGTAGTACTATCAATGATACCAGCCTTATGCAATTTATCCAACAATGAATTCCGTTTGCGGAGCAGTATGGACCTGTTCCTGCCGGGATGTACCAGGGATGGCGAGTTAGGCAAAACAGCCATAGCCGCCATTTCGCCCCAGGAAAGTTTATCCGGGCTGCGGCCAAAATATCGCCAGGAGGCAGCATCCAGGCCAATAACATTGGTGCCGAAAGGGGCATTGCTGGTATATAAAGCTAAGATTTTACTTTTACTGCATGTTACCTCGAGGCGCATGGCCATGAAAATCTCTTTCAGTTTATTCCAGATGTTGCGTTTATGCCGGGTAGCCAGCCTGATTACCTGCATGGTAAGGGTACTGCCGCCGCTGCTTACCTTTTTTGAGCTCAGGTTTTGCTTGATGGCCCGGCTAAAAGCAACAATATCAAAGCCGGGGTGGTGCTCAAACCGTTTATCCTCAAAAGTGATAATGCACTGTTTGAATTTTTCGGGTACTGTGGGATTATAAGGAAAGCGCCATTGGCCATCATTTGCTATGGAAGCACCGAGTAACTGGCCCTGATCATCGTCAATTACGTAAGAGGTGGGACTATTAAATAAAGGATTGGGCAAACAAAACCAAAATATCAGGGTTAAAACAAACAAAAAGAAAAGCGAGACTATAACTTTAGGCTTTTTTAAATAACTTTTAGCTCGTTTTAGCACAAATTGCATTACTAAATATAAAAATATTAAGCCAGTTCAGGTTTATACAACTATAATTGTGGCAAAAATCTACCAGGCAATAATACAATAAATGACGATACAAAAATTATCAATTATTATTCCGGCTTACAACGAAGGTAATACCATACATTTAATTTTGGATAAAATTAAGGAGGTAAACCTCATCAACAATATTGAAAAAGAAGTGATCATTGTAAATGATTGCTCAAAGGATGATACTGAAGCAGCCATTTATAAATATAAACTTGCCAACCCCGAAGTTAACATTCAATACTTTAAGCACGAAGTAAACAAAGGTAAGGGAGCAGCTTTACATACAGGTATCGCAAAAGCTACAGGCGATTACCTGATCATCCAGGACGCCGACCTTGAATATGATCCGGCTGAATACAACGACCTGTTAAAGCCCGTGGTAGCGGGCTTTGCGGATGTGGTTTATGGTTCACGGTTTATGGGGAGCAACCCTCACCGCATCCTCTTTTTTTGGCATACCATTGGCAACAGGTGGCTTACCTTTGCTTCAAACATGTTTTCAAATCTTAATCTTACTGATATGGAAACATGCTATAAATTGTTCAATACCAAAGTTATTCAATCCATAAAGCTTACTGAAAAGCGCTTTGGCTTTGAGCCCGAGGTTACCCAAAAAATCTCGAGGGTACACCGCATCAGGATCTATGAGGTAGGCATTTCTTATTATGGCCGTACTTATGAGGAAGGCAAAAAGATAGGATGGAAGGATGGGGTTAGGGCTATTTACTGTATCCTTAAATATGGTTTGTTTAAATCAAAGTAAGAGTTTCCTATAGTAGTAGCTTTCATAAACCGGATTTATTCTTCACTGAAATTATCAGCAAGAACAGCTTCTGAGATGTTAAAAAATGTTGACGTTAAAGCTTTATAATCAATATTTTACTGCTTCCGTTGTACTTTTTCCCAAACTGCGCTTTGTTTAGTACTGAAATAGCGGATAATGCCGGCCAGTACTGCATAGTTCATAACACAAAAATAATAAGGAATGAAAAGAATTTTTATACGGAGCTGCCGCTTTTCCATTATCAGCCCGAGCAAAGCCAGCAAATAAAACAATACCTGCGCTAATAACAGCCCTTGCATCGCTGTTTCTCCAGGTTTAAACGCCAGCACAACGTTTAAAATAAACGATAATATAAGCAGGAACGGTGTAATGGTCCATCTTAAAACCCGGTGACTGATATACTGAAACGATAAAATTGGATAGGGGAAAGGATTGAATAATTTTTTTAGCCTTAAAATAGATTGCATCCCACCGGCAGCTATCCTCACTTTTCGTTTTAACTCTTCCGACACATTTTCCGACGCAGTTTCAGTAGCATATGCTTCAGGTTCATAAACAATGCGGTAGCCTTTAGCAGCTATCAGCATCGAGATCATAAAATCGTCAAGTACAGTGTCCGCTTCAACAGGCTGATATAGCGAGCGGCGCACACTAAACAGTTCGCCTGCCGCGCCAACAACCGAATATAGCTCCGAATCCCATTTTTTCAGGGCCGATTCATATTTCCAGTAGAACCCTTCACCAGCCGCGCTGGCATCTGCGTTCTCGTCAATATGTACCCGTTTTTCGCCCGCAACGGCGCCAACTGTTGCATCGCTGTAATGCCTGCAGATCTTGATCAATGCATCTTTATTTAAAAATGTGTTGGCATCGGTAAATACTACGACATCGGTATCAACATAATTCATGGCCCGATGTACCGCGGCTATTTTGCCGGCGCGCTGTGGCTGGTGCAATAATTGTATTTGCGGGTACCGGGCAATGATATCGGGTGTTTTGTCTGATGACCCGTCGGTCACAAAAAGCAGTTTTAGCTTTCCTTCGGGATAATTAAGCTGAAGGCTGTTGCTGATCTTTTGCTCAATAAAATATTCTTCGTTGTAAGCGGCTATCACCAAAGTGCAGGTAGGAAGTTCATCCAGGTTTTCTGAAGGAAGAGTTTTCCAGCCTTTAAAAGCCCTTTTGATCCTGATGATCAGGTACAGAAAAATTCCATATCCTGCAAAAGTGTAAAAAACAATAAAAAGGCTTATGGCTAAAATTATTTTCATGCTATGGTGTTAATAGGGTATCCTAAATTGCTGCTGTTTTTTGAGTGGGTAAAATTCCACCATACTGCTTTAAAAAGCATCGGAATAAAGTCGTATTGTTTTTCTTTGACGTAATTAACCAGGTTACGGGGTACCACAATCAGCAGAAAATAAAAATAAAATAATACTTTTTTAAGCGGCGGGGCATTCCGGCGGATAAAAAGGATCCTGTTCCGGTTCATGAAGTATTCCTTGAGTTTACTTTTTTTGCCTACTGATACAGACTCTTTGTGGTAAATGAGCGCATCGGTACAAACCCAGGCTTTAAAACCTGCTCTTATGATGTGCTCGCACCAGTCAACCTCTTCATAGTATAAAAAAAAGTTTTCGCTCATCAAGCCCGCCTTTTCAATAGCTTCTTTCCTGATCATCATGGCTGCTCCGTGGCAGTAGGCTGTAGGCGCGGTGATATGATCAAACTGACCTTCGTCCTTTTGCTTTAAGCCTATCACGCTATTTCGACAGGTGTAATAGTTCATAGGCGTGTAGCCTGCATATTGTATTAATTGTTTATCACTGAAATACTTGATCTTGGGCGACAGCATCCCTACAGCGGTGTTACTATCCATTACCTCAACCAGTTTTTCAACTAAACCGGCGGTAAACTCGGTATCATTGTTCACCATAAAAATATAATCGCCGGTTGCTACCGTAAGCCCGAGGTTATTTCCACCGGCAAAACCAAGGTTAACATCCGAGCGGATAAATATTATTTCGGGATATTTTATTCTCCAACCGGGAACCGGATCTACTTTACTTGCGTTATCAACAACAATTATTTCTATATTACTATAAGTACTTGTATTTTTAATTGATAATAACATTTCCTCGGTAACAGATGGCTGATTAAAACTTACAGTAACAACAGAAACTTTTTTCATCTAAAAGGGGTTATTATCAATATTGCTTTTTACGGCTAATATTAGTAAAAGTTAACCAATTATATCACTATATTCCTTTGAATAATAACCAACCAAATAATGATGAGTCACTGCTTACCATAAAAGCAGATGAGCTTATACAATTGCTGAAAAAGGGGAATGTTGATAAAGAACTTGTTAAAGCCATACAGCAAAAAATAAATAATGCCGTCGAAAGTAATTCTAACCCGCAAAAATTTGATGCTTTTAGTGGGTTAGACCAGGAGCAAAGCCGGCTCGATATGGTAACAAACCTGGAATTTTTACTTACCCAGCACCAGGTTGATAGCCGGGAATCGAAGAAATACTTGCTGCATGAAAGAATAAAACGTATGGTTTTGGTAGCAATTGCGGTTACCATGATCATACTTGGTTTAGCCATGATCATCATGCCTGCACCGCCATATTTTGAAATGTTTACCATTTTTTATTTTTCAAAA
>Ga0157372_10000929_pt1 | contig 31922 bp, 25 predicted proteins | sample C55metaG_FD_115307 | JGI IMG/M metagenome (GOLD analysis project Ga0157372, IMG submission 115307) | Corn rhizosphere microbial communities from Kellogg Biological Station, Michigan, USA - C5-5 metaG | ecosystem: Host-associated > Plants > Roots > Rhizosphere > Soil | place: USA: Michigan...
ACCGGTAACGGAAACTGGCAGTATCCCGCCATATTCAGCGCGTTCAGCGTGCCGGTGCTTTCGCTGGGATCCATCACTTCCACACCTACAGCGCTTGGCAACATCGCCACCTTTACGAAAACTGGCGGATCGTCTGTGATCGACCTTGTGTTTAACGGGCATGTTTCGATTGCATCTTTCGGCAGCGCTTCGGGCGTGATCCTTGAGCTGAGGGTAGACGGGCTGAACACCGGTTTCGGAAATGCACAAACCGTTGTTTGGTCGCAGGATGCCGGAAGGCCTGTGAACGTAACCATTGTAGGCGCTTTTAAAAACCTTGCGCCGGGCAGCCACACGATCAGCATCTGGGCCATGGTGCCGAGCGGCAGCGGGGCTTCAACCCTGTTTGTAAATCCCGGTAACTGGAGCGATCAGTTAACGGTGAAAGAAGTTCTTGGAAATTAAACAAAAAAATAATTTATCACGATGATAAATAAAACGATAAAATATACCTGTATCTGCTTCCTGCTGCTTGGCGTTCATGCGCTGCAGGCACAGGTGCAAAGCAGTCCGCCGATGAGGCAGGTGCTGGGCACTGCGGGAAGCTCGGGCACATTGCCCTCCGGGATCACCATCGATTATACAGTCGGAGAATGTGTTATTGCCACTGTAGGACCTTTCAACACAAAGTTTCTTACACAGGGATTCCAGCAGTCGGACGCGAACGGCAGCACGCTGAACGAAACGGTGAACACGGTGAACTCGAGCTGTATCGGCGCGAACAACGGAAGCGTAATGTTCCAGAACATCAGCGCTACCGGCCCGGTAACGATCAGCTGGAACGGCGGCTCAGCCGGCAGCGCAACACTGTTCTCCAACCTTGCCCCGGGAAATTACCCCTACGTGATCAGTGATGGTAATTTCACCATAACAGATACCGCGGTGATCACCGAGGATGCCGTTGATTGTGGTGAGCAGCTCACCTTTTACCAGGGCTTAACACCGAATGGCGACGGACATAACGATGTGTGGGAGATCGACGGCATCACCAATTTCGCGGAAAGCAAAGTGCAGCTGTACAACCGCTGGGGCGACCTGGTTTGGAAAGGCGATAACTATGACAATACCACCGTGGTATGGGAAGGAAAAAACCTAAAGGGTGAAAGCCTCCCGGACGCTACTTATTTCTACCTCGTGGAAGCAGGCGGAAAAACATACAAGGGCTGGGTGGAAGTAACGCATTAAAAGATTGAAAAATATTAAACAGGTAAAAATGAAATTACGAGGAAAATTAAGCTGGGCGCTGATCGCATTCGCTGCTTTTATTACAAAGGCGGATGCACAGCAGGATCCGCAGTACAGCCAGTACATGTTCAACCAGATGGCGATCAACCCCGCGTATGCAGGAAGCAAGGAAGCCCTGAGCACCGCGATATTGCTGCGCAGCCAGTGGACAGGCATTGATGGCGCTCCCAAAACGGAAACATTCACCATTCATGGCCCATTGAAAAAGAAGAAGGTGGGGCTCGGATTTACGGTGATCGGCGACCAGATAGGGCCAAAGAAAAGCATCGGGGCATTGGGCTCGTATGCCTACAGGATTCCCATTAAGAACGGAAAGCTCGCTTTTGGCTTAAGGGCAGGGATCTATAATTACACCTATAACTGGGCCGACATCACGTACAAGGATGCGAATGATGTGTACAACACCGGCAACAGCACTTCCATAATTGTTCCCACTGCCGATGCAGGCGTTTATTATTACACGAACACCATGTACATCGGCTTAAGCGCAACGCATTTGTACAATGGCCGCCTCACAAGCGTTTCCAACCAGAACGGTGATAATGCGCAGCTGTCCCCGCACTTTTTCTTCACATTCGGGAAAGCCTGGGCATTGTCCGACAAGCTTATTTTTTCACCTTCCCTCGTCGTGAAGGGAGCAAAGAATACGCCGTCTACAGCCGACATCAACCTCTGCTTCCTTATCAAGGAACGTATTTGGGCGGGCATCTCCATCAGGGGCTCGTACGGCTTTGTCGCGCTCACGCAGATCCAGGTAACAGACAAGTTAAGGCTGGGCTATGCGTATGACTTTGGGATAAACAAGATCGGAAGGGCCGGAGGCGGAAGCCATGAGATCATGATCGGTTACGACTTTAATATTTTCAAATCGAAAATGATGTCGCCGCGTTATTTATAATTTAGAAAATCCTTGCAGGAAAATTTTATGAAAAAAGTTAAATGTATCGTGCTGCTGTTGTGTGTTATTCTTGCGAATAGCTTGTTTGCCCAGATGAAAAAGGCAAATAAATATTACGAGAATTATGAGTATGCCAAAGCAATTCCCCTTTATAAGAAAGCCGTTAAAAAGAAAGGCAGTGTGGAAGGCCTCGAAAAGCTGGCGAATTCTTATCGCCAGGTAAAGGACTATAAGAATGCGGAGCTTGTGTATGCCGAGCTGATGAAGCAGCCTAATTTTGATGTGATCAATCATTTCTATTATGGTCTTGTGCTCAAGAACACCGGCAAGATCGAAGAGGCAAAGGAGCAGTTCAAAATTTACACGAATGCCGCACCGAATGATAAGGTGGCGCAGCTTTCTGTAAAGTCATGCGACGACATAAAAATGTGGATCACCAAAACACAGCAGTTCGAAGTATCGCTCATCCCGAATGTTAACAGCGTACATTCTGATTTTTCGCCGGTGTATTACAAGGACCAGATGGTGTTTGTTTCGGAGCGTACACCCGACATGGTGAACAACAATAAATACGACCGTACCGAGCAGCCTTACCTCAATGTGTATGCAAGCACCATGAAAGCGGGCGAAGGGGCAGCCACCTTTTCGAAAAAAGCAAAACCTTTTTCATCTACCATCAATACCAATTATCACGATGGCCCCGTTTGCTTCAACGCAGAACAGAACACGATGTATCTCACGCGGGTGAATTATATTGTGAACAAGGATAAGAGCTTTGTGAACCGTCCCGGGATCTATATCTCCACGCTTAAAGGAAAGAAATGGAGCAAGGCGAAACCCTTTCAATACAACAATGAAGCATATTCGGTGGCGCATCCAAGCATTTCTGCGGATGGCCAATGGCTTTTCTTTTCGTCGGATATGCCCGGCGGACAGGGCGGGATGGACATCTACGTCTGCAGGAAGAATGGTGAAGGCTGGGATCAGCCGAAAAACCTCGGCAGTGAAGTGAACACGGCAGGCAATGAAGAGTTCCCGTATATCCGTAAAGACGGGATGCTGTATTTTTCTTCCGACGGACATCCCGGCTTCGGCGGACTGGATATTTTTTCTGCAACAAAGCGCGGCGACAGCTACGGTGAAGTGAAGAACCCGGGCGCTCCGCTGAATGCCTATACCGATGATTTCGGGATCATCTTTTCGGACGACATCAACAAAGGTTATTTTTCATCCGACAGGGCGGGAGGAATTGGAGGCGACGATATTTACAGCTTTACGGCGCTGAATAAGTTCATCACTGTTTCCGGGAAGATCCTCCTCAGCAAAAATGTGAACGACCCTGCAAAGAATACCGAAGTGATGCTGCTGAGCGAAGACGGCAAAGTGCTGAAGGTAACGAACACCGATAGCAAGGGTTTCTTTAAATTCGAGAACCTTGATCCTGACGGGAAATACATGGTGAAGCTGGATGAGACCGATCCGCAGCTTGCCGACAAAAAGAAATATTACCTGGCTGATGAGAACGATCACATCATCCGCGTAACGGTGATCAACGACAAAGGCGGAAAGTTCGTGTTCCAGAACCTGCCGGCAGATCCCAATTCACTGCCGCAGATGGAAGGCGATGATGATATGACCATTGCGGGAAACCTGCTCTATGGCGAAAATCCATCGATGCCGCTTGCCAATACGAAAGTGAACCTGGTGAATGATAAAGGCGAAGTGATCCAGACGGTAAACACCAATGCTTTCGGTGCATTCGTGTTTACGAACCTTCCTTCCGACCAGAATTTCCTTGTAAAGGTGGAAGAGACCGATACTAAGCTCGCGCCGAATACCAAGATCATCATCACCAATAAAAGCGGTAAGGAGATGCAAACCACCACTGCCGGAAACACCGGCGGCTTTAAGTTCTCATTCCTTTCCGCCGATAAGAACACGCTTAAGCTCATGAGCGTGGAGGATAATGAATTGCGCTTCGATCTGAGAGGCAAGCTGATCTCCGATACCAAATCGCCGCTGGCCAACTCGGTGATCAATATTGTAAATGAAAAAGGTGAAGTGCTGCAAACCGTGAAGACCGATCCCAACGGAGCTTTCCAGTTCACCAACCTTCCTGCCGACCGGAATATTTTATTTGCGCTGGAAGAAAATGACACAAAGCTGAAAAGCTTCAATAAATTATATTTAACGGATTCGAAAGGAAATGTGATCAAGGAATTCGTCCGTGTAAACGGCAAATTCAAATTTACTGTGCTGCCAACAGACCAGGCGAAGCTTGGCGTGGTGTACGTGGATGACCCATGGCTGCAGGTGTTGCAGCTGAAGAACGAGGCGAAGCGTGACAGCCTGACGATCGTTGAGAATGTGTATTACAATTACGGTGAGTACAAGATCCTTCCCGAAGCGGAAAAAACGCTTGACAAGGTGATCAATATCATGAAGAATGATGCGCAGCTGGTGATCGAGCTTTCTTCGCATACCGATTCGCGCTCCTCGGCCGATTACAATATGAAGCTGTCGCAGCAGCGCGCGAAAGCCGCCGTTGATTACATGCTTGCGAGAGGTGTATCGAAAGAGCGCATTTCCGGTAAAGGTTATGGCGAAAGCAGGCTGATCAATAAGTGTGCTGATGGCGTGGAGTGTACGGAGGAAGAGCATTCGAAGAACAGGCGCACCGAGTTCAAGATCCTCAGGAAGCAGAAATAAATCAATCAGAATAACAAAAAGCCGGATCGTCATTCGGCTTTTTTGGCTCTTTGAATTACGGCATAAAAAATGCAAGAGCCGGAAAAAAATAAAGGCGTATGAAACGAATCATTACCACACTAAGCATTTTTATTTTTCTGTTAAACGCTGCCGCCGCACAAACGGCGCATCCTTTCGAGCTTGGCTTTAATGCAGGCGCTGCATGGCTGAAAAGCGATGTGAAAAGGGAAAAGCTCGGGCTGGGCCTCGGGCTTACATTCGGGCAAACCTATTGCATGAACAATACAAGCCCGCTGCTCTGGGGATGGCGGTTCCGCTACCTGAATGCAAACACGTACGGACAGGATTCGAAAAAATCGTATGGCATTGCGAACAACCATGTGCTTAACGGCGATTCCGATTCGCTGCTCGATTATTATCATCATGATACGTATGTGTACCAGAATTACAAGACACACATCGATGAGGTGTCGGTAGAGGTGCTGTTGGGCAGCAACAGGATCCGCCAGCGCACCAACCTCTATCCTTATATTTTCGGCGGTGCCGGCCTTGTGAAGGCCGTTGCGCGCACCAACCAGCTCGACGACAACAACCAGCGCTACGATTATGCGAACATGATCGATACGAACGGCACGGCAAGCAATTCCGAAGTGCTTTCGCAGATCAAGGGCATCAGGGATGGAAGCTATGAAACCCTGGCCGATGGAAATACGAGTCCGCGCTGGAAGTTCATGCCTTCGCTTGGAGTAGGCCTCGGCTTCGAGGTGGTGAAAGGCTTTTCGATAGGGCTGGAGCACAAGATGACCTGGGCCTTTCACGATGTGCTCGACGGGCAGCGCTGGTCGGGCAACAACTCTCCGACGGGAAATAACGACATGTATCATTACACCTCGTTCTACCTGAAGTTCAGCTTCGGCCGCGGCAGAGGCTCCGCCAGCACAAGCAATACAACAACTACCGGCACAAACAACTACACTGCGCAACCTGCAGCAGCAGCACCGGTGATCACCTTCACCAACCCTGCTTCAAGTCCTTTTACAACATCTTCCGTGATGCAAACGATCTCGGGCACCGTTGCCAACGTCAGCTCCGTGAACGATATCAGGATCACGCAGAACGGCCTGCGCGCAAATGGCTTCAGCTATAATTCGGGAACGCATGAGTTCAGCTACCCGGCAACACTTGAAAGCGGCGCAAATACATTTGTTGTTACCGCCACAAATTCTGCGGGAAGTGTGAATGCGAACACAACGGTGGTTTACAGTCAGCCTGTGGCAACGCCGGCGCCTGAGATGCCGCCGGTGGTAACATTCACGTCGCCGGCAGCAAGCCCTTACACCACCACAGCGCCGGGTGCTACCGTAAGCGGAACCGTTTCAAACATCACAGCAAGAAGCCAGGTGCAGGTAACTGTGAACGGCGCGCCCTTCAGCGGCTTCAGCTACAACGCATCCTCGCACGCGTTCAGCATGAACCTCAGCCTGATCCCGGGAGCGAACACGGTGCAGGTTAGCGCTTCGAACGGAGCAGGAAACGATTCAAAAACCACGACACTGATCTATAAGCAGGAACCCGTGCAGTCTATGCCGGCCCCTGTTGTCACCATCACGAGCCCTTCCGCAAATCCCTTCAACACTGCTATGAACGCTGCGTCCATCAAAGCGGACATTCAGAACATTACTGCTGCCGGACAGATCCAGGCATTGCTGAACAGCGGACCTGTTCCTGCCAGCAAGCTGCATTACAATACGGCAAGCCATCAGCTTACATTCAATGTTCCCCTGATCCCGGGAGCAAATACGATCGTTATTACCGCCACGAATGTAAGCGGCAGCGATTCAAAAACCGAAACGATCATTTACACCGAGCCTGTTGAGCAAGCTCCTGCGCCGGTTGTGAACATCACAAGCCCGGTTTCGAATCCTTTCAATACAAGCGCTTCCACCGCAACAGTGAATGCCTCTGTACAGAACATTACCGCAGCAAGCCAGATCTCTGTGCTGCTCAACGGCGGCCCGATCCCGGCCAGCTTATTGAATTACAACCTCGCATCTCATCAGCTCAGCTTCAATGTGAACCTGGTGTTGGGTGCAAACACTGTTGTTGTTTCTGCCACAAATGTGAGCGGCAGCGATTCGAAAACCGAAACGATCATTTATACGCAGCCGGCGGTAACTCCAGCTCCGGTGATCACCATCACCACTCCGAATGTAAGTCCGTTCGCCGCAACGTCGGCATCGGCCACACTTAACGCCACCGTGATGAATGTAACGGCGGCAAGCCAGATCACGGTTAGCCTCAACGGTGCCGCAACCAGCGCGTTCACCTTCACTCCGGGCACGCACCAGCTTTCCATGACGGCGAGCCTCATCCCGGGCTCCAATACTATCACGATAGCGGCGACCAATGCAGGCGGAAGCGATTCAAAAACGCAGGTGATCAATTATACGGTACAGGTGCAGCCTCCGGTGGTAAGCTTTATCACGCCGGCTTCGGGAAGCGCATCATCAGGGGTGCCTACATTTGCCATCACCGCAAAGGCAACCAATGTGCTGAATGCAAGCCAGGTGAGCGTGAAAGTAAATGGCACGCCGGTAACAGGGTTCACGTTTGCGGCGCTCACAAAAAAGATAACCTTCACCGCCAACCTCGTGCTGGGAAATAACAGCATTGTGATCACGGCCACCAATACTGCGGGAACCGATACCAAGACGGCGACGATCAATTACACGAAAGTATCGGTGCCGGTAAACAACACCAACCCGGATACCGCGGTGAGCCTCGGAAGGCCGGGCGGTGCGGGATCTGTAAGTTTACCCGGATCGGGAGGCACAGCGGGCACCGAAACGGAAGCTCCCCTGATCACGCTTGTGAATCCGGTTTCAACACCTTTTACTACAACAGGCGTTTCGTTCACGGTGCAGATGAAGGTAGAGCATATAACAGGAGCAAGCGCGATCAATGTAAAGATCAACGGCGCCGACATCACAGGGTTCAGCTTTGATGCGGGAACCAAGATGCTGACCATCCCGGTAACTCTTATTATGGGTTCCAATACCGTGATGGTGACCGCAGTGAACAATGTGGGCGAGAAGCGGCAAAAGGCTACGATCATGAAGCAATAGAATGCGAAACGATCTTGAAATGCCCTGTGGTTGATCCGCAGGGCATTTTTTATTTCGCGGTACGGAAATGCTTTACGAGGGCGACCAGGGAAACGAGCGTCCATGCTCCTTCAAGGATCACGAAGGGGATGTAATGGATGAGCACGGACGCTAACCCGGCCAGTCCGGCCCCGATCACATTCATGAGTATATAAGGGAGATCATTCTGAGAAAGCTTTCCGCGCAGGTTGAGCAGGAATGCAAGCAATAAGATGGTGACGCCGGTAAATCCGATCCAGTCGTTGATATTCATAGCATGAGTGTTTAATCAGGTACATAAAAAAATCCCGCCACGGTAAGGAAGCGGGATCTTTTATAAAATGAGTTGATTTATTTGTCCAGGTCTTCGAAATTCACGTCAGAGAATTTGTTGTCTGATGTAGAGGAAGAGATGGAAGAAGCGGATGATGAATCAGAGGAATAATCGGAAGAAGATGTGTTCTCAACAACCGGGGAGATGGATTTGATGTGCGCTACGGCTTCGTTGAGGCCTTCGGCGAACTTTTCAAAATCTTCCTTGTACAGGAACAGCTTGTGTTTTTCATAAAAGAATTTACCATCATCGCCGAACCGTTTTTTGCTTTCGGTTATCGTTAAGTAGTAATCATTTCCCTTTGTGCTTTTCACATCAAAGAAATATGTTCTTTTCCCTGCTCTCACAGATTTAGAGAAGATCTCTTCCCTGTCTGTACCATTTTTTTCAAATCCTTCTTCCATCGTGATAATAGTATAGTTAGTCGTTTTAAATATCCTATTGGCAAATGTTTACAAAAAAAATCGCTAAAACAAGGCTTGTTGATAACTTTTTATAGCTTGTATCTCAGGCTAAAAAGGAGGTTTAAAGAGATTTAAGGAGGTTTTAAATGCTGGCTATCCTTTCCCCGCGATTTCCTTCTCTTGTTAAATAATAAAAATGACTTAAATTTCAGTAAAAAAAGCCATGCACCAATCGAGTCATCCGGGTCAACAAGCCACAGTAGTTCAGGCATCCTTAGAAATAAACAAGGAAGACGATGAGCATGAAAAGGAGGCAAACCATGTGGCTGCGAAAGTAATGAAGATGCCCCGGGAGGAAGAAAATAAGAAGAAGATGAGTGAAAGCGGAGGCATTGTTCAGATGATGAGTGCTGGTCCGGAGGTTAAAAAGATGACACTGAGGGATGAAGGCAAGGCCGTCACGATGACGGGAAAGCCGGCGGTTAACAGAAAGATACAACGTGACAGTCATATTCCAAACGAAGGGGTGCCGGGCACACGTGGTTCGTTGGATTACCTTCCGGAACGTGTAGATCTTGTCAACACTCTGAATACGTCCGCGCCGACTCCCGCCGGCCGGAAGCAATTTATTACTGATTTCCTGAATACATTTTACAATTATTATCTGAAGCTACTTGCCACCGGTAATTGGGATAAAGTCAAAAGCATAGCAACAAAAGCGGCTGACCCTGTTTTTACTGCGGAGCAGCAGACACCGGATATGAATGATGGCGGAAAGAAAAAATCACATTGGACAGATCTTGGAAAACGCACGTCAATGGGTACTGCCGAAGCAAATGCAATCAGTGTTATAGAAGCACGACCCCTGGATAATGCAGACAAACTGCTCTATCCGGCCTTGCAGACAATCACCAAAGGTGATCAGGCTGCGTATGATTCGTCTTTGGATACAGCGGCGCAGACAGCTGAAACTACTGCCGATCTGATCATTCAGATGAGGTCGGTGTCGAATGTGGTTTCCCGGCTTTACGCGGCCCTGACTGTTTCTGAAACAACAGGAATGGATTTTGGAAGAGTAACCGCATTGTATGGGCAGGAAGGTAATTTCGATATGCCTTCTTCTGCCGGTAGCCTTTCTAAGAATATCCCTACGGGTGAATCTGCGGGTGTCACCTCATTAAATGATGAAAATGGGAATAAAATGGATTTCAAAGGAATGATTTTTACGATTCCGACATCCAGCGGATTTATGACTTCAAGACCCACAACCCAGGATCGAAAGCTTTTTGCGCTTGCACAGTATTGTAACCAAATCGGTGGATTAGATGTTGTTAACATGAAGATTAGTGAAGGCGTAACAGGGCTTGCAAAATGGTCGATGGAAAACAGGGATAAGCTGAATGCCCAGGGCGGGCTTTCGAAAATCCTGCAAGCCGATACGCTCGCCGGGATGAAAACTCACTGGCAGAAACTTATTGATAATATCCAGGAAACGACAGAAACATTCAAAACAAGTATACCTGATCCTAACCCCTCGATCCCCAAGGATATAGCATATCGTTTTGCCCCGGTTGATCCAATGTTTATGGTACAAAGTATTCTTACAGAGGCAGCCCTTGAACAGAAAAAGTATGATTATCAAGCGGAAGATTTGATGGGAGAGGGAAATACGTTTAGTCCCGGTGTATCATACATGATGTTCAATTCTGGTGCTAATAGGGAAAATGACAGGGATAAACGGATCTTCTGCAGCGGGCTGATAAGTGCAAAAAAACTTTCAGATGCAAAGATAAAGGTGATCACCGGCAAAGCAGCCTCAGATGTTACCCTTGCAGATCTTCAAGCAATGAATCCCGACATGACTGAAAAAATGATTTATCTTTTGCTGGAGGTTGTGACGCTCTCTGCCGGAATAATCAATAAAGAACCTTCCGAATCACTGTTTGACACCTCGGTTAAACCATGGATGCAGGGAGCTTCAAGAGTTGCTCCTTTCAGCCGTTTCGACCTTACACAGTATTACCTGGAGCATGCCGGGAGCGATGAATGGTCGAGCTGGGCGTCTACACGGCGCAATGCTTCCAATTTCCGCACGTTGATGGAGTTTAACCAACATGTATTCCGCTAAAAATGAAAAATCGAATTATCCATATTCAGTACTGCCTCACTTTCACCCTTCTTATGCTGACCTGTTGCAGCCGATCACAATCCCTTATAAAAAAGATTCTTACCTATGAGCAGGTCGGGGAGAAAAAACTTCTGAGCCGTATTGATTCATTTGATCGTAAAGGCAATATGGTGTTGGAATATATATTCCGGGGATACCTTATAAAATCAACCGGAGAAGAAGAAAAAGAAACCAAGCGCCCGCAAGTAATGAGGCATTTTGAATATGACCGGCGCGGCCGGTTATTGAAGGAGTATAACGAATATCCCGGTGGACGCAAAACCTCCCCGGCTTTCTATGAGTGGACGGACACTACAATTACGGGCTACGAGATATGGGAGGAAAAGAAAGAAAAGACAAAAATGTGGCAGTACACCATCAATGGTGCTGGCGATACGGTGCTGTCTCTGCAGTATGGTGGAGCAGACGGTGAGTTAGCTTCCGGGCAGCGCTCTTCATTTATTTATGATAACGACCGGAGGGTGATCGAAAAGAGGAAATTTGTTCTGATAGATCCCTTGAAAATGATTTGGGAATCCACGAATTACATGGAACGATGTGTCTATTCTGGAATATCAGCATCGCCTGACAGCGTTTATAACTACTTCAAGGATAGCGATTCCCTTGTTTTTATTACGATCAACAGGTATAATTCGAAAGGCCAATTAGAGGAACGGATCAATAAAAGTGATGGTTATTACAGTCAGACCCAATATATTTATGGAAGTCAGGGTATTGAAAAAATAACAGAGAACAATACCGGAATGGAACCGCACACAGTCATTTATTCTTATGATTCAAAGGGAAGAATAAAAGAGAAATCAGAGTTAAAAGGGGAAAAGGTAGTTGGCAAATACTGGTACATTAATGAATACTATTGAAAAAGGCGACCAGCCTCAGGCTTTTTCGCCCCCCTGCGCGCCTTCCAGCAGCTGCATTTTGTGAAGGTTAAAGTAAGTGCCCTGTTTTTCAAGCAATTCCCTGTGATTTCCCTGTTCAATGATCTCACCCGCCTGCAGCACGATGATGGAATCTGCGTTTTTTACGGAGGATACGCGGTGGCTGATGATGACCGAGGTTTTGCCTTTCATCACGCGCTTCAGGTTATTCAGGATCTCTTCTTCGGTTTCGGTATCCACGGCGGAAAGGCAGTCGTCGAAGATCAGCAGCTTCGGCTCCTTGATAATGGCCCTGGCAATGGAAACACGCTGTTTTTGTCCGCCCGAAAGTGTGATCCCGCGCTCGCCGACAACCGTCTCGAACTTATCTGGAAACTCGGTGATGTTGGAATAGATGGCTGCATTCTTGGCGGCAGCTTCCACTGCAGAAAGGTCCTGTGTGCCCGTATGCACGCCGAAGGAAATGTTGTTGGCGATGGTGTCGGAAAAAAGGAAAACCTCCTGCGGCACGTAGCCCGTTTGCTGTCGCAGTCCGGCAAGGTTAAGCTTGTCGATGGGTGTTCCGTCGATAAGGATTTCGCCCGAAGTAACATCGTAGAGCCGGCAGAGCAGGCTGGCGATGGTTGATTTTCCGGAGCCCGTTTTGCCGATGATGGCCAGTGATTGTCCCGGCTCCACCGTAAAGGAAACATTCTTAAGTCCGGTGATCCCCGAATCGGGATACACGAAGGAAACATTCCGGAACTCTATGTGGCCGCGGATCTCCGTATGCGCGGGCTCATTGTTTTTGATCTCCGGCTGCGTGGTTAAAAATTCATTGATCCGCGTTTGGGATGCGGCTGCCCGCTGTATCAGGGAAGTGACCCAGCCAAGGGAAGCGATCGGCCAGGTAAGCCTGTTCACAAACACCAGGAACACCGCGATGCTCCCTATGGTAAGCTTGCCTTCGATGACTTCCATGCCGCCGATGTAGATCGTGGAAAGAGTGCTCAGCCCGATGAGCCCGATCATAAAAGGCTGAAAGAGCGATTCCGTTTTTACCAGCCCCAGCGTTCTTTTTTTGTATTCACCGCTCTGCCTGTCGAATTCATCGAACGACTGCTGTTCACGGCCATAGGCTTTCAGCACGCGGATCCCGGAGAATGCTTCCTGCGTCATCGTTGTGATCGCGGAAAGCTTTTCCTGCACCTTCGTGCTCTTTTTGTTGATCGTATCGCTTACGAAATAAATGCTGATCGCCAGCACCGGTAGGGGCAGCAGCACGTAAATGGTGAGCTTCACATCAGTGTTCAGCATCACGAAGATGGTGAGCATGAAGGTGACGAATGTATTTACGATGTACATGATGGCGGGCCCGATGTACATCCTCACGCGGCCTACATCCTCGCTGATGCGGTTCATGAGGTCGCCGGTGTTGTTCCGCTTGTAAAAGGCAGTGTCGAGCAGCTGGTACTGCGCATAGATTTCGTTCTTGAGGTCGTATTCGATCATGCGCGACATCACAATAATGGTTTGCCGGGTAAGGAAAAGGAAGAAGCCGCTCACAAGCGCGAAGCCGATGATCATCAGCCCGAGCTTGATCAGCTCCTGGTATGGATTAGCCAGCACATCGGGCTTTGCGAGGGAATGGATCACAAAATCGAGCGCCGTGCCGATGTAGGTGACCGAGAACACTCCGAAAATGTTGGAAATGGAAACAAAAAGCACCCCCAGCGAAAGCCGCCAGCGGTATTTATAAAAGTATTTATTGATGTGCTTAAGCGATCTCAACGGCGTTTCAGTAATGGGTTTGTTGCCCCGGCTTATAATTATAATTGCCCCGCGTATATTTTGGCTACTCGGAAATAACCATTAATTTTGCGCCACAATTAAAACCGTGCAAAAGTACTGATTAAATCATCTCTTAAAATCAGTCGTGTTAAAATCATAAACAAATAAGTATGATACAAGTTCAGGATATTAAAAATTCTCCTTTGGCAGAGAATCCGGTTATTGCTCAAATGGGCATTAACAATCATGAGCAGGTTGTTTTCTGCAATGATAATGAAACGGGACTGAAAGCCATCATTGCCATTCACAATACAATTCTCGGCCCCAGCCTCGGCGGAACCCGCATGTGGGCCTACAACAACGAAATGGAAGCGCTTACCGACGTATTGCGCCTTTCGAGGGGAATGACCTATAAATCCTCCGTTGCAGGGCTTAACCTCGGCGGCGGAAAAGCAGTGATCATCGGCGATGCAAAAACGCAGAAGAATGAAGCCCTGATGCGCAGGTTCGGAAAGTTTGTGAACAGCCTTTCCGGGAAGTACATTACAGCGGAAGATGTGGGAGTAAATACGAAGGATATGGAGTACATCAAGATGGAAACCGACTTCGTAAGCGGATTACCCGTGAATATGGGCGGCAGCGGCGACCCCTCACCGGTAACGGCATACGGCGTTTACTTATCCATGAAGGCTTCCGCGAAGGAAAAATGGGGGAATGACAGCCTCTCCGGCAAAAAGGTAGTGGTGCAGGGGATCGGTCACGTGGGCGAAAGCCTTGTGAAGCACCTGGTAAAGGAAGGCGCGAAAGTGTCGATCTTCGATATTAATGAGGAGCGCCTGAAGGCGATCGCAAAGGAAACAGGTGCGGAAGTGATCACGGACGGAAATAAGATCTACGATATGGATATGGACATTTACGCTCCATGCGCCCTGGGTGCTACCGTGAATTCGGATACGCTCGGGCGCCTGAAATGCGCGATCATTTGCGGGGCTGCCAACAACCAGCTGGCGGATGAAAATGTGCATGGAAAAATGGTGATCGAAAAAGGAATTTTATATGCGCCCGATTTCGTGGTGAATGCCGGCGGGATCATTAACGTGTTCTATGAGCTGGAAGGCTACAACCGTGAGCGCGCGCTTGCACATGCAGAAAAGATCTACGATACAACATTGAATATTTTTAAGATCTCGAAAGAGCAGAACATCCCGACCTACATGGCGGCGAACCGCATTGCGGAGAAGCGCATTGCGGACATCGGGAAGATCAAGGTCACTTTTTAAAATTCGTAAAGATTCGTAATTCGTAAATTAGTATAGATTCGTAATTGGTAGAGTGAGATTGCTTCGTCGTACCTCCTCGCAATGACGTTACCGGAATGATAATTAGTGAAAAATTCGTAATTCGTAAATTAGTATAGATTCGTAATTGGTAGATGTTAAACAGAAGGTATTTAAGGATTAAAGTGATGCAGGCATTGTACGGTTTTTTTCAATCCGATACGAGAGACCTTGCAAAGAGTGAGCGTGAGCTGTTTTCGGGGATCGATAAGGTGTATGATCTGTACATTTACCAGCTGGCATTGCTGCTGGAGCTGCAGCATGTGGCAAACGTAGCCCTCGAGGATGCGAAGGAAAAGCACCGCCCTACTAAGGAGGAGCTGGACCCTAACCGCAAGTTCGTGGAAAATAAGTTCATTCTCCAGCTGTTTGAGAACATACACCTGAAAAAGGAGATGAACAACCGCCGGATCAACTGGAACAATGAGTACGAGCTGGTGAGAAAGGTGTTCAACACCATCAAGGCTTCAGAGATCTATGATAAATACATGAACTCCGGGGAGCAGGATTATAAGACTGATAAAGCCTTCGTGATTGAGATGTTTAAGGAATTCATCGCCGATTTCGAGCTGGTAAACCACCTGTACGAGGAGAAAAGCCTGCACTGGGGCGACGATATTTACCTCGTGAACCCGATGGTGGTGAAAACCCTGGAATCGTTCAGCGAGGATGCAGCACCGGACTTTCACCTGATGCCGCTTTACAAGGACAGGGAAGACGATATGGATTTTGTGCGTGACCTGTTCCGCCAGACAGCGATCCGCAACGAGGAGAACGAAAAGCTGATCGGTGACAAGACGAAGAACTGGGAAGTGGAGCGTATCGCCCTGATGGATGTGCTGCTCATGAAAATGGCGATCACCGAAGTGCTTCATTTTTCGAACATCCCCGTGAAGGTGACGCTCAATGAGTTCATCGAGATCTCCAAAATGTACAGCACACCAAAAAGCAAGATCTTCATCAACGGCATCCTGGATAAGCTGATCGCGGATTTTAAGCGCGATAACATGCTCAACAAGATGGGCCGCGGACTGATGGAATAACTTTGGTTTTTGATCCTGAATTAAAAAATAAAAAATGAAAGCAAAAATAATCTCCGGTATTACTTTCTTAGCGCTTGTGCTGCTCGGCGCCTGCAGCAGCGAAACACCGAAAGATGAGAACGCTCCTTCCGTTTCCACGGATGTGATCAATGTGCCGGCAACAGCATCGGGCACACCGGCCGAACCGGGCAGCGCGCCGGTAATGTCGTTCTCGGAAGAGAAGCACGATTTCGGGAAGATCACACAGGGCGAAAAAGTATCTTACTCCTTTATGTTCAAAAACACCGGCGGCTCCGACCTCGTGATCTCATCCGCCCAGGGAAGCTGCGGCTGTACAGTTCCAACCTACCCGCGCGTGCCTGTGAAAGCAGGTGAAACATCAAAGATAGATGTGGTGTTCGACAGCGAGGGAAAATCGGGGCTGGTGCAAAAAACGGTAACGCTGGTCACCAACTGCAACCCGAGCACAAAGATCCTGACGATCAGCTCAACAATTGTGGTTCCGGAAGAAGAGTAGTCCGCATGCCATTAACGCAAACACAAATAACCAACAATAAATAACAACCAAACCAAAATGACAAACACACTTTTTTCTATTCTATTGCAGGCCGGCGGCGGCGGATACAGCAGCCTTATCTTCCCGGTATTGATCGTAGTTGTATTTTACTTTTTCATGATCCGTCCGCAGCTTAAAAAAGCGAAGGACCAAAAAAAATTCAGGGAGAATATCAAGGTGGGCGATAAAGTGATCACTATCGGCGGGATCCACGGAACCATCCTTTCGGTGCAGGAAACAACCTTCATGATCAGCGTTGAAGGCGGCGTAAAACTGAAGATCGAGAAGAATGCGGTTTCTGCCGATTCAACTGCCCTGATCGGTGCGGAAACAAAATAAGCCTTTTACACTAAAGATGAAAATAGCGTTGGACAAGCTTCAGCGCTATTTTTTTTATCTGAAAGGTTGATTAACTTTGCTTTATAAAATGCTGCTGCGCGATGAGGTCACCATTCATTAGAAACATAGAGTCGGGAGGAGGGAAGGAAAAGATCCGCCTCAACAAGCGCGTTGCCACTTTTCTTTGCTGCATTTTTATTTCCATGCTTTTCTGGCTGCTGATGACCCTTTCGAAAGAATACGTGATCACGGTTGTTTATCCCGTTAATTACGTGAATGCGCCCAAAGACAAGGTGATCGCCAATACGCTGCCCTCCTTCATCAACATCGAGATCAGGTCGAAAGGTTTTTTTCTGCTCGCCTATAAGTTCAGGACGCCGCAGGTGGTGCACATCGATCTCAATGAAAGCCGTCCGACGGGAACCCGGAATCATTATTACCTGCTTACCAATTCGCAGATCGGCAAGCTTACGGAGCAGTTCTCTTCCCGCATCAAGCTCCAGGGCGTTGTGCCGGATACTATCCTGCTCAATTTCAACAAAAAAATAACGAAGCGCGTGCCGGTGCATGCCAACCTCACGCTCGCGATGAACAGCAGGTACCAGCAGTCGGATTCGGTGAAGCTCATTCCCGGTTTTGTGGATATATCGGGCGCTGCGGATGTGATCGGGCGGATCGATCATCTGGAAACAGTGCCCCTGACATTGAAGGATGTCGACAAATCGCAAACAGTAACGCTTCAGATCGCCAATGATACGGCAAGCGGTGAAATAGAGCTGAGCGCCACACAGGTGAAGGCGCTGGTGAATGTGAAGAAATTCACGGAGGCCAGCATCGAGCTTCCGATCGAAGCGATCAATCTTCCGCCGGGATATTCCCTAAAATCATTTCCGGATAAGGTAAGTGTGAAATACAATGTCGCCTTCGATAATTATGAAAAGATCAATGCACAGCAATTCCGCGCTGTGATCGACTATAAAAAAGCGGAGCCGGGCAGCAACAAGCTGCGCATTGTGCTGGAGAAATTTCCGGCCGACATCCGCTCCATCAAGTTAAATCCTGAGAAGGCAGAATACATTATAAAGAAATAATGAGAGCAGGCATCACCGGCGGCATTGGAAGCGGCAAGAGCACAGTGTGCAGGGTGTTTGAGCTGCTTGGTATCCCGGTGTACTATGCCGATGCGGAAGCAAAGAAGCTGCTGGATACGTTTCCGATACGATCGGCGCTTCTTGAAAATTTCGGCAAAGAGCTGCTCGATGGAGAACAGGTCAACCGGAAAAAGCTGGCCGCCCTCGTTTTTAACGATCCTGACAAGCTTGCCCTTTTAAATTCCATTGTACATCCCGCGGTGAAAAAACATTTCCTCGACTGGTGCGATGCGCACAGCGATGCGCCGTATGTGCTGAAGGAAGCGGCCATCCTGTTCGAGAGCGAAGCCTACAAACAGGTGGAGAAGGTGATCACGGTAACCGCGCCCGCAGAGATCAGGATGGCAAGGGTCATGAAGCGCGACGGGGCCACAAGGGAAGAAGTGGAAAAGCGGATCGACAGCCAGCTGAGCGATGAGGAAAAGATAAAGCGCTCCGATTTTGTGCTGCTGAATGACGAGGAGCAATTGCTCATCCCGCAGATCATCAGGATCCACGAAGCATTGAAGCAAACATGAAAAGGATCTTCCTTGTAATCATACTGTCACTTCCATTTCTGTTAGCGGCACAGCAACATGCTGCTTTTTCGGTTTATCTCGTGGGAGATGCAGGAGAAGATACGACAAGCGGAAAGGCTCTGCTGATGCTGGAATCGGAGCTGCAAAAAGACTCGGCGAGCGCAGTGGTCTTTCTCGGCGACAATGTATATCCTTCGGGCTTCAGCTACAACAATGCCATGTCGAAGCTGCATCTTGAATCGCAGCTGAATATTTTAAGATCGTACCGGGGGCAGGCTTATTTTATACCGGGCAATCACGATTGGGATGCACAGCGTCGGAACGGCTTAAGGAAAATAGGCGAGCAGCAGCAATATGTGAACGAATTCCTGCAGAAGCATTCGCCGGTGGCAAACAGGAATAGCGCTGCATTCTTTCCTGCCAACGGATTGCCGGGACCTGCATCGGTGATGCTGAACGCTCGGCTGCGGCTGGTGATGATCGATACGCAATGGTTCCTGCATTTTTATAAGAAGGGCAGCACGGGAAGCAAAAGGCAGACAATTGAAGCGTTTTACCGGCAGCTCGACAGTCTGCTTGCCTATTCGGCGGCACAGGGGCAGCAGGTGATCGTAACCGCCCACCATCCCATGTTCACAAATGGCGAGCATTCGCGCAGGCTTCAGCCCATCCGCTTCCTCGTTAATTATACTCCTCTTAAAGTGTTCGGATTGTTCGGCCTCGACAGGCTGTTCTCACAGGACCTTTCGCAGCCGCGGTACAGGAAGATGCGTAAGCGCATCCTCGCGAGCTTCAATAAATACAATAACATCATATACGCTTCGGGCCATGACCACAATGTGCAATATTTCCGCGAAGGGAAAGTAAGCTATATTGTAAGCGGCAATGGCAGCAAGCTTTCGCATTTGCGAAAGAAAAAGCGCTTTGATCCGATCTTTGAGGATGATACCAAAACCGGGTTTGTAAAATTAGAATACAGCGCCGGCCAAAAGGTGAAGATCATTGTATACAGGGTGGGTGAGGATGTGAAGGTGCTGGAGGGGAATTGATCCTGCTAAGCTCCTGCCTTTAACTATTTCCTGCCCTCGTTGCAATATTTCTGGAGAAGGTCGTATGCTTTTTCGTTGTTAAGACCGTCGGCTTTTTCAAGATCCTTGCAGGCGCCTTTTTTATCGCCGGAAGCCAGTTTAATGGCAGCGCGGTTGATGTATGCCGAGGAATAATCGAATTTCAGCTTTATAGCCATATCGAGATCGGCAAGCGCGCCGCCGAAATCCTTCATTGCTCCTTTTGCTATGCCGCGGTTGGTATACGCCACCACATTTTTAGGATCGAGCTTGATCACTTCATCGAAATCCTTCACTGCATCCGCATTGTTATTGGTATTGAGCCGGGCGGCACCGCGGGTGATGTACGCCTCTATGTTCCCCGTTTCGTAGTCGATATAGCGGCTGAGGTCTTTGTCGGCAGCCTTGAAATTACCTCCGCTGAAATTTGTTTTGCCTCTCCACAAATAAGCTTCACTGTCTTCCGGGTCGATCTCGATCGCTTTATTGAAATCCGCGAGGGCGAGCACATAATCTTTCTTCACGTTATAATACAGCTTTCCGCGCTGTATGTATGCTTTTTCAAATCCCGGGCGGATCTCGATGGCTCGGGAGTAATCATCAAACACTGCTTGAAGGCTGCGTCCTTTTTCCTTCATCAGTCCGCGCTGGAAGAAAGCATCGGCATCGTCGTAGTTCTTGTCAATGGCTTTGTTGAAATCATTCAGCGCAAGCGTATCTTTTCCGAGCGCCAGCTGTGAAAGCCCCCGTTCGCGATAGCCTTCGCCTCTTTCGGGATCGATGGCCAGCGCTTTTTCGAAGCTTGCAACTGCATTCTTATGATCTTTTAACTTCGCCTGCGCGATCCCGAGGCGGTAATTCGCCTGGTAGGTATCGGCTGTTTTCACCGCTTTTTTATAATCCTTTACGGCTTCCTGGTAAAATTTGTTGGCGCCTTTTGTGTCCTTGTTCTTTTCGTGCACAAGGGCTGAATCACATTTGATGTTTCCCGATTTAATAAATGCAGAAGAGGCATCGGAGGTATCCGCTTTCGGGGCATCGCCTTCCTGCGCTGACAGCATGCCTGAGAAAATTAAACATAGAAAGAGGAGAAGATGGGATGATGATGATCTGTACATCGGTTCCGGTTTTAGCTTGTGCATCAAATATACTCAATAAAAAAATGGTTGAAAAGGGCGGAAGAAATTATTCCGGGTTCCTAAAAGCAAGGATCCTGCCATTTTACACGACAGGTCACTTCTTCGCGTTCTGATACCAGGCCATTGCAAAGCGGATCTCGGTATAGGAATATTCATCGCCGAGCGATTGCCTGATGGGGCCGAACAGCGTTGTATCCAGCTTTTTGGCAACGGTGATAATGTTGCCCCGCTTTTCCTCGTCAACGAAGAGGTTGATGTCCACCATACCCAAGCCTGCATAATGCGCGAGATGTCCCTCAATGGTGGTGACCGCCATGCCACGTTCTTTGGCGATCTCCTCCGGGCTTTTGCCTTCCTTATAAAGATTGAAGCTGATCTCTTTGGTATCTTGCTTGTCTTTTTTTGCGACCGCTTTTTTGCCACGCTCCCGTTTCTTTGCCGGCACAACTACGGACTCGGCAAGCACAGCGATCCGTTCCTTGTTTTCAGAATGCGTATTGATGGTATCTTTTGAAAATTCGGTATTGTCGGTTGCGGAGCGCACCATTGCTTCCGCTTTGTTGATGAGCTGCAGCTGCTTGAAAAACAGGGCATCCAGCTCCGACAGCTCCTCGAGGTATGTTTTTACTTTTTTATCATCCTTCACGTAGTCGATGTGCTTCAGGATGCGCTTTGAATAGTCCTTCAGCAGCGGCGCAAAATGGTTCTTCGCGGCTGAAATACGTGTTTGAAGCTGCTGTTTGTAGTCGTCCTGGCGCGCTTCAAAGATCTGCCGCAGCTGGTTAAGGAACTTATCGGCGACCAGCCTTGTGGCATCCGCGTCTTTCTTCAGCTCGTATGCCCATTCGAAATGCTTCTGCTTGTTGGAGCGCTGCTCGTCCTTCTGGTAGCTTTCCACATGAAGCCGCAGTGCATTGCCCAGGGTTGAAAAGTTAAAGCATTCCACTACATAGTTCCTGAAAAAGGAGAACGACTCTTTTTCAAAAAGCGCTTCCAGGGCTTCGGCATCATCCTTCGAATTGGAATAGTTGGTAATGTTCTCATCCACGTTGAGGCTGTTCACGTTAATGGGCGAGGAAAGCACCAGCCCTTCGAGCGAGGTAAGGCGGGAAAGCGCCACGTATACCTGTCCGGGTGCAAACGCATTCCCGATATCGATCATCGCTTTGGAAAAGGTAAGTCCCTGGCTTTTATGCACGGTGATGGCCCATGCGAGCTTGATGGGATACTGTGCAAATGTGCCGGCTACCGTTTCCACGATCTCGTTGGTGACTTCGTTGATCGTGTATTTGATGTTTTCCCAGGTGTATTTTTCGGGCCGGATCGGCCTGGAAGAATCGCCGAAGCTGATCTCGATGCCGCTGCTGCCAATGTCGGAGATCACGCCGATCTTCCCGTTGAAGAAGCGCTGTGCCCCGCTGGGATCGTTCTTGATGAACATCACCTGCGCGCCTTTTTTCAGCTCCATGTTCAGCTCCACAGGATAGGCATATTCGCTGAAATCGCCGGTGACCTCGGCTTTAAAGAACCATGATTTTTCCGGCAGGCGCTGCAGCGATTCGCGGTTGAGCGTATCGGCTTTGTTGTTGTGTGTTGTGAGATGAATGTAATTGTCGCCCGCTTCCGGCCTGAAATCGGCTTTGTAGTAGGTGTTGAGCGTATCAATGTCCTGCCTCGTAACATGATTCGTACGCAGGTTGTTGAGGATCCGGATAAAGCTGTCGTCGGCCTGGCGGTAGATCTTATCCAATTCCAGGTACAGCGGCCTGTTCTGCTGAAGCACCTGCGCATCGAAGAAGAACGCCGTTTTGTAATAGCCTTTCATGTACTGCCATTCATCGTCCTTCACCACGGGCGGCAGCTGAAGCAGGTCGCCGATGAACAGCACCTGCACTCCTCCGAAGGGTACATTATTTTTTCTGCGGATGGTACGCAGCACCAGGTCCATTGCATCGAGCAGGTCGGCACGCAGCATGCTTACCTCGTCGATGATCAGCAGCTCGAGCTCCTGCATCAATTTCCGTTTGGTCGCATTGAGCTGTAGCCCCCTGAAAAGGGTTGCAGGGGTATTTATGCGTGTATGCTCGCTGAACGCCGCATCCTTCGAAGGGATGAAAGCGCCGAAAGGCAGCTGGAAAAGGGAATGGATGGTGACGCCGCCCGCGTTAATAGCGGCAATGCCGGTAGGGGCAACGATCACGGCATTTTTATAGGTATGCTTAATGATGTGCTTTAAAAAGGTGGTTTTTCCTGTTCCGGCCTTCCCGGTAAGGAATACATTTTTGCTGGTATTGTTGATGAACCTGGAGGCAATGGCGGCAATCGTGTTTTCGGATGATGTGGTAACCATGAAGTTTATTATGTTACCGCGAATTTATAGAATTTAGATGGGGGAGGCGTTTATAAACGGATAAAGTTTATAACGTTTTATCCATGGTATGATTGCTTTTTAGGAGCAGGTGTTTTTGCCGGTGTCCGCTTTTTGAAGGCAAAAAGCTGCAAAACCTTTGCTGTTATCTCTAACTGTAGGATTTCTTTGTTTTAACTTTTTGAAGGCAAAAAGTTACAAAAACCTTTTCTGTTTTATAAGGTGATTTCTTCCTTCCACTAGCGTTCAGGAAGAACCGCGAATAAACGGATCGCAACAGTCATTCCGCTTCGAAAGATTAGTTTTGAAGGCGATCCGTTTCTCGCTATCACTTGATAAAACAGAAAGAGTCATCTTGTGATAGTGCACACGATGATAATTATTGGTTAGTCGTGATTGCAGAAGGTTGGTGTTCGCTTTTTGAAGGCAAAAAGCTGCAAAAACCTTTTTCGTTTTATAAGGTGATTTCATCCTCCGCTTTGCTCCGGATGAACCGCGGATAAATTGATTGCTGACGGCCACAAAACTTCGAAAGTTTAATTTCGTAGCAATCATTTACCGCTATCACTTTATAAAACGAAAATCGTCGCCGAATGATCGTCGTTTTAATTTGTAATTATTGTCGCATTGTGATTTCTCGGTGGATTACTTGATAACTGTCGGTTCGTCGATAATTATAGGTATGATCATGATTTGCGTTTTTTGAGGTTGTTGTTTGTTTTGTGGTGTGTGTTATTCGATGAGCAGCTTTCCTTCCTGCAGCACCATGTTCTTGTTGTTGGTGATCTTGAAGAAGTACGTGCCGGCGGCAATGTTCCTTTTATCGAAATAAAACTCGTTGTGGATGTTATTCACGCCGGTGATCTTCCTGCCGGAAATGTCGTATACCGAAAAGCTGAAGGATGTGCCGGAGTAGCCGTCGAGCGGGATGTTCAGCTTTACCATCCCGTTGTCCTTTACCGGGTTGGGTGAAATGCTGCCTGTTCCGGGATCTTCCGTATTGCCCGGCGCCATGCTGCGCTGTGAGCTTTGCTGCCATTTCGCGATGAAAGGGATGAGATTGCCTCCTGCAAAAAGGAATGATCCTCCTGCGAAAAGCTTGCCGCCGTATGTTTCGAGCGTGGTAACCGCTGCGTTCATCCCGCTTCCCAGTGTGGTCCAGGTGCTGCCGTCCCATTTCGCGATATAGCCTGCGGGGTTGCCGCCCGCTTCGGTGAATGTTCCGCCAACGATGAGGTTGTTGTTATACACCTGCAATGTGCTTACGGTGGTTGCGCCGGTATAATCCACGCCGCCGTTCACATCCGACCAGGAAACGCCGTTCCATTTCGCGATGTTGTTCACGAAGGTGCCTCCTGCAATGCTGAACCTGCCGCCTGCGTACAGCTCGCCATTGAACTCCCTGAGCGTGCTTACGGTAGTGGCGCCTGTGTACTCGAGTCCGCCGCCTACATCCGACCAGTTGCTGCCATCCCACTTCGCGATGTTATTTACGATCACGCCGCCCGCATTGGTGAAGCTGCCTGCCACGTATAATTCGCCGTTGTATACGCACATGGAGAAAACTGTTCCGTTTACGCCGCTTCCCAACGGTTCCCAGGTAATGCCGTTCCATTTTGCTATATGATTTACGCTTACAAGACCGGATGTGCTGAAAGAGCCCCCGGCATACAGATCGCCGCCGTAGTTAATAAGCGTGCTTACCGTGGTAGCGCCGGTATAATCGAATCCGCTGCCGAGCGGTGACCATGAAAGACCGTTCCATTCGGCAATGTTTTTGGAGAGGATGCCGCCGATGCTTGAAAAGGTTCCGCCAACGATGAGCTTTCCGTTCCGGATGATCATCGCGGAAATACCGAGGCCCGAAATTCCGCCTCCTACCTGCGACCAGGAAGTGCCATTCCATTTCGCAATGCCCACTGCAGGCAACAGCCCGCTTTGTGTGAACAATCCTCCGGCATACAATACATTGTTGGCAGTATCGGCTGTTAATGCCTGTACGGGAAGATTAAGCCCGGTGCCGACGCCGCTCCATGAGCCTTGTGCCATTGTAAAACTGATGCTCAGCGCGGAAAATAAAAGGGTAAAGATCTTTTTCATGGTAATCCTGTTTTTGATCCTGATACGGTAAGGTTGCGGGGAGGGCTACAAAAAAATAGGTTAATTATACTAATCCCAAAGTGTGATTTGTAAATATTGATAATTATAAATATTTGATTTTTAATATTTTGAAGTTTTTGGGTTGGTTTGAGACGCAATTTTCAAAGCTAAAATGTAGCTCATATCAGAGAAGATCCCTCCACTGCGGTCGGGATGACATAGTCCGGTTAGCCAAAAAAGCATATGCTCAGCCATGAAAAGTGTACAATTGGCATCCGTAATTTCCGCTGACCGAAATATGACCGTAAAGGGCTGTTTGAGGTTGTAACTTTATTAAAAAAAGAAAGCCATGAAACGCGCGGAACTATATAAACTGCTACCAATAGAGGATAAGATCGAGCTATTGATGAGGAAGGGAGAATTTGTGATGTCGTATGACGCACTGGACTATGAAACCTGGTTATATGCCCTGGACGGGCAGCTGGTGGAGATCATTTACTCCATCGTGTTTAACCGGATCGAAGATATTCGACTGATGGAGGACACTAAAAGACTTGACCTCTACCTGGAGAATATAGATATAACGGAGCTGGTCGCTTTTGACGAAGAGGATTATATTTAATCCGGAAGCACCGGTTTTTAGTTGATGATTTTATTAAGGGAATTTAATTTGCCGGCTGTGCCGGCTTTTTTCGTTTAGGATGACACGCCGTTAACCTCGCGTTCTTCCCAAAACAAAAAAACGGAAGCAATACTGCTTCCGTTTTTTTGTTTATAAATATAAAAATACTACTTGGTCAAATCCATGCGTGTAAGGAGGATCTGTCCGCCTTTGAGCGACTCGCTGAAAAAGAACAGGTAATTGTTCATCACATATCCGCCGGTATTCTCAAAAAGGTAAAAGGTCCTTTTTTCGTCTTCACCGAATGTTTTGAATTCAGACAGCTCGCCGTTCGTGATCTTGATGGCGCCGTAGTCGAAGCCGAAAAGCGGCTTGCATACCTGTGTGTTCTGGTTCGCGTTCTTTGTTCCGGTGCATTCTACGTTCTTCGCGGATTTCAACAGCCAGTACAGGCTTTGTTTGTCGGCCGACTCGTAGATGTAGTTGCTGGCGATCACCATGTCGGAAGTAAGGTTGGCATCATTAAAGAAGCCTTTCTTTTTCTTCTGGTCAACAAATACGCCGTAGTTCTTTTTCAAAGTGCCGTTCGGCTCGAACTGGAACATGTAGATTCCTTTGAAGATCCTGTCGTTGTCCTTTTTCACGAAATCCTGGCCGCTGATGAAGATGTCGCCGGAGGAAGTGAAGGAGATGCCGTTCACAACAAATTTCTTTCCGTCGAACACTACGAATTTTTTCTGGTCAACCGTCTTCGCCTGTTTTTTCTCAAACTCTTCGATGCTTGGTGAGCTGATGAAATCGAATTTTCCATTGCTCACTTTCCCGATCTGGAAGTTGGTGTACTTCAGCTCATCCAGCGTAAGGTCGAGCTCTTCCTGGGTTTGCCCGAAATCCATGGAGCTCATGCCACCGAATCCGCCCATCGGTCCTGCAGGCTGTGCCTGTCCGAGCTTCTTTTCTTCCATCGATGCCGATGTGGTAGGTACCATTAAGCTATTGTTCATTGCGCTTTCCGCATATTTTCCTTCTTTGTTGATGGCCGATCCGTACAGGAATACCGAGCCTTCTTTTTCATAAGCACCCTGCACCCTCCACGCGGTTGAAGGAGATGTAAAGTTAAAGCGCTCTTTGAGCTCGCCTTTTGGCGAAAGACGGATGTAGGTATAGTTGTTAGGATTCGGGTCCTTTTCCTTGAATGATCCCATCGGTGCGAAGATGATGATCCAGTCGCGCGGGGAATCATCGTTGGTAACGGATGTATTATCATCCTGCAACGGGGCCGAGAAGAAAGGCTGTACAGGGAATTCGAAATCGATCTTACCGATGGTTTTAATGTTCACCTGGTTATCGCAGCTCATGATCTCGAATTTTTTCCAGGCGTTCTGTGTCTTCTTTTCAGGAATACCGGCTATTACGAGCACGGTGCTGTCGGCCGCCACTTCGTACGAGCATTTGTATACATATTTTGCATCGGTATCGGTTGTGGGCTTCACCTTCTCGAGCTGCTTCACCTTTTTCATGTAAGAGCCGTAATACCAGTTGTAGTTATAGGTGATCAGCTTTTTGCGGAATACGAGCTTTCCGCCAAGGTCGGTAGAAGCGGTGAGGGTGGTGGTTACATAAATATCGCCGCGGTAATTGAACCATTTCCAGCGGGTCTTCACTTTTTCAAGGAACTCTTCTTCCTTCACGGTGTTGATCAGGTTCAGGTCTTTGTCGTAGGTATAGATCTCCGTTTTTACCTTGCGGGGTAATAAGGATGGGAGCACATAGATCATGTCGATGGTTTCCTTTTCCTTGTTCATCTCGATGCCGCCGAGATAGCCGTTCCTGGCTTTTCTTGAAACGTCGTGGGTTTTTTCAAGAATGGGCACTTCCTGTGCTTTCAGCCGGATGGATGAGGCGAGGGTTAGCGCGAGCATGCAAAGCAGGGATGTTTTTTTCATGTTCATTGGTTATTGCAGGTTTAATGTTTAGAAATATCAACGCTGCGAACATAGGGATATAAGGAAGGGTTGGGACAATTTAGTAAGATTTGGGAAAATTATTCCGGATTACGGGAACACTATGACAAGCGATATCTATTAGTATAGAAATCGTAGTTTAATAGCTATTGGGATCGTAAAAGTTTAAAACTGCGCAATGATCTTTTCAAGATTGATCCCTTTTCCGAGCACGGGCTTAAAGATATCGCCTTCGCTCCGGATGCGCTGGATGGCATTAAAGATCGTAAAGTCCGTCATCTTCAAACCCTTTTTCACTTCGTCCCAATGCAGCGGCATTGATACGGTGGCTCCGGGTTTTGGGCGTAAGGAGTAGGGCGCCGACACCGTTGCCTGCGGACGGTTCTGTAAAAAGTCGATGTACATTTTTCCTCTCCTGTTCTTTACGATCCGCTCTATGCTGCTGAATTCGGGGATCTGCTCATGCACCAGCCTTGCGATCACCCTTGCAAATTCTTTCGACTGCTCGTAGGTATATTTCGCGCCCAGCGGGATGTAAATGTGGATGCCTGTTGAGCCGCTGGTTTTGGGGTAGGAGGGAACCTTCATCTCATCAAGCACATTTTTCGTGATCTGCGCCGCTTTGATCACCTGCTCGAAGCTTGTTTTCTTTGCGGGATCGAGATCGATGATGCACCAGTCGGGATAGTCCTCGCGCTCCACGCGGCTATGCCATGGGTTCATTTCAATGCAGCCGAGCGAGGCCATGTAGAGCAGGCTCGCCTCGTCCCTTGCCACAAGGTATTTCCGGTCGCGGTCATCGGCATCGCTGTGGTAGAGAAAAGTATCTACCCACGCCGGCGCTTTCCCGGTAACATCCTTAAAGTAAAAACTGTGTCCGGTGATGCCGTCGGGATGCCGGTTCATGGATTGCGGCCTGCCTTCGAGATAGGGAAGAATGTACGGTGCAACCTGGTAATAGTAATTCAGCAGGTCGCGTTTCGTTACCTTTTCCTTTGGCCAGTATATTTTGCTCAGGTTGGTAAACTTCAGCTCGTTGCCGTTGATCTTTCTTACCTGTGTTTCATCCGTGGGGTTCAGCAATGTTTTTCGTTCTTTTTTGCCTGCGGCGGGAATGATCTTTTTCACTGAAGGACCGGCTTTTGATGTTACGATCTCTTTTGCGGGCTTTGCAGTTTCACGCTGCACGTCCTTTGCCTTTTTATCGACGCGCATGGCTTCGAAGGAAGGATGGCGCATGATGCCGTCGCTCGTCATTTCCGCATAGCTAATCTCGCATACCAGCTCCGGCTTCAGCCACGTAGCTGTTGCATGCGGCGGGTCCGGGCGGAAGCGGGAAGGCTTGTTGATGTCGGGAACATACGAGAAGGGAGGGGTATCAATAATGAGCGGTTTGAACTGCTCCATCATTTCGCGCTGTGTTTTATCGTTGAAGCCGGTGCCCACTTTCCCGGTGTACACGAGCTCTCCGTTTTCGAACACACCTACCAACAACGCGCTGAACACCTTGCGCGAATCTTCATTCCGCGTAAAGCCGCCAATCACCATTTCCTGCCGCTTGTTGGCTTTGATCTTCAGCCAGTCCCTGGTGCGTTCGCCCGCACGATAAGCGCTGCCGGCCTTCTTCGCGATGATGCCTTCCAGCCCAAGCTCTTTTGCCGTGTTATAAAACTCGATCCCGGATCCGCCGAAGCTGTCGCTGATTCGGATGCCTTCCGGCGGATCGAGCGTTTTGAGTATTGCCCTTCTTTCTTCGAGAGTAAGCGATGTAAGGTCTTTGCCTTCGTACCAGAGCAGGTCGAACACATAATACATCAGCTCGCCATCGGCTTCGCTGCGCCAGTTTTGAAGGGAACCGAAGCTGGAGATGCCATCGCTTGCAAGCACCACGATCTCACCGTCGACCACGGCTTTTATATTCCAGTCCTTAACGGCCTGTGTTACGGGGTAAAATTTATCGTTAAAGGATTTATGGTTCCGGGATTTCAATTCCACTGTGCCCTTGTTGCAAAATGCCACTGCGCGATAGCCGTCCCATTTCACTTCGTAAAGCCATCCCGGCTCATCGAAGGGCTTGTCGACCAGCGTTGCAAGCATCGGTGTGAGCTTTGAAGGAAAAGGAGCCTTTGGTGCTTTTTTGAGAAGACCGGGAGAGGCTGCGGGTTTGCTCTTTGTTGCTTTCGGTTTCGAAGCTGTTGTGCTTTTCTTCTTTGCCATACTGGTCGGATTTCGGGGTAATAAAAAAGCCGTCGGAACCCGACGGCTTTTTTTTAATCTTTATTATTTCCGGCGGGCTCTTGTTGCTTCGCCATTTTTTCGGCATTCTTTTCATCGGAGCTGAGGTTGCCCATCGCTACCTGTACTTTGTTCTTGATGCCGGAGACAACCATGTCCTTACCCGACATCAGCGCTTCGTAACCATCCTTCGCCACATCGGCCGGATCGGCAAGCTTGCTTTTATCCTGTACCACCTTCGACGATTCCATGTCCGCCTTGCGGAAGAAGTCGGTATCGGTAGCGCCGGGCAGCAAGGCGGTGACAGTTACGCCTTTGTCTTTCACCTCATAGCGGATGGCTTCGGTGAACGACTGCACAAACGCTTTGGTGCCGTGATATACGGATTGCCATGGGCCTGGTGTTTTGCCGGCAATGGAAGATGTATTGAGGATCTTTCCTTCGCCGCGGTTCACCATTTCCTTTACGTACAGCTTGGTGAGGACCACAAGGCTGGAAATATTCAGCTGGATGATATCGAGCTCGGTTTGAAGATCAGTATCGGTGAACTCTCCGTAATGTCCGTGACCGGCGTTGTTCACCAGCACGTCCACTTGGATGCCCATCGCCTTCACTTCATCGTAAACGCCGAATGCGTTCGCAGTGTCGAAAAGGTCTTTGGCAAGCGTTGTTACTTCGATCCCCGACTTTTTTAATTCGGCCGCTGCATTGTCGAGCTCGGCACGGTCGCGTGCGACGATCACCAGGTTGTAGCCATCCTTCGCAAACAACTTTGCGAGCTCAAGGCCGATACCCGTTGTGGCACCGGTGATAAGCGCTGTTTTTTTGTTTGTTCCCATGCTTCCTGTTTTGTTAAATGAATAATGCAGGTTAACACTTAGTACGTTGTGGTTGTGGTGCCGGTAGTGCCGGTAACGCTGGTGGTTCCGGTGCTGCGTGTTGTTCCGGTAGTACTGCTGGTGCTTGTAGTGCTGGTTGTGCTTGTTGTACCGGTAGTGCCCATTGTAGTTCCTGTGGTGCCGTTGGTTGTGCCGGTAGTTGTGTTGGTAGTGCTGGTGCTGCTTGTTGTTCCGGTGGTGCCCATTGTTGTGTTGGTAGTGCTCGTGCTTCCTGTAGTACCCATTGTAGTTCCGGTTGTGCCCATGGTTGTTCCGTTAGTGCTGCTTGTGGAGCTGGTACTTCCGGTAGTTCCCATAGTAGTTCCTGTGCTTCCATCGGTAGAGCTGGTGCTGCCTGTTGTGCCTTCCGTAGCGCTTGTGGATCCTGTTGTAGAACCGGTTGTTTCGCTGGTGGTGGAAGCTTCCGAGCCTGTCGCCTCATTTTCTGTTGAACATCCTGTTGCTGTGAATACGGCAAAGCAGCCGGCTGCCAATAATTGAAATACGTTTTTTCTTTTCATGTCGTTCGTTTTTGATAAGTGGTTAATGTTTATTTGTTTACTGGTTTTTGATTGAGCATATCAGCATTAAATACATGCCAGCTGCAGAAAGCCCATGAAAACAGGGAATAAAGAAAAATTCTCCTCAACCTGTTTGAAAAACTTGCACACGCGGTCAGCATTTTTTATCCGTATAACTGCTGATTCATTATATTTGGAAACACAGGAAAACGGCGCAAAGAAACACTGTTACATGTGCCGAAATACAAATGAAAATGAAGGAACAGGTACTGATACATGAAATAAAAGCAAGTCCCGAATCGCAGCGGAATGCAAAGGCTTTGCTGAGTCCCGACGGGAAAAATTTTTACTGGGGCGATAAAAAATTCAATTATGTGAATGCCGGAGACTATGTATTTATTGTGAATCCCGCAGCACGCCGGGCATATTTCACAAAGATGGCCGAGCGGAACATTCCCGTGACGCACGAAGAAGGA
>Ga0157372_10000935_pt1 | contig 31869 bp, 30 predicted proteins | sample C55metaG_FD_115307 | JGI IMG/M metagenome (GOLD analysis project Ga0157372, IMG submission 115307) | Corn rhizosphere microbial communities from Kellogg Biological Station, Michigan, USA - C5-5 metaG | ecosystem: Host-associated > Plants > Roots > Rhizosphere > Soil | place: USA: Michigan...
CAGTCTGCGCAGCTCGGCGCGGCCGCTGAGGCGCTAAGGGAAGCGTCTGCTGCTAAGGACGTCATTCTCCTGGCGGAGCACCTTCGCCTCGCTCGGGGCGCGTTCGATCGGTTGACCGGGCGTGCGGGTGTGGAGGACGTTCTGGACGCTCTTTTTTCGCGCTTCTGCCTCGGCAAGTAAGCGGTGTTTCACGTGAAACATTGATCCGCTAAGGCTGCCTTATGCATGACGTTCTGGTGATCGGCGCCGGCCATGCCGGGTGCGAGGCTGCGGCTGCGGCTGCCCGGCGCGGCGCGCGCGTTGGGCTGCTTACCTTCCGTACCGAAGACGTTGGTCAAATGTCGTGCAATCCCTCGATTGGCGGCGTGGGCAAGGGCCATCTCGTGCGCGAGCTCGACGTATTCGATGGCATGATGGCGCGCGCTGCGGACCGGGCTGCGATCCATCGGCGGATGCTCAACCGAAGCAAGGGGCCGGCGGTGTGGGGTCCGCGCGTGCAGGCTGACCGCAAGCTGTATCGGACCGCTATCGGTGATCTGCTTCGGGAAAGCGGGGTCGAGGTCGTTGCGGCGGAAGCATTGAGTCTAATCGTGGCCGGCGGCCGCGTGAGCGGGGTCGAGACGGCCGCCGGAAAGTTGCGAAGTCGGGCCGTCGTCATCGCAACCGGCACCTTCCTTGACGCCCGCATGTTTGTTGGCGAGCGGGTGCTTGAAGGGGGACGCCGCGGGGAGCGCGCTTCCATTGCGCTAGCCGAGCAGATCCGCAGCGTCGGCCTCGGCCAGGGGCGGTTGAAGACCGGAACCCCGCCGCGACTTGATGGCCGGACGGTCGATTGGGTGCGTCTTGAAGAACAGCCCAGCGATGCCGATGCCTGGGCCATGTCTGCCCTGTGTGACGGCGCCACGCCGCCGCAGCTCCGCTGCGCGATCACTCGAACGAATGCCCGCACTCACGAGATTATTCAGGCAAATTTCGATCGCTCCCCGCTTTTTGCCGGCGCGATCGAGGGCAGGGGACCGCGCTATTGTCCGTCGATCGAGGACAAGGTTCGTCGCTTTGCCGATCGTGACGCCCATCAGATTTTCCTGGAGCCCGAAGGCTTGGGCGATCACGTCGTCTATCCGAACGGGATTTCGACTTCGCTGCCGACGGATGTCCAGGAGCAATTCGTCCGGAGTGTTGCCGGCCTAGAACGCGTGGAGATCGTGCGCCCAGGCTACGCGGTCGAATATGAGTTCGTCGACCCGCGACGGCTCAACCAGACGCTCGAGGTTCGTGACATTCAAGGCCTGTTCCTCGCGGGGCAGATCAACGGAACCACTGGCTATGAAGAGGCGGCCGCGCAGGGCTTGGCGGCTGGGCTGAATGCGGCGGCCGCCGCACTCGATCTTAACGAACTTCGGTTCGATCGACGCTCTTCCTATATTGGGGTGATGATCGACGATCTGACGTTGCAGGGTGTCACCGAGCCATATCGAATGATGACGGCGCGCGCCGAATATCGGCTGGCGCTGCGTGCGGACAATGCAACGACGCGCCTAGGGCAGGCCGCGCTCTTAGCGGGTTGTGTTTCTGAAAGGCGCCGAGAGCAAATCGAGAGTCGTCTCTCCCTGAGGACGAGCTCAGGCTGGTGTGAAACGGAGGAGGGCCGGGCCGATGCGCTCTATCGGCCATATCTTGAGCGCCAAGAGCGCGAGTGGGAGGTCGTACGACGCGACTCGAGCGTCTGGATTCCGTCGTCGCTCGACTATGCGGTTGTCCCGGGGCTCTCGAACGAAATGGTCGAGCGACTGACCTCCGCCAGGCCTGAAACGCTGGACCAGGCATCGCGAATTTCCGGGGTTACACCGGCTGCGCTTTCTGCGCTCTACGTCGCTGTCAGCAAGCGAGCTGCAGCATGATGGAAAAGCTGGAGCAGGCCGCTCGACGGCCTGTTTCACGTGAAACATTCGAGAAGCTTGAGGCCTATGTGGCGCTGCTTCGTGAGGAGAGTGGCAGGCAAAACCTCATAGCCGCCTCGACGCTCGAACAAATCTGGGACCGTCACATCATCGATTCGGTTCAGCTGGTCAGGTACGAACCGCACGCAGGCGCCTCCTGGATCGATATCGGATCAGGGGCCGGATTCCCCGGAATTGTCATCGCCTGCATCGTCTCAGGACCGGTCACTTTGGTTGAATCGCGCCGTCTTCGGGCCGAATTTCTCCACAAGGTCTCCGAATCGCTCGCACTCGGAGGAAATGTCCTCTGTTCTAAAGCTGAGCGGGTCGAGGGAAAGTTCGACGTAATCACGGCGCGCGCCGTCGCGCCCCTCACGCAGCTGCTGAAGATATCCGCACATCTGTCCACAAGAAAAACTGTTTGGGCGCTTCCGAAGGGCCGCAGCGCCGAAGCTGAACTGGTCGAAGCGCAGCGTACGTGGCAAGGTGACTTTCGTGTGGAGCCGAGTGTTACCGATGCGGCGAGCTTTATCGTCGTCGGGACCGAGGTGAGGGCAAGGAAATGATCCGCATTGCGGTAGCCAATCAGAAGGGCGGGGTGGGCAAGACCACGACCTGCATCAACCTGGCGACGGCGCTCGCCGCGATCGGCTGGCGGGTTCTGCTCGTCGATCTCGATCCACAAGGAAATGCTTCGACGGGTCTCGGGGTCGCGGCGTCGCAGCGAAAACGGTCGAGCTACGACGTCCTCATCGGCCGAGCGACTGCCACTGAAGCTGCAGTGCCGACGCGAGTGCCCAGGCTCGACCTCCTTCCCGCGACGGTCGACCTATCGGGCGCCGAAGTGGAGATGGTCGGCCTGGAAGATCGTGCGCACCGGCTTGACAAGGCGCTCGGCGCGGCGGGGCCGGGTAAATGGGACATCTGCCTGGTCGACTGCCCGCCGTCGCTCGGACTGCTCACGGTGAATGCGCTCGTCGCCGCGCGCCATTTGCTGGTGCCGCTTCAGTGCGAATTCTTTGCCCTCGAGGGACTGAGCCAGCTGCTTCAGACTGTCGAGCGGATTCGCGTCGCCTTCAATCCCGAGCTTTCGATCCTCGGTGTGGCGCTGACCATGTTTGACCGCCGAAACAATTTGTCGCAAGCCGTGGCGGAAGATGTCCGAGCGTGCCTTGGCGCCGCCGTTTTCGATACGATCGTCCCGAGAAACGTCCGGCTGTCAGAAGCGCCGAGTCACGGGCTTCCTGCATTGATTTACGATCTTCGCTGCCCGGGCTCGGAAGCTTACATCCGGCTTGCTCGCGAGCTGATCGGTCGTCTGCCGCAGTTGGCGGAGGCTGCATGAGCGCCGACCGGCCGGCAAAGGGCCTCGGCATGGGGCTGCAGGCGCTGCTTGGTGAGGCAGCGCGTGCGCCAACATCCGAGACGCAATCCAACGAAGGACGCGGCGGCGTTCGAGAGATCGAGGTCTCTCGAATAAGACCCAACCCCAACCAGCCTCGCGTCGAGTTCAACGAAGAAGCGCTGGACGAGCTGGCCGATTCGATTCGCGAGCGTGGAGTGCTGCAGCCGATCCTGCTTCGGCCCGAAGGCGAGGTTTACATGATCATCGCCGGCGAACGCCGCTGGCGCGCGGCGCAGCGGGCGCAGCTGCACGCGATGCCCGCGATCGTTCGCGAGATCGATGATTCTAGCGTCGCCGAGATCGCGCTGATCGAGAATATCCAGCGCGAAGATCTCAATCCGCTGGAAGAGGCCGAGGGCTATAAGCAGCTGATCAAACGTCACGGACACACGCAGGATGGCGTGTCGCAAATCGTTCATAAATCTCGAAGCCACGTGGCCAACCTATTGAGATTGCTTGATCTTCCTGACGCGGTGAAGCAATCGCTATCGCGAGGCGATATCAGTATGGGCCATGCGCGGGCGATCGCGACGGCGCCGGACCCGGAGGCTTTGCTTCACGAAATCCTGACCAAGGGGTTGTCGGTCCGCCAGGCCGAGATGCTCGCCAAGCAGCGCAAGCCGGGAATCGGCACGTCGATGGCTCGCGCCAGTGCGCGCAACGCCGCAAAGGCCGCCGACGCCGACCTTCAGGCGCTCGAGCGCCAGCTGGGCGACATGCTCGGCCTAAAGGTCCAGGTGTCACACAAGGGCGACGGAGGCGCCGTGACGCTCCATTATTCGAGCCTCGACCAGCTCGATATGATCTGTCAGCGCCTGAGCGGCGAACCAATCTAGCGGGCCGAGCTACGAGCCTTCCGCGCGATCGCCAGCAATTCCTCACCCAGGGCCTCGCGTTCCGGCGCTTCGCCGAACATCAAGCCGCGTTCGAGCTCGCCAGCGCGCTGGGCGACGGTCGCGAGATCTTCCGCGGACCAGCGCTTCAACATCCGTGCAACGGCCTCCTTATCCTTCCAGAACAAAGACCTGCCCAGCGACGCCATGACGCCGTCGACGCGCTCGCCTCGCTCGACTCGCGCGCAGGCGGGCGCGAGCACCAGCAACCGTCGCTGAAGCGATCGAATAGCGGGAATCGCTTCGGATCCTCCGCCTGACATTCGCGAAACAGCTTCGGCGACGTCCCCTACCTCTCCAAGCAATGCGAGGTCGGCGAGACGCGCGAGGTCGCCGTCCGCATTGTCGGCGCCAATCGCGTCGACAACCTCCGGCTCCAGCTCCTTCGGGGAATGTGGCGAAGCATCGACGTAAAGCGCGAACTTTTCGAGCTCCTGGGTGACAATCGCCTGGTCGTTGCCGCAGCTCTCGGCGATCCTCACCGCAAGGGACGACGAAATCTTGAGGCCAACGCGCCGGCCGAGATCGATCACCAGTCGGACGGCGTCTTCGCCCTCCGGGACGTAGGCAGTGAACGCGACCGCATTGGAGGCGTTTTCAACCAGCTTGAGCAAGGCCGAACTTTTCGGCAGCTGTCCGGCGATCGCCACTACGGGGTTTTCGACCGACTCCGCGGCAAGCAGCGCTTCGGTCGCCTCGGCGATGTCGTTGCCGGCGGGCTCGACCCATAAAAGGCGCCGCTCGCCGAAAAGGCTGAGGGCCGCGGCTTCATCGACGAGGAGCGCTGGATTCGTTTTCAGCGCCGACGCGGCGACGACAAATTTTTGCGCACCGAGTGCCTCCAGAAGGCGCGATGCCAACGCGCGCGATTGGCCCTCGTCAGGGCCAAGAAAAAGAAAAAAACGGACCTTGGGCTCCGGCTGGTCGACCGCGCGGCCGATCGACGTCTTGTTCGCTTTCACTTCCCGTGCGTCGTTCGCGCCGCATAAACGGCGAGCCGAGCGATGATCTGGTCGGCAACGATTCCCGACAAGTTTTCGAGCGCCGTCTGTTCCGCCGCCACGGTGGCATATTCGCTGCTGACCACGTCGATGCTTGCGTCGGACCCGGCTGTCTCGTCCAGCACGACTGCGCCATTGGAAACATCGACCAGCTGATAGCGAGCCTGCAGCGTCCGCCGCTCCTGAGTCGCCGCGCGGTCGGCGCGAAGGCCGTAGGAGGTGATGTTGTCATCGAGGGTGACGTCGAGGCGGTACCGAGGCGCAGCGTTCCCGGACTCGCCGAGGCGGTCGACGAGCTTGGTGCGCACCAGCCAGCCCTCCTGCCCGACGATCGGCCCGACCTCAACGGAGCGCAACAACCCGGATACCGGGCCGCCCGATCCCCCTCCGTAGAGCGGATGAAGCCCGCAAGCCGAAAGCAGCAGAAGCACCAAGGCAATCGGGGCGGTCCGCCGCATCATGCGACGATATTCACCAGCCGGTCCGGAACCACAATGACCTTGCGCGGAGTGGCGCCGTCGAGCTGGCGCTGGACCTTGTCCGACGCGAGCGCCAGCGCTTCGGCGGCGGCGCGGTCGAGCCCGCGAGGAGCGATCAGGGTGTCGCGAAGCTTGCCGTTGACCTGGACGGCGAGCGTGACCTGGCCCTCGACGAGGAGGGCCGGATCGAACTGTGGCCATGCCGCGTCGGCGATCATGCCGTTCTCGCCGAGCAGCGCCCAGCATTCCTCCGCCAAATGCGGCGCCATGGGAGCAATCAGCAACACAAGCGCTCGGATCGCCTCCGCGCGCGTCGCCGACGGCCCGGCCTTCTCGATCGCGTTTGTCAGCTCGTACAGCTGGGCAACGCCCTTGTTGAATTGCAGGCCATCGATTGCATCGCCGACCGCCGCGATCGCGCGGTGCAGCTTGCGCTTGAGCGCCTCGTCTTCGCCGCCGCCGCCGGTGTTGCTCGCGAGCCGCCATACCCGCTGCACAAAACGTGAAGCGCCTTCGATTCCCCCTTCGGACCATTCGAGGTCGCGCTCGGGCGGGCTGTCCGAAAGCATGAACCAGCGCACCGCGTCCGCGCCGTACCTCGCGAGGATAGGCTCGGGATCGACGGTGTTGCGCTTGGACTTGGACATCTTCTCGACGCGGCCCGGAGTGACCGGCGCGCCGCTTTCGATATGAACCCAATCGTCGCCGTCGCGCTTCACTTCATCGGGACTAAGCCAGCTGCCGTCGCCCGCACGGTAGGTCTCGTGAGTGACCATTCCCTGGGTGAACAGCCCCTTGAAGGGCTCAGAAACGCCGATCTTCCCGAGCCGTTCCAGCGCTCGGGTCCAGAAGCGAGCGTAGAGCAGGTGCAGGATCGCATGCTCGACGCCGCCGATATATTGGGCGACCGGAAGCCACTTCTCGGCTTCGGCCCGATCGAACGGCCTGTCGGCGGGCTGGCTGGCGAAGCGGATGAAGTACCAGCTCGAATCCACGAAAGTGTCGAGCGTGTCGGTCTCGCGCGTCGCCTCGCCTTCGCAAGTAGGACAGGACACATGCTTCCAGGTCGGATGGCGGTCGAGCGGGTTGCCCGGCTTGTCGAACTCGATGTCGTCGGGAAGGACGACCGGAAGGTGCTCGCGCGGGACTGGAACCGCGCCGCATTTGGCGCAGTGGATAATCGGGATCGGTGTTCCCCAGTAACGCTGGCGTGACACACCCCAGTCGCGCAGACGATATTGGATCGTCCCATGCCCCCAACCCGCTTCCTCCGCGCGTCGGATGATTTCGGCACCGGCCTGCCCGGTCGTCAGTCCATCGAGAAACTGCGAATTCACCGAGATGCCGGGTGCAGTCTCGGCCTCCGCGCCGATCGGTTCCGCCGCCGAATCGGCAGTCGCCGCGACGACCCGCTTGATCGGCAGGTGATATTCCTTCGCGAATTCGAAATCGCGCTGGTCGTGCCCGGGAACGCCGAACAGCGCGCCCGTGCCGTAATCCATAAGTACGAAGTTCGCGATGTAGATCGGCAGACGCCATTCGGGATCGAGCGGGTGAACGACCTCCAGTCCGGTTGCAAAACCCTTCTTGTCGGCCGTCTCGATCTCGGCCGCGCTCGTTCCTCCGGCCTTGCACTCTTCGATGAAGGTTGCGGCCCTAGGATTCGACCGAGCGGCCGCCTGAGCAATCGGGTGATCCGCGGCGACCGCCACGAAGCTGGCGCCAAAAATGGTGTCCGGACGAGTGGTGAAGACCTCGACATCCTCGATTCCCTCCAGCTTTTCAGCCAGCCGAAAGCGGAATTGCAGGCCGCGGCTCTTGCCGATCCAGTTCTCCTGCATCAGCCGGACCTTGTCGGGCCACTGGTCGAGGGTGCCGAGCCCCTCGATGAGATCGTCCGCGAAATCGGTGATCTTGAGGAACCACTGCGACAGCTTGCGCCGCTCGACCGGGGCGCCGGAGCGCCACCCCCGGCCGTCGATGACCTGCTCGTTGGCGAGCACGGTCATGTCGACCGGGTCCCAATTGACCTCGCTTTCCTTGCGATAGACGAGCCCGGCGTCGAACAAGTCGAGAAACAGCGCCTGCTCGTGGCCGTAATAAGCAGGATCGCAGGTCGCGAGCTCGCGGCTCCAGTCGAGCGCGAAGCCGATGCTCTTCAGTTGCTCGCGCATCGCGCGGATGTTCGCCCAGGTCCATTCGCCAGGGTGGACCTTGCGCTCCATGGCAGCATTTTCGGCCGGCATCCCGAAAGCGTCCCAGCCCATCGGGTGCAGCACCTCGTGCCCCTGCATCCGCCGATAGCGCGCAATCACGTCGCCCATCGTGTAATTGCGGACGTGGCCCATGTGGATGCGCCCCGACGGATAGGGGAACATCTCGAGCACGTAGGTCTTGGGCTTGTTGCTATTGCTGTCGGCAGTGAAACTGCCGTCTTCGGCCCACCGCGCCTGCCAGCGGCGGTCGGCTTCGCCCGGGTCGAAACGCCCGCTCATTCCAATGGCTTAGCCTGGAACTGCGGAGCGCCGCAGGTCGCGGGCGCGGGTCAGGATGATGTCCTCGAGTTTCTGGACGGTGGCGGCGGAAACCGGCGCATCGACCCAAGCGCCATTCTGGAAGATCTGGCGGGCGGCCGATACCCGAAGCGCATCGGCGCGAAGGTCGGGATCGAGCACGGCGACAGTCAGCTTGACGCGCTCACCCGGCGCTCTCGAGTTCGTGTACCAGTCGGTGATGATCACGCCGCTGTTCGGATTCGCCTGAATCAACGGCGCGAAGGAAACCGTGTCGACCGCTGCGCGCCACAAATAGCTGTTGACCGCGATCGTCGTCACCCGCGCCGGGGCAAGCCTGTTCGGCAGATTCCTGTTCCGGACGCAGCCGGAGCCGACAACGGCAAACACCAGGAGTGCGGCAGCGGTGGTGTGCAGGCGATTCATCAGTGATCCTTCGTCGGCGAACGTCAACGGAGGCGTTAGAGCGCCCAGGTTCGTCCCGCAAGCGTTGCCCCTCGGGCCGGATTATGTGCTTCCAAGGCAACAGGAGATGAACGAATCGACTCCTGCTCATGGAACCTTCAGCTTGGTGCGACTATATCGACTCGCGAACAGGGAGTCCGTCAGTTGCTGAGTCTCGCTGCCAGGAAGGAAGCCAAATTGGCCGCGGCCCTCGCCGCGGTCGGTCTTGTGCTGACCCCGGCGTTCGCGGCGACCAATGCAAAAAAGCGGCCGCCGGCGGTCTCCGTCAGCTTCGATAGCCTGTCGTCCTTCACTCCGGCAAATGCCGATCCGAAGCTCGCCGAGGCGCTTGCCGGCAAGAGCCTGTCGCTCACCGATTTCAAGTTCACTCCGGCGCCTGCCAAGGGTCGGCCGTCGCAGGTGCGCGTGGCGATTCGCGCTCGCGTGAATGCTCCGTCCGAGACGGCGATGGCCCAGGCCAGCGTGCCGACTGCGGCAGTCAATTCATTGGCTCCGACCAGCTATAACCTCGGCGTAGCCGTTGGCTGGCATCGCTTCGCGGTTTCGGGAGATGTCGCGAAGGTCAAGGATCCCAACTCGGCGGTTGGCGGTCGCGAGACTGCGATTGTCGGCGTCAGCTATTCGCTCAAGCGCTTTACGGGCCGCGTCGCGGTGGGCGCCGACAAGGCCGATGGACGTGCACTTCCGGCACTCCGCAAGGGCGATACATACTCGCTGGATGTCGGCGGATCATATTCACTCTCGCGCCACATCGCTCTGACTGGCGGCGTTCGCTACAACGTGGAGCGGGACCGGCTTTCGGCGCTCCAGGACGACCGCCGCGACAGCCAGGCCGTCTACGTCGGCACCGCCTTCAAGTTCTAAACGCTGAAATTCCGGTCGCGACGCTGTCTGGCGGCAGCGCATGGGCATTCCTATAGCCCGGGGCAATGAGCGCCGCAGAAAGACGACAAAATATCCTCGATCGAATCGCGCGCGCAGCAGCCGTCGCGAGACGCGATCCCGACGACGTCCAGCTCATTGCCGTAAGCAAGGGGCGTTCGTCAGACGAGATCCAGGCGCTGATCGATGCCGGGCAGCGCGACTTCGGCGAAAATCGGGTGCAGGAGGCGCTCGCCAAATGGCCGCCGCTGCTTGCGAGTCACTCCGGGATTGCGATCCATGCAATCGGCAGGCTGCAGTCCAACAAGGCCGCGGACGCGGTGAAGCTCTTCGATACGATTCACTCGCTCGATCGCCGTTCGCTGCTCGACGCGCTTGTCAAAGAAGCCGCACGGGAAGCACGACCTCCCCGCGTCTATGTCCAGGTGAACATCGGCGAGGAGGAACAGAAGGGCGGCTGTCCGATCGAGCAAGTCGGCGAGCTCGTCGCAGCGGTACGCGAGTCGCCGCTGCCATTGGCAGGGTTGATGGCTATTCCCCCGCTCGGCCTCGAGCCAGCACCTTATTTCGCGCTGCTTGCGAAGGTAGCACGCCGCCATGACGTCAATGGCTTGAGCATTGGAATGTCTGGCGATTTCGAAACCGCGGTGATGCTTGGCGCGACGGCGGTGCGGGTCGGAACCGCGCTGTTCGAGGACGAATGATCTCTTTCGACGCGATCATTTTCGACTTTGACGGGGTCCTGCTTGAAAGCGAGCTGGAGCTGAACCGGCTTACCGCCGAACTGCTCACGAACCTGGGCGCGCCGACGACCCTCGAGGAAGCGCTGCAATTCTTCACCGGTCTCACCGGCCCGGACCTCATGAAGGTCATCGAGAATCGCCTCGGCGGGCCGGTCCCGACGAGCTTCAACGAGGAGATGCGCCGGGCCAGCGCTCGCGCTTTCGATGAAGGGCTCGAGCCTCTGATTGGAGCCGTCGATTTTGTCCGTGCTTTGCCGCCAGCCCTACCGCGGGCGGTCGCTTCGTCCAGTTCGACGCGCTGGATTCGCACTCATCTCGATCATCTCGGCCTTCGCGACTCCTTCGAGCCGCACATCTACAGCGGCAAGGAGCACGTCACGCGGGGCAAGCCGGAGCCCGATCTCTATCTGCATGCCGCGCAGGAGCTCGGGATCGACATCGTTCGCGCGGTGGTCCTCGAAGATTCGAGAGTCGGAGCGACCGGAGCGCTTGCGTCGGGTGCGACGGTGATTGGTCTTGCTGCGGGTAGACATTGCCTCGACGGCCATGACGAGATGCTTCGCGATGTTGGCGTCGAGCACGTCGCGCGCAGCTTCGGTGAGGTGCGCCGCCTGCTGGGGCTTTAGATAAGCAGGTGACCGCTCTTCTTGCGCTTCGTCGCGAGATAATCGGCGTTGTGAGGATTGGCCGGCATCTGGTGCGCGACCCTCGCGGTCACGGCGATACCCGCTGCCTCCAGGCCCTCGACCTTGGCCGGATTGTTGGTGAGCAGCCGCACGCGGTCGATCCCGAGCGCCCGAAGCATTGCCGCGGCATGTCCGTAATCCCGCTCGTCATCGGCGAAACCGAGCCGCTGGTTGGCATCCACCGTGTCGAGTCCGCGATCCTGAAGCGAATAAGCCCGGATTTTGTTGGCTAGGCCGATCCCGCGGCCCTCTTGCCGTAGATACAAAAGCACGCCGCCGCCGGATGCGGCGATGATCTTCAGCGCTTCCTTGAGCTGAGGCCCACAATCGCATTTGAGCGACCCGAACACGTCGCCGGTCAGGCATTCGCTATGCAGCCGGACGAGCGGCGGCTTCCCGCCGAACGCGCCGACGACCAGCGCGACATGCTCCTGACCACCGTCAGAAGCACGGAAGGCGACAATTTGACTCTCCGGCATGTCGTCGAGCGGAAGCTTGGCGCGGGCGACGATCTCGACGGAGGGTTGCCGGCCTTGATGGACGATTTCATCGGTCGACACGATTTCGTCAGACTCGGCCGACTCGATGATCCAAAGTGCCGGGAGCAGCCCGGCGAGCCGCGTTAGCGTCAGCGCTGCCCTCCCGGCATCGACACAATCATCGCTGACCGGGTGAAGCGGACCGATCGGTCCGCGATCCAGGTCCTGACCCGGGTCGGCGATCGCCAGCGCGGTCTTCGTATCGAGCCAGGACGTCCGCTCGATAACTACCGGCGCATGCGGGTCCGCGGCGGCGCGTTCGTTTGCGAGTTTGAGCGCCGCCGCGCGTTGTCCGCTGATCAACAGGCGCGCGCTTCCATGCGGATCGCGCAAGTCGAGCAGCTCGGGAGTCGTGGTCTCAACGGCCGCCACTGAAATTCCGCCGACCTGCACGGGCCGGCCGCTGCGAAGCATCGCGATCGCTCGCCGGATCGCGCCGCCGTCGCTCAAATCTCAATCTCGCAGATCAGGGGCACATGGTCGGACGGGCGCTGCCAGTTGCGGGCCGGCTCGAGCACCTCGTGCGCCGCGACATGGGCGGAGAGTTCGGGCGAGCACCACATATGATCGAGGCGGCGGCCGCGGTCGTTCTTGGTCCAGTCGGGGGAACGATAGCTCCACCAGGTGAAGTTCCGCTCGGGCGCGGGGATGAACTTTCGGCCGATGTCGGTCCAGCCATGCGCCTGCTGGAGCCGCGTTAGCGCTTCGACTTCGACCGGCGTGTGGCTGACGACGGTCAGCAAGGCCTTGTGGCTCCAGACGTCGCATTCGAGAGGGGCAACGTTGAAGTCGCCGACGATGATGGTCGGCTCGCTCAAGTGCTCGGACCAGCGGGTCATCCGCGCGATGAAGTCGAGCTTCTGGCCGAATTTCGGATTGGCGGTCCGGTCGGGCGTGTCGCCGCCCGCGGGCACATAGACGTTCTCGAGCCGGATTCCGCATTCCAGCCGGACGCCGATGTGGCGCGCCTCGCCATTGTCCTGCCAGTCGTGCTTGCCCGGGTCCTTCAGCGGCACCCGGCTCAGGATCGCGACTCCGTGGTGCATTCGTTGGCCGTTGAGCTGGCGATGGACATAGCCGTTGCGGTCGAACAGCTCCGCCGGGAAGATGCCGTCGAGCACCTTGGTTTCCTGGAGGCACAGGATGTCCGGCTGCTGCTCGGCGATCAGCCGCTCGACCAGCGCGGTCCGTGCCCGCACCGAATTGATGTTCCAGGAGGCGATCTTAAGGGTCGTCACAGCAGCCGATGTAGCTAGGCTCTCTTGCCTTTGCGAGCGGAGCGAGCGCTTCGCACGCCAGTGCGAGCGAATTAAAAAAGGCCCTCGCTCCGGGGGCATGGAGCGAGGGCCGACCGAGCGTTGTCACGCAAGGGATCCTGCAGACCCCGGGTAACAGGGGGAAACCCCGGGCATTACAGAATCGAGACTCTATCTAACGCTGCCTGCCTGACGCGCCGATGAACAAGTCGCAAAATGAAACTGTTACCTGCCCTTTTTCTTCTTCGGGTCGGCGAAGGTGAAGGCGCTGTCCGGCACCGAAACGTTGTAGCGGACGTTCGACAGCTTCACCGTCGTCCGGTGGCCCTGCGGGTCGATCGCGGTCCAGCCATACATCTCCAGTCCGCCCGGAGCCGACGAGTTCCTGAGGAAGGCCAACGTCAACTGACCGTACGAGCTCTTCTTCGCGCGGGCGACGAGGATCCGGCTGTTCGCATTGGGGATGACCTCCGCCCTGCCGTTGAAGTCGGGCGAAGCCGAGAGAAGTGGTCCGAGCGGCGTCTTGTCGAGCGCCCAGCTGCTCTTCTGCCCGACCTGGTAATCGAGGAAGTAGAGCCGGCTCCCATCTGCGACCAGCAATAGGTCGCCGCTGCCGTACTGGAACCGCATCTTGCCCGGACGCCTGAGCTGAAGGGTTCCGGCGGCCGACCGTCCGCGCGAGTCGGTCTGCACGAAGTTGGCAGTCATGGTGTGGACGGCACCAAGGTGCGCCTTCAGCCGTGCGAGGTCGGCGGAATCCGCCGCGGCGGCCGGCGCGGCCATAACGACGATCGCCACCGGCACTAGCGCGCGCGCGAATTTCGTCGAAAAGGTCATATCGAAGCTCCTGGAATTTATGGCCGAAACTGGCGCTTTCTCATTTAATGCGCTCTGAACCTCACGGTTCCGCCGAGTTCAGCCTCAGATCGGGTGGCCGTCCATGTCGATCAGCACTTCGCGGCGGCCGACATGGTCCGGCTGGCCGACCAGTCCGTCCTTCTCCATCCGTTCGATCAGGCGCGCGGCGCTGTTGTAGCCGACCCGAAGCTGGCGCTGCAGGTAGGAAGTCGACGCCTTCTGGCTTTCGGCGACGATCTGCACCGCCTTGCGATAGAGCTGGGTCTCGGCATCGTCCTCGCCGGTGGGCTGGCCGTCGAACAGATAGCCTCCATCCTCGGGCTCCTCGGTGACGGCCTGAACGTAATCGGGCGAGCCCTGCCTGCGCCAATGCTCGGCGACCGAGCGGACTTCCTCGTCGGACACGAAAGGTCCGTGGACGCGGATGATCTGCTTGCCGCCCGGCATGTACAGCATGTCGCCGCGTCCGAGCAGCTGCTCCGCGCCCTGCTCGCCCAGGATTGTCCGGCTGTCGATCTTGCTCGTCACCTGGAAGCTGATGCGGGTCGGAAGATTGGCCTTGATGACCCCGGTGATCACGTCGACCGACGGCCGCTGGGTCGCCATGATGAGATGGATTCCCGCCGCTCGCGCCTTCTGCGCCAGGCGCTGGATCAGGAACTCCACTTCCTTGCCAGCCGTCATCATCAGGTCCGCGAGCTCGTCGACCACGACGACGATCTGCGGCATCACCTCATATTCGAACTCTTCGTCCTCGTAGACCGGCTGGCCGGTATCGGCGTCATAGCCAGTCTGGATCCGCCGCTTGAGCTTCGAACCCTTGGCTTTCGCCTCGCGCACCTTGGCGTTGAAGCTCGGCAGGGCGCGGACGCCGAGGTTGGCCATCTTGCGATAGCGCTCCTCCATCTGCTCGACGGTCCATTTCAAAGCGCGGATCGCCTTGCCCGGCTCGGTCACGACTGGCGCCAGCAGGTGCGGAATGTTGTCGTACATGCTCAGCTCGAGCATCTTCGGATCGATCATGATCAGCTTCACCTGATCCGGTCCGTACCGGTACAGGAGCGACAGGATCATGCAGTTGAGGCCGACCGACTTGCCCGATCCGGTCGTGCCCGCGACCAGCAGGTGCGGCATCGGCGCGAGGTCGGCGATGACCGGATCTCCCGCGATATTCTTGCCCAGGATCAGCGGCAGCGACATGTTCTGATCCTCGAACGCCTGGCTCGCGATGAGCTCGGACAGCGAAACCATCTCGCGCTTCGGGTTGGGAAGCTCGATCCCGATGACGCTCCGGCCCGGGATGGTCGCGACGCGTGCAGAGAGTGCTGACATATTGCGCGCGACGTCGTCAGCAAGCGCGATCACCCTGCTCGCTTTGATTCCGCTCGCCGGTTCGAGCTCGTACATAGTGACCACCGGACCGGGGCGAACCTCGATAATCTCGCCGCGGACGTTGAAGTCCTCCAGTACCGATTCGAGCAGCCGCGCGTTGCGCTCGAGGCCAGCGCGGTCGACCTGCTGCCGGCTTTCCTTTGGCGCCGGCGCGAGCAGGTCGACGGTCGGAAGCTGGTAATTGTCGCCGAGCGCGAGGCTCGTCTGCGCGACGGGCTTGCGGTCCTTCGCCCGCCCTGCCGCGATGATCGGCTTTGATCGCTCGGCCACTGCGACCGTAGGCCGGGACTTCGGCGGTGCGGGAAAGGCGCGTTCCTCCTCGATCTCGGTCGATCGCGGCGCGGCGCGGCGTTCGAGCGGGCGGCGGCGAAGAAGTCCCGTGAACCAGTCGCGCTCATCATGAGTGAGGCCGATCGCGAGATAGCCGAGCCACAGACCAGCAATGGCGAGGAGCAAGAGAACCGCGAGGCGCGCCGGGCCCGCAATCTCGGGATTGGCGATCAGACCGAACCCAAGGTTGAGCGCATGCGCAGTCGCAAGCCCGAACGCTCCGCCCCACCCTCCCGGCAGACCTGACACGGCCGACGCGCTCGTCAATCCGAGGGCGGTTCCGAGCAGGATCGATCCGGCTGCAGCGATCAATAACCCGCGCCCGATCCGGCCTGCAGGCTCCAGCCGAAGCATCCGCAGGCCCGCAGCGGCAATCACCGGGGCGAACAGCGCCGAGCCCATCCCGAACAACAGCAGCAGGGCATCGCTGAAATAGGCGCCGAAAATACCAAGCCAGTTCGATGGCGGACCGCCGGCAGCCGTGCTCAGCGATGGATCGGTCGGATTGTGGCTCGCAAGCGCAATGGCCGCCGCGATGCTCAGCGCAACGAGGACCGCTCCGCACGTGCGGACAGCAAAGCGCCGCACGGCATTGCTCAGCGCCTCCCGCCAGTCGGGCGCCAGGTCGCGCTTGGGCGCGCGCGTTGCAACCGTCGCCATGTCCCACCCCACCAATCTTCGCCCCTAAGAATCCCCCACACGGACTCCGCGGTCAAGCGAAGTCGTGGCTTCATTGCGACGAACGGGCCGGACCGCGCTTTCTGCGGTCCCTTCCCCTGCGGCCGCAGGCAGAGATATAGGCGCAGCGATGGACCGTGCGGATGTCATCATCTTCGGCGGCGGGCTGGTCGGCCTGGCGCTTGCCTCGGCGCTGGATTCCAGCGGCCTTTCGGTCATCATCGTCGATCCTGCAGATCCCGCGCCGCGGAGCGAGTCCGCGTTCGACGGCCGTACCAGCGCCGTCTCGTCGAGTTCGATGCGCATGCTGACGACCATCGGAGTCGCCGGCCATCTGGCCGAGCCCGGATGCCCGATCTGGCGAATCGCCGTCGCCGACGGCCTTGCGCCGGGCGCCCTTCATTTCGATCCCGATGACCAGCAACCGCTCGGCTTCATGCACGAGAATCGCCACCTCCGCACCGCGCTCCAGGCGCGGGCCGAGGCGGGGAAGAACATCTGGCTGCTGTGGAAGTCGCGCGTCGCGCACGTCGATCGCGGCTCGACTGGAGTCGTCGTTTCGCTGGAGGACGGGCGCAAGCTTCAGGCTCCCCTTCTGGTCGCCGCCGACGGCCGCAACTCACGCACCCGCGAGGTCGCCGGAATCAACGTCGCCCGCTGGAAATATGATCATCAGGCGATTGTCTCGGTCCTTGGCCACGAAAAGCCGCACGAGCATGTCGCCTACGAGATTTTCTATCCGACCGGCCCGTTCGCCTTGCTGCCGATGAACGACGACAAGGCCACGCATCGTTCCGCGATCGTCTGGTCGGTGCCCGAGGAAGATGCAGCCGGCTGGCTTTCGCTGAGCGACGAGGATTTCGCCGCGGAGGCAGAAGCAGCAATGGGCGGCTTCCTCGGCAAGATAGCGATGCTCGCGCCGCGATCTTCATTCCCGCTCGGATTCCACCACGCGGCGCAAATGACCGCGGAACGGCTCGCGCTGATCGGCGATGCCGCGCACGCCATTCATCCAATTGCAGGCCAAGGCCTCAACCTCGGTTTCCGTGACGTCGCTGCACTGGCGGAGGTGCTCGTCGAAGGTGCCCGTCTCGGCCTCGATCTTGGTGACAAGCAATTGCTCGACCGGTACCAACGCTGGCGTTCGCTTGACGCGCTTTCGGTCGCCTTTGCCACCGATACGCTGACTCGAATCTACGGCGTTCCGGGAAGGACCGCGTCCGCCATGCGCCGTTTTGGAATGGGCCTGGTCGGCCGCATTTCTCCGCTCCGCAGCCGCCTCATGAGCGAGGCGCGCGGGACCAGCGGAGAGCTGCCGCTGCTGCTCCGCGGCTTGTCGATCTAGCTACTGGAGGGTCGGCTCGACCTGCGCTCCACCCGTGACGGTAGCGCGATGGAATTGCATCAGCTGCACCAGCAAGTCGGCGCGGCCTGCGAGCGACGGTTGCTCCAGCAAGGCCTGCTTGGCGCCGACGTCGAACGGCGCGACCTGCGCGATGGCATTGACCAGCATTTCGTCGTCGAGCCGGTTCACCGCGTTCCAGTCGACGGCGAGTCCCATCGCGTCACCGAGCCTCCGCGCCTCACGCTCGACCTCGGCGCGTTGGACCAAAGCAAGCGCCGGCGGCTCCTCATCGTCGAAAGCCGCGATGTCGACCTCCGCGCAGCGATAGGGTGTGTCTGCGTCGCTCTCGCTGACCAGCCGGAAGCGATTGGAGCCCAGCAGCACGATGTTGAACCGCCCATCCTCGAGCTCCTCGAGGCTCACGATGTCGCCGACGCAGCCGACCGCGTAGAGCGGAGCGCGGTTGTCGTCGTCGAGCCGGTGCGGCTGGATCATCGCAATCCGCCCGGCGCCGTCGACGGCATCGCGCACCATTTCGCGATAACGCGGCTCGAAAATGTGGAGCGGAAGCTGGGAACGCGGAAAGAGGATCGCGCCTGGAAGCGGAAAGAGCGGGACTCTAAAGACTCTGCTCACGTGAAGAGGACGGCTGAGAGCCGACGCCGCTGAGCGCCCGACCACGGATCTTCAAGGCCTTGCGCTTCGAGCAGTTGCAGGAAGCGTTTGCGCGCGGCGCCCTCGTTCCATTCGCGATCTCGGCGGATGATTTCGAGCAGTTCATCGGCGGCTGTATCGCGGTCTCCCGCGGCCATTTGCGCCGAGGCCAGTTCGAAGCGGGCTTCATGATCGTCGGGGTTGGCGGCAACCCGGGCTTCGAGGGCGGTCGTGTCTACAGCCGGGGCTGCAGACGCCACCTCGAGCGCAGCCCGCGCTCGCGCGATGTCCGGTTTCTTGGCCTGATCCTCCGACAGTCCGTCGAGAAGCGTCCGCGCCTCCGCTGCCTCGCCCGATGCAATCAGCGCCCGCGCCAGGCCGCCGATCACGGCTGAATCGTCCTGAGCTATCTCATGCACTTGACGGAAGATGTTGACCGCGCGCGGCGCGTCGCCCTCGGCAAGCACCTGCTCGCCCATCGCCACCAGCGGCTCGATCTCGGCTTGGGGCGTTGCGCCTTCGGGCTCGATCTTCAGCTGGGCCAGCAGCTGGTCGAGCACTTTCTTGAGCTGCCCTTCGGTCCGGTAATTGGTGAGGTCGGCGACCGGCTGGCCACGATAGATCGCATAGACGGTCGGAATCGACTGGATCCGGAACTGAGCGGCAATCAGCTTGTCCTTGTCGACGTCGATCTTGGCGAGCTTCACGCCCTTGTCGGCATAATCTTCCGCCAGCTTGTCGAGGATCGGCGACAGCTGCTTGCACGGCCCACACCATTCGGCCCAAAAATCGAGCACGACCAGTGCGTTCATTGACGGATGGATGACGTCGGCCTCGAACCGCTCGATCGATTCGCGTTCGGCTTCGCTGAGTCCCAGGGTCGCCACGGCGCTGATGCTCTCCTCTTGAGGGCGCCCATATGGGCCGCTGTAATGCGTGCCACAAGCTTCCGCTGAGGCCCTTGCGGCGGCGCGGCGGCCCATGCTAGGCGCGCGCTCACCTCCCGCCGGGCGAGTTCCGGCGTCAGCTCAGAGCGGGCGTAGCTCAGGGGTAGAGCACAACCTTGCCAAGGTTGGGGTCGAGGGTTCGAATCCCTTCGCCCGCTCCAAGTTTCGCGAACTGCCGGGGGCAGTTTCGAAACTGGAGCGCACGAGCGCAGCGAGGGGCGACAGGACACCAGATGAGTGACCCTTGGGCCTGGGCAGCTCCGCGCCTATGTGCGTCGGCGAGGAGTCGCCCATGACCGAGCAAGCAGAACTGACCCGTCCGAAATCCAGCCAGATCCAGACGATCAATCCGGCGACCGGCCAGCCGGGCGAGAGCTACGACGAGACCACCATCGACGAGGCGCACGCAGCGGCTTCGGCCGCTCACGAGGCTTTCCTGAAGTGGCGCCGAACTAGTTTTGCCGAACGCGCCGCGATCGTCCGCAAGGCGGGCGAGATTCTTCGCGCACGCAAGGATGAGCTTTCGCGGCTGATGACCGAGGAAATGGGCAAGACCCTGTCCGACGGCCGTGCCGAAGTCGAGAAATGCGCTTCCAACTGCGACTGGTTCGCCGATCACGCCCACGAATATCTCGCCAACGAGCCGATCGATCTTGGCGGTGAGGAGGCGTTCGTCACCTTCAATCCGCTCGGCATCGTGCTCGCGGTGATGCCGTGGAATTTTCCCTTCTGGCAGGTCTTTCGCTTCGCCGCTCCGGCGCTGATGGCGGGCAATGGCGCGCTCCTCAAGCATGCCAGCAACGTTCCGGGATGCGCGCTGGCGATCGAGGAGGTGCTCCACCAGGCCGGCGTTCCCAAGGATTTGTTCCGGACGCTCCTGCTTCCGAGCCGCGAAGTCGAGGCCCTGATCAAGGACGAGCACGTCGCGGCGGTCACGTTGACCGGGAGCGTCGCAGCGGGACGGAGCGTCGCAACGGCGGCAGGCTCGGTGCTCAAGAAGTGCGTGCTCGAGCTCGGCGGATCGGACGCCTACGTGGTCCTCGAAGATATCGACGTCGAAGCTGCGGCCAAGGTGGCGGCGACCGCACGCATGGTGAACGGCGGCCAGAGCTGCATCGCCGGCAAGCGCTTCATCGTCGTGAAGCCCGTTCTCGAGCGGTTCGAACAGGCCCTCGTCGAGGCGATGAGCACCTTCGAAATGGCCGACCCGACGAAGGAGGATTCGAAGCTTGGCCCGATGGTCAGCGTGAAGGCGCGCGACGAAATCCACGCGCAGGTGACTCAGAGCATCGACAATGGCGCGCGGCTGCTGCTCGGTGGCAAGATCCCGGACCGCCCGGGCGCCTGGTATCCGGCGACGGTGCTGGCCGACGTCAGGCCTGGCCAGGCGGCGCACGACGCGGAAGTCTTCGGTCCCGTTGCCGCCATCATTCCAGCTCAAGACGAGGCAGACGCAATCCGCATCGCGAACGCCAGCGAGTTCGGCCTCGGGTCGGGCGTCCTCACCGCCGACCTCGATCGCGGCCGACGGATTGCCGCGGAAGAGCTCGAAGCGGGACTAAGCTTCGTGAACGAGAATGTTCGCTCGGACCCGCGCGCGCCGTTCGGCGGCGTCAAGCATTCGGGCTACGGCCGCGAATGCGGAGTCTTCGGCATCCGCGAGTTCGTCAACATCAAGACCGTTCATGTGAAGCCGCTCGGCGAGGGCGGCAATCACCGCACCGAATAAGGCCTCAACCCGATCGCTCGCGAAACCACTTGGTGATGATGTACTTGGTCCCGCGACGGACCTTCATGCCCTGGTGAAGCGTCGCTGGATTGGGGCGCCCGTCGGATAGCAGATTGTTCCAGGCAATCAGCTTTCCCGTCTCGGGCTGGATGGTCTTCCCGATCGCCTTGAACCTGGTCGCTCCCCCGTCCCCGGGCTCGTTCAGATAGATCATCGCGGTCCACGTTCGCTGGCCGGTCGCCGCCGTATGGAGATAGAAATCATAACCGCCCGGTTCGAACGTGTCGGTGTGCGCCTTGAACTCCTGCCCGGGCGCGTAGCGCTGGCCCTGGATCGGCTCGCTCGCATCGAGGGGGAGTCCGAGCAGCGCTCCGATTTTCCGGTCCACCTCACCGACGAGCGGATCGCGCCAGTCGAGATCGCAAGTCTCGCTTGTCCGGAAGTTGGCGATTCCGACATCGTCGGCGATCTCGGACGGACGCCGGCGGTCATCAATGCGCTCGATCAAACCGGCGCAGGTCGCCGCGTCGAGGAAATTGCGCACGATGTATAGCTCGAGCTCGCGCGCGGGCACGCGCTGGACTCCGGTCGTCGAGCCAAGACGGCTCGCCGTGTTAGCGGCGCCGACCGGCGCTGGTTCCCGCACTGATCCGGTCATGCTGTTCGATCACCGCCTGGACGACATTGTTCATCATCGTCATCCGTACCGGCAGCGGAGTCGAGGTTTTCTTGATCATCACCGCCACCGCATAGCTTCGTCCGTCGGGGGCGGTGAGAATCCCGACGTCGTTATAGCCGGCCTGAATTCCGTCGAGCTCCTGCCCGGTCCCGGTCTTGTGGCTGAGCGTCCAGCCCGGCTCCAGTCCGCCCTTGAGCCGGTTTGGGCCGGTGCGCGTGTGGGCCATGATGTCGAGCAGCCGCGCGGTCGAAGCAGGCGACAACAGCTCGCCGCGCTTCAGCCTGGCCAGCGCGCCAACGATCGCGCTCGGCGCGGCACCATCATACGGATCCTCGATATAGCGGTTGAACGCCGCGCGGCGGACGGAACTGGGAAGCGCATCGCGTGCGTCGAAGAAGGCGTTGCCGATCGAATAGCTGGGACTCCAGATGAGGCCCGCGATGCGACTCTGGAGCGCCCGCTCGCCATTGTAGAACCGGATTGCCCCGAGATGCTTGCGGGCAATCAATTCCCTGACCGCCTTCGGCCCTCCGACCGAGCGCATCAATTTGTCGTTGGCCGTATTGTCGCTGGTCGTGATCGCCTTGAGCATCAGGTCGGCGAGCGTCGTCGTATAACTTCCACCGCCCATGATCAGGTCGCGGATCGGCTGGTGGAAGACGGTGAGGTCGCTCCTGGTCAGCGTGACCTTGTCGTCGAGGCTGACGCGGCCACGATCGACCGCATCCAGGGCGGTGATCGATACCCACAGCTTGCTGACGCTCTGCTGCGGGTAGAGCTCATTATCCTTCCACCCCGTCTCCCAGCCGTCGTCGATTGATCTTACCGCTATGCCGACGCGGCCGTCGAAGGCGCGGCCGAGAGCGTCGATCCGGTCGCTGATATATTGCGGTGCGAGGATGACCGGCGCCTTCGCAACCGGGGCGACATGACGGACCGGCTTCGGCGTAGCGGGCTTGGTCGCGGCCGAGGCGCTGACCTGCGCCGTGGCGGCGATCACCAGCGCCATTCCCAAGCCCTTGCCCACTGACGTCATGACCTCATTTCTCCCCCGAATTGCTCGTAAAGCCAATCGCTTAGCGTGAACGGGCTGAACCGGCCCTGTGCGCCGGACGAGATTCGCATCGCGCGAATCGCCTGCCAAGCGGCAATTCGGTCAGGCGTTCTGATTGGGAGTCGGGAGGAGCGCTGCGGATTCGATCTCGTCGAGCGCGCGATGTGCCGCGATGTAGCGCCGAGCCTTGCCGATCCAGTCGCCGGCCCTAGACGCACCCGGCAGGCGCATCGTCTCGGCGAGCGCCTTGTCGACGTCGCCGGCCGCAAGATATTGGCGAGCCCGCTCGTAACGCGCCTCGGGGTTGCCGGCCGGGCGCTCGACCGAATGGACTTCGACCAGCTCGCCCATCTCGCGCTTGAAGTTGGTCCACCAGCTGTCCTGCGGCCCTCCGCGTCGAAGGTCCGCTCCGATTGCATCATATTCGGCGCTGAGATCGTCCAGGCGCACCGGCTGGTGCGAGGCGGTGATCACGGTTGCCACGGCGTGCTGGTGGTCGCTTCCGAAGCGCGCGGTCAGCAGATTCTCGAGATAGCCGAGCGCCACGCCCCGATCGATCGCACGTCGCGCGGCAAAGGCGATGACAAGCGCATCGGCACGCCCTGCCGACCCCTCAGCCCGCGCAGTCGCATTTTCGACGCGGACGAGACGGTTCTGCAAGTCGGCGATCTTCTGGTCGTCTACCTGTGAAGCCGGCGCGTCGGCGGGTGGCGCCGAAGTCCGCGGGTTCATCACCACCGGCTTCGGCGTCAGCATCACGGGCTGCTGTGCGGGCACGACGCCCAGGAAGCGCGCGGCGGGCTGGTAATGCGCCAGGCCCCAGATCGCAGCCGCAGCTCCGCAAAGAATCAGCACCAGCGCGATGAGCAGCCGGGCGCCCCAGCCCATTCCCGTGCGAGTGCCGTTCATTTCGGGGGCGGGTTGTTGCACAGCCGCGCGGCGAGAGCCAGCAGGGCATCGTCCGTTGGCTGCTCGACCGCTTCGACGGTTTGCCAGCCGCTGCCCACCGCTTCCGCAGCAACAGCGCTGATCGCCGCAACGGCAATCGACTTCCGATCCCGAACGAGTTCAGCAAAACGGCGGCCCGCGCGCGGCGAATGAATCAGGGCAACCACGCCCTCAATGCCGCTGAAGTCCGCCTCGATCGCGTTGGCGCGGTAGACGGGAATGGACGTTATCCGCTGAGAAGCACCGCTCGCCTCCCGGCGGTCCTCTCCGCAGGGATGAAGCAGCGTCAAATCCGGATCGATCGAATTCAGGAGCGCGTCCACTCCCAAATCGCCGGTCGCAGCTACCTCCAAACCAGCGTCACGAGCCGCATCGGCGGTTGCTTCTCCGACGGCATAGACTGGCAAGCCACTCAGCGCCCGGATTTGCTCACCACCATGCCGCACCGCATTCGCGCTGGTGAGCAGCAGGCCGTCAAACACGCTCACCTCGGGGGGCTCCCACGCAATCGGCTCGATTTCGAACAGCGGAACGGCAATCGCATCCAGCCCGCGCGCCTTGGCCCGTGCCACGGTCTTGCGGGCGCCCGGCTCGGGACGCAGGACGACCAGCCGCCTCATTCGGGCGAAAACAATCTCCGGACCGATTCAGGCGCTTTGGCGAGCAGCGACCGTGCGAGCTCCGCCGGAATCTTCGAATCGCCGCAGTCAAACACCGCGCGATCCTCGACCATTTCGGTCCCATCCTCGCTGTAGAGCTGCCCGCGCATCCGCAAATCGCCGTCCTCGAGCACGCAGAATGCGGCGACTGGCGAAGCGCAGGCAGCACCCAGCGCTCGCGTGAACGACCGCTCGGCCATCACGCAGTCGTAAGTGATCTGGTTGTTGATCGTGGAGAGAACGCTCTGGGTCCGCGTGTCGTCGGTTCTACACTCGATCCCGATCACCGCCTGCCCGGGCGCCGGCAGAATGACCTCCGTCGGAATCGCCGTTCCCGCGTCGATATCGAGACGTTTCAGACCGGCGGACGAGAGCAAGGTCGCATCCACCTTGCCCGATTCAACTGCCCTCAGCCGCGTGTCGACGTTGCCGCGAAGGGTGACGATTTCGAGGTCCGGCCGCAAGCGCAACAACTGCGCCTTCCGCCGGGGCGAAGACGTCCCGACCACCGCGCCCTTCTTCAGCTCGTCGATGGAGGACGCGCCGACGATCCGGTCGCGGACATCGCCCCGCGGGCGAACCGCCGCGATGTGGATTTCCTTCGGCCGGATGCTTTCGACGTCCTTCATCGAATGGACGCAGAAATCGACCTCCTCCTCGAGCAGCGCGCGATCGAGCTCCTTCGTCCACAGCCCCTTGCCGCCGATCTCGGCGAGCGGGCGGTCCTGTACCTTGTCGCCGGTGGTCTTGATCTCGACGATCTGGACCCAGCCGTCGGGCCAGCGCTGCGCGGTCTCGATCGCCGCGGCCACCTTGCGCGCCTGAGCCAGCGCGAGCGCCGATCCGCGAGTCCCGAGGCGAAGTCCCTGCATGTGCGCACCCCTAGTGCATCGCGCCGCCTTCAGGCAAAGGCGCACGCGAATGTCGTTGATCCTCGGCCTCGAATCCTCCTGCGACGATACCAGCGCCGCGCTGGTAACGAGCGACCGGCGGATTCTGGCGCAGGCCGTGGTCGGGCAGAATCAGGCGCATCAGCCCTATGGGGGCGTAGTCCCTGAAATTGCCGCCCGCGCCCATGTCGAGATCCTGCCCGCGCTGATCGAGCAGGTGCTGGATGAGGCGAAAGCCTCGGTCAGCGACCTCGATGCCGTCGCGGCAACAGCAGGACCGGGCCTCATCGGCGGAGTCATGGTCGCGTTGCTCGCTGGAAAGGGGATCGCTCTGGCCGCCGGCAGGCCGCTGATCGCGGTCAACCATCTCGAAGGTCACGCGCTCAGTCCGCGGCTGGTCGATCCCGATCTCGCCTTCCCCTATCTCCTGCTGCTCGTCTCGGGCGGTCACTGCCAGCTGCTCGAAGTGCGCGGGGTCGGCGATTATCGGCGCCTTGCGACCACGATCGACGACGCGGCGGGAGAGGCGTTCGACAAGGCGGCCAAGCTACTCGGCCTGCCCTATCCCGGTGGCCCCGCGATCGAGGAGTTGGCCAAGGCGGGCGATCCCGTGGCAGTCCCGCTCCCGCGTCCGCTTGTTGGTTCGGGCGAGCCCCACTTCTCCTTCGCAGGCCTCAAGAGCGCGGTCCAGCGCGCTGTCGCGGCCGGAACCCACAGTCCGGAAGATATCGCCGCAAGCTTCCAGCAAGCGGTGGTCGATTGCCTCGTCGATCGAACGCGCCTCGCGCTGGGCACCAGCGATGCTCCGGCGCTCGTGGTCGCCGGCGGAGTCGCGGCAAACAAGGCGATCCGTTCCGCGCTTTCCAACCTCGCCAAGAATGAAGGCCGCCACTTCAGCGTGCCTCCGGCTTGGCTCTGCACCGACAATGCCGCGATGATCGCCTGGGCCGGCGCCGAGCGCCTCGCACAAGGCCTCACCGATGAGCTCGACGCCCCGGCGCGTGCCCGCTGGCCACTCGATGAAGCCGCCGGGAAAGTGCGCGGCGCGGGGGTGAAGGCATGAAGCTCGGCGTTCTTGGCGGCGGCGCGTGGGGAACGGCGCTTGCGCAGGTCGCGGCGCAGAGCGGCGAGGAAACGCTGCTTTGGGCGCTCGAGCAAGACGTCGTCTCGGCGGTCAACCGGATCCACGAAAACCCGATCTACCTTCAGGGCGTGAAGCTCGAACCGGCGATCCGCGCCACCGGCAATTTCTCCGAGCTTGCCGAATGCGACGCCTGGATCGTCGCCACCCCCGCGCAGCACATGCGACCGGTCCTCGAACGAATGCCGTGTCCCAAGATGCCGCTCGTCCTCTGCTCGAAGGGGATCGAGGAAAGCTCGGGCGCCCTGCTTCACGAGGTTGCGCGCCAAGTGTGCCCGACTTCGCCGGTCGCGGTGCTGTCGGGACCGACCTTCGCTCACGAAGTCGCGAAGAGACTGCCAACCGCGGTGACTCTTGCGGCCGAGGACATCGGCCTTGCCGAAGCGCTTCGTGACCGGATCGCCCAGCCGACCTTCCGCATCTACGTCTCCGATGACATCGCCGGCGCCGAGATCGGCGGAGCCGTGAAAAACGTCCTCGCGATCGCTTGCGGTGTGGTGGAAGGCAAAAGCCTCGGCCAGAACGCGCGCGCCGCGCTTATCGCTCGCGGTTTCGCCGAAATGAGCCGCTTCGGTCTCGCTTGCGGCGCGAAGCGCGAGACTCTCGCCGGGCTTTCGGGGCTCGGCGATCTCGTCCTCACCTGCTCCTCGACCAGCTCGCGCAATTATTCGCTCGGGCTTGGAATCGGCCAAGGCCGTCCCGCGTCCGAGCTGCTGTCGAACCGCAAGACCGTTGCCGAAGGCGCGTTCACCGCGCCGGTGCTCGCTCGCCTCGCGAAGAAAAAAGGCGTCGACATGCCGATTGTCGATGCCGTCGATGCGCTGATCGCCGGCCGCGCCAATGTCGATCAGGTCCTGGACGCGCTGCTTTCGAGGCCGCCCCGCGCCGAGGGTATCTAGAAATCGACCGCGATTCCCTTCTTCTCCCAATCGCCGTAGCGCGTCGGGTCGAGCCGCGTCTCTTCACCGGCGGGAGCGTCGTGCTGCTCCACCGGCTGAGACTTGGGCACCGGCGGAGAAGCGCTGAGATGCGCGGGCGGGTCAAGGTGCTTCGGCCGTTTCATGACGCCAAGATGGCGAGCGGGATTGCCAATGCCAAGCGTTGAGGGCGTTGGCGCACGGCGGGCGGCGCTTCAAATCCTCGACGGCGTGCTCCGCCGCGGCCAGACGATCGATGCGGCGGCGGCAAACGAACGGAAGCTTTCGCCGCCCGATCATTCGCTCGCAATCGCGATTTCGGGAGAAGCACTCAGACGCCTCCCCGATCTCGACGCGTTGATCGACAGTGCAACGCGCAACCGGCTACCCGACGATTCGAAGGCGCGGATGGTGCTTCGCCTTGCCCTCGCACAGAAGATCGGTCTCGGCACACCCGATCACGCACTGGTGGCCACCGCACTTCCGCTCGTCGACGGCGGACCGCGCAGGCTGGTCCACGGCGTGCTCGGCACACTGCTTCGCCGAGGTTTGCCCGCTGGCGACGCACCGCACCTGCCTCCGGACGTGGAGGAACGCTGGCGCTTGGCTTGGGGCGAGGAGGCAGTCAAGGCAGCGCGACGCCAGATTGCGAGGCGTCCTCTGCTCGATCTCAGCTTCGCCGATAAAAGCGAGGCGCGGGACTATGCCGTCGAACATGGCGGAACATCGCTCGCCCCGAGGCACGTGAGGCTCGGAAGCACGTCGGTGACCGCTTTGCCCGGCTACGAGACCGGTCGCTGGTGGGTGCAGGACCTCGCCGCGTCGCTGCCCGCTCGGCTCATTCCCGCGAACGCAAAGGACGTGCTCGATCTCTGTGCAGCGCCCGGGGGCAAGACGATGCAGCTCGCTGCCGCCGAACACGCAGTCACTGCGGTCGATTCGTCGCAAAGTCGCCTGAGACGACTGCAGGAGAATCTCGATCGCACGCATCTGGATGCCAAGCTGATCGAGGCCGACGCGCTCAAGTGGAAACCCGACCGCGAGTTCGGTGCGATCCTGCTAGACGCTCCGTGCTCGGCTACCGGTACCTTCCGCCGTCATCCTGAAGTGCTCTACCGCGCGCGACCCAAAATCATCACGGACAATGCCGAGCTGCAGCGCAACCTGCTCGCCCGTGCAGCGAACTGGCTGAAGCCCGGCGGATCGCTCATTTACTCCGTCTGCTCCCTCGAGCCGCAGGAGGGGGAGCAGGTAATCAACGAATTTCTCGCGGGTCGCGACAATTTTAGGCTCGACCTCCCGAGCGAGCTTCCCGAATTCGTCCGACCAACCGACCGAGGCATCGTCCGAATCCTGCCGGGCCTTCTCGAAGCTGAAGGTGGACTCGACGGCTTCTTCATCGCGCGGCTTGTCCGGCGCCGTTAATCCCGTCTAATCGGCTTCATGGCCGGCCCCATCATCGCCCCTTCGATCCTGTCCGCCGATTTCGCGAAGCTTGGCGAGGAAGTCCGCGCTGTGGATGAAGCCGGCGCCGACTGGATCCACATCGATGTGATGGACGGGCATTTCGTCCCCAACCTCACGATCGGCCCGGCGGTGGTGAAGGCGCTTCGCCCGCACACGCAAAAGCCCTTCGACCTCCATCTCATGATTTCGCCCGCGGACGCCTTCCTCGATGCCTTCGCCGAAGCCGGAGCGGACACCATCACCGTCCATCCCGAGGCCGGCCCTCACCTCCATCGAACCGTCCAGCATGTGAAGTCGCTCGGCAAGAAAGCCGGCGTCTCGCTCAATCCCGCGACTCCGCCCGACGCGCTCGATTATGTCCTCGACCAGCTCGATCTCGTTCTGGTCATGAGCGTTAATCCCGGCTTCGGCGGCCAGAAGTTCATCGCCAGCCAGCTGAAGAAGATCGAGGCCATCGCCGGCACGATTGCGGCGCGCGGGCTCGACATCCAGCTGGAGGTCGACGGCGGAATCGATCCCGAAACCGCGCGCCAGGCGGTCGACGCCGGAGCGACGGCGCTCGTCGCTGGCACCGCCGTCTTCCGTGGGGGACCGTCCGCCTACGCCGACAACATCAAGGCGCTCCGAGGCCCGGCGTGAGCGACGGCTCGGCCGCCGAGCGCGCCGTCGTCACCAAGCTCGCGCGCGGCTCGTTCCTGTCGCGGCTGAAGAGCGGAAGGCAGCCGCTGAAGCTCGTCGCCGTCCCGCGCGATCACGTTCGTGGTGACCGTCAGCGAGGCGAAGCGCTTCTGGCGGGCCAATTCTCGGTCGGAAGCGAGACGATCTCGCTCAAGGATCTCGATTTCGCCGCGATCGGCGCCAGCGGGCCACTCGCCGAGCAGCTTCAGGGTTTCTCCTGGCTGCGCGACCTTTCGGCCGCCGCCGCTCGCGAAAAAGGGGCGCGACTCGCCGAGGCAATGGTTGGCCGCTGGCTCCTCGCGCATGGAACCAAGGGCGACGAGGCGTGGGCGCCGCAACTCTGGGGCGAGCGAATCCTCTTCTGGGCGGCCTATGCGCCCTACATCCTGTCGAGCAACGACAGCGGCTATCGCTCGGCGCTCCTCAACACTTTTGCCCGCGGCGCGCGCCATCTCGACGGCAATGCGGACAAGGCGGCGGCTGGGGTCGACAGGGTCACCGCCTGGTGCGGCGTCGTCGCGGCGGGCCTCTTGGTCCAGGGCGGAGTGCCGCGCGTCGCGCGTGGTGAGGCCGGGCTCGTTCGTGCGCTCTCGACCGCGCAATTCGACGATGGAGGCCTGATCAGCAGGTCGCCATTCGAGCAGGTGCGGCTGGTTGACCGTCTGGGGATGCTGCGAGGCTGCTATCTCGCTGCAAAGCAGATAATTCCCGATGGCATCGAGGCAGCAGGACAAGCATCGCTCGCCGCGCTTCATGGCGTCACCATGGGCGACGGGGCACTCTCCAGTTGGCAGGGCTGCGGGCCGGGCGAAGCCGCGCGGCTCACTGCGGTCATCGAAGGCTGCGGCCTCCGCGCGCGGCCGCTACGGCAGGCTCGAGGCTGGGGGTATCAGCGCATGTCCGCGCTCGGGACGATCGTTGTCGTCGACGCGGCGCCTCCTCCTCCGCAGAAGAGCGCGGACCAGGGGTCGGCTTCCACACTTGCTTTCGAGCTATCGGACGGGGGGCAGCGCCTGGTCGTCAATTGCGGCGGTCCGGGACCGCTCCCGACCGAGCTTTCGCAAGAGTTAGTGCAGGGGCTTCGAACGACGGCGGCTCACAGCACGCTCGTCCTCGCCGATACCAATTCGACCAACATCCTCGCCGACGGCTCGCTCGGCAAAGGCGTCGAAGATGTCGCCATCGACCGCACCGAGGACAACGATTCGAGCCGGTTCGAAGCCAGCCACGACGGCTACGTCCGCACCTTTGGTCTGATCCACAAGCGCAGCCTTCTGCTCGGCAATGACGGGAAGGAGCTTCGTGGCGCCGACCAGCTTTCGGCCAAGGGCCGCAAGAAGATCCGTGAATCGGCAGCTTACGCAGTGCGCTTCCACCTCGCTCCTGGTGTTGAGGCCACGATCACCGCCGACGGAATGGGCGCGATCCTCCGTTCGAAGGGCGCGCCTCCGTGGAACTTCCGGTGCCGCGGGGGCAATCTCACCACCGAAGAAAGTCTCTGGATTGACGGACGAGGCGACCCCGGACGAACGACTCAGCTTGTCATCGTCGGCGAAGTGTCGGCATTGGGCGGCGAAATCGGCTGGCAATTTCGACGCGCCAGCTAATCAAGAAGGACATTTATGACGGAAGTCGTTCCGGTTCGCCGGGCACTGATTTCGCTTTCCGACAAGGCCGGGCTTGCCGAGCTGGCCGCGGGCCTTGCGCGGCACGGGGTAGAGATCGTCTCGACCGGCGGCACGGCCGCCAAGCTTCGGGAGGCCGGAGCCGAGGTCCGCGACATCTCCGATCTCACCGGTTTCCCCGAGATGATGGATGGCCGGGTGAAGACGCTTCACCCGAAGGTCCACGGCGGGCTTCTCGGCGTCCGCGACAATCCGGAACACGCAGCCGCGATGGCTGAGCATGCGATCGCGCCGATCGATCTCGTCGTCGTCAATCTCTACCCGTTCCTCAACACCGTAATGAGCGGTGCTGACCGCGACACGATCATCGAGAATATCGACATCGGTGGCCCGTCGATGGTCCGCTCGGCGGCCAAGAATCACGCGCACGTCGCCATCGTCACCGATCCCGCCGACTATGCGACGCTGCTCGAGCAGCTCGATGCCAATGGCGGAACGACGCTCGAATTCCGCAAGAAGCTCGCCGCCAAGGCCTACGCGCTGACCGCGGCTTACGATTCGACCATCTCGCAATGGTTCGCCTTCGCGGATCAAGGCGAGCGCTGGCCCGAGACCTGGACCCGCGCCAGTAAGCTCAAGATACCGCTCCGCTACGGCGAGAACCCGCACCAGCAGGCCGCGCTCTACGAGCCGATTGGCCCGCACGCGCGGGGAATCGCGCAGGCCGAGCAGGTTCAGGGCAAGGAACTCAGCTACAACAATCTCAACGACGCCAACGCCGCGCTCGAGCTCGTCTCCGAGTTTCGCAACGGCGAGCCAACGGTGGTCATCGTCAAGCATGCCAACCCTTGCGGCGTTGCGACGCGCGGCTCGCTTTTCGATGCCTGGAAGGAAGCGCTCGCCTGCGATAGCGTCTCGGCATTCGGTGGGATCGTCGCAACCAACCGCCCGCTCGACGCGCAGACTGCCGAAGCGATTACGCAAATCTTCACCGAGGTCGTCGTCGCGCCCGATGCCGACGATGCTGCGAAGGCGATCTTCGCGAAGAAGAAGAACCTGCGCCTGCTGCTGACCGG
>Ga0157372_10000939_pt1 | contig 31791 bp, 20 predicted proteins | sample C55metaG_FD_115307 | JGI IMG/M metagenome (GOLD analysis project Ga0157372, IMG submission 115307) | Corn rhizosphere microbial communities from Kellogg Biological Station, Michigan, USA - C5-5 metaG | ecosystem: Host-associated > Plants > Roots > Rhizosphere > Soil | place: USA: Michigan...
CGTAAAGCCGTGCTCCGCAGCGCAATATAGGTCGTCCCTTTGCAAACGCTCGGCGCGGTTTCGACGCTGGAAGAGACCGGTTCGACGCAGCGTTTTCCAGTGTGGGAAACTTTATGTAACTGGCTCGGTCCAGGAGTCTATCGGCTGAACGTGGTCGTCCCGATTTTCGGTAGGATGGTACAATGAAAGACCGTGAGCCGATCTATGGCCTCGACGTGATCCGTTTTGCTGCCGCGATGGCGGTGGTCGGCTGGCACGTCGCTTACCGCTTCTTCGATCCGCACGCCGATCACATCAGCGTGTTCGTTGCCGGCCTTCCGACGGGTGATGGACCGCTGCGCCTCATTACACAGTGGGGCTGGATCGGGGTCCAGATCTTCTTCGTCATTTCCGGCCTTGTGATCGCCTATAGCGCGGAAGGCGCCACACCCCGACGGTTCGCGCTGGGCCGGTTCGGACGTCTGGTACCCGGCATACTCATATGCGCCACACTAATCCTCGCGATCGACCTTCTGTTCTGGCACCAGCCGTTTGTCGTTCTTGCCAAGGAGGCGGCGAAGACCGTCATCCTCTGGCCGGCCGGTGGATGGGTCGCGCCTCAATTCTGGACGCTACCCGTAGAAATCGCATTTTACACGATCGTCTGGGCGATGATCGCGGCGGGAAAGATCAACCGGCTGGATTGGCTGGCGCTGGCCCTGGTCGGGATGAGCGCATTGCATCTTGGCCTGAGCGCATTCGATCTCGATCACATGGGCGGCCAAATCGTCAACGTCCTGCTGCTCAAGCACGGCATGTACTTTGCAATGGGTATCGCCCTCGCATCGATCGATCGCAGGGGTTTGTCGGTGGGGCGGGTATTCGTGATACTGGCAGCAGCGACCCTGGCCATGCTGGAGATACCGCTCTCGGTACACACCTACGGCGTCTATTCTGCAGCGGCCCCGCATCGCTGGATCATTCCTTACGCCATCTGGGTCGGGGGTGTGACGCTGATCATGCTTTCCCTCGGCTGGAAAAGCGAAATTGCACGGTTCGTTCGTGTGGCGCGGATGAGCGGCACGCTACGTACAATCGGGCTGGCGACCTATCCGTTGTACCTGATTCATATTCACGTCGCGGGCGTCGTGGTCACGCTGACACGCGCCGCCGGCGCAGCTGTTATCCCGGCGTTGCTGCTGGGGGTGACGACAAGCGTGATTGCCGCGGCTGTCATCGCCGTGCTGATCGAGCCGAGGGTGCGGCGCCTACTACTAGCCCCCTTCGGAGGCCCCAGCCGCGAGAAGGAGGCGACTGAGGTTCGGCCGTCGCTGCCGGGATTGGGCGATTTTTCGACTGAGCAGGGTTGAGGGCGCAGCCTTGCCGATCAAGCGGCAAGGCATTTTGCCTTGCCATGCCGAGGATGGTGACCCCTACGGGAATCGAACCCGTGTTTCAGCCGTGAAAGTCGTCCAAAATAGATGTATTGGCGTCCACCGCTGTCCAGTCAAACCGTTGAAAAACTTACGAAACAGCATTATAGCTGCCGTCAGCGTCCACCCGTGTACAGCCGGGTATATTTGACGAATATTTGATGGATTTTGCGGCGTGGCAAAGGTTCTTTCTGAGGCCCGATTGACGACCCGAAGCGCGCGAGCCGCACTATGCGCGGGACTTCACTGGCGCGCAATAGATCCGGAAATTCACCTCGGATACCGCAAAGGCAAGCGGGGCGGCCGATGGCTCGTGCGCTGGTACGCCGGTCGTCAAAAGTACCGCCAAGAAGCTCTAGGTGTGGCGGACGACATATTGGATGCTGGCACATTAAGCTACGAAGCGGCCCACAAAGCTGCAAAAGCTGCGGTGGAATCAGCCAGGAAGATCGAGGCCACCTCGTACGTGGATACAGGTCTTACTGTTCGGACCGCCATTGAGGAGTACATCGCCGAGCGCGATCGTCGCATAACAACGTGGGAGGGTCGTAAGGTTAGGTCGGATGCCAGCCGGAAACTGACACGACACCTCCTCAAAGACGAAAAGCTTCCCTCAATCCCGCTCAGCAAGCTCACCGAGGATGATCTGACCCGGTGGCTCTCGCGCGTCGACCCCAAGCTTAAGCAGACTTCTCGTCAGCGGCTCGCGAGCGACACCAAAGCGGCCTTGAACCGTATTCATCGTCGGATGCGCAAGGCGCTGCCCCCCGACTTTGCCGACATCGTACGGTTCGGATTGAAGGTCGCGTCGAATGGCGAGCTTCCCCAGCCGTTGGCTCGCGATAATCAGATTCTTACCGATGATCAGGTGCGCAGCATTTTGACGTCGGTGGCTGAGCTTGACCGAGATGGAGATTTCACCCGCTTGGTCATAGTTCTTGCCGCAACTGGGGCGCGCTTCTCTCAGGTCGCGCGGCTGCAAGTTCGTGATGTGCAGCCGGAGCGGTCGCGCATTCTGATGCCATCCAGCCGCAAAGGTCGGGAGCGCGCCGCCAGTTTCACTCCAATCCCAGTTGGGCCGGACGTACTGGCCGCATTGGCTCCCGTTCTACAGGATCGCGGCGGCGATGAGAGGCTTCTTGTGCGTTGGAGATACTCACAGGTGAGCATCAGGGATTGGATACGCGTGAGCAGAGAGCATTGGAAGACTCCTTCGGAGATGCTGCGCCCTTGGCATAAGGCGTGCGCAGCGATCTTTCTTGAAGGAACGGTGCCATACGCTTTGCGTCACTCGTCGATCGTTCGCGCGATAAGAAGGGGACTCCCTATCCGGCTGGTAGCCGCGCTCCACGACACTAGCGTTATTATGATCGAACGCCACTATGGACGGTGGATCGCCGATGGCTTGGAGGAAATTGCTTCTCGCGCCGTGATCCCTCTGCTTGAGGCCGCTTAGATTTAGCGGGCCCTTGGGCGGAAATTGGGGCGGGAAGCGGACTTGCGGCTTTCAGGAGTAGCGGGCGCGATAGCTGGCGCTTGCGCACTACGCCGAACTGATCGCCACCAACACGATCGGCCATAGCGGAGGCGTGCAGCTGCACCTCGGTTTCTAGAAATATTAGGCTCGAGAGCGGCGGACGGCGATTCGAGCCATCTGCAGTTGAGATTCCGTTGACTGAGACGGTGCGGGAATCCCGCGTCGGCAGCGTTCATGAGTGTCCAAGGAGATGCTCATGTTTCGGCTGGTATTTGCGATCGTCGTTGCAACTATGGAGAAGAGCCCGAAGCCACTTCCGAACGGCCCGTCATTTGTCGAACGCATCGCTCAAGCTGTGCGCTTTAGGCGAGCCAAGCCCCATTGAACTCATAAGAAGCGATTGCGTTGCGCTCGTCACTGACGAGGGAGATAGCGTTGCGCTTGCAAGCGGCGAATTGGCGTTCAGTCGCAAAACGCGCGTTACTCCTCCTGCTCGTCATTGCCGTCTTGCTCCCTTTGGCAGTCGTATCGACGATGGCACTCGTCGATGCCGGATATCTCGACAGGACGATCGAGCGCTGGGCGTCCGTCCAACTTGGAAGGCAAGTCCGGTTTAGGTCGCTCCATACGCACTTGTTATCGCAAGAGCCCTACGTTCGAGTTGACGGGCTTAGAATCTCGAATCCGGATTGGCTGCCGGGTAGCGACGTCGCAGAGGTGGAGAAACTGGTCATAGAGTTTAAGCTTCGGTCATTGCTGAGTGGGAGCATTGACGTCCCGTCGCTGACTGTCGAGCGACCGGTGCTCCATCTCCTTCGCCTAGGGCGAGGACGGAACAATTGGACGATCTCGTCTCATAGATCTGGGCCCGCATTTGCGCGGCTACGAGGCGTGGCACGGTTCGTCGTAACCGGCGGTATCTTGGACTTCGATGATCGCGCCCGCGATCTGGCTTTCCACGGCTTGTTTCAACATGGGGACGGTCCGCACCCGTTGTTCTCTATCGCGGGCGCGGGGATGTTGAAACACGGGTCAATCCGCTTCAGGGCTGTCGGCGGGGCGCTGAACGGCACTGCGGTTGGACGACCATATCCATTCTCCGCCATTTTATTCGACGGTCAAACGACAGTTCGCGCCAAGGGCGTCAGTGGCGACGCGTTCGATTTGACCCGTTATGTCATTAACCTCACGGCTCACGGTCCTAACCTCGCCGACATCGGCTATATTTTCGATCTCGTGACGCCAAACTCGGCGCCCTTCTCCTTGTCGGCTCGCGCTTCGTCCGACGGCGACCATCTGCGGGCCGATGCGCTCGATCTTTCCGCCGGCGCAAGCCAGGTCAAAGGCGACCTTTGGTCAACTCGTTCCGGCGCGAGGCGTGAAATGCGCGGAAACTTCTACGCTCCCGTATTGGATCATTCGGATGTTGATGCGATCCTCGCTCCCATTCCTCCGCGTGTCACAGCGAGTACCCGTTCAGGCGCGGTGGCGCCGGGTCCGCCAGGGCCGTGGCTATTGAGCGATACCCCGATAAATACGCGCCGAATGCGGCGTGCGGACTGGGACTTTAACCTCCGCGTCGGGGTGCTTAAGGGCTATGCTCTACCTTTAACCGATATTCGCATTCGGATGGATCTAGACCACGGTCTGTTGAACGTACCGGCGATGACTGCAAAGTTATATTCGGGTCGGGTTTCGGCAAGCGGGCGTCTGGACGGGCGTAGAGCAATGCCGTCGATACGGTCCCAGGTGAACCTAGTAGGCGCCGAACTCGCGGACATTTCCCTTCGCAAGGCTTCCCCAATTGAAGGGCGTCTGGACGTTAGTCTCAATTTGGCTGGCAGCGGCGATTCTCTCCATGCCGCGGCCGCGCGAGCGAGCGGGACAATGGCGGTCAAGCTGGACGGGGCCGCACTGCCACGTCCAGCGGCTTGGATGTTGGGTGGTGACATGATGCGCGCGGTAGGCGCGGCAATTGGCGGCGGGCATGCGACAGCTCCCATCGATTGCGCTACGGCCTCACTTCGCGGAAGCGGCGGCCGCTTCAATATACAAGCTCTGGGCTTGGCTACATCTCTCGGTCGTGCAGGCGGCTCCGGCTATGTTGATCTCGCGACCGAGCAGTTGCTCGTGGTGTTAGTGGGGCAGCCGCCGGATCGCCGCTTGTTTCAGGTTGCCGCGCCAGTACAGATCGCAGGTTCGTGGTCACATCCGACTGTCAAAGTCCTGCCCGGACACAATGCCCGGGCCCTCGGGCTAAAAGGAACGATCGGGGTGGTCCTCACCCCAATTGTCGGGCTCCTGCCCTTGGGCAAGGAGGTTCCCACTCCAGCTGTCTGCCATTGACGCTGCGCGGGCGACGTCCCCCCTACAATCCGGTTGCTAGCCCGCTGATAAGCGTAGCACTTCGCCGAACCGGTACCATTTGAATTGCAAACATGGGCACGCCCAACACGCCTCGCGCAAAATTGATTTTTCCCAATGTATCTAAATTCGGCAGCATTGAAACATAGCTGTCACGCCCCCGACCCACCGCGTCGTCCGTCATGGGAGAACGACGATGCGGAAGTTTCTTTTGGTGGGCGGTGTGATGCTTGGACTTCCCTCGCCCATTCTGGCCGAAGCGGTCGATGTAACCAGCGACAATGGCCCGGAAACGATCGTCGTACAGGGACGCCTGGCTTCGACGGCGCGGCAGGAACAGCTGGCTGCCCCCAACTTGATAAACATCCAACCCGCGGAGACGATTGCCAAATATCCAGACGTCAACGCAGCTGAAGCGCTCAGCCGGGTCCCCGGCGTCGCGTTGTCAATCGACACGGGCGAAGGGCGCTTCGTGAACATTCGAGGACTCGACGGCAATCTTAATGGCGCAACGCTGGGAGGCGTGGTGCTGCTTAACACCCAGCCGGGCGGGACCTATTTCAATAGTTCAGGCCGAGCGGTCGAGTTCGACACCGTCCCCATCGGTGCGATTGACCGCATTAGTGTGATCAAAACCGGACTGCCGGACCACGAGGCCGAAGGGATCGGCGGATCGATCGAGCTCACGCCGCGCACTGCGGTCGGTTTAAAGCGGCCCTTTGCCGACGTAACGCTCGGCGGCGGCTACGAGCCGCTGCACAGCAGTGCACTCTATCGCGATGAGATCGTGGTCGGCGCGCCGGTGGGCGACGCCTTCTCCTTCGTCCTGACCCAGTTTCAGTATAACGACCGGCGCGCGGTGGACGACGTCGAGGCCGCGTACAAGGATGACCAGCCGGCCACACCAGACAAGGCATTCGACGGTCTCGAGCTGCGTCGCTACGACTATCATCGGCGTCGGTTCGGGTTCAGCGGCGAGTTCGACGTGGCTCCAGCAGCAGGCCAGCGCCTGTTCGCGCGCGCCAGCATCGCCGGCTATAACGAGCATGTCGCTCGCAACCGCTTGGAGATCGACGGGCTGGGCGATGCGATTACCACAGATCCGGCCGACGCCAACGGCTTCATCGCGACCGGTGCCTCGACGGTAAAGACGCTTCGCGACGAGGATGAGACGCACCGCAACGTGGTGTTTCAGCTCGGCGGCGAACATCAGCTCGGTGCCGTGAAGCTCGATTGGTTCGGAGCCTATTCGCGCGCCACGTACGAAAAGCATTACGACTATAATTCCACGTTCGCTGGCCCGAGCGGACTGACCATCGCCTACGACGACACGACCGATCCGAATCTGCCCACCTTCCGGGTGTTGAACGGACCCAGCATCACCGACTCGTCGAATTACCAGCTATCGAACATCGGCAATTCGATCGAGCATGACCGCGACCGCGAATGGTCCTATGCCGCCAACCTAACCTACGCCCCGCATCTGACCGAGGACGACGAGATCAAGGTCGGCGGCAAACTGCGCTATCGGCGCAAGACCTCAGACCCGCTGAGCGAGGGCTTAGACTATGTCGGCAACGCCGCGAGCCTGACCAACTTTCAGAACGGTGGGCCCTACACCTACTACGACGACAACTACGCGATTGGCTACGGCATCGACGGCAACGCCATCCGGGGCCTGATCAATGGAAGTGGCGCGACCTTTGGGCCGGGCGGCGGCGACTTCGACGATGTCGAGGACATCAGCGCCGGCTATATTCAGTATCGCGGGAAGATAGGCGCGCTTGGTGTGCTTGCGGGCGTGCGCGTCGAGCACACGTCGGCCACCTATAGCGGCACCGCAGACGTCGTTGCTGCGGACGGCACCGAAACCCTGTCCCGCGCTATGCAGCACCGCAGCTACACCAACGCGTTCCCGACGCTGCAGCTGCGCTACCAGATCGCACCGAGCCTGGTCGCGCGTGCAACCTATTCGACCGGGATTGCACGGCCCGGCTTCTACCAGACCACACAGTCGGCGAGAGTCGACATCGGCGGGGGCAGCGTTAGCATCGGCAATCCTGCGCTCAAGCCCACGACCGCAAACAACTTCGATCTCGATCTCGAATATTACCTGCCCGGCAATGGCATCGTCTCCGTGAGCCTCTTCGACAAGGAGATGCGCGATTACATTGTGGCGCGGACCGTTCGGGGCAGCTATCCCGGCATTCAGGGCATCGCCACGATCGACACGTTCGAGAACGTCGCGAACGCCAATGCCCGCGGCATCGAGCTTGCCTTCGTTGACCGCTTCACCAGCTTGCCGGGCCTGCTGTCGGGCCTCGGGATCGACAGCAACGTCTCGTATGTGGATTCCTCGGTTGACTTGCGCGACGGGGAAAAGGTCGCGCTTCCCGGAACGTTCGAGTTCACCGGTAATGCTGCGTTTTTCTATGAACGCGGTCCTGTGAAGGTGCGGCTGTCTGGACAGTATGAATCGGCGGTCCTATTCGGCGTCGGCGGAAGCCGCGCCACCGATGTCTTTCAGGATAAGCGTCTCACGCTCGACCTCAACGCGAGCTACCAGCTGAGCCACCGGCTGGAGCTCTACTCGAACGTGAAGAACCTGACGAACGAGCCACTGCGCTTCTACGAGGGCGCGTCGGATCGGCCGATACAGCGCGAGTTCTACGACGTGACGGTCGAAGCGGGCGTCAAGCTCCACCTCTGAGCAGCACCCCTCTCTATTACAATTTCCCAATGTAAAACCCACGGGCGCGGTCCGGCTGGTGTTCTTTCGCTCGCCGGGTCATGCCCGCAGACCTTACCCGAGGAGACTCTCCGGCATGCATATTCTCAAATCAATTCTCACCGCCGGCCTCGTCGCGGCCAGCCTCCCGGGCATTGCCGCTGCCGCCCCCGCTTATTCGGTTAGCGGCAGCATCGCGATTCCCGACGGAGGCTGGGATTATGCGAGCTTTGATCTTGCCAGCCGTCAGGTCTTCATCGCGCGCAGCACCAGTATCACTGTCGTCAATGTCGCGACCGGCGCGGCTGCACGGAACTTCGGCACGATCGCTCGGGGGCATGCCGCCCTGCCGCTTCCCGGGGGCAGGCTCGCGGTCACGAGCGGGAGCGACAATACGTTACGGCTGTTCGACGAGCAAAAGGGCACCCAATTGGCCTCGGTTGCGGTCGGTGCCGATCCCGACGCTGCGATCTTCGATCCCCATACCGATGACGTGCTCGTGATGGATGCACACGAAGGTAGCGTGGCGGTGGTCGATCCCGCCTCCGCTAAGCTGGTCCGCAAGATCGCGCTCAAGCCTGGCCTTGAGTTCGCGGCCATCGATCGTCGTGGTACGCTTTTCGTCAACAATGAAGATCTGAGCCGCATCGACGTGGCCAACCCCGCGACCGGATCGGTCGCCGCGCCGATTGCGCTCACGGGCTGCGAGGGGCCAAGCGGGCTCGCTTATGACGAGAAAACCGATCGGCTGATTGCTGCCTGTGCCAACGGCAAGGCCGCCGTGGTGGACGCCCACGCCAAGCGGTTGGTCGGACTGCTCGATATCGGCAAGGGTCCGGACGCGGTCTTGATCGACACGCGCCGTCGCGTGGCATTCGTTCCGTGCGGACGTGACGGAACGCTCGTCCAGATCGACCTGGATGGCGCGCAGGGCCCCCATGTCGCGGCCACGATCAAGACCGAAATAGGCGCACGCACCGGTGCGATCGATCCGAGCGATGGCGCCATATATCTTCCCGCCGCGCGCTTTAGCCCGCCGCCGACTGCGGGGGAGAGGCCCGCCATTATCCCTGGTAGTGTACATCTGGTCGTGGTGAAGCCGTCCGCGGGCGGCTGATCGGGTTGGGATTTCGTATGCTGGCGTCCACCTTGCGCCAAGCTGTGACCCGCTATCCGGGTGGCGTCGTGACCATGCGACGCTGATCAGGAGTGCCGACATGAAATTTGTCACTGTTGCCCTTGTGATAGGTTTGCTCGGTTCGAGCGCGAGCGCGGAGGCTGCGGGTGCGAGCAAGATCGGGATGGCACATGCCCGAGCCATTGCTTTAAAGGTGGCGCCGGGCAAGATCGTCGACGCCGAATATGAGAAAGAAGCGGACGGATGGCGCTATTCGTTCGACATCCGCCAGCGAAAGCGGATCCACGAGATCGGCGTGGACGCCTTTACCGGGCGGATCGTCGAAGACAAGTTCGAGGGACCGGGGTCGCGTGACTGAGCATGCTCCCGGACGCAGAGCATGAGGGTCTTGATCGCCGAAGACGATCCGGACACCGCCGCGTTCGTCCGAGCAGGACTTGCCGAACTCGGTCATGCCGGGGAAGTGGTGACGAGCGGACCAGATGCTCTGCACCATGCGACGCTCGACGAATGGGACGTGATCGTGCTCGACCGCATGTTGCCGGGAATGGATGGGCTCAGCCTATTGCGCCGCCTGCGCGCAGCAGGGATCGCCACGCCAGTCTTGCTTCTGACCGCGCTCGGGCGGATCGAGGATCGTGTCGAAGGCCTCGAATCGGGCGCGGACGATTATCTCGTGAAGCCGTTCGCCTTCAGCGAGCTTGCGGCGCGGCTGAACGCGCTGTTTCGCCGCGGCCCTGCACGCGAGGTCGTGACGCGGCTCAGCTGGCGATGCATCGAGATGGACCTGCTCAAGCGGCAGGTGCGCTGCGGACCAAAGCTCGCCTTGTTGCAGCCGCGCGAGTTCGAGTTGCTGGAAGAGCTGCTCCGCAATGCCGACCGTGTCGTTACGCGAACGATGTTGCTGGAGCGGGTCTGGGGCTTCCATTTCGACCCCCAAACCAACATCGTCGAGACGCACATGAGCCGGCTCCGCTCCAAGCTTGCGGAAGCCGGGGTAGGCGATGCCATCGAGACGATCCGTGGCGTCGGCTACCGAATGCACCCGGTCGAATGATGGTCCGCAGCGCCGCGTATCGGATCGCGATCGTGAGCTCGCTCGCCTTTGCGCTTGCGACCTGCGCGCTCGGCTTGTTCGTCTATTTTTCCGCCCATGCCGCCTTGGAAGGCCAGCTCGACGACCGCATCCGCGAGGACAGTTCTACTCTGGTCGACGAATATCGCCATGAAGGACGCGACGGGCTCTTCGAGGCGATCGCCGGGCGCGAGCGGCAGAACGGTTCGAACGAGCTCGGCTATGCAGTCTTCGATTCCCAAGGCCATCGCATTACCGGCAAGCTCGACACACAGCGACCGCCGCTAGGGTGGCGCAACATTCTTTTCCACGATCCTGACGAAGGCGCCGATCCCGCGCGCGCTTTGATAACCGAACTTGCCGACGGCAGCACGCTTGTCGTAGCGGCTGATCGAGAGCCGCTCGAGCGAATCGACCGCCAGATAGTCACCTTGTTCGGTGCGGCTTTCCTGGGTGTCGTAGTCATCGGTCTGATCGGCGCCTTCGTGCTCGGCGCCTACCTGCGGCACCGCCTGTCGGCGATGCGCGTGACAGCGGAGGCGATCATGGGCGGCGAGCTCGATCAACGCGTGCCCGTGGGCAAGCGCGGCGACGAGTTCGACCGATTGGCGGGACTGTTGAACGCGATGCTCAACCGCATCGCCGAACTGCTGGACAATCTGCGGCAGGTTTCGAGCGATGTCGCGCACGACCTGCGCACGCCGCTCGCGCGTCTTCGCAACGGGTTGGAAAGCGGCCTTCGCCACGACCTTCCGCGCGACCAGCGCGACGCGGCGATCGAGCAGGCGATCTCCCGCAGCGACGAGGTTCTGTCGCTTTTCTCAGCGCTCCTCCGCCTTTCGGAGATCGAGGCGGGTCAACTCCAGCAAGCTTTCTGCTGCGTGGACCTTGCCCGGCTGACCCGCGAGATGGGCGACAGCTATGCGCTCGCCATTGCCGATGGTGGCCGCCACCTCATCTGCGATCTGGCCGAGGAGGCAGTCGTCTTCGGCGATCGAGAGCTGCTTGCGCAGGCCCTGATCAACCTGCTCGACAATGCCCAAATCCATACGCCCCCCGGTACGCTGATCGAGATGACCTTGCGGCGAGTAGGGACGCGCGTGCGGCTTGCGGTCGCGGATAACGGGCCCGGGGTGCCCGCGCCGGATCGCCTTCGCCTGACGCGGCGATTCGCGCGCATGGACACGAGCCGCTCGCGGCCGGGACATGGTCTCGGGCTCAGTCTGGTTGCGGCGATCTGCAACATCCATCACGCCCGTCTCGAAATTGCCGACAACCGCCCCGGCTTGGCAGTATCGCTCGATTTTGCTCTGGCCACCGCATGAACCGCATCGGTCCCCTCTTTCTGTTCGGACTGCTGCCGATCGCGGGATGCGCGCACTATGCGCCGCTGCCGTTGCCGAGCGCGCCCTCGCTCGCCATCAGCCCGCCGACATTCTCCACCGGCGCGCCCTTGACCGTATCGCAGGTCGCTGCCTGGGCGATGGAGTATAACCCCGACCTAATCGCCGCCCGCACCAAGCGAGGCGTCGCACAGGCGCAACTTGCAGTCGCAGGCGTCTTGCCCAATCCTTCGCTTGCCGGCGCATTCCTGCCGCTCCTTTCCGGGCCCGGAGAGGTGCCCGCGTGGAATGCCGGCATCACGCAGGATATCAAGGCGCTGATCGTCTACCGGCCCAAGGTCCGTTCGGCCCGGAATTCCGCCGCCCAAGTCGACGCCGATTTGCTGTGGCAGGAGTGGCAGACCGTTGGCCAGGCGCGGCAGCTGGCGGTCGACATCATCCTCGGCGAACGCTCGCTCGCCCTCTTGCGCCAAGCCGCGTCCTTGCTCGAACATCGTAACGCTGTGATGCAGCATGCGCTCGCCGCGCGAGACGTGACTCTGGTGACCGCCGCCCCGTCGACAACCGCCTATCAGGGCGCCCGCGCCAATTTCCTCAATGCGGAACAGGCTCAACTGGCATTGCGACACAAGCTGAATGCCTTGCTCGGCCTGTCGCCCGAGGTAATGGTGCCGCTCGCGGACCAGGTCGACATTCCACCGATCGACGCAGCGTCGATCCGCGCCGCTTTGCCCAGCCTTCCGCAGCGGCGCCCCGACCTGATCGCGCTGCAATTCGGCTATGCCGCGGCGGATGAAAATCTGCGCGTGCAGATTCTGTCGCAATTTCCGGATCTGGTGCTCGGCGGCACGGTCTCCAGCGACAGCAGTAAGGTCATCAATGCCGGCCCGCAGGCGACGATCGGACTTCCGATTTTCGATCGCAACCAGGGCAACGTCACGCTGGCGCGGGCCAGCCGGATCCAGCTGCACGCCGAATATGCTGCCCGGCTTGCCGCGGTCACGGGCGAGGTGGGAGCGATGCTGCGCGAGCGCGAGGCGGTCGCCAGACAGCTCGACGCGGTCCGCGCCGATCTGCCCCAGGCAAAGCTGGCTGCGGATCGGGCCGCCCAGGCATTTGGCCGCTCAGCGTTGGACGAGCGCAGCTATGTCGACCTCCTCACCACCTATTTCGCGAAGGAGCAGGAACGCATGACGCTCGAGACGGCGCTGGCTGATCATGACGTTGCGATCGACACTCTAATCGGCGTGGGGCTGCCGCAGGTCGAGCGCCTGCCGTCCACGGGCGGGGCGCGGCAATGAAGGCCTTCCTTTCCCTGCCGCTGTTGCTCCTGCTCGCGGGGTGCGGCGGCTCGACCGAGGCACCCGACGCCGACGCAACCGCGCTGGTAAGCACGGCCCCTCCAACCCGCGGCACCGCCCCGGTCTGGCTGACCGCCTATGGCAGCGCGACGCCATCGCAGACGGGGACGGTCACGCTGAGCGTGAACCAGCCTGGGCAGGTGACCCGTCTGGTCGCGACCAGCGGCGCAAAGGTGCATGCGGGCGAGGCTATTTTGATCTTCGCAGTCGCGCCAACCGCTCGCACACAATATGAACAGGCCGCGACGCAGGTCAGGCTTGCGCGCGAACAGCGCGACACCACGCGGCGCCTGCTGGCGCAGCAACTCGCCACCAACGACCAGATGACGCAGGCCGAGAAGGCGGTGGCCGACGCCGAGACGGCGCTCGCTGCGCTGGCAAAAGAAGGCGCCGCCAGCGCCGTGCAGATCATCCGCGCACCATTTGACGGAGTGGTGACCACGATCCCCGTGGCTCAGGGCGATCGCACGCAGCCGGGCGCGGCGCTTGCAACGGTCGCTCGGTCGAACGGCATCGTCATCACCGTCGGTGTGCCGGCCGGACAAGCTGTCCAAGTCCGGCAAGGTCAGGACGCACGGGTCCGCCTGCTCGATGGCGGCGCCTTCGTGGCCGGGCGCGTGGTTCGCGTCGATGGTACCGTCAATCCGCAGACCAAATTGGTCGACGTGGATGTTGGCGTTCCCGCCGGTACAGTATTGTCGGGAACGGGAACCCAGGTCGACATCGCCACCGCGACGCGCTCGGGTTGGCTCGTCCCGCACCAGGCGGTGGTCACCGCAGACGGCGACCCGCATTTGTTTCAGATCGCGGCTGGAAAGGCCAAGCAGGTCACGGTGACGATCCTCTCTCCGGGCGCGAAAACCGATCTGGTCGACGGGCCGATCGATGCGCGGTTGCCGCTGATCGTGGACGGGGCCTACCAGGTCTCCTCGGGTGCGTCTGTCAGGACTCATTGATGGCGATGCTCGATCTTCTCGCGCGCCAGTCGCGCGCGATCGTCACCATCGCGCTTGCCTTGGCGCTTGCCGGGATCGTGGCGGCGCTCTCCCTGCCGATAGGCCTTTTCCCCCAAGTCTCGTTTCCGCGCGTGGTGGTCGATCTGGATGCTGGCAGCCGACCGGCCGACCAGACCGCACTTTCGGTGACGAGGCCGATCGAGGATGCGGTGCGTACCATTCCGGGCGTGCGCGACGTCCGCTCTGAAACGACCCGGGGCTCGGCCCAGATCTCGATCGACTTCGGTTGGGGACGCGACATGATCGCCAGCACGCTGCTGGTCGACACCGCGATCTCTCGCGCGGTCGCGGGCATGCCACCTGGCGTGACCTACGACGTGCGGCGCATGGACCCGACCGTCTTCCCGATCATCTCCTATGCGCTCCGATCGGATAGCCTGTCGCCGACGCAATTGCAGGACATCGCCCGCTATCAGGTCACCCCCTTGCTGTCCGGCATTCCCGGCCTGTCGCGCGTCGGCGTCCAGGGCGGCGAGACGGCGGAGATCGAGGTGCTGGCCGATCCCGCCCGGCTCGCCTCCTACGGGTTAACGATCAGCGACGTCGCGTCCGCGATCCGTGACGGAAACGTGCTCAGCGCGGTCGGCCAGGTGCAGGACCGCGGGCGCCTGTCACTGGTGATCGCCGACCGGGGCAGCCTGTCCCCGCAAGATGTCGCGCAGATCGTGGTCAAGGCGGCGCCGACCGGCGTGGTGCGCGTGGGCGACGTTGCCACGGTGCAAAACGGCGTCGTTCCCCAATGGCTGCGCATTTCCGAGGATGGAAAGCCCGCCGTCCTGTTCAACATCTATGAGCAGCCAGATGGCAACGCGGTCCAGATCGCGAAAACTGTGCGGGAAAGGCTGGCGGCCTTTCACCTTCCGCCCGACGTTCGCCTGGTCAATTGGTACGATCAGAGCGAGCTCGTCACCGCTTCTTTCGCGAGCGTCCGCGATGCGATCCTGATCGGGCTTTTGCTCGCGGCCGGCGTGCTGCTGCTGTTCCTGCGCAGCCTGCGCGTGACGTTGATCGCGGTGATCGTCGTGCCGGCCACACTCGCGGCCACGGTGCTGGTGCTCAGTATCCTTGGGATGAGCTTCAACATCATGACCCTTGGCGGGATCGCGGCAGCGGTCGGACTGCTGATCGACGACGTCATCGTCATGGTCGAGCATATCGCGCGGCGCGTGGGCAACGCGGGCGCGGCGGCCGCGGACGAGGTGCTGCCGGCGGCGCGAGAATTCCTGACGCCGCTTACCGGCTCCAGTCTTGCCACGCTCATCGTCTTCATCCCGCTCGGCTTTCTCTCAGGCGTGACCGGCGCCTTTTCGAAGGCGCTCTCGATCACCATGGCCGCGGCGCTGGCAATATCGTGGGCGATGACGGCCTTCGTGGTGCCGCTCCTCACGCGTTGGCTCGTCGATTTTCGCCGCTGGCACGATCCCGGAGAGGCGAAGAGCGGCTGGCTCGATCGGCAGCATGATCGCGGCCTCGACACCCTCTCGGGCCGCCCTTGGCTGTTACTTGTCGTGCTGCTGCCGCTGGTTGCAATCGGCTACTTGGCCTACTCGAAAGTGCCGACCGGATTCATGCCGCAGGTCGACGAAGGCGGCTTCGTCATGGATTATTATTCACCGCCGGGAACGTCGCTCGATGAAACCAACCGGCTGATGGCGCAGGTCGATACGATCCTGCGTAGCGATCCGGAGGTGGACACCTTCTCCCGGCGGCTCGGCACCGGCCTCGGCGGAGATCTCGGCCAGAGCTACCACGGCGATTATTTCGTCAAGCTCAAGCCAGGCCACTCGCATTCGACCGAGGAAGTGATGAGCGATGTCCGCCACAAGGCGGAGGCCCAAGTGCCCGGGGTCGAGCTCGAGCTCGCCCAGCTCATGGAAGACCTGATCGGGGATCTGACCGCGGTGCCGCAGCCGATCGAGATCAAGCTCTTCTCGTCGGACAGCATCATATTGGGCCCGCAGGCCGAGAAGGTCGCGGCTCTGATTGCCAAAATCAACGGGGTGGTCGAGGTCAAAAGCGGCTTGCAGCTCGCCGGCGACGCACTCGACGTCAGGATCGATGCCGCGCGCGCGGCGCTTCAAGGGATCACACCCGGGTCTGCGGCAAGCCAACTGAACGACGCGCTGACGGGTGCCGTCGCTACCTCGGTTCCGCAGGGCGGCAAGCTGGTGGACGTACGCGTGCGCCTGCCCGGCGTCGCGAACTTGAGCGAGGCAGAACTCGCGGCGCTCCCGCTCCGCGCCACCGATGGACATATCGTTCAGCTCTCAAGCATCGCCGCGATCGTCCGCCAGACCGGACAGCCGCAGATCAGCCGCGAGAATTTGGAGCCGATGGTTGCCGTTACCGGCCGGATAGAAAGCCGCGGTATCGGCGCGGCCGTGAGCGATGTGCGGGCGGCGCTGGCGCGCCCAGGAGTGCTTGCGCCGGGGGTACGCTACGAACTGGGTGGCCTCTACCAGCAACAGCAAATCGCCTTTGCCGGGCTACTGCGCGTCTTCTTTGCGGCCTTGGTCGCGGAATTCACATTGCTGCTCGTCCTCTACCGGCGCTTCGCGCACCCATTGATCATCATCGGCTGCTCCCTGCTCTCGACCAGCGCCGTGTTCATCGGCCTGTGGTTGACCGGAGTCGAACTCAACATCACGGCCTTGATGGGCATGACCATGATTATCGGCATCGGCACAGAAATGGCGATTTTTTACATGTCCGAATATCAGGAATTGGCGGCCACGATGCCGCCGTCGCAAGCCGCGCGCGAAGCAAGCCGTAACCGCCTGCGCCCGATCACGATGACCACCCTGGCGGCGATCCTAACGCTGATGCCGCTTGCACTCGCCATCGGGCAAGGCTCGGGCATCCAGCAACCGCTCGCGATTGCCATCATTGCGGGCCTGCTGCTGCAATATCCGCTCGTCCTGTTCGTGATGCCCATCCTCGTCCGGTGGGTGGACCGTAGCAGGGCGCAGGATCCTCGTTCGGGAGGAGTTGAGTAGCACCAGCCTCGGAAAACAGATTCCGCCGGCCGGGCCGCACGGCGACCCGAAGGCCGGCGACCGATACGAGACCCGCTAATGTGTAGCCGAAACACGCGTGGAGATGGACGATGATCTTGAAGATCTTGTCGATAGCGGCTTCGCTGGTCTCGCCACCGGCTCTTGCGCGGAATGTCACTCCAGAATGCATCTGGAAGCATCTTCCCGAAGCGACGCGTGAAGAGGTTTTTGGCAAGTATCATACGGACGGCGCCGACGGCTTGAGCCACGTTGCTATTGGCGACGATCAGGTCGTAAGTGCTTTTCGCGCTTGTTCAGGAGGGTCTGGCGGTGAACCGCCGCTCCAATTGGGTCCAGCTCTCGCGGGAGCGGCACTTCGGTCCGCTGCTGCCCACGAACTGAAGGTCGCTGCGGGCTTGAGTCCCGATGTACTCGACTCGGTTTGGCAGAACCTTGCGGGTGCGGAGCGCCAAAGTCTCATCAACGCCTTTCGATATCCGGAGGCGGACATCTCCAAGGAAGCGTTCGTCGCTTTGGACAAGGCGGTCAGGGCTGCAGGCCTCAGCGGGGGGTCGCGAACGTCGCACTATCGCTCCTATGCCGATTACTTCATGGGCCGGGCCGAGGAGGAAGCTTACTCCGCGCCAGTCGGTCCATCCGATTAAATCGTGCGGTGGACGCCATAGGCTGCCCGATTGTCATGCTGACCCAAGATTTGTGCCCCGGGACGTTGGATAGCATCCAGAGGACGATCGCCTAGCCTCCGCCAGGGTTGTGAGTTTGGAACGCGCGTTCGGCGTTCGCGCCGTCGGCGCGACCCCGTTCTATTCCGCTTCGCTCCACCGAGCCCCTGGCGGGTCTCGGCCGCTCGCGCGGTGACGATCAGATAACGCATGGCCGGATCACTGATCCGGCTGGTTGAGATCGCGCGTGCGCGATCGCGTTGTTCGCCGGCCGCGGCCAAGGGGGTGGGCGTCGCTGCCCTCTAGTCCCGCCGCGGTGAGCCGCAAGCCGCGCGTTCCGCGCAGCTCCTCCACTCCGTTTCGGCCCTTCGGGTGCAACCCACCTCGTTCGGCGGGACTGCCGGTCCGCTCCTTGCCGCCCACCCCCTTCGCCGGGGCCGGTGTGCTTTCGAGAAAGGAGTAAGGACCATGGAACTCAAGCATATCGATATCGCCAAGCTCAGCGTCTCGCCGGTCAACATGCGGGGTGTGAAGAAGGCCCCCGACCTCACCAACATCCGGCCGTCGGTGCGGGCGCGGGGTGTGCTGGTGCCGCTGATCGTGCGGGCCAATGGTAGCCCCGACACCTATGAGATCGTCGCGGGCAAGCGGCGTTATCATGCGGCGTTGGCGGCGGTCGGCGAGGGCATCGCCATCGACGCGCTGCCCTGCGCGATCATGGACGCGGGCGACGACGCGGCGGCGCTCGAAGCCTCGCTGATCGAGAATATCGCGCGGCTCGATCCCGACGAAGTGACACGATGGGAGACGTTCACGCGGTTGGTCCGCGAGGGGCGTAAGCCCGAGGACATCGCGCTCACCTTCGGGCTCACCGAAGTGCAGGTGAAGCGTACGCTCGCCCTCGGCAACCTGCTGCCGCGTATCCGCTCGCTCTACCGCAACGAGCAGATTGATGCGGTGACGGTGAAGCACCTGACCCTCGCGTCCAAGGCGCAGCAACGCGATTGGCTGGCGTTGCTGGATGGGGAGGACAGTCGTGCACCGGTCGGTCAGCAACTCAAGGCTTGGTTGTTCGGCGGAACGTCGATCCCGACCTCGGTCGCCCTGTTCGACCTCGCCGCCTATGACGGTCAGACTGTCGCGGACCTGTTCGGCGAGGACAGTTATTTTGCCGACGCGGACAGCTTCTGGACCGCGCAACGCGCCGAGATCGAGGCGCGGGCTTTGGCCTACCGCGAGGCGGGGTGGAGCGATGTCGTTATCCTCGAACCCGGTGAGCATTTCCAGTCGTGGGAGCATGCGCATCGCACCAAGAAGCAAGGCGGCAAGGTCTATATCGCCATTGGCTATCGCGGCGACGTGACCTTCCATGAAGGTTTCGTCAGCCATCGCGAAGCGCGCAAGCTCGAACAGGGCGAGGCGGTCGCGAAGCCCGTCCGGCCCGAGATCACCGGCGCGATCGGTGACTATGTCGATCTGCATCGGCATGCGGCGGTGCGGGCCGAACTCGCTAACGCCCCCGGCGTAGCGCTTCGAGTCGCGGTTGCGCACATGATCGTCGGCTCGCCATTGTGGACCGTGCGGCTCGAGCATCAGGCGACGCCGAATGACGCGATCGCCGAGAGCGTCGAGGGTTCGGACGCCGAGGCAGCGTTCGATGCAAAGCGGCGCGCGGTACTGGCGATGCTGGACTTCGATGCCGAGACGCCGACCGTGACGCGCGGGACCGACAGCGGCTTGCCGGAGCTTTTCGCCAAGTTGCTCACGTTCGACGATGGGCAAGTTCTCGACGTGCTGGCGGTGGTGATGGGCGAGACGCTCCACGCCCGCCGTCCGATAGTCGATGCGCTTGGGCAGTATCTGGCCGTGGACATGAGCGCGGTATGGCAACCGGACGAGGCGCTGCTCGACCTGATCCGTGATCGCGAAGTGCTGACCGCGATGGTCGCCGAAGTCGCGGGCGATAGCGTCGCCGATGCGAACGCCAAGGAGAAGGGTAAGACGCTCAAGACGATCCTGCGCGATTGCTTCGACGGTGCCAGCGGCAGGGCCAAGGTAGAAGGCTGGGTACCGCGCTGGATGCGCTTCCCGGCCAGCGCCTACACGGCACGCGGCGGGGTCGGCTCGGTGGATCGCACCGGCACGTTTGAAGGGTTGATCGCGTCTCGGACCGATGCCCCGACCATCAAGGTTGAGCCCGAGCAGGAGCCGCTGCGTCACGCGGCTTGAGCCTGACAGACCGGCGGCCACGGCGCCGCCGGTCTTCTCTTTTGGGAGACATCCCATGGCAAGCGAACTGATCCGCCGCATGCGCGAGGCCCTCGACGCGATGGACCCGACGACCCGCAGCGTGTTCGAAAGGGTGCGATTGGATGATCGAGATTATGCCTCAATCGCCCACGAACTCGGCATTAGCATGTCGGACGTTGAGCATCATTTCGCCGATGCGCTACTGCAAATCTGGCGGCATCTTGACCTGGCAGATCGGTCATGAACCACCTCAATGGCGCATATTCCGCTTGGCAATCGACGGGCGACAGGCGAGTCTTGCCCGGAATGAAGACGAGCCTCGACCATCTGCCCGCATCCAAGCAGCGTGATCTGGAGCGCGTCGTCCAGATCATCTTCGAGGAGTTCGCCGACGCGCTTTCGGTCTCGACTGCGGACTGGAAGAAGCGCGGGCGGATCGACAAGATCATCCTCTACGGCAGCTATGCGCGCGGCGGCTGGGTCGACGAACCCTACACCGCCAAGGGCTTCCAGTCGGACTTCGATCTGCTGATCATCGTCAAGGACAAGCGCCTCACCGACCGCGCCGCTTATTGGTCGAAGCTCGACGACCGGCTGATCCGCGAGTTCGCGATCACAAAGACGATCCACGTGCCGGTTAATTACATCCTTCATACGCTGCAGGAGGTGAATGACGGGCTCGCGCACGGCCGCTATTTCTTTATGGACGTGAAGCGTGATGGGATCGTGCTTTACGAGTCCGATCAAACCGAACTGCATGAGCCCAGGCCGAAGACGCCGGAACAGGCCCTCAAGATGGCCAAGGCTTACTTTGAGGAATGGTTTCCGAGCGCCGCAAAATTCAAGAAGGCGGCTGACTTCCTCGTGGGCGAAGACGGTTTGAAAGAGGCGGCGTTCAACCTGCACCAAGCGACCGAGCGGCTATACCATTGCGTTCTCTTGGTGTGCACCTTCTACACGCCGCACGTTCACAATTTGGCGTTCCTGCGTAGTCAGGCCGAGTTGATCGATCGGCGCCTGATCGAAGTGTGGCCGCGCGAAAATCGACGCGAGCGCAGCATGTTCGAGAAGCTCAAAGAGGCCTATGTGAAGGCGCGTTATTCGGCACATTATAAGATTAGTGCAGAGGAATTGACGTGGCTTGGTGAACGCGTCGAAGAGTTAGGCCGCGTCGTCATGACGCTCTGTAATGAGCGCATCGCCGAGCTTCAGTAGGCATGCCCCAATAGCAAATCTCCGACAGTTCACGTCGCGAAACTCGGAGTCTTTCTGGCGAAAAAAGCGGTTGACGCCGGGGCGGCGCGCGCGGTTCTTTGGCGCGGATGTCGGGCGTGAACCCTTCTGCAGAGCAAAGATTGTTGTCGATGTTCGGCATCGCAAGCAGTTTCCATGAGGCCGCAAATCGTTGCCTGCCGTCGATTGGCGCGCCGGCGTTAGCTCCGCCGCCAACCATAGTTTGCTTGGCCTACGCCTGCGAAATTTACCTGAGAACCCTCCTATTTATTGAGCGAAAGCCTGGCCAAGGTCACATGCTGGATCGGCTGTTTCATGCGCTCAGCGCGGAGGTAAAGGCTGACGTTATCCAGCGCTATGCAACCGCCGCGCCCGCGCATGTTGAGCCCATTTCGCGCGCGTTGAAGGAGATCAACCACGCCTACGCCGATTGGCGGTCGTTGGACGAGGCCGGACGTTCCATGGCAGCAATCGATGCCCTTTGGCATCTCGCCATCACGCTGGTTTCAGTCCTTCTCGATAAGCGTCCAGACCTTTCACCCCTCGTCGATGTCGAGCGATTAGGAGCTCGCTCTCCCGGGTCATCCGCGACCGATCTTGAACGCAACCGGTAGCGCGCGGTGAGTGTCGTGTAAGGCAAGATAAAAGCGCTGCCTCCATGAGGCTGCGAAATTGGCGTCTGCACGTCGTTTTTCGTGGAGGCATGGAATGGGCCATGCCTCCACCTTCGCGGCAATCGGCGCATATATTGCGCATTTCTGCGGCTTCTGAGCCGGGCTATTTGGAGGCCCTTGAAGGCGCGGTTCGGCGCTCCCTCATCTGACGCTTTCCAGCGTGAGATGGTGTCATGGCCGACGATGATTTCGAGCTTTGGTTGGGGCGGATCGCGAAGGATCGCCCGTTCGCGCATCAGGTCCGCAAGACGATCAATCTGGCGGGGCGCGGCACGCGATCGTCGGTGGCGCGGGCACGGTGTTTCGACGGCAGCCGGATTGGTCGTGGCGCGGGTGTAGGCCGGGTGCTCGGATCGTCGGATCGCTTCGCAGGATCACGCGCGCGCCGGGTGGTGGTGAAAGCGCGGTTCGTGAAGCTCGCGGGCAAGGGCGCGAAGGCGGCTGCCGCGCACATGCGCTATCTTCAGCGGGACGGCACTACGCGCGAGGGGGAGCGCGGCACGCTTTACGGGCCGACGAGCGACGGGGCCGACGGCAAGGCTTTCCTCGAACGGGGTGCCGGCGACCGCCATCAATTCCGCTTCATCGTCGCGCCGGAGGATGGGGCCCAATATGAGAATTTGAAGCCGCTCGTGCGGCGCTGGATGAGCCAGGCCGAGCACGACCTCGGCACGAAGCTCGACTGGGTGGCGGTAGACCATTTCAACACCGGCCACCCCCACAGCCATGTGCTGGTCCGTGGAATCGACGATCGCGGCAAGGATCTGATCATCGCCCGCGAATATATCAGTCGGGGTCTCGCCGGGCGCGCGGCCGAACTGGTCAATCTCGATCTCGGCCCGCGCACCGATCGTGAGATATTCGAGGCGCAGAAAGCCGAGATCACGCAGGAACGGTTCACGAATATCGACCGCCGACTGACGCTCTCGCGCGACGCGGACGGGCTGGTCTCATCCTGGCATCGTGACAGCACCGAACAGAGCCTGCGCGCTGCGCGTCTCGGCACGCTTAACCGCATGGGATTGGCGACCGAGGAAGGACTTGGCCGGTACCGGCTCGCGGACGACATAGAGGAAACACTGCGCACGATGGGCAGGCGTAGGGAAATCATCGCCACCATGCATGACCAGTTGAAGCAGCGCGCGCCTGACGTCCCGCCGCAGGATTATGCCATCTACGATCCGACCGAAGGTAAGTCGCTGGTCGGTCGCGTGATCGCGCGCGGACTCTCCGACGAGCATGCGGATCGCCACTACATGATCGTCGCGGCGACCGATGGCCGCAGTCACTATGTCGAGCTTGGGCATTGGCCGCTCTCCGAGATGCTCGACAACCCGGAGATCGTGCGGGTGAACCCGATGGTGCCCGCCCTCCGCGACGCGGATCGTACTATCGCCGAGGTCGCTGCCGCCAATGGCGGCATCTACAGTATCGACCGCCACCTGCGCCACGATGGCACCGCGACTGAGCGCTTTGCCGAAGCCCATGTGCGACGGCTGGAAGCGATGCGGCGCGGGCGTGGCGAGGTCGAGCGGCTGCCTGACGGCAGCTGGAAGATCGCGCCCGATCATCTCGACCGGGCCTTAAACTTCGAACACAGCATGGCAGCCGCGCGCCCGGTCGAGATCGAAACGCTGTCGGAGCTGCGTCTCGACCAGCTTCCCCATCATAACGGCGTGACCTGGCTGGACGAGCAGCATGTCGCCAAGGATCCAGAGCAACTTGAGCGCGGGTTCGGGGCGCAGGTCCGGCAAGCGATGGCGCAACGCCGGCAATGGCTGATCGAGCAGGGTCTGGCATGGCGCGAGGAAAATGCGATCCATTTCCGCCCTGGCCTCATCAACGAGCTACGCCAGCGCGAACTGCGGCAGGTGGCGGATCAGCTGTCAAAGGAGTTAGGCCTCACCTATGCCGAACACCAAAGCGGGAAGATCGAGGGCGTCTACCGCAAGGCGGTGCAGGTCGGCTCAGCCAAATTCGCGGTGATCGAGAAATCGCGGGAGTTTACGCTCGTGCCGTGGCGGCCGGTGCTGGAAAAGCAGATCGGTCGCAATGTGTCCGGCATCGATCGCGCTGGCACGATCAGCTGGACGTTCGGACGCCAGCGCGCGGGTCCGGAGATCGGTGGGTTCTGAGAGTCCGCGGAAACGCATCGTGTGGCCCCAGAACGGCACTGTTGGCGAGATGGCAAACAGCAGATTCTGCGATCCATGCAGACGAGCAAGACCCGCCACCAATTCTACTTGCCCGACGAGCTGTCGGCCAAGCTTGATGCGATGGCGGCGCAGCCTGGTTCGTCCAAGACCGCGATCCTGACCGATGCGCTGACCGCTTGGTTCGATCGGCGTGCAGGCCATGAGCTGGACCAACGGTTCGGTGCGCGGCTCGACCGGCAAAGCCGCATCGCCGACCGCACCGAACAGAAGCTCGACTTCCTGACCGAAACGCTCGGCCTTTTTGTGCGGCACCAGCTGACCCTCACCGCCCACCAGCCGACATTCGACGCCGAGACCAATCGGCTTGGCCGTCTCCGCTACGACGAATTCATGAAGGTCGTCGGCCGCATGCTTGCCCGTGACGATCGCCTGTCGCGTCTGTCCCACCGGCAATACCCAGAAATGGGTATCGACAAATGAAGGAGCCCAGGATGCGTCATGCCCCGCAGCGCCCGCAGGCGGGCATCCCGCCACTCACGCTCAGGATTTCGGAAGCGTGCCGGGTCACCGGGATCGGCCGGTCCAAGTTCTACGAGCTGATCAAGGATGGCGCGGTCGAAGTGATCAAGGTCGGCGCGATCACGCTCGTGCCGATGTCATCAATTCAGGCGCTTCTTGATCGAGGTCACAAAGGAGCGGTCACGCCCATGCAGCGCACCTTGGCTGAAGGGATGCACCCGTTCTTGGCGAAGGGCATAGTTATGGCGAGCCTTGCAGGAACATTGGAGATCGTCCGGCATGACCTGTGTTCGACGGATCCAGGGGTGAGGAGCAAGGCGGAGGATAACGTCGTTGAGCGAATGGTTGCGGCGCTCTACGAACCGTGGCTTGGCGGATGAGCGACCGGCCATACCCAAGTCTTTTATTCGTTCTGTTTATTAGCTGGTGTCTTCGACAGGATTTTCATCCGCCCTCGTTGGCGCCGGGCTTCAGATTGAAGGTTGGCATAATCGGTCCGCAATATTGACGGCGCCGCATGCTCAGCACAGACGGCGCCACTGATCTGGCCGATGTTTTCATAAGCCAAAACAAGAACGTCCATCTTGACCGCGCCTACGACTAGGCATCCGACTTCCGCCTGATATTGCAGTTCCTGCTGGCTTGGAAATGAGCCCTCCCGGCAAAGCCATATTTGAACCGGGTCTTCCTCGCCCAATTGGAAGCGGCGGCGCGGATGCTCAACTAAGGTCGGTTCCAACTCGGTGACGAAACGCGCCAGATTGTCACGACCCTCACCGCCATAATTGCGCAGGCGCGCATCCATTTTTAACCATCCAGCGGGCCGGAAATGGTCCAACGCGACGAAAAGCCGGTCAAACGGTTCTGGGAATTTTTGACTCGGTGCTGGCTTGTCCTGCCAATCTGGATCTTCAAAATGCCGATCGACAACATCGCTGAAGGCGTCCCAGGTAACGCTGTCGGCCTGTTCCAGTTGTTCTCTGATATCTTCGTCGAAACGGTTTTTCTGAATGTAGGCGCCCAAATGGTCCATTTCGTCGAAAAGTAGCGCCTTAGGGAGCCCAGCCACCTGTTGGCGCACATCGAGATAGTGCGCCAGCTGCCCGGTCGTGGGGAGGAAGCGGTTCAGGACGAAAAGGTCGTCTACTGACATCGATATGAAAGGATGACTCCCGAGGATGGGCTGAACTTCCGCCAATTCCTTAGCCGCCGCCGAAAATGGGGTGAAGGCTTCAACGGTAAGACCGATCGGGAAAATACGTCGAAAAGCGCTGCGTTTGAGGCGCGCGATCTCGACATAGGATCCGCCCACGAAACTGAAGATCGGAGTCTCCGCCTGGCCAGCTAGATAGTCGAGAAATCGCCGGCATTGCCGATAAGCCTTCACGATCAGGTCTTGGATGACGCGTTCGTGGCTGGTGAAATTGGTTGCGGGCGATTGCATGGGCATAACCCCGGCCTTAGATTCGATTACGAATAAGACATCTTCTAAGAGGATCAGAAGGTCGGTTTCGACCCACTCGTCGGTTTGGACATCGCGGTAATAGACTCCGCTGTAAGTCTTGCTACCGGCAAGCTGATTGCCGAATATCCGGGGATAAGCTTGTTCAACTACTAGCGCCTGACGTTTGAGCCATTCGTCACGGTATGGAAGCCGCTTCCACACGCCCCATTGGATCGCCCGGTAGGCCGAGTCTCGGATGAACTGCCCATCTGTTGTATAGAAATCGGCTCCAAGCTTGATGCCGGGCTTCACTCGTGCCGGCAGTGTCCGCATGGGCGTGCCGCAAAACTCGCCCGCAGCGTAGAATTTGTCATTCTCGCCGGGCAGGTAAGAAAGGTCTTCAAGCAGCGGTTCGGTAAGAGAGGAGTGCCTGCTTAGATTGCAAACGCCACCGAAGAACATGTCTTGCATGGTGCCAGACATTTCGGCTGCATAGCCGGGTTCATCCGATTGAAGCCTCTTTAACACGATCTCAAGATTGTCGCCCGTCTCTTCGGCCAGCTTATAGGCCTGCTCCATTCGCTCCAGCATACGTCCTGCCGCGTTGCTGAACCCGGCGCGAAATGCGTCTGCGATATTCTGTATGCCATCGGCAATAGCGCCGGGTTCCATGCCGTAAGCTCGACGCAGCGCGTCGGCATGCGGCTCAAGAACGTACCTGAAAAATTCTCTCTCCAGCACTTGATAGCGGTGGCCACGGATAAGCGCCCAAGTGGATTTCGCGTGAAACTCCGTCTCGGCAGATTGGCGGCTACCATCTGAACTCAAATTCGCCGCTGAGCTTGCCATGCAATACATCATGGTCGCGGTTTCTAATTGGTCTAGGGTTTCAAAAAGCTCCGCCGTGATTGCTTCGTCCAGCGTAGTGCCTTCATCGGCGAGATTAGCGTGGCAACTCCAAACCGCGTGTACATACTCCAGCGCGAGCTGGAATTTCTGGATCACTTTCTTGTTGGGGCGCTGGTCTTCGTCCGCCGAAAACATGTTCGCCATGTGAAACTGCGCGAGGAGATACCCTAGAAGCTGAACCGGCGCTTGGGTTATGACCAGATCGCGGACCTTGGAGCCCAGAGCTTCCATTTCCAGACGGAGCTTCTCAGCGCTGGCCAGAAATTGAGCGTACCGCTCCTCGTCACCTGCGATGTTACTTGGCGGGCCCATAACAGATTTCGCAATATTTTGTAGAGTCAGGCGTCATCGCGACCTGGCACACCATCGATTTAACCACGCCGCAAGCATCGTTTGATTCGGACGCGGGCGATGGCTCACCCGAGCCATTCGACTTGCCCTAATTCCGAAAGCATGATGCATTTAGCGTCCGGAGAGTCGTGGGTGGGCAGAAATACCATCGGCTGATGGCTTCCAACCACGACCAGGCCGCGAATTTCAGGCTCGCTCGATAGACTATAGCGTCGGGCAAGCGAGTTGGCGTTCGCCCGTATATATTCGACGCGATCCAAGTGCTTGCGCAGATTGTCCCGTCGCCCTTTTGCGTCAATGCGCCCACGATATTCGGACAATCGCGCGGCGACCTCCGAAATGTTGCGGCAGAAGCGTATCTCTTTCGCCTCGATCACCCATGCTCGACGTCCGTTGGCGTCGAAGGCGAGCACGTCTACGTCCCCGAGTCGCTTGAGTTCTTCGGTGCCTCGCTGATTAAGGGCATCGGTCACGTTGACCGACGAATATGCGATCAGGCCAAGCGCGCGGACGGCTTCGGCAACGCTGTCGTTGAATTCTAATCCGACCCGACCAGCCGCCCTTCCGGCATATTTGCGCATCTCGGCGCTATCCCAGAAGACATCGTGCAGGCCGCCTGCAACAGCCCCAGCAAAGTTGTGGACGATCGCGCGCTCGACCGCCGCCGGAGCGACGACGATCCGAGGATCCTTGCCTCCGGAGATCGCGAGCAGCGGGCGCTTTATGATCGAATATCTCCGATCGAAGCGGGTGAAGTCGAAGTCGCGCGCCCGCGCTGAATCGGGAATGTCGCTCCACCCCCCGCGTGACGGTAGGGTGAGTGCGTCGATGAGCGCGGTGCAATCGAAGCCCGCCATGTAGGTGAGTACGTTGATCTTTTCGATGAGCATCGAGCGCGTCATCCCGAACACGCCGGCGCGGGACTCGACCGCGAGATCACCGAGCGCAGTGAAAAAGTCGGCGAGCCGCTCTGGAGGCGCTCCGTATTCCGCTTCAACTGCGGCCCGTAGCGCGTAGTCCTGCTCGTCCTGCTCCTGTCGCGCCTCGAAGTGCCGCCGGTACTCTGCGTCGGCGTGTTCCCTTTCGTCGGCGTGACGCCTGCGGGCGCTGGGAAGCATCGCGTTCTCGCCGAAGCTATGGTCGTACATGACATCGCCGGCTGGACTGATCACCAGCTCCGGCTTCACGAAGCCGCCTAGTATCGGTGGCAGCAGTTCAGCATTCTGGAACACGAGCAATGCCAGCGCGATCAGTTCGTCGAGATCCATTTCGCCGGGTTCGAGCCCTTTCTCTGCCGCGGCATGCGAAGCCGCAACCTCGGAAATGATGGAGCACCCCCTGATCACCGCGTTTATCTCGTTGCGCCGGGCGAAGCTGCGCTCGGCCTCGCGCTCGGGACCATGCAATGCCCGAAGCGCGCGCGCCGAGCGGTTCCAGTTCTGATCTTCGGCAAGCGCCGACTGTAGGCGCACGAGCGTGAGCGCGACGAGCGACGAGCGATCATATACCGCAACCGCGTCTAGAAGCCGGGCAAGCTGGACCTTATGGTCGAGCAGCAGGAATTCTCGGCACTCCGCTTCGCCAGATATGACATTGCCCGCCTCACGGGGCCGGGTAAGGAACGAGGCGCCGCAGCGCACGAGGGCGAATGCGGAAGCCGACACCGCTTTGAACCGGGACGTAAGTCCATGGGCGGATAGCATTAGTGTGGGTCGATCCGCGATGAAGCTATGGCGCCATCGGATGTCCTCGGAGCCAACCCAGGCGAGCAGGGCCGTCTGCAACTCTTCCAAGGACGTCGAGCTTCCCGCCGCTTCGAGTACGACCGACAGGAGGGCGGCGCCGAGCCGAAGCTCGGCATAGTTTGTTGCCCGATGGAGACCGTGCTGCCAGTTTGGCGCAAGATGCACCCTCCCGACGCCCGCCGTAGCGTCGCATGACGTTTCCACCGCCGCAGCCACGGCGTCGTGGTCCACATCGACGTGCGTGAGTTCAGCCGGCTGCTCGATGCTGAAGTCGATGAGGACTGGCCTCCGGCCTAGGTCAACGCTGTGCTCCGCCAACATCTGTAGGCCCACTGCGAGCCAGTGCATCGCGGCGTCCCATGAGCCATAGATGAAGTCCTTGTCTCCGAGCTTGGCATTATCCCGCGTGACCCTGAGCCAAACTGGAATTCTGTTGAGAACCGCGCCGAGCAGTTCGCCATGCGCGAGGGGACCCGGCGCACAATAGCGGCGTCGGAAGGCATGCGCGTCCCGTTCGCGATCGAGACGCATGACTATTTCGATCGATCCGTCGGGCAGCGGCAACGGGCGCCGATCCGTCCTATCAGCAGCTTCGATGCGCACGTCCAAGAGGCCGTCCGTGGGAAAATAAACGGTGATGGGCGGCGCGATATCTCGTCGCTCTGGCACCAAATTGTATCGAGTCTCGCGCCACCAAGCGAACAGGTTCGGCCAACCGTTGGCTCCGAAAAGGTCGAACCCCTGCGCAGCAAGAAGCTGTCTCTGCTTCTCGATGCGCCAAAGGTCGGGCACGTCGGCGTGATCTACGGCACCGAGGTCTGCGGCATCGCCGGTTTCGAGCACGATGATTGGCCAGTCGGGCGCAAAGACCTCGGCTGGCAATGGAAGGCTCCAGCCCCGACCCCATCCGCCCGCTAGGACGATAGTTAGCCCCTCACGAAAGTCTGAGCTTTCGCGAGCATGCGCTTGAGCAGCCTGCGATAGATCCGCGACGATTCCCGCAAGATCATTCGCTGGATGGGCTCCGCCGAAGTCGAGGCCGGGAGGTTCGTCGAAACCGTCGGTTGCGTGCACGAACAGCACGAACCGGCCTGGTGATTTTTCCACCATCGCGTGGCCAATGGGCTGATCCGAAAACGCGTCTAGGTGCAGGGGCGGAAGAAAGAAGCCGCTGGCTTCCACGCGCTCGGCCTGGACGTTCAGCAAATGGAAACGGAGTGTTGGCCCGATTCCACCGGTGATTGCTGCACGAACCAAGTGGAGACGGGCGGCTGTCGTAATGTTTTGCGGAGCGGCGACGACCAAGCCCTCTTCGCCGAAGATTAGCGGCTGCGCCTCGAGTTCGGACATGCCTGTCCGTTGCCCGGAGATGTCGGCATCCGGTGGTAAGGCGAAGGGTTCGAGGTGTTTCGCCGCGATCCCAAGCTTCTCGATGTTCCGCCATGGGCATGCCGCATGCCTGGCTGCCTTCATGATCGCCCGCTCGTCAGGCAAGTCCATCCGTTGGGCGCGCTCGCCGACCCCAAGCGTTGCGTGCGCTGGGGATGCCCAATGCGCCACGAAGTCGGAAAGCGCGAGAAGCGCGTAGACTTCGTCGAGGATACGACTGCTGAAATCATTTTGTGGCAGACGCTCGAATGCTTCGAGCAGGTCCTCAGTAAAGGAGTTCGCCTTTTCCCAGATGCCGAGATGGATGCGGAACGGCCCGCGCCGCGTGGCGAGTGTGGAGACGAAGAAGTTTTCTGGAGGGTCTTCCAAGCTGCCGATGCCCGCTAACGGGAGATCAACGTTAAGCAGCCGGTATATGTCAGATCTGCGCACCCGTTTTGTGCCGCGCGAGGTGGCGAGGACGAGACGCGTGGCGGCCTCAAGGCGCACGCAGTTGGCGGCGAACTTCGGATCAGTCTGGAGGCCGCCTAGGATGGCAGCAGCCTCGAGCATGGACCAGGGGGTGATCCGGTCCTGCAGCCCGTTGACTGCAGCTAAGATTGCGGACGGCGTGTCGGAAACGGCAAGTTCCGGCGGAAGGACTGGCATACATGATTAATGGCAGGTTTGGGTCGTTTCGGCCAATCGCCGGCGCGCTAAGGCTCGATCTGGAACCACGTGATTAAACGCTACGAACCGCCAGCCGTCTGACCGCCTTCACCGATCGAATGTCGAAAGCGGCTTTCCTGCTCCCGGCCTAATTGAAGACAGCGGGCCGCCGTGGATCGCGAGGTTTAGAGACGAGGCATTTGAACCCGATCCGGAGCGATCCGGATGCGTTCACCGCCGTCATATTTGACGAATATTTGATATCTCGGGCCGCCTTGCGGCTAAGCCCTTGATATCATTGGTGACCCCTACGGGAATCGAACCCGTGTTTCAGCCGTGAAAGGGCCGCGTCCTAGACCGCTAGACGAAGGGGCCATCCGGGCGCCCGCTTAGGGGGGCGAAACCGCAAGGTCAACCGCACCGGCGCAAATGTTTCAACCGCATGAGAAGTCCGAGTCTGGCGCGATCAGTCCGCCCAGGCGGCGTCGTCGATGTGAAGCTCGGCCTGGCGGCCGCCATTCCAGGTGTCGAGCCTGGCCCTTCCCGCGAGCCATAAACGACGGTGCGGCCCCGCGCCGAGTAGCGCCTGGCCGAGCGGGCTTTCGGCCTGACGGAATGCGATCGTCTTGATCGAGCGGCCGTCCTCGCCAGCCACCACCGCGCGGACATGGCCGTTGCCGACGACGTCGCATTTGATGATGCGCACGGGGCCGGCGGCAACGCGTGGCGCGGGCCAGCCGGCGCCGTAGGGCCCGCCCGCCTCCAGCGCGTCGATCAGCGCAGGCGCGACACCACCGGCGCTCAATACTGCGTCGAGCAGAAGCGCCCGGTCGTCGCGAGCCTTGGCCACGTCGGCGGCAAGACGCTGGTCGAGGAAGTC
>Ga0157372_10000942_pt1 | contig 31765 bp, 24 predicted proteins | sample C55metaG_FD_115307 | JGI IMG/M metagenome (GOLD analysis project Ga0157372, IMG submission 115307) | Corn rhizosphere microbial communities from Kellogg Biological Station, Michigan, USA - C5-5 metaG | ecosystem: Host-associated > Plants > Roots > Rhizosphere > Soil | place: USA: Michigan...
GGGCGTCAGGGCCGCCAATCAGCAGGCGGGCCTCCGGATGGGCCGACCGTATTGCATCGAACGCAGCGATCGCAGCCTTGCTCTCGAGCAGGAAGCCTCGATAGCCGCGCGCCCAGAGCGGCGCGATTTCCCGTGCCACGAATTCGGCCGGCTCGCCGGCGGCCGTCGCGGTGACGCGGGCGACCCAGACGGTGTGCTCCAGCGGATGCGCTGACGGCGAGAAGCCGGACGAAGGATCGACGACGACCGCATCGAACGCCTGCAAGGCATCGACGGGCACATGCGCGCCATTGAAAAAGGCAACGTTGACGGACGGATAAGGCGAGCGCGCGCCGACAGTGGGCGCCGCCGCGCCGGCGCTCGCCGAAACCGCGCTCGCCGCCAAACCGGACGCCAGAACGAAAGTCGCCGTCAGCCCGCGCAAGCCACCCATCGTCGAGCTACGCTTTGGTGCGCGGCCTCCCGCAACTTTTCTCCGCCGTGTCTTCAACGCTTGCCCCGTAGCAATTTTTTGCGAAGCGGGCCCTGATCCGCGCTGGTCCGAGCGCATCAGCCTTCAGCCCTACCCAATTCCGTTTTCACAGACAACAAGGCTCCCCGCGGAGCGCCGGAAGCGCTTGCGCATCCAATCGAAAATCCGGAGGAATGTGTTTCCCGCGAGCAAGCAACAGCGCCCCTCGCAAGGAGGCTCAACCAGTCAGCACCAGAATCGGGCAGATTCTAGCCGACATTCATCTTAAAAGTAAAACCTTTGTTACCGTTTTTCGCGAATTCCCTAATTGCAAAACGCATTGCGCCGGGAGGAAAACGTTTGCGAAACCATTGTTTGCAAAAATCGCTCGTTTGCTTTGCGTCGCATGCCATAGAACCGCGCCCAGCCTGCCGCACGAGCGCTGAGGCCAGCGCACGACAACGTTTGCGCACGCAATTCGAATAGCACAAATTACCGTTTTTCAATTGCGGGTCGGACGAACTTTTTTTGCAAATCCGCGATTTAAATAGTCGGATTCGTCAAAAAGGAGACACTCGGTGCGTCCGACTGATCGGCAGCGGCGGTCACGGGCCCCGGATCAGTCGGCCGAATCGTCCGCGCGCGGGACGACACTGAGCTTGCGCCAGAGTGTGGTCTTGCTGATGCCGAGCATCGCGCAGGCGGCTTCGCGATCGCCGCCGCACGCCGCGAGCGCGGCTCGAACCTCGTCCGCTTCGATATGACGGCTGCGCTCCCGCAGCGTCCGGGTCTCGACTTCGCCCCGGCGCGCTCGCACGAACAATTCGGGCACGATGGCCCGCATCGCCTCGCTCGCCAGGGGCTCGAGCATGGCGTCCGGGCCGTCGGCGTCAGCCAGCTCGACAGCAATCCGTTCGACCACGTTTTGCAGCTCGCGGACGTTTCCCGGCCAGCCGTAGCGGCACAACGATTGGCCGATGTCGGCAATCAGGCGCTCGGCCGCTTCGCTGCCCCGAACGCGGTTCGCGAGCCGGGGCTCGCGCTGCGCCGCCTGCAGTAATAGCTGCGCGGCGAGCGGCACGATGTCCTCTGTTCGCTCGCGCAATGGCGGCAGCGCGATGCTGAGAATATTGAGGCGGTAATAGAGATCCGCGCGAAATGCGCCCGCGTCGATCGCCTCGGCCAACGATCGATGCGTGGCCGCGACGATGCGGATATCGATTCGGGTCGGCTCCGTGGCACCGAGCCGCACGACCTCGCGCTCTTGCAACACACGAAGCAGTCGGCTTTGCAACGGCAACGGCATTTCCCCGATCTCATCGAGAAAAAGCGTGCCGCGATGCGCGGCTTCGATCAAGCCCGCCTTGCCACCCTTGCGAGCGCCCGTGAATGCGCCTTCCTCGTAACCGAAGAGTTCGCTCTCGAGCAGCGCTTCCGGAAATGCCCCGCAATTGATGGCGACGAACGGAAACTTGCGGCGCGCACTGAGGCGATGCATGCCCTGCGCCACCATCTCCTTGCCCGTGCCGCTTTCGCCGAGCACGAGCACCGTGGCATCCGATTTCGCGTAGCGGCGCATGAGGGTGCGCACACGCTCCATCGGCTCGCTGCGCCCCACCAGATCCTCGAGTCGATAGCGCGCCGCGAATCGATGCCCGAGTTGCGCCGAACGCAGCGTCCGATCGAGCCGCTCCACGGCCCGCGATTCCTGAAACGTGAGCACGGCGCCCTGCGCTTCGCCGGCATCGGCAAGCGGCCCGCGGTGCACGAGGTAGCTGACGCCGCGCAGCGTCAGCAATGCATCGCCATGTGCGTCCGGCAGCGCAGCGACGACATCGGGCGCCAGCGTCGCTAGCGGCTGACCCACCGCGAGCGCGGGGTCGATGCCCAGCGCCGCCGCCAACGGCCGGTTGATCGCTTCGACTCGCCCCTGGGCATCGAGAGCCACGACGCCGTCGCGGAGGTGTTGCAGCAAATTATCGATATGTTGGCGGCGGCGGGCTTCGCCGCGCGTGGCCTGCGCCACTTCGAGCGCCGTATCGAAGGCAGCGCGCACCGAAGCGTGCGAGTAGAGAAAGACCGCCCCCATTCCCGCCGCGGCGGCCAGGTCGGTCACGAGCCCGGGGCCCACGACGACCTCGACGCCCCGCTCGCGCAACTCGAGCACGCACGCCTGAGCGTCTTGCGCCGAGCGGTACGACGAAAAGACGATGTCGAGCCCAAACGCCGTGACGAAGTTGCGAATTTCGGGCGGGGTCTCGCCAGGACTCACGAGCGCAACCGAGGCCGATTGCCACCGCGCGCGCGACAGCGAATGCATGATGTCGAGTCCCGTCGGACCGATTTGCACCACCGGCACGGGAACGCGCGTCCTCAGATAGGCGGCGTTGGAGCCCCCGGCCACGACGACGTCCGGAGGTCGCGAACCACCCTCGCGCACCTCGCGCACCGCGTCGTCATAAGCACTGGCGATGACACGGATCTCGGCATGCGCCTCGTATTCGCCGACGATTTCGAAGAAAAGTTCGCGCAGTCGGCTGATACCGAACGCCCAGATGACGGGCCGTGGCGAAAGATCGGGTGGAAAATGGCTCAACGCGGGTCCCGCTTGAAGTCGACGGAGGGAGAGTACGGCGTATTATGATCCGCCATCGCCATATTTGAAATCGATGATTTCAAATATGAAACGCGACATGCGCATACCAGAGACGACTTTCCCGCATAATCAGCAGCTTACGCAACACGATTCACCCTGGCCCGCACCTTGCATTGCAGGCACCGGATCATACGGAGCGATTCAATTGAACATAACCTCACAGCAATCGACGAGTGCAGGCGCGCGATTTCGCGCTGCCGTTGCGGCCGAGGGCCCATTGCAGGTCGTCGGCGCGATCACGGCGTACGCGGCGAAGATGGCCGAAGCCGTCGGCTTCAAAGCCGTTTATCTGTCGGGCGGCGGCGTCGCCGCCAACTCGCTCGGCATGCCCGATCTCGGCATCAGCACGATGGACGACGTGCTCATCGATGCGCGTCGTATCACCGATGCATGCTCGCTGCCGCTTCTCGTCGATATCGACACGGGCTGGGGCGGCGCATTCAACATCGCGCGCACCGTGCGTTCGTTCATCAAGGCCGGCGTCGCGGCCGTGCATATTGAAGACCAGGTTGGACAAAAGCGCTGCGGGCATCGTCCCGGCAAGGAATGCGTGCCGGCCGCCGAGATGGTCGATCGTGTGAAAGCGGCCGTCGATGCGCGCACGGACAATGGGTTCGTCATCATGGCCCGCACCGATGCGGCTGCGACCGAAGGGCTCGACGCAGCGATCGAACGTGCCGTGGCCTATGTCGAAGCCGGCGCCGATATGATCTTCCCCGAAGCGATGAAAACGCTCGACGACTACCGGCGTTTCAAGGAGGCGGTCAAGGTCCCGATTCTCGCCAACCTGACCGAGTTCGGTTCCACGCCGCTTTTCACGACGGATGAGTTGAGAACGGCCAACGTCGACATCGCGCTCTACTGCTGCGGCGCCTATCGGGCGATGAACGCGGCCGCCCTCAACTTCTATGAGACGGTCATGCGCGACGGCACGCAAAAAGCGGCCGTCCCGACGATGCAAACGCGCGCGGACCTTTATCACTATCTCGGCTATCACGCGTACGAGGAGAAGCTCGACGCGCTGTTCGCCGCCAGCAAGCCATCGGAGCATTCGGAGACAAAATCATGAGTGAAGCAGGCAAGGACGCGCTCGCCGCAGGTTCATTCAAGCCCAAGAAATCGGTCGCCCTGTCTGGAGTCAGCGCGGGCAGTACCGCGCTTTGCACGGTAGGCCGCACCGGTAACGACCTGCACTATCGCGGCTATGACATTCTCGATGTCGCCACGGCTTGCGAATTCGAGGAAATCGCCCATCTGCTCGTACACGAACAATTGCCGACGCCCGCGGAGCTCGCGGCCTACAAGCGCAAGCTCAAGGCGCTACGCGGTCTGCCTTCGCCCGTGAAGGCCGCGCTCGAATGCGTGCCGGCCGGCGCGCATCCGATGGACGTCATGCGTTCGGGCGTATCGGTGCTCGGCACCGTGCTGCCCGAAAAGGACGACCACAGCGCAGCCGGCGCGCGCGACATTGCCGATCGGCTGATGGCTTCGCTCGGCTCGATGCTGCTCTACTGGTATCACTACTCGCACAATGGCCGACGCATCGAAGTCGAAACGGACGACGATTCGATCGGCGGTCACTTCCTGCATCTGCTGCACGGCAAGCCCCCAAGCCCGTCGTGGGTGCGGGCGATGCACACTTCGCTGATTCTCTACGCCGAGCACGAATTCAACGCATCCACGTTTGCGGGCCGCGTGATTGCCGGCACGGGTTCGGATATGTACTCGGCCATTACCGGCGCGATCGGCGCGCTACGCGGGCCCAAACACGGCGGCGCGAACGAGGCGGCGTTCGAGATCCAATCGCGCTACCGGACCCCCGACGAAGCCGAAGCCGATATCCGCCGCCGCGTGGAAGCCAAGGAAGTCGTGATCGGCTTCGGACATCCGGTCTATACCCTCTCCGATCCGCGCAATAAAGTCATCAAAGAGGTGGCGAAACAGCTCTCGCAGGAAGCCGGCGACACGAAGCTCTTCGATATCGCGGAGCGCCTCGAACAGGTGATGTGGGACGCGAAAAAGATGTTCCCGAATCTCGATTGGTTCAGCGCCGTGTCGTATCACATGATGGGCGTCCCCACGGCGATGTTCACGCCGGTCTTCGTGATTTCCCGCACCTCGGGCTGGAGCGCGCACGTGATCGAGCAACGGATCGACAACAAGATCATCCGGCCCAGCGCCAATTACACCGGCCCGGAAAACCTGAAGTTCGTGCCGATCGAACAACGCCGATGAATACCGCTTATCGCAAACCGTTACCCGGCACGGCTCTCGACTACTTCGACGCGCGCGCCGCCGTCGACGCGCTCGTGCCCGGCGCCTACGACACGCTGCCCTACACGTCGCGCGTACTCGCCGAGAATCTCGTGCGCCGGTGCGAGCCCGCGCTGCTCGAAGCCGCGCTTGCGCAGCTGATCGAACGCAAGCGCGAGATCGATTTCCCCTGGTTTCCGGCACGCGTCGTCTGCCACGATATCCTCGGTCAAACCGCGCTCGTCGATCTCGCGGGCTTGCGCGATGCCATCGCGGCCCGGGGCGGCGACCCGGCCATGATCAATCCGGTCGTGCCGACGCAGCTTGTCGTCGATCATTCGCTCGCCGTCGAATGCGGTGGCTACGACCCCGATGCATTCGCGAAGAACCGCGCCATCGAGGATCGTCGCAACGAAGACCGGTTTCATTTCATCGATTGGACGAAGCGAGCATTTCGCAACGTCGATGTGATTCCGCCGGGCAACGGCATCCTGCATCAAATCAATCTCGAGCGGATGAGCCCCGTGGTGCAGGTGCGCGACGGCGTGGCGTTTCCCGACACGCTCGTCGGTACGGATTCGCACACGCCGATGGTCGATGCGCTCGGCGTCATCGCCGTCGGTGTGGGCGGGCTCGAGGCCGAAAGCGTCATGCTGGGTCGCGCTTCGTGGATGCGCCTGCCCGATATCGTCGGCGTCGAGCTGACGGGCGCGCGGCAACCCGGCATCACAGCGACCGATATCGTGCTGGCGTTGACCGAGTTCCTGCGCCAGCAGAAGGTCGTGTCGGCTTACCTGGAGTTCCACGGTGAGGGCGCATCGCGCCTCACGCTCGGGGATCGCGCGACGATCTCGAATATGGCACCCGAGTACGGCGCAACGGCCGCGATGTTCTATATCGACGATCAAACGATCCGCTACCTCAAGCTGACGGGCCGCGACGAAGCACTCGTGGCGCTCGTGGAAACCTACGCGAAAACGACGGGCCTGTGGGCCGACAGGCTGGGAAGCGCGGTCTACGAGCGCACGCTCACGTTCGACCTCTCGAGCGTCACCCGCAACATCGCCGGACCTTCGAATCCACACAATCGCGTGCCGACCGCCGAGCTCGCCGCACGCGGCATCGCCGGCAAGGTGGACGACGAGCCCGGCGCGATGCCGGACGGCGCCGTCATCATCGCCGCCATCACGAGCTGCACGAACACCAACAATCCACGCAACATGATCGCGGCGGGACTCGTTGCACGGAATGCGAACCGGCTCGGACTGCTGCGCAAGCCGTGGGTGAAGACATCGCTCGCGCCCGGATCGAAGGCCGTGACGCTCTACCTCGAAGCGGCGGGCCTGCTGCCCGAGCTCGAACGCCTCGGCTTCGGCGTCGTGGCCTATGCGTGCACGTCGTGCAACGGCATGTCGGGGGCGCTCGATCCGGCGATCCAACGCGAGATCGTCGAACGCGACCTCTTTGCCACGGCCGTACTTTCGGGCAACCGCAACTTCGACGGCCGCATCCATCCGTATGCGAAACAGGCGTTCCTCGCTTCGCCGCCGCTCGTCGTGGCCTATGCCATTGCCGGCACGATTCGCTTCGATATCGAAAACGATGCCCTGGGCGTCACACCCGACGGCCGGCGCGTGACGTTGCAAGATCTGTGGCCGAGCGACGAGGAAATCGATGCACTGGTTTCATCCAGTGTGAAGCCCGAGCATTTTCGTCAGGTGTACGAACCGATGTTCGCACTCTCGGTGGAATCGAACGACGCGACCGATCCGCTTTACGACTGGCGCCCCGACAGTACCTACATCCGGCGCCCGCCGTACTGGGAAGGCGCGCTGGCCGGCGAGCGCACGCTCGCGGGCATGCGGCCCCTCGCCGTACTGGGCGACAACATCACGACGGACCACCTCTCGCCGTCCAATGCGATCCTGCCGACGAGCGCGGCAGGCGAGTATTTGGCCAAAATGGGCCTGCCCGAAGAAGACTTCAACTCGTACGCGACTCACCGCGGCGATCACCTGACGGCACAACGCGCCACATTCGCCAATCCGACGCTGCGCAACGAGATGGTCGTCGAAGGCGGCAAGGTCAAAGCGGGCTCGCTCGCTCGCATCGAGCCCGAAGGCAAGGTGACACGCATGTGGGAAGCCATCGAAACCTACATGGTGCGCAAACAACCGCTCATCGTCATCGCGGGCGCCGATTACGGACAAGGATCGTCGCGCGACTGGGCGGCGAAGGGCGTACGTCTGGCGGGTGTCGAAGCGATCGTTGCCGAGGGGTTCGAGCGCATTCACCGTACCAACCTCGTCGGCATGGGCATCCTGCCGCTCGAATTCAAGCCCGGCGTCAATCGCAAGACGCTCGCCATCGACGGCACGGAAACCTTCGATGTGATCGGCGAGCGCACGCCGCGCAGCGATCTGACGCTTGTCATCCACCGAAGCAACGGCGAGCGCGTGGCTGTTCCGGTGACGTGCCGGCTGGATACGGCCGAGGAAGTCTCGATCTACGAAGCAGGCGGCGTGCTGCAGCGTTTCGCGCAGGATTTTCTCGAATCGGCAACGGCGGATCTTCCAGGACACCCTCATTCATGACTCACGCACCGCAGATCAGGATTGCCGCGACCTATATGCGCGGCGGCACGAGCAAGGGCGTATTTTTCCGTTTGCAGGATTTGCCCGCGGCGGCGCGCGTTCCCGGCCCGGCCCGCGACGCGTTGCTCATGCGCGTGATCGGCAGCCCCGACCCCTACGGCAAACAGATCGATGGCATGGGCGGAGCGACGTCGAGCACGAGCAAGACCGTCATCGTTTCGAAGAGCACCCGCGCCGATCACGATGTCGATTACCTCTTCGGGCAAGTTTCGATCGATCGGCCTTTCGTCGATTGGAGCGGCAACTGCGGCAACCTTTCCGCGGCCGTCGGTCCGTTCGCGATCGCGAGCGGGCTGGTCGACGCGCAACGCATTGCGTGCGATGGGGTGACGACGGTACGCATCTGGCAGGCGAACATCGGCAAGACCATCGTCGCCCACGTACCGATGACCGGCGGCCATGTCCAGGAGACAGGCGCATTCGAATTGGATGGCGTGACTTTTCCGGCTGCCGAGATCGAACTTGAATTCATCGACCCGGCGGCCGACGAAGACGGCGCGGGCGGCGCGACGTTTCCGACGGGGAACGTGCTCGACGATCTCGACGTGCCAGGCCTCGGCACCTTGAAGGCGACGATGATCAATGCCGGCATTCCGACCGTTTTCGTCGACGCCGCCGCAATCGGTTACACGGGCACGGAGCTGCAGGACGACATCAACGGGGACGCCAAGGCGCTCACGATGCTCGAGGCGATTCGCGCGCAGGGAGCGTGGCGTATGGGGCTCATCGCGACGCCCGAGGAGATTGCGAGCCGGCAACATACCCCGAAGGTTGCGTTCGTGGCCAAGCCGGCGGATTACGTTGCGTCGAGCGGCAAGCGCGTGTCGGCCAGCGATATCGATTTGCTCGTGCGAGCGATGTCGATGGGCAAGCTGCACCACGCGATGATGGGCACCGCCGCGGTGGCAATCGCGACGGCGGCGGCGATTCCCGGCACGCTCGTCAATCTCGCGGCCGGCGGCGGCGAGCGCGAGATGGTGCGCTTCGGCCATCCATCGGGCACGCTGCGCGTCGGTGCGCAGGCAAGCCGCCGAAATGGCGAATGGACCGTGACGAAAGCGGTCATGAGCCGCAGTGCGCGCGTCTTGATGGAAGGATGGGTGCGCGTGCCGGAAGCAACGTCATAGACCGTTTCGCGATGGGCACATTCCGAAATTTCTCATCGCGCGTGTTCGATCCCTACCGTTAGCATGAAGGCCGTTATAGCCGGAGACCGACGATGGCAACGGTAGAGCGTTCGTTACGAAGACTGGTCGAGAAATGGCTCGGTCCAGTGGATCTCACTCGGGTGAGTGCCCGCCAGGTGCCCTCCCGCACGCCGCGACCGAGCCGCTGCGTGCGTGTGCAAGCGGATCGTCCGTCGGGGACCGTGACGCTGCTGCTGTTTCGCCATCCCGATGGCAACTGGCATGTCTTTCCTCCTCAGCCCGCACGGCCGGCGATGAACGCGTGGAGTCGTTCAGCATAAAGCGGCGGTTCGTTCGTACTGCCGCATCGTTGTTCGTTCCAACGCATCGGGCGTCTCTTTCCCCGAAATACGATCGAGGCCATTCCAAAACAGGAGGCTTCGATGCCGATTTCCGCTGCTGGTGGCGCCGACGGCCCGCAAAACCGGGTTCCACCGCCCTCGAAAGAGCATCCTGATAACGGCGACAAAGCCCAGCCTGCTGCCCGCAGGCGTGCCCAAGGTTCCTCAGAACTGCAGGGTCTGCCCGAAGAGGATTCCAAGGGCGAGGCACGACGCCGATGGCGGTCGCTCTTCAGAACGCCGGCACGCGAGATGCCATCGCCCGAATCCGCGAGTAAGGACACGGACGCATCGAAGAAAAAAATCGTTCGCGCGGTGGACGGTGCGATATCCGAGCAGGCGCAGCCGAGCCCACTGGAGGCGCTCAACGCCAGCCTCCCGCAAATCGACGTCGCACTGTCTCAGTTGTTGCGCTCGCTGCCGCCTGAATTCGCGGAAACATTCGATGTCGGCGCGATCGAGACCATGGATGATTTCCTCGCTGGCAGCGACAAGCTGCTGGAGACCCTGGAGCAGGCCGGGGTGCTCGATGCGCTGATGGAAGCCATGGGCCCGGAGCACGCCCAATCCGCGCAAGCAAACGCTGAGGAGTCCGAACAACGCAGCAGGCTGCGGCGGGCAATTGCTTCGCCGTACGTTCCGGTGATCTCCCTGGCTATCGTTGCCACCCTGCTCAAGACCGCCGCATGGTATGGGCTGCCGTCCATATCGGATGATACGGTGCTCGCGTCCATCGGCCTGGGAGCGTTGGCGCACCCCGTTCTCAGAAAGGTCGTGGCGACCGCGGCGAAGATCGTTGGCAGTTGGCTGATTGCGCTGACCGAATACATTCCGTTCACCACGGCAACCTCCATTGCGGACAAGAACGACATCAATCTGGCCAAATTCCGCGGGATTCTCCAACCGATCGATCTCGGCGCCTTTCTCGGTGCCGCCGCGGTGCTCGATCACGAAAAGATCGGGCCGCACCATTACATCGGCTTTGCCATCGTCATCGCCGGTTCCACCCTTGCCAACTGGCCCGACAACGAGTTGCCGCCGCTCGAGCGCATGTTGCGCGACGCGGCAAAGCCCGATTCGGCGATGTCGAACGCGCTCGCATCGATTCGCGAACATACGCCGATCTTGAAGAACAAGGACCCGCGCGAATCGCGCAGCCAATTGCGCACTCGTCAGTCCGAAGCACTCGCGCTTGCCCAGTATTTGAATGAGGATGTCACTGCGCAGCTCAAATCGCTGGAAAGCAGTTTGCAACGCGCGCTCGCATCGCGCGAACTCGCGGTCGCTGATGGCGCGGATAGCGAGCCGACAGAACTCGAAGCCGAACTCGGCAAACAATTGAGAAAAGTCGAGAAGATGTTGGCGGCCGCTCCCCGACTCTCGGAGCAGTTGGAAGACTTGGCCCGGGTGGCCGGGGAGCAATCGGAACAGAAAGCCAAGCGGATGAAGACGATCTTCACTCGCGCATGGTGGATCGCCCAGGGCGCGGCCGCCACCGGGGCGGTCGTCTTCATGTTGAAGGACGACCCGATGGCCGCGGCGCTGAGCCTGTCGGCAGGGGCGACGGGCATCAAAACGCTGGCCTGGTTCAAGCATACGACCAAGAAGGACGAAGAACTCCTGCCCGAGAAGCTGACGCCGACGGATCCAAAGCGGCTCGAACTCGCGTACAAGATCGCCCGCGTGCTATATAGCTGGCGCTACGCGTTCTTCGAATACATCGAATTGACGATCGCCAATGGCGAGGCGGATGTCGTTCCCGTGCGCGGGGCGATCGAAGGTACCGACGCGGTCTGGACAATGGCGTTCCTTTCGATGGTGAAAGGTGCCGAAGTGAAGTTGAAACAGCTTTCGGGCCTGCTGTTGGCCGCGTTCGGCATCTGGATCGCCACCCGGTGACGCCGCCCTCGCGCCTGGCGTCGCGCCACCGCGCGCCCGAGGGACCGGGTGCCCATGCTCTGCGCGATACGCGTGACAAACACCGAACGTTCGTCCACGCTTCTGTTCGCGCCTCAGCACATAAATTCGCTCGCGCGGTGAGCTTTCGCAACCTTCGGACTATCTTGCGTTGCTCATGCTCGGTGCTTTGCCGCACCGCAAGACAGGCCAGTCCACGTAGCAGATGAGGAGAACGATGGAGCTTCGCCGCGCCAACTTGTCCGATGAAACCCCGGTTCGCGCACTCGTCGATGCCGCCTACGCACGCTGGATACCCGTTATCGGCGCGCGGCCCGAGCCAATGCTGCGCGATTACGCCGCCGTGCTGCGTCACCACGAGGTATGGGTGCACTGCGCGCCAAAGGGCCGGATCGATGCCATGCTGGAACTCGTCGAGGCCCCCGATCATCTGCATATCGCCAATCTCGCGGTATCGCCCGAGCGACAAGGCCGGGGGCTCGGCAGCGCCCTGTTGCGGTTCGCCGAAAGCCAGGCGTGGCGCTTGCAGATTTTCAAGCTGCATCTTTGTTTGAACCGCGAAATGACGGCAAATCAGCGTCTTTACGAGCGGCACGGCTTTACACCGGCGCATGTAAGTCGGATTGACGGGCTGGAAATCGTTTTTATGGCCAAATCTCTCCGCCCGGTAGGGACGGATCGCATCGCATCGGGATTTGCGCTCGAATCGCCATCGGTTCGCTCCGCGGTATTTGGTCCCCCGGGCACGGTGTAAAGTTCTACTACCCACTAGGCAGCAGGCGACGCAATCATGAAGCCCATCATCCGCAACGTTGGCAATCTCGACGGAAGGCCAATCGGCGAGGACGCGACGGGTGCCAACAAGGCCCCGACGCAACACTCGCCGACCGCTCAATCGCTCCGCGGCTCGCCGCTGACGGAAATCGCCGGGACCCACAAATCGGGGCGTACGCCTGAAGCGGGACGCGCGGATACCACGCGTGCGGGCGCATTCAGGTACGCCGATGCCGCATCGGACAAGACCGCTGGCACCCCAACCGCCACGAATCTACTGCTGGCTGCATCGACAGTACGCAATGTCGATAATCTACGAGATCTGATCTCCAACCTCGTCGCCTCGGCCAAGGCGAGTGCGGCCGCGCAGTCCGAGCCGTCGCTCGAGGCGCATTGCGAAGTGTTCGAGAAAGCGGCCGACCGGGTAGTCCATTGGACATCGTGGAACCAGCAGGTGGCCGGGCTGCGCGAGCTGAGGCTGGCATTCCGCGAACTGCCGCCCGAGGTGGGACAAACGCGGCTGGGTTCGGCAATCAACGCCGCCCATGAGAAAGCGATCAATTCGCGTGCAACCTACCTCGCCAATCAGATCGAATCGGCGGAGGACCTCCGGCAGGTGTTGGGCACGCCGCTGCTCGGCCAGGACAGCAGCTGGCCCGATTCGCTGCGCGAGCTCGCCCACGCCGCGTTTCTCGAGGCGGTTGCGGACCGCCTCAAGACACTCCCGCCCGATCAAGTCGGCGAATGGCATCAGGTTCTTTCGGAAGCAATCGTCTCGTCGCCGCCGTGGGTGGCCTACAGCGCGGACGAGAAGCTCATGCAGCTGGAAGCCCACGACCTGCTGCCCCCGGATGTCAGAGCGGCGTTCGAAGCGGGTGAGCGACTCGAGCAGACGGCCGGATCGGTTCACGATATTGCAAACCTGCACGCACTGCTTGCCGAGCCCGGTATCCTCGGATTCGAGATGCCGGACGGTCTGCTCGGGCTCGTTCGCTCAGAGCACGACGGCAATTTGGGCCTTCAGGCACGGCGGCGGCCCGAGCCGTTGGCGGTGGCGGCCACGCTGGTTGGCAGCTTCCAGTCGCAGGAGGCGAATCACCAGGCCTTTGACGAGATCTTTGCGAAGGTCGACAGTATCGAACCGCCAGGTCATCGTATCGCGTCGCTCATGGCCCTCGCCGGGGCCGCGAGCCGGCTGGGCGACGACCCTGCGCGTGGGCAGGCCTACAACCGTGTGTTGAACAACGCGCGAACGCTGCGCGAAAAGCAGCAAATCACTTCTCAGCAATATGCGTTGGTGCGCGATGCGCTGCATCGGGCCGTTCAAACGCGTCAGGGTGACGATGCCGGGCCCGCGGAACAATCGGCGCTGGACGCGCTGCGTCAAGACGCCGGCGCCCGATCCCGCTACGGCCTCGCCGCCTGAAGCATTCGAAGATCGAATCCGCCCGCCATCCCAGGCGGGCAGTATCCACCGCTCGAAAAGAATCCAGTGCGGAACATAATAAACACCACAACCGAATTAAAATCCCCGCCATTTCACGAAAGCCATTTTTAAGGAACCTCGGGTTTTTCGTTAAAGCGAAGCAAGCTTCGCAAAAATTCAATCAAGAACACATCCGTGTCATAAAGTTGAATCAAAGAAAACGGATCGTTTCCACGCCTCATTCGTCGGTCGCTTTCGTCGACTGTTTTCATCGAGCACTCAATGGGCTAGCGGGTACGTTTCCCGGTCTCTTGGAAATCGGTGCCTGGAGCGCCAGAGCATTCCAGGCAAACGGGAAATTTGTCGGGCAGGCAACCCACGACTACGAAATATCATAGTCCGGGCCCTTTCATTGCCCGCTAAATTAGCGTATTGGGCGCGGTAAGGAGGAGAGTTTGAGAACCAGCAAGAACATCCAGCACAGCCTGCTGATGTTGGATCGCAGTCAGCGTTGCCTGCCCGAATTCGTCGAGCGTTCCTCGAACGCCGGCCGATCCGCCATTGTCGACGCGCTATCGGCTGCGACTGGCCCTGACCAGCGCCGGCTCGTCATTGCCGCGACCATCGGCACCATCGGCTTCGACTCGGTCTGCTATTGGCGATTTGCGCGCACGGGCGATCTGATGACCCGCGCCCTTTATGTACGCGAATTTTCGGCCCCCGAGTGGCCGGACCTCTACATTCGCGAACGCTATATCGAGATCGATCCGCGCATTGCGTTCGCATGCCAATGCGAATGGCCGTTCATATGGGACCTGGGCACACTCGCACAAAACCCGACCGGAACGCAGACGAATATCGACCTCGTGCGTCTGCACAGCCTCGTCGACGATTGCGACCGCGCCGCCCTGCGAAGTGGAGTCACGCTCGCGCTGTCGAATCCGCGCAGTTCGTTTCAAAGCGTCATCAGCTTCAGCGCCGCGAATGCGTCGCGGCATTGGATCACCGATCGCGTGGTCGGGCAGGCTTATGCGGTCGGGCTTGCCTTGCACGAGTTCGTCCTGACACACGCCCCTTCTCTCGAAGAGAACGTGCCGGCCAAACCGATCACCCAGACGCAGCGCAGGATCCTCGGGGCGTTGACGCAGGGCCTGAGCGACAAGGAAATAGCCGATTTACTCGGGACCTCGGCGTATAACGTCGATTACCACCTGCGCCAGCTCAAGCGGCGCTATGGCGCGCAAAACCGCGTGCACCTGGCCTATCTTGCCGGATGCCGAGACGACTGGCGGCGCGACGGCAGCCCCCAGCGGACCGTCGTTCGCGCCGCGGCAGCCGCCGCTTCGAACGCCGCGCAGACTTCGACGGTGGCATGAGTGTGACAGGGCCCGAAGCGGCCAGGACTAAACGCGCCAGCTACCGGGCGATCTTCGCGGGCTTGCTGAGGCCGAGCTTTTCCATGGCTTCGTGGGCATCGATGACCATCGCCGAGATCTCGCCGACAGTCGCGCGCAGCTCGGTGGCGCGCGTGCGTATCTGCTCGTACGCTTCGTTCTCCGTCAGCCGGTGCGCTTCGACGAGCACGCGTACCGCCCTCTCGATCTGCCGGCGCGCCTTGATGGCTTCTTCCAGCTTCACAACTTTGTTTTGCAGCCGCTGCTGGTAACGTGCAGCCGCTCGCGCGAGAACCAGAGTGCTGAGAATGCCCGTGGAGCGATATGGCTTCGTGATCACGCCATGCGCTTGCGTATCGAGCAGCATTTTCAGCGCGGTCGGATTCTCGTAGTCCGATAAGGCGATCAACGTCGCCGACGTATCCGCCGCGCTCCAATGCCCCGTGCTTCTCGCCTCCGGTCCGACGTGGAAAAACACGGCGTCGGCATCGCCCGGCACCTGCGACGGAAACGGCCAGATCGCCCGCAGCGGACAGCCGAGCCGGCGCAATTGCTCCTCGAGAACATTGCGGTCTTCGCCGGGCGGGTGAATCACGAGTACACGCAGCGTGCGCAGATCCTCGAAGAGTCCGCGAGCCCATGCCGTCATGCGCGCCCTCCATCGAGCCAGAACTCGGAAAATCCATACGAGATCAGGTAGGGATCGGGCTTCACCGGCTTTGGGCTTTCCCAAACGATGTCGAACGAACCGTCTGGCTGGCAAACGGCGATACGGGGCGTCAGGATCGCGTGATTGTTTTCCGGGTCGATCCTGAGCAAGCCCTCGGGCGAATCGAACTCGACACCATGAACCGCATCGACGAGTTTTGCCGCATCGAGACTCTTCGTACGGGCCAACGCGAGCGCGAACAAATGGACCTGGTTATACGCCATTTCGGACCACATGCTCGCGGGCTGATCGCCGAAGCGCCCACGCCACGATTCGAGAAAGCGCCGGTTGCCGGCCAGATCGAGTGTATTGAGGTAGCTCGCCGAGACGATATGGCTGCCGCACAACTGCGCGCCGATCATCCGCGTTTCACCCTCGGTCATCGTCAGGCTTGCGATCGGGATGCGCTCCGGATCGATATCGTGCTCGCGATACAGGCGGTAAAACGCACGTGCACCTCGCCCGATCAAGGTGGAAAACACCACATCGGGTTCGAGCGCCTTGATCTGTCGCACCACGCCGACCAGATCGTCGACATCGGCATCGCTCGGCAGATAGACTTCCTCGACGATTTCCCCGCCGTGCTGCTCCACCATGTCCCGCATGATCCGATTCGACTCGCGTGGATAGATGTAGTCAGCCCCCACGAGAAACAAGCGCCGGCCGTGGTTGCGAAGCAAATACGCAGCCAATTGCATGCTGTTCTGGTTCGGCACGGCCCCGGTATAAATGACGTTGGGCGAATATTCGAAGCCTTCGTAGATGGAGCAATACCAGAGCAACGCATTGTGGCGCTCGATCACCGGCAGCACGGCCTTGCGGCTCGACGACGTGGAACAGCCGAACAACACCGTCACATCGTCTTCCTGCACCATCCGCGTGGCGAGTCGGCGATACTCGTCGGGGTCGCTCTTCGGATCGTATGCCACGGGATCGAGCAGACGGCCATCGATGCCGCCTGCCGCGTTGATTTCCTCGATTGCCAGCACCGTCCCGAAGAAATGCTCGGACTCGGTCGCCGCGGTCACGCCGGTTCGAGAATACAGCACACCGATACGCCATCCGGGCTCCGCCGATGTCTCATTGTTCGAGCGCCGCGGCTTCGACTCCATGGTGTCTTCGTCTCGCATGGCTCAATCGTTCTCCAACGTCGCGGCGAAATGTCCGACATGAGCGCCGACGGCGCGCTCGACGAACGATGCGGCATCGAGGCACACGGCATCGTCCCACGGCCGGCAGATCACCTGCACGCCTATGGGGCCGCCACGCAGACCCCACAACCCCGGAACGCTCACGCAGGGACATCCGAGCAACGTCCAATTGCGATTGAACGAGGGGTCCCCCGTCGAGCCAAGTCCTTCGAGCGCTTCATCGGGCGCGCTCGGCGTGATGAGCGCCGTAATGCCGTCGAATAGCTCGGAAAGCTTTTTCCTCGCCTGCTCCACGAAGGCGCATGCGTTGACGTAAGCGGCCATGTCGACGGTTGCGGCCCGATCGAGAAACGCGCAGAGCATCGGTGAGAGTTCGGCGCGATGGTAGTCGTACTCGTAACCGAGCGATCGATAGGCCTCGTAACGCTGGATCGTTTCGTGCGCGGCGGCAATGTCGGCCATCCAGGGCGCAAAGCGCACGCGCTTGATGCGGCCACCGGCATCCTCGATCGCGCGGACCGCGGTCTCGAGCGCGGCGGCGGCATTCGCGGATGGCTCGCCCCACGAGTAGCGGTCCGGCAAGCCGAACACCGGGCCGGTGCTGTCTTCGCTGACGGCGAGGCGCCGGCCCGAAAGCACTTGCGCGAAATAAGCCACGTCGCTCACGCCGGCTGCAAAAAGGCCGACCGTGTCGAGCGACCAGGAAAAGCACTTCATGCCGACAGTCGAGAGCATGCCGAACGTCGGCTTGTAGCCGGCTACGCCGCAAAACGAGGCAGGCCGGATCGTCGAGCCGCCAGTCTGCGAGCCGATAGCGAACGGCACGATACCGGCCGCCACCGCGGCCGCCGATCCGGACGACGAGCCGCCGGACGTACGCCCCAGGTCGGAGGGATTGCGTGTCACCGTCGGCGCCATATAGGCGAACTCGCTCGTGACCGTCTTGCCGACGACGATACCGCCGTAACGCCGCAGCCACGTGACAACGGCCGCATCGGATCGCGGCTCGTGCCCGCGATAGATCGACGAGCCATAGCTCGTCACGAATTCGCTCGTGTCGAAAATGTCCTTCACCGCGATCGGAACGCCGGCCAACGGACCTTTGGCTACCATGGCCTGCGCCATCGCAGCGTCGTGCTGAACCACCGCCGTCATCGCCCTGACCTCGGGCTCGACCTCATCGATTCGCGACAGCGATTGACGGACGGCGCGAGTACGCTCGCGCGGATCGTTCGCGATACGCCGGATGAGATCCAGGCCCGACTGCGGTCGATAAAGTGAATGTGCGCTCATCATGCCTCGCCTATCGTGAAGGTCAAACGCGAAGGTGTTCGAAAATGGATGCAGCCGCCGCATCGTCGTTCGCGCTGCCCTGATCGATGATGTGCCCTTGCTTGAGCACCACATAGCGATCCGCGACTTTCAATGCAAAGGGCACGTTCTGCTCGATCAGCAGCAGCGTCGTACCGTGGCGGTTGCGCTCCCAGAGCAATGCGTCGGCCAGCCGGTCGATCACGGACGGCTGCAAGCCCTCCGTGATCTCGTCGAGCAGGATGATCGACGGCCGCATCATCAGGGCGCGCGCCACGAGCAGCATCTTTTGTTCGCCGCCCGAAAGCGTGCCGGCGTACTGCTTCAGGCGGCTCTTGAACACGGGGAAAATCGGCTCGATCTCGGCGAACCGCTCGTCGAACCACGAAGCTTTCACGAGGCCCAGGCGCAGGTTGTCCCGAATCGTGAGATCCGGAAACAACGCATGCTCCTGCGGCGCGTAGGCGATCCCGGCCCGTGCGATCTGATGCGGCGGCAGTTGCGTGACGTCGCGGCCGTTGACGCGGACCGCGCCCGTCTTTTTGGGCAGGTAGCCCATGATGGTCTTGAGCAGCGTGGTCTTGCCCATGCCGTTCTTTCCGACGAGGGCGACAGCTTCGCCGCTCTCGATCGACATCGACAGCTTGCGCAGCACGACCGATGCCTTGTAGCCGCTCGTTACGTCGTCGACATGCAATGCGGTTTGGGGGCTGTTCATGATGACGCCTCTTTTTGAGTAGCAGCCGTTCCGGCGTAAATCGTTTTGACGAGTTCGGAGTTGACCACCTCTTCAAAACTGCCCTGCATGACGATGCGGCCCTGGTGCAACACCACGATGCGTGTGGCAACCTCCGCCACGAAATCGAGATCGTGCTCGACGAGCAGGCAACACAGCCCATATTGGTGAGCGAGCGCTGCCAGCACGCTGCCGATTTGCGTGCGCTCGGTCTTCGTCAGTCCCGCCGTCGGCTCGTCGAGCAACACGATCTTCGGTTCGAGCGTGAGCACCATCGCCAGCTCGAGCGCCTGCTGCTCGCCGTGCGACAGGTCCTTCGCCACGGCGCCGAGCTTGCGATCGAGACCCGTCGTACGGACGACTTCCATCGCGTAGGGCGGCAAACCGAGCGTGTCGGAACGCTTGACGAGCGAAGGCCGTTCGATGATGGTGCCCGCGATCCGCAGACACTCCGCGACCGTCAGCGTCTCGAAGATGTTCGCGTTCTGGAACTTGCGTCCCAGCCCGAAACGCACGCACCGTTCCGGCGGCGCCCCTCGCGTGTCGTTGCCGCACAGCACGACCGTGCCGGCAGAGGCTTCGGCGCCGTCGCTCATGCAGCGCATGAGGGTTGTCTTGCCCGCGCCGTTCGGACCGATCAGACCGACCAGTTCGCCGCCGTCGGCAACGAGATCGATGCCTTGCAGGACCTTGAGTGTGCCGAAATGCTTGGCCACGCCTGTCATTTGGAATGCCGGGCCTGGCGCCCCCTGCGGGGCTTGCACGCTCACCTTCCGTTCGATCAGCTCCGGTTCCGCACCGGCTCCGGTATGCAGGCGCAACGGCTTGAAAACCAGCGGCACGAGACCGCGCGGCAGCAGGACGATTACCGCCACGAACGCGGCCCCGAGAATCAATTGCCACGCGAAAGGCATGCTCCCGCTCAGATAGGCTGTCCCAACGTTGATCAGTATCGTGCCGATCACGGGGCCCCAGAGCGTTCCCCGACCGCCCAGCGCAACCCAGATGATCAGTTGCGTGCCGAGGACGAAGCCGGTCAGTTCCGGTGCGACGACACCGCTGAACGAGCCGTAGCCGAAGCCCGCGATGCCGGCGACGATGGCGGCCGCGATCAGCAGGACGATCTTGACGAGCGAGGTGTTGATGCCGAGGTACGAGCAACGCGATTCGTTGTCGCGAATCGCCACCAGGACGCGACCCCCGTCGCTGCGCACGAGCATCCATGCCAACAGCGCAATGACGAGCATTCCCGCGCCGGCGATCCAGAACCATGCTTCGAGCGGCAGCTCGAACGTATCGAATCCGGTGAGACCCGAGCTCGACCCCGTCCATTCCCCGCCTGACAACAGCAGCTGGCTCATCACGATCGGCAGCACGAGCGACATGACCGTTGCAAAGAACGGCGAAGCGCCGCGATAGAACGACAACCATCCGACCAGTGCCGCGACCGCCGCCGACACGACGATCGCCGCGCCGATGGCGAGCGCCACATAGCCCAACGAGAAGCCGCCATGCGTAAAGACCAGGCCGGCCGCGTAGGCGCCGATGCCGAAATACGCCGATTGTCCAAACGTCAGATAACCGGTGTAACCCCACAGCACGTCGACCGTAATGGCGACGATGGAAAAGAAAAACGCCTGGACGAGCACGTTCATCAGGTAGGTGCCGAACACGAACGGCCCGGCCACCAGCAACACCAGGGTGAGTACGACGAGAACCGGCAACGCGCGGGCCTGCGTCGCGCGCCGCCTGCGGCGCTCCTCGTCGTGCTGCGTCGCTTGCCGGCCGACGTTGCCCGCCGATAGATCGACTTTAGCCATGAGAAAACCCCTTCGGACGGATACGCAGCGTCAGCGCGGCCAGCACGGCAATGGTCAGGCCGCCCAGCACCGGGCTCACGAACGTGCTGACCAGTACCTGGCACGCCCCGAACACGAGGCAGGTGACAAGCAGGCTGATCATCGAGTAGCCGGCCACCATGACCAGCATGAATGCGCTGACGAGCCACGGCAGCCCCATGTTCGGATCGACGCTCGACAGCGGCGTGATCAACATGCCGGCGAGCGTTCCGAGCGCCGAGCCAAGGCTGAACGTAATGAAGCGAATGCGGCCCGAATGAATGCCGAGACCCCGCGCGAGATCTTCGTTCATGATGACGGCGCGTGTCTTCACGCCAAAGCGTGTGCCGGACAACAGCGCGATCAGCAGCGCGCAGATGGCAAGCGCGATCGGGATCAGCAGCAGCCGATAGGCCGAGTATTCGGTGCCCGCGATCGAGAAGGTGCCCTTCATCGGCGTCTCGACGAACTGCACGCCGCGGCCGAAGGCCATCACGATGAGCTGCCCGATGACGATACCGAGCCCCCACGTGGCCAGAATGGCATCGAGAGGCCGCTTGTAGAGTGGCCGCACGATGACCTGCTCGACGAGCATGCCGACAGCGATGCCCACCACAATGGCGAGCGGCACGCCCATCCAGGGATCGAGCTTCAGTTGCGTGACGACGAAACTCGCGTAGGCGCCCATGGTGAGAAGCGCACCGTGAGCGAAATTGACGATCTGCATCACGCCGAAAATCACCATTAACCCGGTGGTCACGATGAACAGCACCGCCGCGGTCGTGAGAATGTCCAATGTCAAAACCATTTGCGTCTCCGAATGCATCCGCCGCCGGCCCTCCCCGGTCGCAGGCCGGCGGGCGTTTGCGTTCCTTGCTTCGTTTTCGACCAGCCTACTTGAGCTTCGGGCATTGATCGCCCGGATCCACGTCGCTGAAAGTTTGCAGAATCTTCACCGAGCCGTCGGTCTGAATCTGCCCGAGCTGCATTGCAAGCGGCGTATGCCGGCTCTTGTCCATCGATACGCGCTGGCGCGGCCCTTCGAACGACACTTCGCCGAGTGCCTTGACGACCTTGTCGGGATCGGTCGAGCCGGCCTTTTCGACGGCAGCCTTATAGAGGAAGAACGCCTCGTACTGGGGCTCGGACAGTTCGTTCGGTGTCTTCATCTCGCCGCCGAACTTCTTTTTCATGCCGTCGAGGAAGCTTCGATTCTGCTTCGTCGGAATGCTCGTCAGATACGAGCCCGACATGTACATCCCGGAGGCTACGTCGCCCATGGCCTTGGCCGTACCTTCGTCGATGGCCAGATTGCCATACGGCATGGTGAGCCCGGTCGCCTTGAACTGCTTGGCCAGCGCAACGTTCGGCGCGCCGCCGGCCGTCGCGCTGATCAGCGCGTCAGGATGCGCCGCGCGGATCTTCGAGAGAATCGGCGTCCAATCCGTGCCATCGATCGGCAGATACTCCTGACCGACGACCTTGCCGCCATGCGCGGCGATGTACTTCGCCGTGAAGTCGAGCATGCCCCGGCCGAATGCGTAATCGTTGCCGACCAGATAGAACGTCTTCGCGCCCTTGCTCTTCATGAAGTAATCGACCACCGGGGCGACCTGCTGGTCCGGCACCCAGCCGTTGACGTACATCCACCGATTGCACGAGCGGCCTTCATAAAACGACGTATAGATGAACGGCTTTTTGCCCCGCGCCACGATCGGCAGTGCGGCGTTGCGCGCAGCGCTCGTTTCCATCGAAATGATCGCGTCGACGTTGTCCTTGAACACGAGCTTGTCGTAGGCCTTTTGCGCGCCGACCGCGTCGGACGCATCGTCGGCGATATCGAGCTCGACCTTGCGACCGAGGATACCGCCGGCCGCGTTGATTTCATCGACGGCCAGCTGCGAAGACTGGACGACGGCCGGCGCCACGACACTGTTGGCTCCCGATAACCCGACCGCGACGCCGATCTTGATCGGGCCGGCGTCGGCACCGAACGCGCTCGAGCAAGCGCACATGCCGGCAATCACCGCGCTCGCGGCGGCAAGAAATCTGATCTTGTAGGGCTCCATGGACTTTCCTTTCGTAGTAGTGGGTTGTGGGAAACATGCAGGTGTGGGCATACATACCGTCAGACGTCGGACGCGGGCCAGCCCGTGCCCAGCATCGGGTCGTACACGTCCGCGCGGCGATCGCGCATGACGTGGTTGAATTCGTTGAGCGTGCGTTGCGCGCGCGTGCGCGTCAGGTCGATCGTGGCATAGAGCACCTCCTCGCTCTCGCGGCTCGCGGGCCCCGCGAGCGGCCATCCGTCGCCGCCTACGATGACACTCTGACCGATGAACGGTTGACCGCGCTCCGTTCCGACCCGGTTCGCACAAGCGATCGCCAGGCCGTTGCTGTGCGCGGCGGCCATCGTGAGCGTGGTCGCCATCGCGGGACGATCGGCGGGCTGCGAGGGCATCGGCACCCAGTTCGTCGGCACGCAGACGATATCGGCACCTTGCATGGCCGCGAGGCGATAAGTCTCGGGAAACCAGCCGTCGTAGCAGATCGCGATGGCGAGACGTCCAAGCGGCGTATCGAAGACCGGTACACCGTAATCGCCGGGCTCGAAAAAGCGCTTCTCGTTGTTCCACAGATGCAGCTTGCGATAAATGCCGATATGCCCGGCAGGGCCGGTCAGCAGCGCCGAGTTGTAGAGATGTCCGCCCTCGCACTCCGCGATACCCGCGACGATATGCACGCCGAGTCGCCGCGCCGCTTCGCCGAAGGCACGCGCGGTTTCACCATCGGGCAACGTTTCGGCCAATGACATCGCTTCGTCGCGGTCGGCGAAAACATAGCCGCTATTGCTGAGCTCGGGTAACACGATCAGCGCCGCGCCGTGCTCGGCGGCCGCCTCGATGTATCGAACCGCGCGCGTCACGTTATCGTGCTTCGCTCCGACATGAGGCTCCATCTGCACGCATGCAATGACGAGGCCTTCCATGCCGGGTGCTGCGGACTTTTGCTGCGACATCGTTTTTCGTCTCCAAAAGCAAAAAGCCCCCGAACCAGCGTTGGACGCAAGTTCGGGGGCTACGTAGCCTTCCATCTGTAGCACGGCAACGTTGCCGTGGAATCGTCATGGACACATGGCGATTCGATGTGGGCCAATTTATGAATTCAAATTGTCGCTGTCAAGCGTTTTGAGTATTTCTAGGGGTAAGCCCTGCGTTCGAGCTGACAACGGTGAAACTCGACGTCCGCGACGTTGGCCTCGTCGCGGATGCGATCCAGCGCTGCTCGGAGGCCTTACACCGGGCGCAGCACCTTCTGATGGTACGGCGAGTTCTCCGGCAGTTCTCCGCCATGCTTCACGGCGAGCTTCTGCGCCGCAAGCAGACCCAAGGCGAACGCACCGCTAGCGAAGCCGCTCTCGAAGGTCAACATTTCATTCACGACGATCGCGCTATCGGTTGGCTTTGAGCCATCGGCGGGTTCGGTCAGATCGGCCAAGACGGTCAGCGTGTTCTCCGTTTGATCGGGCTCGTGCATATTGAACGCACCACCGAAGTGTTTCTTCTCCAACCAGTTCGTGTACTGGATAGGCACGCCTCGCTCCCGACATTCAAGAAGAACCTCGGCCAGCCTCGTGAGCTTCCGGCCGGCCGGCGTATCCGGACTTTTCGCAGCCGCGCCCTTGATGGTGGTGATAAAAAGGTCGACCTGCTCTTCCTTGCTCATCCCGACGACCTTCGACGTGTTGTCACCCAGCGTATAGCTCAGATAGAACATGGCGCCGCCATCTTCGGACGGGACCATGTAAGACTGCTGGAACAATTCGTCGCCCTGAAGGTTGCCAGGCAACAGATCCGCATCGAAAAGCTCGGGCGGAATCCTGATGCCCATCTTGGTAGCACCCACCACGTTCGCCCGCTTGACCGCTTGTGCCACGGCGTTCGGCATCAGCGGCTCTTCTCCCTTGCCACGTGTCGTCAGGCCAAGACGCACGACCTCGCGTGGAGGCAAGGCAACGATCAGTTCGTCAAAGACGTCCGTCGTCGTCTTGCCGTCGGCATTCGAGGACGTCACGTGATACTTGCCGTCGATTTTCTTGACGTCGGTGACCGTCGTATTCAGCTTGATCGCTTGTTGCGCCTCGAGCGACAGCTGTCCTTCAGGCAAGCCCTCCTCGTCTTTTATCATCTGGTAGAGCGGCAGATCGGCTCCGCCGACCAGAGCGACGTGGTTTTCCAGGCGTTCGTCCACGAGGAATCGGAATTCCTCAAGGAAACCCGTTCCGAAGTACCCCGAATAGCCGCCCACGCCAATCCCAACGGCGCCGAAGATGTCCCACTTCTCCTGGCTCCAGTTCTTGCCCTGGTCTGTGAGCAGCTCCCGCAATCCCGACTTGAACGTATGGCTTTCGAATCGCTTTTTCGCCGCATCGCACAGCTGTCGGAATCGAGCAGTGTCGCCAGCGTCGCGGGCCGCTCGGATCGGCAGAATCAGTGCATTCAACGCGGCTTTCGCCTCGTCCGCCACTTCTTGCATAAGCCGATGCGGCAACGGTTCCCCCGGCGTCGCTTCGAATGGAGCCTCGCCGCCGATGAGATAGATCGTGGGTACCGAATTCGGATTCGGAAATGGCGACGTCTCAACGTCGTAGTGCTCGGCGAAACTGTAATAGAAGTTGCCGTCGATCGTGCTGAACCGCATCGCGCCGGCGTGATACGGGTTCGGATCCAGCTCGTCTTCTCCAATCTCCACTCGGGCAGCCATTCGCCCACCAATCCGGGAGGCTTGTTCGAAAACCTTCAAATGCTTCAACCCCATGCGGTTCAGCGCATCGGCCGCCATGAGGCCCGTGGGTCCCCCGCCGAGGATGCCCACTTTCTTGTTCGCCGCTACGTCCGGCGGCAACGTCGCAACTTGGCGATTGTTGCCCCAATAAAAACCCTTGTAGTCATAGACGTGGTCGAGCGGCATGGTCATGCGCAGGCCGGCAAACCGCTCGGTGAGCAGCGACCTCACGTCATCGTCATTGACCGCCTTGAACGGCATTGCCAACTTTTGCTGCGCCTCGTCGCTGGTATTGGCAAACAGGCGGGCCCCGAGGTCCGGCGGCATGAAGGTAAGCGTATGCTCGAGCCAGTCGCGAACCGGCGTGTGCTGTTCGCCCTCGGCCCCGGCCGGGCGCGTGGTATCGCCAAGCAATGCGGCGCTTTCCGTTCCCAGGGATTCGAGCACGATGTACTTTTCGACTTCCGACAGACAATGCCAGTGCAGCGTGATCTCGCGATGCAATTGCTGGCGTTCAGGCTGGCTCGCGATGCGATTGAGCCTCCCGAGGTTCCCAACGACAGTGGCAGCGAGCACCGCGCGGTTCTGTGGCCATTGACCCACGGGCTCGCGCAGATAGCTGCCAAGCGTCTGCGGCGTGATCTCCGACGGCATCGGCCGGCCGGTCGTGAAAAGCTGCGGCGCATCGCTACGCGGCGGAACAGCCGAGCCGACCACACCACGCGCCAACGCCGCATCGTTCGTCCCCCACGCCCTCAGGAATTCAGCCGTGTCGAGCCTGCCCGACGGCCAGATCGTGTCGGCCTTTGCTTTGGCTGCTTGTCCAGGCGTCAACGCCGGAACGGTCGAGCGACGCAAAGCCAACCCTGCGGGCGCTGCTCCCGGCGTGATCGAGGCGGCGCGCGTCCCAGGCAAACGGACGTCCCCCGCTGCTCGCGCGCTCGGGGTAGGGTTCGCTGTCGTCGCCTTGGGGGGATTGCCGTTCCCCGTCGCCGCAACAGTGCCTGTATCGACGGATGATCGCCGTGTCGGGTCAATCGAGTTCATTTTGGTCTACTCCTGGTTTGAATAAATTGGCAAGCCGAGACGCCACGTATTCCTGGCAGTAACAACGAATCTTTATGCTGTATGGATATCAAACCAGATACCTATCAATTGCAATAAGCACACTCGGAAGATTCGACATCAAACGCGAAGCATCTTTACTAACCTCTACGCATACGCTCGAATGTGCATCGCAGATGCGGCTAGCGAAATTATCCGTTCTGGCCAACCCAATTCGGCTTGAAAGCCTTGTCCAGCAACGATATGACGCAGAGTGACCGGGTGCGAACGAAGTCTGCATCCACTTCCGCAAGCCATAGCTCCGTTTAAATGCATGGCTTCACGTCACGCGTCCATTTACGTGGTTCTTGTCCTTGCCCGATGCAAACTAGCGCAATCCAGCCAATGCGAACGCAAGTATAAGAATGCGAATTTTGTAAAACGCATCAACCCTGGCCGACGCGAATAGATTGATTGGAATGCGAAGTTTCAGACGATTGCCCAAATGCACTTCAGCACCGCATTTGGGATCGATTCCAAGCAGCATTCAGCCAAATTGCATTTCCTTTTTTGCGTTGGAATGACCACGAGTTCGCATGGCAGCAGCCTGCCGGCGGGCAAGAGGCAGTAAAGTTGCACGCAGTTGCAACATCCCTCGCGACCGCTCGAAATGGTGGCGGCTCCAGGTCCGTTGCATTTCCCCGAACGATCAACTGAACCGGTGCGGTGCCCATCCGGCCCGCGCCGCGTTTCGGCGCATACGCCCAAGCGTCGCGCGGTCGGTCTGATCTCGATCGCCTGCATGCGAGGCGGTCAATGCCCAGTGTCATCCCGTTGGGTCTTTAGAGCATTCGCTCTGGACGGCCCGTTTTGTCTATGCTTGTCCTCGTCTATCGTATGCGTGGTGAATGGAATTTGTTAGACTTCCTGTCGTTCCGGCACCCATTCCGGTGCGGCAATCCCGTCGGCACTCGCTGCAACATGGCCGAACAACTTCCACTTGGCAAGCTCGCTCGCAGGCGCGGGAGCGCGGCTCATCGCATTCGATCCATCGGAACGACGGGAATGGTGCAATTGAAGGAACTATTTGCATGGCATCTCAACATGTTCAGCCTTCGGTTCAGCAATGTTTGCCGATTCATGCCGATGTTCTCTCCAAGGATCGCGTAACCGGCACAGATCGCACCGGCTTGTCCGCGAGCCCGTTCGAACCGCCCGAGACGAGCGGCCGAAAAGTCATGACGACGAAGGGCGAAGCGCGCCCTCGAGAAACACTCGATACCAAAGGATTCCGTGTGGAGTCAGTCAGCAGGTCAAGTCACTCCGTTGCACATGGCGCCCAGATCGTCCGCTTTCGCGAAGCGGACATGCAGCGATACGTTTCGAAAGAGGAACTCGGGGCGGACACGCATATCGCGTCCGAATTGGGCGCCGCGGTCACGGCCGACGAAAAGTCGCGCCTCTTACGCAGCATGATCCGTGCGATCGGGTTCGATTCGATGCGCTACTTCGCGGTGCGGCTCTCGCCCTCCGGCGAGGCCGAGCGCATCTATCTGATGGAGAGCTACCTTTCGCCACCGCATTCGCTGTTTTTCGACGATGGGCACTACCTTAACGACGAACGCTTCAAGGCGCTGATGGCGAGTCCCCTGCCTTGCGTATGGGACATTCAGCAACTGGTCAGGCTCTGGCGCTCCGGACCGGGACCGAGTTCGTATCGCGACTGGCTCACGTTGCTGCATACCGACGGCAAGATCAGCGGGATGGCGTTCTCGATGCGCGTGCCAGGCAGCTCGCTGTGCGCGGTCGTGAGTCTTTCGGCCTATAACGCCGATTCGAGCTGGATCAGCGACAGCGTACTCGTGCAAGCGATCACACTTGGGCTTTCGGTGCAGCAGCGCTGCTCGGCTTACGTTCGGGCGATCGACCAGGATGTCTCGGGCGGCGCGCTGTCCGAGCTGCAGCGACGCGTCCTCGCGCTCGTCGCCGATGGCCTGTCCGACAAGGAAATCGCCGGGCGGCTGGACATGACGCTCTATAACGTCGATTATCAATTGCGTCGCCTGCGCGAAATTTTCGGCGTCACCAATCGAGCCCGGCTAGCCTATATGGCGGGTCGTCTGGGAGTGATGTGATGAACACCTTAACGAGCCGTCAGAAGACCGCACAAGCTGCCTCGGCGAATGTCGTGTTTTTCGATGACGAGGATGTCGCCGCCGACGCGGCCGCGCATCCGTCGGCGCTTTTCGTTCCTCGAAATGCATCGCTCGGCCAGATCTCGCAGCAGCTCACGGAGACCGCCGATAGCGGCGAGCGGCGCAATCTCGTACGCAATGTCTTGCGGCGCGCGGGCTTCGATTGGCTCTGCTATTGCCGGATGCTGCGCATCGGGCAACGCGTCGTCGAACTCGCATGGTTCGACAGCTATTCGCCGCCCGGATGGGCCGCGCGTTATTGCAACGAGAGTTTTTTCGCGGTCGATCCGCGTCTGGACATCGCGTGCCGCATCGAATGGCCGTTTCTCTGGGATGTCGACAGCCTGGCGGCGATGGCGCCGGCGCCGCTACGCGGTTCGCGCATCCAGCATCTCGCCGATGCGGCCAATGCCGCCGGTATGCGCAGCGGCGTGTGCCTTGGTATCGGCACCGCCAATCCGCTCGAGCGATGCTTCGCAGTCCTATCGAGTTCCCAGGCAGGGAGATCGTGGATCGCCGATACGACGGCCGGCACGGCCTACGCCATTGCGATCGGCCTGCATACATGGGTTTCGCCCTACGCGAGCCGGCTGCTCTCGCGCATCAGCGCGGATGGCCTGAGCGCAGTTCAGCGCTCGATTTTGCAATGCGTTACCGAAGGAATGAGCGATCGCGAGATCGCTGCGAGCATCGGGCTGCAGCCCCATCGCGTCGCGCAGCATGTGCGTCAACTGCTGACGTTTTTCCGGGCGCACAACCGCGTGCAGCTCGCGTATATCGCCGGAACGGTCAGCGAACTCGCGGGTATGGAATAAGCGGTGCAGCAGCCACGACTGCGCTGCACCGCTAATATTCACTGGGATGTGAGGGAAGGCTGAGGGTCGACGCGGCCTAGCAACTGCCGCATTGCCTCACGCACGAAGGGATCCGGATCATCCACCCTTTCCTCGGCATAGCGATGCCACATTGGATCGCCGAGTGCATAAAGGCAAAGCGCCTTGAGTTCGTCGCAGCGCCCGTCGGGCAGACTATTGATGTGTTGCAGCGCTTCCAGCGCGCGGCCGCGCCGGATCGCAATCACCGTTGGAAAAGCCAACGCCTCGCGGGCATCCGGATTGACGTCGTACAACTGCGTCAGCAGCGCATCGGCATCGTCGAGACGATTGGACTCAATCGCTTCGACGAGCGCCTTCACGAGTGGTGCGGTTGCGGACTGGCGGGTCGTATCCGTCGACATGGGACCGGTCGCGTCCGTCAGAATTGCCCGCTGGAATCGGAGCCGGACAGTGCGTTCAGGGAGCTCGGGTTCAGCCCCATGCCGCCACCACCAGTGAGCGAATTGGAATCGCGGCTCATCAGCGCCGACTGCGCCATATCGAAAGGGGTCTTGACGACGTCCGCAACACCCTCTCCCACCTTGCCCGGGTTCAGTGTCAAAACACCGCCCACGATGTTCCCCAAACCGTCTAGTAAGCCCATGTGACTCTCCTCTTGCGAAATGAAAGAAGGCGCTCGATTCAAAAGGCCGGCAGGTTCCGTAGCCTTCGGCACGCGTACCGCCCAATGTAATTCGCGTATCGGTACTCACGCCGCCGAGTGCGAAGCCATGTACGAAGATGCGAATCCCGCCCTGCCCAGCAATGCAACACAACGTCTACTTCTAGAGGTACTCTGCCCCGACTTTCCGAGCGATATGCTCCGCGAGCGGCTCCTCGGTAACTTCAAGAAACTTGCTCGCGATCGTGAGACCAGTGATATCGCTGCTTTTCACGACATCCGCCACGCAGCGGCGCCAAGCCTCGTCGCCCAGCACGTGCAAACACCATCCTTCCAGTGCCGAAACCACGGGCGAGCCGTGCCCCTGCGCTTCGATCTGCCTCAGCAGGCGCAAGGCATCGACCCAGCGTTGCGCATTGACGAGCAGCCGGACCTCGCACAGGTCGACAACGAGCTGCTTCGGATGGATGACGCGCAACGCGAGCAGTAATTCCTCGGCCTCGGCATGAGCCTGCGTGCGCAACGCGCCTGCGAAAATCGTCAGCAGGAAATTCAACACCGCAGGAGTGCATTGAGTGTTCGACATGGCTCAGCCCCGATGGGTACCCGGCCGACAGGTTCGCAGCCGGCAGCAGCCTCTCCTATCCGGCCCCTGTTGCGCTGCATTCTCTCGCTGACATCAACGCGCGCCGTTGGGTGACGCGAAGCCGTCGCCGCTCACGCGAAGTTCGAAGGCTTTGCAAGCCTACCTGTTCGAGTAGATAGGACGAACTCGCTGCCCCAACTCGTATCGGCTCTCTCATGCAAGATGCGAAAAACTTCGGATGCCGGCACTTCGCTTCGCATCGGTTCGCGTACGCGAACCCGTCTCCCCTACCCTATCGCCTGAAGTCATCCAATTTGCGGTTCTGGACGTTCCTCGAACAGATGGATCAATTCGATCAATTGTGAGACAGCCATGACAACTTCAGCCCCATCCATTACGGCCCCGAACTCCACAACGGCCCACTTCCTGAACAACACGAGCCCTTATGGTACGAGCGCCAGGATGGATACCGGGGTGACCAATGGTGGCGACATCGAAAGCTATCTTGCTTCGCTCGATGTATTTGGCGGAGGTATGCCACAGGGAGGCTATCCGAGCGTTGCCGATGGAGCCGAACGCTATCTGGCCTCGTTGGAGGGCGGCCAGGCGGGTGTGCCTCAGGCCGGCCAGCCCGATGCCGTGGGCTTGCGTAACGTGAAGCTCACGACCGCAAACGGTAAGGAGCTGGATTTGCAGGAGGACGGCCAAGGCGACCTCTACGATCATGGGAAAGAAGTCGGCACGCTCGATCAGCAAAGCGGCAAGATCACGATGAATTCGTCGGAGCAAGGGCGAAAGGACGCCGGCGTGTTGAGAGCGGGTACCAGCCACGGGCTGTTGGATTTCAAGAGCGACTTGGA
>Ga0157372_10000952_pt1 | contig 31614 bp, 17 predicted proteins | sample C55metaG_FD_115307 | JGI IMG/M metagenome (GOLD analysis project Ga0157372, IMG submission 115307) | Corn rhizosphere microbial communities from Kellogg Biological Station, Michigan, USA - C5-5 metaG | ecosystem: Host-associated > Plants > Roots > Rhizosphere > Soil | place: USA: Michigan...
ATCCAAACGTGATTGCCAATGCGGCAATTTCCGTCGAACCTTCCCTGAATCATGGTTTGCGATCCGATGAAAACTGAATCGCCGAACTCCATGGTTTCGGGATGCTTGAGCACAACCGACGACGCCACCTGCAAGTCGTTGCCTACTGACTTGCAGAGCGAGCGCATAATGACACGACGCATCAGGCCGTCGAAGGCGCTTTCGCCTGATCGAAACTGCCCGAACATTTCAACTAACTGTTCGCGACTCCGGGCAGATTTCAGCCATGCCGAGAAGTCGCCTTCCCAGGCTGGATCTTCACGCGTTTCGCGGAGACCGAACGTCGCCGCGACCTGGCGAAGAGTTAAATCGTTACCGCTTGCTGAGTCGACTGACATTGCAAGGTCTCCAGAAGAACAGATGCGACACGCTTCACTTCCTCGTCGGTGATGAATGGATGCATGGGCAATGAAAGGATGTGACTGGACAGGTGCTCCGAAACCGGAAAGCGTCCTTTTTCATAGCCCAGGTCCGCGTAAGCCGCCTGCAAGTGCAACGGCACCGGATAGTGCAGCCCGCACTCAACTCCCGCGGCATTGAGAGCGTTGCGAAGCGCCTCACGATCGTCGGCTTGGATTACATAAAGATGGTAGACATGCTCGCCCCATCCCATTTCGACCGGCAGTCCGAGGGACGATTCTGACAACAGTTGGTGATAAAGCTTGGCCACTTCACGACGGCGCGCATTCCACCGATCAAGATATCGCAACTTGATCGACAGGAAACCGCCCTGCAATCCTTCCAGCCGGTAGTTGTAACCCGGCAGGCTGTGCTCGTACTTCTTCACCGAGCCGTGATCGCGTAACATCCGCATCCGCTGCGCAAGTTCAGGATTGCTGGTGACGACCGCGCCGCCTTCGCCCAGGCAGCCAAGGTTTTTTCCCGGGTAGAAGCTGAAGCATCCGGCGACGCCCAACGAGCCGGCTTTGCGGCCTTTGTAAGTGGCACCGTGCGCTTGGCAGGCGTCTTCAACCAGATGAAGATTGTGACGACGCGCAATTTCCAGCAGTGCATCGACATCCGCGGCCTGTCCGTAAAGATGGACGGGCAAGAGCGCCTTAGTATTCGGTGTAATCGCCGCTTCGACCAGCTGCGGATCCATGGTGTAGGACACCGGATCCACATCTACAAATACCGGCCGCGCGCCGACCGCGCTGATGGCTTCAGCAGTCGCGATAAAAGTGTTCGCAACCGTGATCACTTCATCGCCAGGTCCAATGCCCAGACCCGCCAGCACTAACTGCAGTGCCGTGGTGCCGTTGTTCACGGCAATGCAATCCGAGGCGCCGACATAAGCGGCAAATTCTTTCTCGAAAGCCACGACTTCAGGGCCCAATATAAAGGATGATTTCCGGAGCACGCGGCGAAATACTTCGACTAACTCCTCTTCAATCGCCTGGTGCTGCTGATATAAGTCAACGAAAGCTACTTTGTTCATACTGCGATCACCTTTCTCATCATGCGAGCTGGATTGCCGGCAACAATTGCGTTGTCGGGTACATCACGTGTAACTACGCTGCCGGCACCGATTATGGCGTTTTCGCCGATGGTGACCCCGCACAGAATCGTCGTGCTGGTACCAATCGACGCGCCACGCTTGACTACCGTCTTCACAACACCCCAGTCGGCTTCCGATTGCGGGTTTCCATCCTGGTTGGTAGCGCGGGGATATTTGTCATTGATGAAGGAAACGTTGTGGCCAACGAAAACATCATCCTCGATCGTCACGCCCTCGCAAACAAAGGTGTGACTCGACACCTTCACGTTGTTGCCGATGAAAGCATTCTTTTGAATCTCGACGAATGCCCCCACCCGGCTGTTGTCGCCGATTGAACATCCATACAGATTTACAAATGCATGGATTGAAACGTTCTCCCCCAACTTCACATCCGGGGCGATTCTGCAAAACTCACGCATACATTCTCCTGGTTAATTTTGTTTCTGACTGCTTGGGAGAGGCCTAACGGAAGCGAAATTACGGTACACGCGCAAGCGCAGAAAACCGTTATCCGAGCTGACTAATCTGCAGCTGCGACGTTAGAGCTGGTCATGAGTTGGCTCATGGACGGATACTCGTCGCGCAAGCTGATCATGCGGCCATTCTGCTCGATCGAACGTTGGGCGGCTTCGAGCAGGCGAACCACGCGATAGCCGGCATAACCATCGCTCAACGGCGCGCGCTTCTCATTAATCGACGCGACAAATTCTTTCGCCATTAATCGCAGCGCTTCGCCGGTGTCGAGTTGCGGCGCCAGCATGTCTCCATTGCGATAACCAGTGAGCATCTTCTCGCGGCGCTCCGGGTCCTGGGTTTGCACGACACCCTTGTCGTAAACCTTGATTTTTTCGCTGTTCTCGGTGTCGTCGTAAACCACCATCTTCTTGCTGCCGCCAACCAAAGTGCGCCGAACTTTCACTGGGGCCAACCAATTCACATGGAAGTGCGCAATCAGGTTGCCTTCAAACTGCACCGTCACATAAGCGATGTTCTCGTGAGGCGTGTTGAGATGTTTTACGCCAGTCGCCGAGATCGCAATCGGCTCCCGTTCGAACAGGTAGTCCATGATCGAAAGATCGTGCGGGGCCAGGTCCCAGAGAACGTTTATGTCGCTCTGTACCAGGCCAAGGCTGATGCGGACGGAATCGAAGTACAGCAATTGGCCGATCTCGCCAGAATCCACCATCGCCTTCATGCGGCGCACCGCGCCGGTATACAAGAAGGTATGGTCCACCATTAGAATTTTGCCCTTCGACTCGGCAAGTTCAATTAAATCCAGCACCTGGGCGCCGCTCTGGGCGAGCGGCTTTTCGACCAGCACGTGCTTCCCAGCCTGCAACGCTTGCTTGGCGAATGGGTAGTGGGTCGAAACCGGCGTCGCCAGGACGACGGCGTCCACTCGCGGATCCGCCAGGACCTCGGCATAGCTTTGGGTCACTTCGATAGATGGATAACGCCGCTTGGCCCTGGTGAGAGAGCGCGAGTCAAAGTCGCACACCATTACGACCTCGGCTTCCTCCAGTTCGCAGAAATTTCGCAGTAGGTTCTGGCCCCAATACCCGCAACCGACCACGGCGATTCTCAGATTAGACATGATTAAGTTCTCCAATTGATTTTTGATATTTGCTTGCGGAGGAGGTCAGACTAAGGTTGTGCCGGAAGTTGATAGTAGTAATCACTTTGAGCGGATTTTGCCGAACAGTTCACAATCGCTCCCAGGAGTTTCGTAGGCTCCAGGGCTTCGATTCCGCGCTTCAGATGTTCCCTCTCGCTGGTACCCTGACGAGCCACCAGCAACACTCCGTCGGCCATGCGCATCCAGACGCTGGTATCGGCCAGTGGCAACACTGGCGGTGAATCGATGATTACCCAATCGAACCAGGATGTCAGTTGCTCCATCAGTCCGGACAGTCTTCCCGACTGCATCGCTTCCAGTGGATTGCGCGGTGAATTGCCGGCAGGTAGGACCCACAAGCCGGCATCTTCGAGATGGTAAATACTTGTCATTGGAGTGCGCTCGCCCTGCAGCCACTCGCTAAGACCTGGCGTTTTCCCCAATCCAAACAATCGCGCTACCGACGGACGACGCAAGTCACCGTCAACCAACAGCGTTTTCTGATGCGTCCTCCGTGCCAGCGTGCAAGCCAGGTTGGCAGCAACCATGCTTTTACCCTCTTGCGGAATGGTGCTGGTGATCAATACCCTTTTCAGCGGACGAGTTTGCTGTAACTGACGAAGACGCACACCCAAAAAGCGGAACTTTTCTGCCGCCAGGCTATCCTTGTCAGTAACGCAAACCACCCGGCTTTGTGGCGGGACCAAGACTTTTAAATTTTGAAACTGACTGAATTGATCTGTTCCGTGCGGAGTTACGGAAAGTTCTGTAGCTGTAGATTCTGTTTGGATGTTGCGCGACAAAGCAGCATCTAACTCCTGCCTCATGCCAGCCAAAGCGTTGAGGTCAACTGGCAAGGATGGCTCTTCGAGTACTGCCGCACCGGCGCGTGCAGCGGAAGTCTTACGCTCGGTTGCTTCGAGCAGTTGGGTGGCCAGCAACGCTGAGGGTAACTCTATGTCGCTGTCTTCGCTTACCGATTTTTGCAACGCATCAAATATATGGCTCATGCTTGTCGAACTCGCGTTCCTAGGGGCAACGAATCTAAATCGCGGGAGAGCGGCTTTTGCATCGAACCGTAGAGCTCCAAAAGCATTTTTGCCGCTCGTTGAAGATCTATTTCGCCAACGTTAGCTTTTTCATCTTCTGCTGGACGGACCACGTTGAGGCGAAAATCTCGAGCAACTTCATCAATGATTTCCGGCGTAACGCTGGGCAATTGCTTGGCATAGCAGGACAGAAGCGCGTTCTCGCAAATGGTGTTGATTAGACGAGGTACGCCGCGGGAGTGCCGATATACCGCGGCGATGGTTTTCCCGGGAAACAGAACCTCAGCTTGTGATTTGGTTCCAACCAATCGCAGCCGGCTCTCGATGTAACCTCTCGTATTTTCGTGGTCTAGCGGCTCCAGGTGAGACCGGATTGCAATTCGCTGTTTCAGCTGTGTGAGCTTGGCGGAATCCAGTTTGTCGTCCAGTTCCGGCTGCCCCACCAGCACGATCTGCAGCAACTTGTGCTCCGGAGTCTCTAGATTCGTAAGTAGGCGAACTTCTTCGAGGGCTTCGACGGAAAGGTGATGGGCTTCGTCTACGATCAACACCGTCGTCAATCCCTTCAATCCACGGTTCACCACAAAGTTGCAAAGATCGAACAGCAGCTCGCCTTTGTTCTTGCCTGCAGTCGGAAGCCCAAAATCGTTAAGGATGTATTGTAGAAACTCGGTAGGCGAAAGGCGGCTGCTGAACAGGTATGCGTATGCAACATCTTTGCTTTGTTTGAGTAGCTGAAGCAAACAGCGAAGTAACAGAGTCTTGCCCGTGCCCACTGGGCCGGTTAGCACAATGAAGCCTTTGCGCCAGCGCACTCCATAGTAGAGAGCCGCCAGCGCCTCATTGTGCCGCGTAGTTGAATACAAAAACGAGGGGTCCGGCGTGATGTCGAACGGACCGCGCTTCAAGTTGTAAAAGCTTTCGTACATGAGGTAAGTCTAGCCTCGCAAAAAACTGAACGCAGAGCCGGCCAGTATGCTCAACACCACCATCGCAGCTGTGACCCATCCCAGCCAGATCTTCTTTTTCGCGCTTCTTTCATCAAACAGCGTAATGATCATGGGGATTTCTGAGATCACAGGAACCGGCATCATCTCCTGAATTTCCTTTTCGCTGTAGAGGCGGTCATCCAGAATCTCGAAACCTGCAACCACTCCCGCCCCCAATGCCAAGCCGGCCGCCAAGCCGATCCCGCAAAACTTCAAGCGGTTCGGGAAATCAGGCTTCACCGGCAAGCTCGGCGGATCGATAATTCGAAAACGCTCGCCTTGCTGCAATAACTCCATGCTGGTAGCCATTGCGGATTCATTCTTCTTCTTCAGAAGATCGTCATAGTTAGCTTTCGACTGGTCGTAGCCGCGGGTCAGGTCTGACAGCTGCTGCTCGCGCATTGGCTCCTGATTGAGTCTGGACTGATAGTCGGCGATCTTGTTCTTGAGGTCTGCTACCGCGTGTTCGCGGTTTGAAATTTCGAATTCATTAGCCTGCAGTTGGCTTTGAATTTGCGCCATCGGAGAAGGCGTGCCGTTGGCGTTCAGTGTCTGCGGAGCTGGTGGGGCCGAAGTGTCCTTCTGGGCAGCGACGCTTCTCGCCTTCAGGTCTGTGAGGATCTGCTCACGCATCTTTTCGGTTTTGGCAACTTGCTCCTTCAGTTTGCGGACATCGGGATGCCGATCGGTATACCGTGAGCTCAGATCGGCCAGTTGACTTTTCAGCTTTTCAAGCTCTTCATCCAATGCAGGCAATCCGATCGGCGCACCATCCGCTGTTTTTGGCGACGCCTGCACCGCACGGTACTGATCCACTAGTGTTTGCAAATAGGCATGCTGCTGCTTGGCGGAGTTGATCGCATCCGCCTCGGACTGTAACTGACCCTGCAGCCCGCTGAGAATTTGGAGGTTCGTCCCCAATTGGCCGGGCAACTCACCCATGTGCTGGCTTTTGAACTCCCGCACCTTTTCTTCCTGGTCAGCCAGACTCTTACGCGCGGTTTCCAGTTGATCTACCAGGAACTTGGTGGTGCCTTCCGATTCCTGCTGCCGGGCTTCCAGGTTTTCATTAATAAAGAGATTAGTAAGTTCGCTGGTTGCCTGTTGCGCCGTGTAAGGGTCGCCGGAGGAAAAGCTCACATTGAATGCGGTTACCTGATTGGCGCCATCCCGTACTAGTTCGATAGCGATGTCCTTGCGCATACGCTCGACTTTTTCTTCTTCGCTTGCTTGCGTTCCAGAATATAAGTGCAGCTCGTCGATTATGTGTAACAGACGGGTGCGGCTAAGAATCTGCTGCGTAATGGTTTGCAAACGGCCTTGCAGGTCGTCCGAAACATTCGGAGTCACATAATTTTTCGGCATAGCCTGCTGCTCGACCAAAATCAAAGTGACTGACTTATAGCGCGGGGCGATAAACCAGCTCGATCCCCAAACGGCCACCCACCCCAAAAACAGAGGAATAAGAAAGTGGAAGTGCCGGCGTCGGGCTATGTCCAGAATTTGATCCGGTTTGAACCCGCCGGAACTCTGTTCTTCGATTTCTTGGGTGTGTGAGTTCATGTGTGAGGTCTATCTTCCGAGCGGTCGGGCAAACTGATAAGCAACCGACATCCAAGCGCGGTTGGTATCCGGCGCACTTGTTATCGCGCCTATATTGTTGTAGCTCTGGTGCAACCGGGAATACGCCAAGTCTAACGAAAAGTGTTGACCCAATTGACGGCCGAGAGAGACTGTGCCTGAAACTGAATGGCCGCTGTCGTTAAAGCCTCCGAATACCTGCGGCGCTCTAGAGTCAAGTAGATTGTTGTTAGCGTATTCCCCCGCCAGGCCGCCGCTCATGGTGCGGGTAAATTGGCGTCGGAGTGATATTTTCCCCGCGTCCTGACGCACCGCCCCGACCAGGCCACCGCCAGGCGCGATCATCCGCGAATAGCTAACTGCAAAATTCGTTTGCCTCTCTTGCCAGGCCAGGCTGGCGCCCGCGGCCGGCGACCATGCCCGCAAGCTCGGCGCAATCGATTCTTGTGTGTCTGAATACTGCGGTCCCCCAAAGAACGAAAGTGAAACTGTCGGCTTCAGATAGAGCGAATAGAAGAGCATCAGACCGTTGGTTGTGGTCTGCGCTTGAAATCCTACCGGGTACGCAAGCAGCATCTGGTATTCGTATGTCGCTCCAACGTAGTGCCTTCCGGAAAGCCGGTGAGTATAAAAAACCGAGCCGCCTTTTGAGCCAGAATCGTAGAGCCCGGGAACCTCCGCCGGATTCGAATAATGCAGATTCGTAAAAGTCCCACTGATTCCAACCATGGCGTTAAGTCCAAATTGATAGGTCAGCTGCGCCGTTCCCTTATTGCTGAGTTGGTCCGCAACCGGCGCAAATACCGTGACTGGCGAAACCTGTCCAGAACCGAAGACCGGGCTTTCGAAACCATTCGGCTGGCTCAACAAGTTGGAAGACTTACGAAAAGAATCAATCAGGCTCAAGGTCACGTGTGGAGTCAGCCGATACGAAAAATCTACGCCAGCATTCTCATCAGCTTCATTGCGATCGCTGGTGTGCTGATAAAAAGTGAAGCCAGGATTAAAGGTCAAGATTGAGTGAGCGCGCGACGTAGTCTGATCCAATGCGACAAAAGGCATAATCGCATAGCTCTCGTCACTCACTGGACGAGCACTCACTCCGCCGAGCAAGTTGTCGGTGTAGGTAGATGTTACAGTAACTCCCGCGCGCAGGTAATTTGAGCGGGTTTCAGAGCCGGTCATTGTCGGATACGATTCAGCGCTCACCGGAGGCGGGACCGACATCTGCGAGTCGTTCACCGCAGGCGAGGGATCGCTAGCTGTGACCGGCTCACTCTGTGACCAGAGTGGAACCGCCGCCAGCATGATGACAACGAAGATAGATGTCCGAGTAATCATGCCAACCTACGGGATAACAATCGTGTCGTTCGGTTGAAGCTTAACGTTTTGATCCGGGTTCTTGCCCTTAACTACATCCTTGTAGTTGAAAGGCAGCCGCGATTCCGTGCCGTTCGAGTTACGGCGAAGAACGTAGATTGATTTCTGCTTCGCAAAATCACGGAAACCGCCGGCTGCAGCAATCGCGTCCAACACCGTCGAGGAGTTAGTCAGTGAGTACGACCCTGGCTTGCTTACCATTCCCAGGATGTTGAACTTCTGACTGTTGATCTGCTGGACGATGACCGTCACTTCAGGCTCAGAAATATAACTCTGCAACTTGCTCGCGATATCCTGCTCCAACTTCAGCGGCGTCAATCCTGAGGCCTGTATCTCCCCGGCCAGAGGAAGAGATATTTTTCCATCAGAACGTACCGGCACAGAGCGCGAAACGTCCGGCTCCTTCCACACATTGATGGCGAGCACGTCGTTAGCCCCGATCACGAAACTGTCATCATGCGGCTTGCTGACTTCGGCGCTGACCGGCTGGCTGATGGCCGCGACGGCCACAGGCGCGTCGGACTTGGTGTTCGCCGGCAGCGCATTTTGCGCCCACATCCCACTCGGGACCATAATGCTGAAGAGGAGAACTGTCTGTTTAAGAACACTTTGAAGATTGGATCTCATAAATACTCCGTAAAATTCGGCTATTTCTTAATTTGCTTTGCCTTTAAGCGGATTACCGTTCCCTTTAATTCCATTCCCGTTCACGAATGGAAGAGAGAAGGGGTCCGAGGAACTCATACGGTATTGCTCAATTTTGTACAGCATGGTCCGGTAGCTGACCTTGAGCATGCGGGCGGCTGCCTTGCGGTTCCAGCCGGTTCTTTCAAGCGCGGCGGCAATAGCATTGCGTTCAGCTTGAGTTTTGACATCGCGAATCAGTGATTTGAGAGACTTGCCGTTCGGGTCGTCATATTCACTTTTCACTCCGCCCATGCCGTTGTGTTGGGTCATTCGAGTCGAAGCCTTGCCCATGGCTTTCCGGTCCTGAGGCTCTGACATATTGAGCTCTGCGTCCCCAATCATCAGGTAACGTTTGACGAAATTTTCCAACTCGCTGACATTGCCCGGCCAGGAATAATGCTGACAGTCATTCAATATTTCCGGCGAAAACTCCCGTGCTGGGAGGCCATAGTGTCTGGCCAGCTTGTGCATGAAATGTTGAAGCAGTATCTGGATCTCATCCCTGCGCTGGCGAAGGGCCGGCACGTGGACGGTAAAAGCGCTGAGCCGGTAGTACAGATCCTCGCGAAGCTTGTTTTCCGAAGGAGCGCGTTCGATATTGACGTCGCTTGAGACCAGCACTCGCACATCGACATCGACGTAACTAGCGGTTCCGGGCTTCAGAAATTGTTTTTCCTGCAAGACCTGAAGAAGTCTTTCCTGCAAGCCTATAGGCATCTCGACAATCTCATCTAGGAAAATGGTGCCCTTGTTACAGAGTTCCAATTTTCCGACCACCGAAGGCTCGTCTCTTCTCGCCAGACGACCGCCATAACCAAAGAGCTCTTTCTCAAGCAGGTCGCCCGGCAATGCCGCACAGTTTACTTTGAGAAATCTGAAACCGGAGCGCACAGAAAGTTTATGGATGAGGCGGGCAGTCGTTTCCCGCCCGGTTCCGGGTTCACCGACAATAAGCACAGGCACATCTGCCTGAGAAAGCAACTCAGCTTGAGCGCGGAGTTTCTGCATGACCGGACTAGCGCCGACAAAGAAGGCTTCTTCGCCAAGCACTTCCACATCATCGCTGGCGCAATCGCGTATAGCGACATCCTCGGCAGGGGTAAGGTGTCGTCGAATCGCACTTTCAAGTTGCTGCTCGTCAAATGGACGGACCAGAAAATCCTGCGCGCCGAGTCTTATCGCTTCTTTTTCCCGGGCGATATCCTCTGCGTAAGAAAGCAAAATGATGGGCAGTTCGGGACGCAACCGGCGTAGCCACCGTACCACATGCAAAGCATCGGCATCGCCGCGCGGCAAATCGAGCAGCAACAAGTCCGGCACAGCGCCTGATTGAATTCGCTCAAGCGCTTCCCAGCCGCTGCCGGCCGTTTCCAGGTGCCACGAATTGGACTCGCCGACTGACCAGAGAGGCCGCAGCACAGCAGGCTCTCTACTCACAACCAGCAAGCGAACAGTTGCAGTCGCGTTTTCTCTCACGTGATTACCAGCTTTTTGGAGGGCTAAAAGTAAGAATGGTTAGACCGGTTCGACGTCGTATCCCTCAATCCGCACGGCTAGTGACCGTTGGATCGCGTCGACAGAAACAACCAGCGTAGATTCACCGCTGCGCGCGGTGAGAATACCTTCCACTCCATCCAGGGCTCCGCTACGGATGCGCACCCGCTGGCCGATTTTGAGGAATGGATGAGTGTGCCACTCGAAGTGTTCTTCCGTGATCCTGCGCACGGCCTCAATCTGCTCATCGGGAATTGGGGTGCCTTCTCCGCGCGTTCCGACCAGACTGTACACACCGTCAATTCGCAACGCCTTCAGGCGGCCTTCATTGGTGGGACACAACTGCGCGAACACATAACAACTGAAGAGCGGAAACTCCACCATCTTTTTGCGGTCGCTCCAGCGACGTTCCTGCATGATCGTAGGAAGAAACGATGTTACGCCCACTTCTTTGAGCCGCTGGGTAACAATCTTTTCGTGTCGGGCACGCACTAAGAGGGCGTACCAGCTTTGCTCCTCCGCTATAGATCCAAGAGCGGGAGTTGCGATCTGCCACGATTGAGTTAGTGTGCTCATAGCTTCGCCCTCTGGGTCACAGTACTTGTTTGACCCTTAATTTCACAGAATGGTGCCCAAACGCCGCATTGGCGACAACAAGGGGGAGAAAATTTTCAGGAGACGGATGCGGTTAAGCAGTCCGGCAAACCTTCTAATCACTCAGCAAGGGGGATAGGAACTCCGAAGAGTTTGTTGCTCGTGATGGATTGAGATTAGTCGCGAGTGCAGGTCGCTGCAAGAGGTACATACGCTCCTTGGTCATCTTCTCAGGTGACTAAGAGTAGAAAGTCGCCGCGACCCAGAAGCTCTCACCGGAGTAGGCCTTCTCTATCGTTAGAGAGGAGTGGGCGGGTTGCTGGCGACAAAATTCATGCGATTTTAAATTGTCAATGGTTCAAACTAATGCGCCCCGTAATCACTTGAAAACACTGGCGGATGGAACCGCCAGATCGGGCCATGGGAGGGCACTTTAGTGCTATTGCGACGGTTACCAACTTCCCCTAACCTTCCGGTCGACGAATTGCAATGGTTTGCATCAGGCTGCAAGACAGTGACAGACATGCCAAAAAATTGTAAATCGCTCCTTGTATGCCTACAGAGGTTGCTGTAGACTGCATACTGTAATCGCTGGAGGATTCGCGTCAGTTTTCGGCTTTTTCGAAGTTATCCGTCGGGCCTCCCCCAAGTGCTCGGATGTGTTCACTAGAAAGACGATCGAGCGCCGGTCTATTTTGACCAGAGCGCCGGGGATCTTTTTACTGAGTTTGCTTGGAGGATTATGGAGCGCGGCGAGACCACTGCAAAACCAATTCGCGTATTAGTTCTCGATGGTTCTGCTATCCACACCCAGTTACTCGCGGAGGCCTTGCGCCGCGATCGAACTCTCGATGTAATCAGCCTGGATTCACCTCAGGCAGTCATCAAGACCGTAATTGATTCCGCCATCGATGTGCTCGTGATCGGCGCGAATCTTGAAGAGCAAACCAATCGTGGCCTGGCAATCCTGCGCGAACTGCGCGCTTCGCGCCCGACTGTTCGCGCCGTAGTCTTATTGGATTCGTGCAAGCCGCAAGTAGTCCTTGAGACATTCCGCGCCGGTGCGCGAGGCGTGTTCAGCCGGTCTGAGTCAATCGACAAATTGAGTAAGTGCATTCAGTGCGTGCATGAGGGGCAGATCTGGGCCAATAGCCGCGAAATGTCTCTGGCATTGGAAGCCCTCGCCTCCGCGCCTACTGTTAGCGCAGTCGACGCGAATGGGTTGAATTTACTGTCGAAGCGGGAAAAGGAAATCGTCCACAGCCTGGCAGAGGGGCTCACTAACCGCGAAATCGCTGAACGACTAAGCTTGAGTCAGCACACGGTCAAGAACTATCTGTTTCGCATATTCGATAAGCTCGGCGTTTCCAGCCGGGTTGAGCTGCTGTTCATGACTTTGAGTCAGGACAACAGTTCGCAATCTGTATTTAGTTATTTTTTGAAAAATTGCGTGGATGGGAGTCTGCAAGATGAGGCAATGCTGACGGAGTGCCAGAAAGCTGCTGAGCAAGGCTCCCCGATCGCGCAACTCATACTCTCTCACATGTACCAAATGCGCAAGAACAACTCAACAGATGTTCTCCTGGCATACAAGTGGTGTCTGATTGCCAGCGCACAAATCTCACGCGGCAGCAAGAGCATAAGTAAGAGCATGTCGATGGAGCAATTGCTCTACGCAGAAAAGATGGCAGCGGATTGGTTGCGAAAAAACCAGAAACACGCCCTCGCGCCAGTTGCCGATATCAGCGATAGAGCCGTGACAGTGAGTTTGAGCGCCGCCTCCGATTAATCGTCTGCAATCTGCGATACTGCCAGCCTAGGCGCAGGGCAACTTGCGCAGATAAATGCCTCCAGAGTTGTCTGCACCCATCGTTAAAAAAATGTACCACTGTCCGGCGGCAACTTGCCGACATCCAGACGCTACAAATGTGCACCGTATTCGAGATCTGTCAAAGAAAACCCCAATTAACGCGACGTTTCTCATTTAGCGCAGATCATTAGTTTGACACAAGTCTTGGAGCGCGAATCCTGAGTGCAGAAGGTAAGCGCATTAAGTCAGCAATTGAATGCGGACAACACGGAATTCCTATTGACAAAACCTGGAACAAAGCTGAGAATTGCCGCTCTGCACGGGCGATCTGGCCGAGGCATTGGGGTCACGGACAGTTTAGAGAAGCATTGATTCAGCGGCGCGCCACGCTTCTGATTTCTACGTAAGCCGTGCGACTGGATACCGATGAACTCAGGGGGGAGTTCTTGGATCTGGCCGTCTTGCCTGCCAATGATTTAAAGTCACCCGTTTTTTGCGTTGTTTCTAGTTGAAAACCTCCCGAGAGTTCTTGGTGTACTGCTTCTGTCCGCAGCCCGGTTCGAGCCCATATCGTGTCCGCAAATTGGAAGGGGATTTATGAAAGCCAGTAGTCGTGTACTCCCAAAAGTTGAACTGTGTCTTTTGAAGGCAATTAAAAATGCGTTGTCGCCGAAACAATTAATGCCGGTTTGTTTCCTGCTGGCGACCTTTTCGCTACTGGCGCAATCTGTTTTCGCGCAGGCTCCGAATCAGCCCCTCAACTTTGGCAACAACTTTTTTGTGACTGGCGATTACATCGTGGCCGGCGCAACTGGGATGACGACAAGCTTCACCACAATCAATGGGAACACCTATGCGGTAGGAACTATAGCCGTCCCTGATCCCAACCCGGGCATCACTGGGACGAAGCAGGTTCCACCGGGGGCACAGATCGTTGCCGCGTTACTCTATTGGCAAACTGCGGAAAAAACTGGAGTGACGCCCGGAAGCGCCGGGTCGGGTCAAAACGGGTTTTTCAGACCACTGCTTTATTCCAAGACTGGCGGCCCCGCAGCGCCTGGTTATGCCATTTCAGGAACCAACCTGAACGCCACGACAAACGTTGCCTGGAGCTCTGGCGGATGCAACGGCGGTTCGACGGGCAAGGTGCTGAGAACCTATCGCGCAGACGTCGCTGGCGCGCTCCCGCTCGATGCCAGCGGCAATCCGACGGCAAATACCAGCTTCGAAGTCCGGTTGCCGAGCGCCGGCAATGCGACCCCACTTACGCTGGGCGCTACCTTAGTCGTTATTTATCGAATTCCTGCTGGCGCCGGCGGTCCTAATATTCCGCTGAACTCGATTGTCATTTACGACGGCGATTATTCGCAGGGCGTCTCGCAGCTGACCATGACGCAACAGCTGCAAGGGTTTTATGACGCTGCGCATAACCCGATTTCTCGATTGACCCACATCGTTGGCAGCGGCCAGAGCAACAAGTTCCAGACGGTTTATTTGAGCAGCGGGACAAACGCCTTCGTCAAACTTCCCTTTCTCTATGGCAACAAGCTGCCGGCATTCCCCGGATGGTACGGCACCTGGGACAATCCCACATGGACCTTTAACAGCGCGAGTCCAATAACTGAGGACTCCAGTTACGCAACGACACAGGTAGTCCCGTCCATGAGCAATCAGGGATGCGTTTCGTGGGGCGCGGTCATTGTCAGTACAACCGTGAAAAACAGCGACAACGACGGCCTTCTGGACTCTTGGAAAACCAACCAGGGATACTGTGATATTTCCATCAACGCTTCATGCAATAAAGGCGATCCGGCATGGGTGGATCTCACAGGCGCACTACCGGGCGAGAAAGACATCTTCGTTCAATACGATTACATGTGCAGTAATGTGAGCAGCGGCTCATGTGTCCATGGAGGAAACAATTATTCGTTCGACCCGTCTCTGGCGACCGATCCGCTAGACAACAACAAGACGGCTGTCGACAAGGTGGTTGAGGCTTTCGAGAACCACCCGCCGTTTAAGTTACACGCAATCCCCGGCAACGCGATCCTGGAGAGCCAATCCTCGTGTACTGATACCGATGTTGATGCTGACGGAAATCTAACCTGTCCTTTTCCCAATGAGGCTGGCACGCTGGGATTCAGGGAAGGTGTCGCATACATTAAAAATCAGACAATTGAGCCCAGTACGGGCTTGCTCGGGTGCGATCCTACTTCCGATGCTAACCCATGCGTCGCTGACTTCAGCCATGGCAAAAAGGACAGTTATCATTACACTTTGTTTTCGCATGGCGTAGGCCTGCCAAGTTGGTTTTTGTCTGACCAATCGTTATCAAGCGTCACCCAATCAGGTAGTACAGTCACATTTACGACTTCTTCGCCGCACGGTCTATCCCCCATACCACTCGACAACATTTGTTCTGCTCAGAAAGGATTCATCGGCCGCGTTAGTGTGGTTTTTGCGATTACTAACCCAAACCTCGAAGGTACTTACTGCGCTAAGGCCACCAGCCCGCCCGCAGCAAACAAATTCACAATTACCGTTAAATCGTTACTTCCAGGCACGGTCCTGTCCAGCTACACGGTGAAGACCGATCCAAACCTGGCGGTCGCTAATGGGCAGGTAACCAGCATGTCCGGATTTTCGGACGTGGGTGGCCAAAACTCCGTCGTGTCGCTGGGTTACGGGAATTGGGGTCCGCCGAGCAATCCAACATCCGACGGCAACACGTGGCAGGTCAAAGCGGGCACCTTCATGCACGAGCTAGGTCACACGCTTGGGCTGACGCACGGCGGAACTTTTTATGGTGGCTTAGGTAGCAACCCGCCGGACTATACGCCAACCTTCGAGCCCAACTGCAAGCCGAACTCGCAGAGCATCATGAATTACCAGTTCCAGGTAGACCTTCTCACTGATCGGGCTACCGGCAATCAGGTGCTTGATTATTCCAAAGAGGATTTGAGTGATCTGATAAAAGGCTCGCCTATAGCACTGAACTTCTTGAACGGCCCCGCTTATCTGAACACTGCTTGGTTCGAACTTACAAGCTATGTGCAGGCGCAGAACCCCAGCCTTACGCCTAGGGTGATGAGTGCGCGTTGTGACGGCTCGCCCCGTCCGTTAAATGCTCAGGGCCAGCCGACCGACCAGAACATGACGTATGTCACCGGCGCTGCAAGCAGCTTCTTCTCTTCGGCTGCGAGCGGACTGGACGTCAATTACGATGGAAAAACCAACGAGACTCTCCACGGGCACGATGAATGGGAGGGCTCGTCCGACTTTGAAGTATCGCCTGGCCTTGATCTTCAGCAGGTCAGCGCGGTCGGCACTGTTAGCACAGTAGGGCTGGGCGGCGAGGCGGGTGCGCTCAAGCCGGCGGGTGGCGGAGGCGCGTTGAAGCCAGCCGGTGGGGGAGGCGCGTTGAAACCGGCTGGTGGTGGAGGCGCCCTGAAGCCGGCGGGCGGCGGAGGTGCGCTGAAGCCCGCGGGTGGCGGAGGTCTCAAGACCGACATTACCCACGAGAACGCCAACGCTTACACACGTCCTCCAAGGAGTCTGACCGCGACGGAAGCCGTCTCACCGCGTGTCATTACTCTGAACTGGACACAGCCTACGTTCGGACAAATCGTTCAGTACAATGTTTACCGCGCGGTGACAGGCAGTCAATTCCAGTTCGTTGCCAGCGTTGTTCCTGTCTTGCCCGCAACTACGTTTCCTCCCACGACCTATCAGGACAACGCCAGTTGTAATTCGAACGGCTACACCTACGAGGTCACCGCATTCGTACTCAATGACGTTACGCAGCAACCGCAGGAGAGCTTGCCTTCAAATGTCGTGTCGGTAGTTGGTCTGGGCACCGATCCTCTGACCGCCTGCTACACCTCATCGTCGATTAACCTCAAGTCACCGACCAACGGCGTACACGGTGATATCGTGCCGATCACATGGTCACTGAGTGACGACTTCTATAGCACGAACGGTCCCGTGAGCAGAGTGCAGGCAAACACATCACTCGTTGCCCACGGTCCCGTGCCTAATAATTGTGGGGTGATCGGTGATACGACGATCTTGTCCAATGGAGCGCCAACGGCCATCAGCGGAGCGAGTTCGCTTGCTGTCACCCTAGCAGGCGCGTTTACTTTCAGCTGGGACACTGACGCGTTCTGCGCGGGTTCTTATACGTTCAAGTTGACCTTGGACAGCGCCCAAACACAAACTACTGCGTCTCCATTGCAGCTCAGCATCGACATTAACGATCAGGACACTCCGCGCATCAACCCCCTGGTTCTCCCGGTGAGTACTGTGGGTCTGACCTACCCAACTACCACCCTGACGGAAGACGGTGGCACCGCGCCATTCAAGTGGAGCATCACTGGGCTGCCCAATGGGATTTCACAGCAGACTCTAATTTCTCCGACCATCTCCGGCAGCACATGCGCCGCGGCCGGCTCGTATGCTGTAAACGCAATGGTTACTGACTCGGCCACTCCCAACAACTCCGGTATGCAAGGGTTCACGTTGCAGGTAAACAAGGCGAACACCACGACGAGTGTAAGCGCGGACGCCAACCCGTCGGTGTTCCAAGAGCTGGTTACATTCACAGTAACTGTCGCGCCGCAGTACTCCTGTACGCCGACGGGAACCGTAACCCTGTACGACGGGCAAAACTCGATCGGTTCCTCCGCGTTGACTAACGGAAAAGCGACTTTCGCTCTAGCGAATCTGTCGGTTGGCAATCACTCGATCACCGCAAGTTACAGCGGCGACAATAGTTTCAACTCCAGCGTATCGGGACTCTGGTCGCAGACTGTAAACAAGGCCAGTACCAGTATCAGCTTCAACTTACTGTCGCCATCTACGGTTTTCGTTGGTCAACCGGTCACAATCTCCTACACCTTCGGGGTTGTCGCGCCAGGAGCAGGTTCACCAATCGCGCCGACCGGCAACATCACTCTGACAGCCACCGACAACGCTAACCCTATCGCCCACAACTCCTCCTGCGTTGCACTGCCCGCTCTTGGCGGCGGAATGTGCACGCTTTCGCCAGCGCCAGCCGCGGCCGGCTCATACGCGTTCACAATCAATTACTCCGGCGATGGTAACTTCGTAGCCAGCGGTGCCAACGGCAATTACAACGTCTATCAACTGGTGTTCACGACCCAACCAGGCAATACTGGAGCCGGTCTTCCTATAACGCCTGCGGTCGTGGTCACAGCGGAGGACAGCAGCAACAACCCGTTCACATCTTTCACCGGCGGCATCACGCTGGCTATCGGCGCAGGCCCGGGGACGCTCTCCGGTACTCTTACGCAGAATGCAGTCGCCGGCGTTGCCACCTTCAGCGACCTAAGCATTAACAAGATTGCAAACGGGTACAAGCTCACGGCTTCCCCCAGTGGAGGCGTTCCCGACGCGACCTCAAACGCATTTAACATCGACACCTTCTATGTCGACAGCCAGGGGAATTTCGGGACACTGGATTTGCCCTCGGGGACTGCGACCCAGATTGCCGCCGCGACCGTCACGGGCAGCACCGGAATCGACCTGACGCCTAACCTTCAGCTTTACACGTACAGCTCCTCAAACCAGTTGATGCAGATAAATCCATCAACCGGGGCGGCAACACCCATTGGCGCCGGGGGATCGATTCCCGATCAGGCGATCACTGGAGCTTTGACCAACGGCTCGTACTTCGGAATTGACGCGGTGACGGGGAATCTGTACTCGATTGACCTCACCACGGGCGCAACCACGTCGGTTGGCGCCACCTCAGCTGCGGTACTTCCAGTAGGCTGCACGATTGAGGCAAGCCTGACCGGATCGGCAAGCGTGCTTTACTACACCATTGGTTATAGCGGGGCGAGTTGCAGTACCCCAATGGCTGACACGCTCTATCAGATCGATCCCACGAGCGGATCGACCACAACCATCGGTCCAATCACCGTCAGTGGTTCTGGTGTGAATGCTTTTGCTGGTTCAACGTTCGTAGGCGGCACGCTGTACGGATTCACCTCTGATGGAAAGGAATACGCCATAAGCCCAGCAACCGCTGTGGCTACTTTCGTGACGAACACGAGTACACCAATCCTCGCCGCAGCGTCTAGTCAATGAGCGATGGTGTTGGGCGGGGTGGCGCACCCTTTCCACGCTTGTACCACCATAACTGAGTACCCCACCCTTTGCGATTTTCAAAGGGTGGGAACCTCGAACGCTTGCGCCATGAGGTGTTATCAGTTTCAGCATCTTCAACTTCATGCTTCTTGAATCTCTGCAGTTATCCACCACTGAATCTAAGTCTGTGGTACCCACCCTTCGAACACCGCGAAGGGTGGGGCAGCCGATTTTATTTGTAGCCCAAAGGGTGGGCCAGCCCGGCTCAGTTCTATGATTTCAACGTGTGGACGACGAAGAAGCGGGTCGAAAAGCTGAGATACATGCACCGCAATCCGGTAAAGCGCGGACTGGTCAAATTGCCTGAAGAATGGCGCTGGAGCAGTTACCGTTTCTATTTCCGGGATGAAGCCGGGCCGGTGCGGGTCAATGAGGGCTGGGGAACAATTTCCTTCCAAGCTACTGCCGCGTGATCGAAACCCTGATGCAGGCGTTCGTGGTTCCCGCCCTTCGCAACGTACGCGAAGAACGGGGCACCCGCTTTCTCGGCGACGTAAATGAAATCAAAAGCCTGGGCCACCCGCCTCTATTGTAGGTTCTTGCGAACTTCAGCCACCAAAGGATCTTCAGTGGATTGTCCGCGAATACTCAAGTAATTGCGGAAAGAATCGGCGAAGGCGGGGGTTTTCAGACCTTGGCGAACTCGGCCCTGGTAGTAGTAAACATAGGGAAAGTATCCGTAGGTGACGGTGTTGTCCATTAGCAGCTCGAGGGCTTCGCCGCGCCGCTTGATGCAACGGTCAAACTCTGAATCCGCCTCCGCGAATTGGCCGGCTTCGAGGTAGGCGCGTCCGAGTTCGAATCTTCCAATCCACGTGTCGAGCAGGTTGTTGGCGTCGGTAATGTCTTTGATCGCTAACTGACTGTTGCCCTGTTTGAGCGCGAGCTTTCCGGAGATGATCTTGGCGTAAGCCTGGGGTTCGAGATCTGTTTCTTTGGCCAGGCTGTCGGCCATCTTTTCTGCCTGCGCTTTGTCTCCGGCTTCGGCAAACACTCGTCCCGCCAGGAATCGCACCTGCAATGTTTGTCCAGCGGCGAGGGCTTTTCCGGCTGATGCAACCGCCGCCTTGCTGTCGCCTTTCAGAAGTTGTGCGTAGGCCAGGGCGGCAAACTTGTTGGTAGCGTTTTCAGGCGTCTTTGCCTGCAGATCAGCATTGGCGCCTTGTTCAAGCAGTTTTATCTGTTCCGAGAAATGACCTTGATACATCGCGAGATCGGCCAGCGACGCGGTGGCGATAGATGCGCCTCGCGAACCATATTTCTCCAACCCGTGATAAGTCTCGGCCGCCTCGGCAACTTTGCCTTGTCCGATTTGCGCTTCACCGAGATTGAGTTGGGCGACCTCGCCGGGACTGATTTCCAGGGCAGCGCGCGCTTCCCGCTCACCGGTCTGGAAATCTCCCGCAAACGAACTGAAGAACGCCAAATTCAAATGCTCCAATGCTCCCTTGGGTGCAATCTGTTCCGCCTTTTGCGAAGCTTCAACTGCTTTAGGAAAGTTCCGCAATGAAGCGTAGCACCATGCCAGGTCTGATTGTCCGACTCTATCGGCCGGATATTGCGCAACCAGCGTGCTGTATTCCTCGACGCACTTGGGGTAATTGCCGGTCACTAAGTAGTAGTAGCCGCGAGTGTGGTAGCGTTCGCGCTCGGTCATGCGGTCGACGTGTTGCATGGCCAGCTTGATGTATTTTTCCCCGTCCGCTTGGCGCCCCAGGTCATTTGCGGTCCCGGACATGCCGGCATAAGCCCGCGCAAAATTGGGATCGAGCTCAACCGCCTTGGAAAAACTCTGATAGGCCTCCGCGGTTTTACCCGCGAACTGTTGTTGCATGGCGACGCTGTACAGGTGGACGACTTCGAGAGATGCGGCGGTGAACGGTCCGGACACCGCAAGTTGCGCCGACACCGGCGTGGTGTCACCGAGCGCCTTACGTACGGGCGCTGCCAGCTTGGGAATATCGAGCAGAAGCTGGTCTTTAGTTGGCGCATCGATTTCCGCAGTTGCGATGGTATTGCCGGTTCTGGCGTCAAGGGCTTCCACTGAAAGTCTGTAGGCATCGCCGCGGAGGCTGAGAGAACCAGTCACAACCGCGGCCAGTCCCTGGCTTACGCCGATGAGCCTGGCCGATTGCTCGTCCAGTTTGTCCGAAGGATGCGGCAGCTTTTTCGCCAGATTGAGGGCGCTGCCGCGGCTATAAGCATTGACGAAGCTTGCGCCTTCGAGCGCCAGGTTGAACATCGGCTCCAGCGTGTCGTCGAAAATCGGGTCACCGGTGTGGTTTGTGAAATCGGCAACCAGCACGGATACCGATTTATTCGCTGCCAATGGCGCGCTGGTAAATTTTCCGCGCAACAGGAAGCCGGCCATCACCAGTACCACCACCGCTGCCGCTACACCTAACCAATGCCAGGGAATGGTTTGTCCCCAGGGTCGATGACTCGCAGAAAACCGCAAAGTGGCGCCGGCGCGTTTTCCCTGCCAGGCTTCAAGATCGGCGATCAGTTCGGTCGCATTCTGGTAGCGCAACTTGGAGTCGCGCTCCATGCACTTGCTCACGATATTCGCCAGCGCGGCAGGAATATTTTTGTCGTGGTGGGAGACAGGTACCGCGCGTTGCTGCGTCCGCTTGATCAGGCTAGCCAATGCGCTCTCGGCGGAAAAAGGCATTTTGCCGCTCAGCAGTTCGTAGAAAATTAAACCCAGGGTGAATAAATCCGACCGATGATCGAGGCTGCCACCCAGTGCCTGCTCGGGAGACATGTATTCCATGGTGCCGACGAGGGCGCCGGTCTGAGTCATGCCATTCGATTCCATCAGCCGTGCCAATCCGAAATCCATCACCACCACGCGCCCCTGGTTGTCGCGCATGATGTTCTGCGGTTTCAAGTCGCGATGAATTACCCCGACCGCATGCGCAGCCTCGAGCGCACGGCAGATTTGCAGCATGATTTCGACGGCATCGCCCGGCGGGAAGGCCTTGCGCTCCTTGATAATCGAGCGCAGGTCCTTGCCTTCGATGTACTCCATGGTGATGAACTTCACGCCATCAGCTTCGGCCAGATCGTAAATGCGGACTACGTTGCGGTGCGTAACCTGATGTGAAAGCACCAACTCCTGCTTGAACCGCTCGATGATGGAAGAATGAGTAACCAGGTCGGGACGAATGACTTTTAGCGCTACGGTGCGATTGACTTCACGGTCGAGGGCCTTGTAAACCGCACCCATTCCTCCTTCACCTAGGAGCGCGGTGATCTCATAACGCTTCGCCAGCACTGCTCCTATGCGCAGTCCAGGTTGCCCGGCGGAAGTCGGGGTCGACGGCGCGGAGTCGCGCATACTCACATCGATTTGCGTGGCAGCGTCAGAAGGGTTGATGGGGACCTCACGTGGCTGGCTGAAACTTACAATGGTCGGAGTGTCATGCGCTACTGGCAAAGCAACTAGCGTCGGAGCGTCTGAAGCCTGCTCACTCAATAGTGAAGCAGTGTCTATTGGAACCGGCGTGAGCACCGCAGCCGCATTCTGTTCGTCGTGCGGCGAGCCGGATGGGCCTTCCTGCGCATCCGTTTCCAGCGAAGGTTTTGGAACACTTGCCATTAGTGAAAACCAGGCGAGAACGCGAGTGTCAGAAGTATATACCTGCTGCTCAGAAATACCAGCTTTTTCGGATTGCATTTCAAGGCACGGTGTAAGGGGAAAATTGGCCTACTTCAGGCTCGCAGAGCCAGTTGCGGACCCCTACGGGATGCCCAACTACTGCCAATTCATCACGGGTCAACTTCTATAATTGGGCTCGGTTATGTTCCGGCCACGAATGGCGACGATGCGGTGGCTTTTTGACGGGGATCACCCGGGCCCGCGGCATCTAATCCCGCGCTGGCTGTTTCTGCGGGCGCTTGGGCTCATTTATTTTTCGGCCTTTTTCTCTCTGATTTACCAGATTCGCGGCCTGATCGGCCCTGCCGGCATCCTCCCAGCCGGAAGCTACCTTCAGCAGGTAGCTCAAGCGCTCGGTCACTGGCTGCGTTTCTGGTACGCACCAACGCTGCTTTGGTTTTCGGGCGGAAACGCACTGTTAGTTGGACTGTGCTGGGCAGGCCTGGCGGCTTCTCTGTTGGTAGTTCTGAACATCTGGCCGCGAGCCATGCTGGCGGTGTGCTTCCTATGTTTTCTTTCGTTTGTCAGCGCCGCACAAGATTTTTCTGGTTACCAATCTGACGGAATGTTGCTCGAGGCTGGCTTCATCTCATTGTTCTTTGCGCCCCGGGGCATTCGTCCTCGGCTTGGGGCAACGAACCCGGGTTCGCGCGCCAGCTTGTTCTTGTTGCAATGGGAGTGGTTTCGCATCTACTTCGAATCCGGAGCGGTCAAATTGCTCAGCGGAGATCCTCAATGGCGGCACTTCATCGCCATGGACCAGTATTACCAGAACGGTCCCCTGCCGACATGGATTGGATGGTACGCGCAACAACTGCCGCACTGGTTTCACGCCGGCACGGTGTATGCAACACTGGCAATGGAGCTTGGTCTGGTCTGGATGCTGTTTCTGCCCCGGCGTTGGCGCATCGTCTGTTTCTTCATTGTGACGCCCTGGCAAATTGGTGTGATGCTTACCGCGAACTATGCGTTCCTGAATTACCTGGTACTCGTCATGGGCGTGCTCTTGCTGGACGATCAATTCCTGCAGAGTGTGTTGCCGCAGAAGTTCAGGGAGCGATTTGTCGTGGAAACCCCTATTGCACAGGCGGAGTCGACGGAACGGTTGGCAGTGTGGAGAACGAACCTTGGAACACAGTGGAATGTAGTCAGACTCTCGATAACTGCTGTGATTTTGATTTGGATTTTCTACACCACAACTGCGAAGCTCATCTGGATGTTCGCACGCGATGCCCCATTGCCAACCTCTCCGGTCGCGGCGCTAGAAGCGTTCCGGATCGCAAATCAGTATGGCCTCTTTGCTGTAATGACACGCGGGCGATATGAGATTGAATTCCAAGGCTCCTCAGATGGGCAGAACTGGGTGGCGTATCCATTTCGCTACAAGCCCCAGGCGCTGAATCAGCCGCCAGGAATTTATGCTCCCTATCAGCCGCGATTTGACTGGAATCTCTGGTTTGCATCACTCGGGCAATGGCTTGAAAATTTGATCGTGCCGAACACCGAAGTACGATTGCTCGCGAACGATCGGGAGGTGCTGGCGCTTTTCGCCGGCAACCCATTTCCGCAAAGTCCGCCAAAGCAGATTCGAGCCGTGCTTTGGCAATATTGGTTCACCACAATGGCCGAAAAACGCGCGTCCGGAATGTGGTGGCGTCGGCAACTGCTCGGCTTGTACGCACCAACACTGGAGCGGGAAGCGGACGGCAGCATCGAAGTTACTGAACCGCCGAATGTACCGCCACGTGAATAACAAGGACTTCATCGCGGCTGACGCTTGTGTAATCGGCTCCGGGCCGAACGGCCTGGCTGCGGCCATCGTTCTCGCACAAGCCGGACTGCGCGTTTCCGTGTATGAAGCGGAAGCCGTTCCTGGCGGCGCCGTTCGCACCATGGAACTTACGTTGCCTGGGTTCCGTCACGACTTCGGGTCAGCGGTATATCCGCTTGGCGGGGGCTCGCCATTCTTCTCTTCTCTACCTTTGACTGACTTTGGTCTGCAATGGATCCATTCGCCGGCTCCAGTAGCGCATCCCCTCGACGATGGCACAGCAGTCGTTCTTGAGCGCGATCTCGACGAAGCAAAATCGGCGCTCGGCGAGGATGGACAATCATGGGTAAATCTCTTGCAGCCGTTTGTCGAGCATTGGCCTGAATTTGCTGCTGAAGTGCTCGGCCCAGTTCCGCTCATTCCCAGGCATCCGTTATTAATGGCTCGATTCGGGATGAATGCGTTTTTATCGGCAAGAAGACTAGCCGATCGATTTCATAACCAGCGTACTCGAGCCCTATTTGCCGGCCTGGCCGCTCATTCGTTTCTCACCCTCGATGAACCATTAAGCGGAGCTTTCGGAATGCTTATGGCGGTTCCCGGGCATGCTGTGGGATGGCCGATTCCGCGCGGCGGCGCGCAATCGCTTACCAACGCGCTCTCTGGTTACTTGCAGAAGTTAGGCGGCGTAATAAAAACTTCGTCGCGGATCGAAGCGCTGGAGCAGCTGCCCGGTTGCGAAATGATTCTCTGCGATGTAACTCCGCATCAGCTTCTGAGAATTGCCGGAGAACGGCTATCCGAAAATTACAAAAACATTCTAAAGCGCTACCGCTACGGACCCGGCGCGTTCAAGGTTGATTATGCGCTCAGCGCGCCAATTCCCTGGAAAGCGCCTGATTGCCGGCGTGCAATAACGGTTCATCTCGGCGGCAGTTTTGAGGAAATTGCAGCGTCAGAGAAGGCGGTGCGAAACCGACAGAATTGCGAGCCCCCTTTCGTGCTTCTGGCACAGCCGAGTTTGTTCGACCCGTCACGGGCTCCCGCCGGCAAGCATACCGCTTGGGCGTACTGCCACGTCCCGAACGGATCACGGACCGAAATGCTGCCCATGCTCGAAAATCAGATCGAACGCTTCGCTCCTGGATTTCGCGACTGCATCCTGGGGCGGCACGTGTTTACCCCGGCCGATCTGGAGAGCATGGATGCCAACTTAATGGGTGGCGATATCAGTGGCGGCGTCATGGACATTCGGCAATTTCTGCTTAGGCCAAGCTGGCGCCGTTATGGCACTTCGGCACGAGACATTTACATGTGCTCTTCTTCAACTCCCCCTGGAGGCGGCGTTCACGGCATGTGTGGCTACTACGCTGCCCGCATGGCCCTTGCGCGCCTGCGTACGTCGAGACAACTGCACTGATTTCGCGTTGAGTCGCCGCCAGCCGCAGTTATCGCATTCCAATTCTCGAATCGTTGTGATGCGGATGAGTACTTCCGAACAAGTTTCGGATCGCTTAGCACCTCCACCCTGCCCGGCTTGATCCTATTGTGCCGTTAACGCTTAAGTACCGTAACTTGCGGTAATTCCCGGACCGACGCGGTGTCGAATTAGGCAATCTCCAAATTGGCCTTCCGCCAGAAAAAGGTATGTACCTCCGCAATCTATTCAATCGAGGAACATTGGCCCACACTGCTCCTAGTCCTCCCCGAGACCGAATTAACGCTGGCTGTAGTAGGGGATGGCTCATGACCCCCTATGAAGCCAAACTTCCCAGCGCGGCATTCCAGCCAGGAGAGCACAAACCAATCCTGGAAAAGAGCACAACTGTTGATGCTCCTGTTGTCTCTTTCTTTCCTGGCCGGCTGCCAAGGCCTGAGCGCGGGAAGCCCTCCCAAAGAAACCCAGCAGCAAATCGGGGACCTGTCTCTGGCGAAAGCCAGCATGGATTTCGGCAGCGTTGTCGCCGGAGGCACGAAGACCCTCACGGTCACTGCTACAAATTCCGGATCCGAGGCGATTACCGTTAACAGCGCAACCGTGTCTAATGCTAATTTCTCGGTGACCGCGCCCAGTTTCCCCGCCACCATCGCGGCCGGTCAAAGCGCGACTTTGACCCTTGCATTTACTCCAGCCGCGGTAGGATCGTTCACTGCCACCGTCACAATTGCGAGCAATGCCTCAAACTCGACGGCTACGATTTCGCTATCAGGAGCTGGAATCGCGGCCGGACAGCTCGCAGCCAATCCTTCGAGTGAAGCTTTCGGCAGCATGACTGTGGGCGGCCAGCAATCCGTTACAGAAACCGTGACTAATACCGGCGGGACAACCGTCATTATTTCGCAGGCCGCGATTAGTGGAAGCGGATTCAGCCTGAGCGGGATCACCACGCCGGTGACGGTCAATGCCGGTCAGAGCGCGAGTTTCAACATAAGCTTCGCGCCTCAGACAGCGGGCGCTGTGTCCGGAAAAGTGACATTGACCTCTAACGCTCCCAATTCAACGCTCACTATTTCGCTCACCGGCACCGGAATCGCGCCCGGACAACTTTCGAGCAGTCCCACGAGCGAGGCTTTCGGCAGTGTGACTGTGGGTAGCCAGCTGTCCGTTTCCGAAACCGTGACTAATACTGGCGGGACCAGCCTCACTATTTCCCAGGCGGCAGTCAGCGGTTCGGGATTCAGCTTAAGTGGATTGGCCATACCGACCACGCTGGCGGCTGGGCAGAGCACAACTTTTAATGTGATTTTTGCTCCGCAGGCGACTGGCTCTGGAAGCGGGAGTGTCACACTGACATCGAATGGTTCAAATCCAACGCTCACGATTCCGCTCTCCGGAACCGGTGTTTCGGCCGGACAGATGACCGCTAATCCGTCGAGCCAAGCTTTCGGCAGCGTGACTGTGGGCACCCAGCAGACTGCTTCGGAAACCGTGACCAATACCGGTGGGACCAGCGTGACAATTTCCCAGGCGGCGGTCAGCGGTACGGGATTCAGCTTGAGTGGATTGGTGACGCCAACGACACTCGCCGCTGGTCAAAGCGCTACCTTCACCTTGGCGTTTTCGCCGCAGGCGACCGGTGCCGTTAGCGGGAATGTAACCCTCACTTCCAACGGTTCGAATCCGACACTCACCATCCCGCTCTCGGGAACTGGAGTTTCGGCCGGTCAACTCACCAGCAATCCATCCGGTGAAGATTTCGGCAGTGTGAGCCTCGGCAGCCAGCAAACGGCTTCAGAAACGATCACCAATACTGGCGGCAGCAGCGTAAGCGTTAGTCAGATAACGGTGAGCGGAACCGGATTTAGCTTGAGTGGCAATCCAGCGCCAATGACCCTAAGTGCAGGTCAGAGTGCCACGTTTAATGTCACCTTTACCCCGCAGACAGCGAGCGCCGCCAGCGGGAGTGTGAGAGTAACATCGACTGCTTCAAATCCGACGCTCACGATTCCATTGTCGGGAACTGGGACGGCGCCACAATCCGGCCAGCTAACTGTGACACCCTCCACCTTGGCCCTGGGCAGCGTTGTTGTAGGCCAGAGTGGAACCGCTTCCGGAAGCTTGAGCGCCAGCGGCGGAAGCGTTACCGTAACCGGCGCGAGCACGAACAATTCTTCTTTTGTCGTGGGCGGCTTGTCTCTCCCGGTCACTATTCCATCGGGGCAGAGCGCGACATTCTCTATTACGTTCAGCCCGCAGACTGCCGCGACGGCCAGCGGCACTCTAACAATTACCAGCAATGCTCTGTCTTCGACTACGACCGAGACGCTGACCGGCACAGGCACCGCAGCTCCCACTCACTCCGTGAACCTGTCATGGACCGCGAGCACCTCAACCGATGTTGTCGGCTACAACGTCTATCGCGCCCTGTTCAATTCGTCGGCGTGCGGCGCGTTTTCCAAGATAAATCCGGTTCTGAATACGACTACGCTCTACACGGATAACACAGTCGCAAACAGTACGACATATTGTTATGCGACGACGGCAGTCGATACCAGCAATGCGGAGAGCGGTTATTCGAACATTGTTTCCAACGTGGCAATTCCATAATTTCCCTCGGAAAAGCTGGTTTCATCTGGTTGGGAACGCATCTAGCTGCAAAATGATCTCGGCAGCGGCACTAAGCTGCAACTCCGGCGAGTGCGGCATGGAAATAACTCTCTTATCGATTGCGGGATCAACTGCTTCTGGAACTGCAATTCCAAGGCTGTGCCCAACTTTGCGGAAAAGTTCAACCGGCAAGTGGCCGGGGCTTTCTAGCTTCAGGGGTGCGATCATTTCCATTAGTTCATAGTAAGTGTTCTGGGCCTGCCAAAGATCATCCTCAACCGATACCGCGCGCACCAGCGATATGAGTACCTCGAGTTCATTCAGGGTTTGCACTTCGAATGGGTCGATTGACCAACAATTCATGGTGTACTCCAAACGCTCACGAAGTGCCGCATTCACCGAAGCATCCAGCGCAATACCCTTTTGCGCCGCCGAATTGACCAGGTATCGCAGTCGTTCGCAATCAAGCTTTTCAATACACAGCGAACGGCGAATGTCGTTATTGAGCACGAACTCGGACGAAGCGCGCAGGATCGGCGGCAACGGCATAGCCAAATCCCTCAGAAAATCAATCAAGCTCACATTGTGCTCGTACACTTCACCGTAAAGCTTGTCGATATCGGTAAGAGTGTTATCGACAATCTGAGTGACGATGCGCTTCCGCTTATCGCGAAACAATGACTTGAGGCTATAGGTTTTTCCACCGAAATAGTTCTCCAGCGCGCTCAACCCGCTGCTGACGCCAGATTTCGACAAGCACAGTCGGACTTCATCAATAAAGCTGCGAAATCCTCCATGCGCTTCGCAGACCCCGGCGCGCAAGTTATGTCCCCCCGCATATAGCACAGCAAAATTAAAATCTAATTGCGCATGAGTGATGCGAGACCTGATTTCTACCAAACCGGCTGCGAGCTTTGCTCCGTTGCTCTCTAAAATGTTCACATCCCGCAAATCTGCCTGATAGGAGTAGATAAAGTCGGATTGCTGGTATCCATCAAAAAAGGAGCTGATAGCGTAATGCGCTGCCACCCCGGGAAGATCCAGCATGGCCGATCGGACAAAGCGCTCATAAATGTCGCGGCCATTTCCGAATTCCGGGATGTTGCTGCGCAGCGGTTCCAGTCGTTTAAGAAACTCCTCTTCACAATTTTTTCCGAATAGCTGCTGCCCTAACTGCACTGCGCGTGCCGCATAGTGCAGTACCTGGACAGTCTCCGTTCCGGTAGGCTCATCGAAAAACCAGCCGCAGCTTGTATACATCAGCATCAGGTGTCGCTGCAGTTCGAGCAGCCGCAAGGCACGGACCTCTTCGTCATGTGACAACTTCCGCAGTGCATGCTGACTCAGGAAATCAGTCAGGTTTGCGTTAGATCTGTCGAGAACGGCGGCCATATATGCATCTCTGGCCGCCCACGGATCTTTCAGAAGCTGCTTTGCACTGCGTTCGTAGTCGGCGGCAAGATCGTCCCTTAGCCAGTCAAAGGCGTCACGCAACGGGCGTCGCCATTGCTGATTCCAGTCGGGACCGCCCCCCGCGTTGCAGCCGCAATCGCGCTCCCAGCGGCCAACGCCATGAGCGCAACTCCAGGAAGTTTTTTCCTTAATTCGAATTTCCCTCGTCGGCGGATGCAACTCGAAGTACTCGCCATAGTTCGTCAGGCGCGCGAGGTTGTTTTCCTCGATGTACTGAAGCGCGTAGGCAAGCGCCATGTCGCCGTGTGGATGATGATGGCCATAGGTTTCGCCGTCTGTGGCAACATGCATCAACTGTCCACAATCGCCTTCGGGGTCAAAATGGCTCAACAGGCGGCGCGCGAAGTTTTCGCCGCTGTAAAGTAACTTCTCAAATGCCACTGCAGTGGCCAGCGCACCATCATAAAAAAATAATCCAATCGCGCGTCCCGACGGCAACTTGCAGACATACGGATGTCGCGAATCTGCCCCATATTCGAGGTCGATCCAAGGGGAATCGCGATCAACCCGAACTTGTTTCGCCTGGCGGGGAGCCAGGATCGTGAAGTTGATGCCCTCGGCTGCAAGGATCTCCAGCGTTTCGGTATCGACCGCGGTCTCCGGCAGCCACATTCCCTCAGGATCGCGTGCGAAACGACGGCGAAAATCCTGCAGACCCCAAAGAACCTGGGTACGCTTGTCGCGAGCATTCGCAAGCGGAAGAATAATGTGGTTGTAAGCCTGGGCTAACGCCGCGCCGTGTCCCGAGAAAAGCCTCTGGCTTTCGCGATCGCCTTCGAGAATGCGCTGATAGCCTTCAGGAGCGCGTTCTTCCATCCAGGAAAGCAGGGTCGGCCCAAAGTTGAAGCTGATCCTGGAATAGTTGTTGACGATCTTCGCAATGCGGCGCTCGGAATCGAGTATGCGCGAAACGCCGTTGGGAAGATAACACTCCCGCGCTATGCGTTCATTCCAGTCGTGATAAGGACTTGCTGAATCCTGTGACTCAACCGTTTCCAGCCACGGATTCTCCCGCGGTGGCTGATAAAAATGACAATGAATGCAGGCAAAACACTCCATTCGTGACGCTCCGATAATCGGTTATGAAGGCGAACGTTATTATTTTGCGCAAAACTTTACCTCTGCCAGAGCTGGATGATCTAATTTACCTTGCCCGTCAAGAAAAGAAGAGATGTTTCGTGGTTCGCAGGATGTTGTGAACGCTGAAATTTAGGGAAGACCGCTGAGAAGATTGCACGCAGTCACCGAAAGCCAGTTTTGGCATGCTCTAAACAACCTCTGTGACCGACCGCGTATTCCGTAATGTCTGATCAGGGTTGGCGGTGACGAACTCACGAACGCAATCGACAACGTAACGCAGCTGGGCCTCGGTGAGCTCCGGCTGAATTGGAAGCGCCAGCGTCTCATTGGCTGCTTGCTCACTCTCAGGGAATGAACCGGCTTTGTGCCCTAAGTACGCAAAGCATTCTTGTAAATGCATGGGCACCGGATAGTACACTTCGGTTCCCACACCTTTGCTTTGAAGGAAAGACTGAAGCTCATTGCGACGCGACACTCGAATCACGTACTGATTAAAAATGTGACGGTCGGTGGCTATCGCGGGCAGGCCGACAAGTGAATTCGCTAATCCGGTTTCCTCGAATAGCTGATTGTAGAGCTTCGCGTTCCGCTGCCTCCCGGCTGTCCATCCATCCAAATGTGGAAGTTTGGCCGAAACCACTGCCGCTTGAATCGCATCCAGACGAAAGTTGCCC
>Ga0157372_10000953_pt1 | contig 31572 bp, 42 predicted proteins | sample C55metaG_FD_115307 | JGI IMG/M metagenome (GOLD analysis project Ga0157372, IMG submission 115307) | Corn rhizosphere microbial communities from Kellogg Biological Station, Michigan, USA - C5-5 metaG | ecosystem: Host-associated > Plants > Roots > Rhizosphere > Soil | place: USA: Michigan...
TACACCTGCGGCGCTCATGGTGGCCTGACTGGTGAAGCGTTGCTCCAAGAGCCTGACTACGCCCTGCTGGCTCAGATGTTGGAGGAGAAGGCAGAGGCGAGTGGACGAACCTATCCCGAGGCTTGGCTGGCAACCTTTGATGCGGGGCCGGTCCATCCGTATTGGCTCCAGCGATTTGATGAAGGAACTTCTAGGCGATTTCGACTCGGTCATGATCCGCGATCAGATGCGGTCACGTACCCGCTGCGCGGAACTGGCGGTGAAGTGCTCGGCGTCGTACGCCGACCACTGGCTAGAGACCACTCAGGTCCTAAGTACATCTACCCCAAGGGAGTGGATGTCTCTCGGCTACTGGGTTGCTACAGCCCTGACGCCCGCAAGGCCGTTGTCCTGGTGGAGGGCTTCCTCGACGCCGTCGCCCTCTCGATGGTCGGCGTACACGCCTTCGCGATCTACGGCTCCCGGCTCAGCAGGTTTCAGGTGGCCCTCATTGACCGAGTGGACCCTGACCGCGTGTACACCGCCTTCGATGCAGATGACGCCGGGTTCGGCGCTCATAAGGCTGCTGAACGAGCCTTCCCACATCGGGCTGTGACTCGGCTGACTTGGCCTGAGGCCTGGGGCAAGGACGTGGACGAGATCGGTCTAGAACACCGCCAAGAAGTTGTGTCTAGGTTGTTGAGTTCTGGTCTGGGGTGTGTAGAGTGTGGGACATGCGCATCGCCCCCGCCACTCCGACTCCTGAAGTCACCGAGTACCTCGAAGCGCTCAAGGCTGCGGATCAGGCCAATGATCGCCTGACCCAGGCCAAGGAGAAGCTCCTGGCGTACATGGAGGAGGGCAAGACCAAGACCATCAAGTGGACCGATGCCTCTAACCGCATCGCCTCCATCACCTACGTGCAGTCCCGCACACCGGTGATTGATGAGAAGGGTCTGCGCAAGGCACTAGGTGCGCGGGTGTTCGACAAGTACACGGTCAAGAAGCTGGACAAGCGCAAGATGGAAGCCGCGATGGAGACCGGCGAGGTTGATCCGGTCACAGTGGCGAAGTTCGTCACCGAGCGACTCTCGGCCCCGTATCCGAAGTTCACCCTGACCGAGCAGAAGGAAGAGCAGTGAGCAAGGACTACAAGGTCGTCTCCAGTGGCGACATCAAGCCGATCAAGCGCAAGTCCCCGATGCACATCATCTTGGACTCCGTCGACGGCGACTTCTGGACCATGCAGCAGGTCGCTGACCACATCGGCGTGCACATCGAGACCATCCGCCGCATCACCAAGAAGCGCACAGCGGACGGCTCCAAGCTGCTCAAGGCTCCTACGTCGGCAGTTCGTTCCGGGGAGGCAGTGATCTACCTCTTCGACGCAGCCGACGTGAAGGAGATCGAAGAGCACTTCGAGGACCGGGGCTACTCCCTGGGCCGCAAGATCGATCAGAACAAGCCCCTACGTGAACAGGCTGTGGTGTGAGGATCGAAGGAAACATCGGAGAGGGAGAGTACGAACTCTTCGACGGCGATGACATCACGGTGGGCGTGACCCACCAGATCAGGATCGCCGGTGAGGACTCCTGGGTGAAGTACGAGGTGCGAACCCGCATGCGCCCCGGAGAGACCACGCAGCAGGCAAGGACAAGGGCCATCGGCCACGTCGACGCCAGTGCAATGGAAGCAGTCCACCGTGTGGTGGACACCGTCAGAAAGGCATGACATGAGGTTCGGACAGAAGCCTGAAGAGGCTGCGCAGGACACCCGGTCCACCGGTGGTGGCAACTGGATGAAGTACATGAAGGACGGGGACACCACCTTCCGGGTGGTCCAGGAGCCCGACGAGTGGACCTACTGGTGGGAGCACTTCGCCGGGAAGCTGTCCTTCCCGTGCACCAACGACCGGGACACCTGCCCAGGGTGTCGCTCGGACAACGAGAAGGTGGCCAAGGCCTCGCGCAAGGTCAGCTTCAACGTCCTTGAAGGCGAGTACGTCAACGTCTACAAGGTCCCGCCGCTGCTGGCCGACAAGCTGAAGCTGCGCTTCGACCGGCTCGGCACGATCACCGACCGCGAGTACACGATCACCCGGTACAAGACCGCTGGGGACAAGATCGAGTACGACGTGGAGGGCTCTACGCCCAAGGAGATCAACGTCTCCAAGCTGGAGCTGAAGGACGTGGAGGAGATGCTCGCGGCGGCGTACAACGAAGCCTGGGGCGACTCCAACAAGGCCAAGGCCACCCAGCAGGCATCTGCGGACGCTGAGGCCGACGCCAAGCTCAAGGAGAAGATGGCCAAGGCTGCCGCTGAGCAGCCCCAGGACCCCCCTTCTAAGCCCTCGACCGACGCCAAGGCCGAGGGGGAGACTGAGGTCAGCGAGGCTGAACTTCGCGCGATGAGCTTTCGTCAACTGCTGGCCTTTCTCGTGAAGGAAGAGATCGACCTCCCTGAGGAGATCGACAACACGAACGACGCTGTCGACTGGCTCATGGCCAACGCCGCCAGCTAGTAGACGTGGGTGGTGGTCATGCGACCGCCCGGTGACCACCACCCACCCCCAGGGAAGTAGCCGCCCCGTGAAGATCATCCCCACTGCCCGCTTCTGGTCAGCCCACACCCACAGCAGGTACAGCGCCGAGGACGCGCTGCCCAAGGTCGAACAGATCGTCGCCAAGGCCGCGAAGATGGGTCAGAAGGCCATCGGTCTGACCGATCACGGCAACATGGCTGGCTCTGTGGAGCTGTACAAGGCTGCGTCCAAGGCCGGGATCGCTCCGTTCCCTGGGTCAGAGCTGTACTTCGTGCCCGACACCACCGCGCACCGGCACGACCGGGCTCGCAAGGACGGTGAGAAGGCCCAGCGCTATCACCTGGGTGTACTGGCGTACACCACCGAGGGCTACGAGAACCTGGTCGCGCTGTCGACGGCGACCCACAAGAACCACTTCCACAAGCCACTGGTCGACTTCAAGATGCTCGCCCAGTTCGCTGAGGACGGGCGTACCAAGGGGCTGGCGATCACCACCGGCTGCTACTTCGGGTACGCCGCGCAACTGATGGTCACCCGAGGCCCGGACGAGGTGAAGCAGTTCCTGGCCACGCTGGAGAGCTGGTTCCCCGGCTCGGTGTATGTCGAAGGACAGAACCACCACATCGATCACGGAGATGGCTGGAATGACGACCTACTGGCGGACGCGATGCTCGGCGTGGCTCAAGAGATGGGCCTCCCGTTCATCATCACCCAGGACTCCCACTACCTCGAACCAACAGACAAGGAACTCCATGAAACCCTCAAGCAGCTCGTCGCCTTCGGGCCCGACCCTGACGACGCCGTTTTTCCCGGAGACGGGTTCCATCTCGCAGATGATCGATGGATGCGAGACCATCACGGGGAAGGTCGGCTTGAGCGCGGCCTTGAAGGACTGGCAGATCTCCTCGGCAAGCATCGACTCTCGATCCCGGTCCTTGACTCTTACTCTTACTCGGTCCCCAGCGTCGTCTCCGACCCCCGAACCATCATGGAACGACGTTGTCTGGCGGAACTGGAACGCCGAGGCCTCAAGGGACGCTACCTGGAGAAGCTGGCTGAAGAGTTCGAGGTCATCAACGCGGTAGACATGGCGGGCTACATGGTCCTCGTCGCCCAGGTCACTGACTGGATGCGCGAGAACGGTGTGGTCTTCCAGACCCGTGGCTCGGCTGCGGGCTCGATGGTCTGCTGGCTGATGGGGATCACCCAGGTCGACCCGATCAAGTGGGACCTGCGCTTCGAGCGCTTCCTCTCCAAGGACCGGACCAAGCCCCCGGACATCGATCTGGACATCGCACATGACCGTCGCGATGAGCTGATCGAGTGGTTGGACACCAAGTTCACCGCGCACCAGATCGGCTCGTGGATGAAGTACAGCCTGGATGACTCCGAGGACGAGGAGGACGAGGGCGGGTCCCTGATGCGGAAGTACTTCTCCACCGCTACCAAGGCTGGGCACACCTACGAGAAGCTCTCCGACATTCCGGCCCACGACCGCGAGCTGCTCAACAAGCTCTCCGACGTGGAGACCTACAAGGGCATGGGCACCAACGCCGCTGGGGTGGTGCTGACTAGTACGCCGCGCGAGTTCGACAAGCTGGTCCCGCTGGCGTACATGAGCCGTGGTGGCTACGTGAGCCAGTACCACCTGAAGTCCATCGAGGACCTGGGTCTGGTCAAACTCGACGTGCTGGGCTCCAAGACCCTGACGGTGCTACGCCGGTGTACCGACATCATGGACTGGCCAGTGGCCAAGCTCGATGAGATCCCACTACGCGACGCCAAGGTCTACAAGACCATCGCCTCAGGTGAGACCGCTGGGATCTTCCAACTGGAGGGCAACAGCTCCAAGTGGGGCACCAAGTCCCTGCGCCCTGACCGGATCGCCGACGTGATCGCCGCGATGGCGCTGTTCCGACCCGGCGTACAGGCAGTCCAGGGCGACAAGCACTACATCGCTCGCAAGCATGGCCGTGAGCAGGTCCCGACACGCCATGAACTGATAGACCGTGTGACCAGGGACACACACGGGATCATGCTGTACCAGGAGCAGGTGATCGACATCCTGCGTGGCCTGGGGATGGGCGCTGACGACCTCACAGCCTTCCTGAAGGCGGTCAAGGCATCGAACTCCAACGTCGCTGAGGCAGGGCGCGTCATCGCCTCCTACAAGGGCTGGATCGACCAGCGCTGTGGAGAGATCGGGATGACTGATGAAGATCGACAGTTCCTTGATGATGCATTCGCTGGCTTCGCTGAGTACGGCTTCAACCGCGCTCACGCGACGGTGTACGGGCTTACCGCGTACCGCTGCGCGTGGCTTGCTACACACCATCCAGTGGAGTTTCACGCAGCACTACTCGCGGTCGCAGCCGGTGACAAGAGCAAGGAGCCGAAGTACCTGCGGGCTACCCGCTCGCGGGGAGTTCGTGTTCTACCGCCGTCCCTCAACATCAGCGGAGCGACGTACACCGCCGACCAAGAGCGCGGGGTCATCCGAAAGGGACTTCGCAGCCTGGACGGGATCGGTGAAGTTACAGCGGGGGTCATTGCGTCCTTGGCACCCTTCCGTGACCTGGACGATCTGGTGGAACGAGCCCCGTCCCGACCTGTCAGTGGAGGGAAGAACTACGACGGGACCCCAGAGTCCCTCAACGGGGTCCTCGGAAAGTTGAGAGACCAAGGAATGCTCGATCTGCTGATCGTGCGAAAGGAGCGACGCGATGACTCACGACTGGTGGAGCGCTCTGAGGGGGTGGGATCGGAACGTGTTCGCAGACATCTCAAGGTCGTGCGAGGCGATGGTGCTGCTTGATAGCTGGCGGCACGACACCCCGAAGTACGCGATGTGCGGCGTGATGCCCGTGGAGGTGCATCACCGTCTCACCAGAGCCCGTGGCGGCAAGATCCTGGACAAGGCCGGGGAGACCTACCACCTGATCAACCTGTGCCGAGAGCACCACAAGTACGCCCACGAGAAGGGCGGCGAGGACTCTGGGTTGATGCTCGGTGGCTCGGTGACCACCTGCAAGCAGTGCAAGCGCCCGTTGTACATCGGCGATGACCCGTTCCTGACCCAGACCTACGGTCAAGGTGCCCACGATCTGGATCACAAGGTGGTCAGCTAGAGAACAGGAGCAAGAAAGATGGCTGGAAGCATTGATTCATCGTGTGGGACGTGTGTAGCGTGTGGTAAGCAGTGCTTCCTCACACGCAAGGGCGCGCGATCTATGGGCAAGAAGCTCTACCCCGGCACCAACTTCACCGTCTACCAGTGCGGTGAGTACTGGCACTACGGCCACAAGGTCTACTCGGTAGCCCGTGGCTTCCAGGACCGAAAGGACTACTACACGGCATGAAGCGATGGGTAGAGGCAGCGTTCTACGTACCGGAGATCCGCGAAGAGGCCAGCGCCTGGGCTGTCTCCAAGGGGCTGAACCCGAAGGACATCCCGATTGCTGGGCTGCTGCGTGAGGGTCCAAGCGGCTGGATCGAGGTGGAGTGCTTCAAGTTCGACGAGGCGGGCGCGATCTTGTGGGACCACGATGCTGCTGACGGTGAAGGTCGCCCGCTGTCGGAGTGGATCGTGGTCCAAGGCCCGATCCCCGCACATCTAGTAGAGGACGTGGAACTTTGATGTTGATCGTGTTGCTGGTGATCGGGACGCACACCCTGGTGGGTGGGCTGTGCTACTTCGCTGGCTGGGAGAGCGGGCTGACTGCCGTTGCGCGAGAGGCAGAGGCTAATCCGGTGCTCCATGTCGAAGAGAGCAAGCCCAAGCGAGCCTGGGACAAGACCACCTACGTGGACGGTCCTGTTGATTGATGACGCGACCAAGGCGTACCTGGCAGGAGCTATCGACCTGATCGGGCTGATCCGGTTGCGTGATGCTCCTCGTGGGCCCCTGCCGGTGGTGCAGATGCACGGCCCGCACTTCAACGTGATGACCCTGCTCGGCGAACTGACCGAGACCAAGGTGATCCCCACCTCCAGGGACTTCGTGCGTGCAGGCTGTCTGGAGCACTGCGCTGATCGCCACCAGCACATCAAGTCCATCTCGGCGCGGTGGTCAGTGACTGGAGCCAAGGCCACGGTGCTGCTGTGGAACCTGCTGCCCTACCTGCGCGCCAAGCGCACCATCGCTGATGTGGTGATGGAGGCCGGGATCAACGCTGGCTACAAGCCCGCCACGGTTCGCAAGATGCAAGAGCTTGGCTGGGAGATCCCCGACGTACGCAGGAAGGCTTCATGAAGTTCGGCGAGCTGATGAAGGTCCACAAGCCGGACCTGGTGATCAGCAAGAGATACGACGCCTGGGTGCAGAAGAACTCCAACCCGGTGTACAGCGAGGAGGCGCTGCGGTTCGGTGTCGAAGCCCTGGCTGCGCAAGCCACACCCCGAGACCGAAGAGGGACCGTCAGCGCCTCCTCTTCGGGGAAGTGTATGAGGCGGCAGCAGTTCACCTACATCGGCATGCCCGAGATGTTGTTCAGCGCCAAGACCTCAGCGATCTTGCAGAACGGCACCTTCATGCACATCCGCTGGCAGATGGCTGGGCTCACCGAAGGCTTCATCCGTGAAGCAGAAGTACCAGTGCCCAGGAACAACAGCCTCAAGTTGAGCGGCACGATGGATGCCATCGCCTACGACGGCTCGATCATCGAACTGAAGAGCGCGAACTCTGGCTCGTTTGGGCGGGTGGTGACCTTCAACGAGCCCCTGCACGGCCACGACATGCAGCTCGGGACCTACATGATGGTCACCGGTGCGGAGAAGGGCGTGCTGCTCTACGAGAACAAGGACACCCAGGAGTACAAGGAGATCGTGATCACCGCTGACCAGGTGCAGACGGTGATGATCACCCGCAAGCTCGAAGAGCTGTGGCAAGAGATCAGCATCGAGCGGCTGGCTGAGCCCCTAGGAGCGGCGTACGAAGCCAAGGCTCCCTGTTCCACCTGCCCGTTCCGAGACAACTGCCTGCTGGTGAAGGACTGGGACCACGCCAAGGAGATTGCTGATGCCCACCGTGAAGGTTAAGTACGACAAGGACGAGTACTACCCGTACTACTGCCCGCTGCCAGTGGACTACCAGCATCCCTACGGCGAGATCGAGATCACCGAGTTGATGTACGCCCGCTGGGTGGATGCATTGGAGAAGTTCAACCAGATCCAGAAAGAGATCGGGGAGATTGTGGATGCGAGTCGTGCCTGACCAGAAGGTCGTACACCCCTCTCAGGTGCAGTTCGGGCGCACGCTCACCGATGTACCAGTGGGCTCGGACCTGCCCAGTCCTGAGGAGATCCAAGACGAACTCCTGTACTACTGCGACGTGCTGTTGGGCCGGATTCCACCGCCCATCGACAACGTCTACCTGACCCAGCAGGAGGTGGCTACGGCGTACCTGGCGCGGGCTGCCGAACTGGAGATGAAGATCCTCTGGGAGGAGCAGAACCACCGGGTGATCCGTGGTCACATCCTCAACCGGATGCGCACCGGCCAGATCCGGACCTTCATCGAGATGGCCAAGAAGGTCGCTGACGCAGGTAGTCGGCGGCTGACCCAAGAGGTGCTGCTCAACGACCAGCGATACGACTCAGGAGACCGTGGATGACGATGAGCAACAGCGAGGCCAGGAAGCGCTTCGCTGACATCAAGAGCTTGCAGGAAGAGGCTGAAGACGAACTGTTCACCGTCCGCCAAGAGCGCGCGTTGTTGAAGGAGAAGTACCACGCGGCCTTGGCCAAAGGCGCTGAAGCAGGAATGAGCAATCGCAAGATGGGCGAGATCGTCGGCGTGAGTGAAGCTGCGATCCGGATGTACAGGAAGAGGAACGGACTGTGAGCCACAAGATCGACACCGAGAACCTGACCGAGGAAGAGCGGCTGATCATCGATGAGGTCAAGAAGGCGAAGTACGAGCTGAAGCTAGCTCAGCACGAGTACAGCCAGCTCCTGGGTGAAGCATCGCGCAAGGTGCACTACAAGAAGATCGCCGCGCACACCTCCCAGAGTGATGGCGCGGTACGGATGCAGTTACGACGGATCGAACACGGGAAGCTCGGCCTCCCGATGCCCCAATAGGAGGTGCGCGATGAATCTCCTCAAAGTCGCCGACGCAGTCTGGATCAACCCCAACGATGTCAGCCGCGTGGAGTGGGCAAGCCACGCCCCGGTGATCATCATGACCAGCCAAGCCCGTGTCCCCGCGACGAGTTTTGGCGTAGAGACCGGCGCGGTAGTTCCAATAGCGAAGATCAACGAGTGCATGAACACGCTGGCCAACGCGATTATCAAAAGCAGCTCGTGAAGATCACTCCTACAGAGGTGGAGACCAGAGCCACCCAGCGCGAGAAGGTACTGACCGCACTGAAGGGTGGACCGATCAGCAACTACGAGCTGATCAAGATCTGCCAGCGGTTCGGCGCGAGGATTCATGAACTACGCGAAGAAGGTCATGTGATCACCACGCGCAAGATCAACGCGACAAAGACCCTCTATACCTATGGAGGGGAGTAGGCTGCTAAGCAGTACACCAAGCACTGACACCACAAACCGTACACATTACAAAGGGGTGTGCTAAGGATGTGAGTAGGGTGCGTGTTGTAGGCGTAGATCTCGGCACCAGGAAAGCTTCAGTAGCTCAGTTCCACATTGATGCGCGTGGAGTGATCAGGCTCTACGACGTGACTACGTTCTATGTTCACCCAGCAGTGCGCCCAAAGGAACTCGCCACGCTGACAACCACGATGATTGATGCCTGCAAGGGCGCGAACTACGTGTTCATCGAGGAGCCCTTGGTAGGGCGCGGCGTGAAGGCCTCGATGCAGATCAGCCAGGTGGCAGGAGCAGTGATGGCGATGCTGGGCAACCACGGCATCCACACCGAGCTGGTGAACGTGAAGACGTGGAAGAAGGACATCTGCGGGAACGGAAACGCCAGCAAGGAAGATGTCGATATGTGGTTATCTACCACACACCCGTCGTACGCTGAGGCCTGTGGAGACGACCGACATCGCCAGGACAACGTCGATGCCTGCTGTATCGGCCTGTTCGGAGTCGCCACCCTTGAACGGGCAAACCACGGCCTCTTGGAAGACGTTAGATCAGTTCCTTGAACCCAACGCTCGCGAGCACTCAACCCTCGACACGGAGCGTTGGGTTTCCTATTCCCTAGAGGACCTGTACCCGGCCTGGCAGAAGCAGGCGCACTGCGCGGGCACTGGGGTGAACAACTACTTCGGCGACGAAGAGCAGCAACCCACGATGAGCATCAAGCAGGTGCGCAACGCCGCGAAGCTGTGTGATGTGTGTCCTGTGTTCACAGAGTGCCTACGCTGGTCACTAGAGATGCGTGAGGAGTACGGCGTCTGGGCGGGTACCTCTGGGCGTGTACGACGACGGATCTTCGCGCTACTGGACAACGACGAGACGACCGTCGATGACGTGATCGAGGTGTTCCTCAATGGTGGAGGAGAACGGTTCCGCTCCGAAGCCGCGTATGCGGCCAGTGTCGAGCGCGGACGACGAGCCGAAGGTGAAGACGCCTCGGGGTGGTGCGAGTGGCCTAGAGAAGAAGCCCGTGGAAGGCCGCGTGGTGGACTCGATAGGAGTAGCGGCCTTCAAGCTGCGGCTGGAGGGTAAGCGGCTGTGGGAGATCGCTGAGATCCTCGATGTCACCGAGAACGAGGTCGAGCTGGCGATCAACAGCCGGATGAAGACCGAACGCGCCCTGATCACCTCAGGTGAGCGCGAAGGGATCATCGCGCTACAGGATGCGCGTTACGAAGCGATGATCGCAGCCCACTGGCCCGCAGCCATGATGGGCGATGACAAGAGCAGCGCGATCATCCTCAAGACGATGCACCAGAAGGAGCAGCTCCTCCAGCTCGCAGCTCTGGACCCGGAGACCTCCCAGCGCACGGTCCTTGTGATCGGCGGCAAGGAGGCGGATTACGTCCGGGCGCTGAAGGAGGCATCCGGGCAATGACCCTTGTATCCGAAGCAGGCGCGTTCATTCAGGCGATGGCCTGGCCTCGGATCTATCACCTGGACTGGCCGCGTTGGAAGCACGAAGAGAACAGCATCCAGGGGATCGGTCTAGCCAAGCGGCTGGGATTCACCGGGATCGACCTGGACCTGCTGATCACCAAAGACAGCGTGATCGTGGTCTGTCACTGGCACCGACCACAGCTCAAGGACAACTTCTTCGACCCGCACCATCGGATTGCGGTGCGTAGGGCTGTGGAGCAGTTGACCTGGGCTGAGCTACAGACGCTGCGCTCCAAGGACCATGATCATCACTACCGGATCATCCGGGTGGAGCGTGCCCTGGCTGAATGTGCACGGCGCAGGATCAAGCCGGTCCTCGAACCCAAGGACGACAAGCGCTTCGAGCAGGACTGGCCGTGGGTGGTCATCGTGGCCTACGCGCGTCAGCTCGGGATCTTGAACCGGGTCTATGTGTACTCGATCCGCAACCTGAACACCCCAGGTGCTGGCGTACGCCGGGTAGCAGCGGCGCGTAAGAACGGCATCCCGATCCGACACAGCAAGGTGATCCATTGATGGGCGCGATAGAGGACATGCAGGAACGATTCCGGGAGATGCTGGCCGAGTGGGACCGAGACCCTGGACAGGGCCGCGATACTGAAGCTGAAGGCAAGCGAGAGGACTAGGCCGTGACCGCTGCATCGGTGCCCTTGGACATTGACCAGGGTGAGGACTGGACGTGTCAGATCGTCTGGACCGACAACTTCGATGAGCCCCAGGCCCTGATCGCGCCCGCGCGGATGGACATCAAGGCCCAAGATGGATCAGTGGTCTACACCCTGGAGACCAACCCAGACATCCCTGAAGGGGAGATCCCGCAGATCGCGCTCAGTGAGACTACTGGGTTGATCCAGCTTCACATCCCCAAGGAAGCCACCATCGCGCTCGCGCCTGGCAACTACATCTACGACCTGTTCGTCACCGTCAACGACGGGGACACCTACGCAGGTGACCAGACCTCGCGGCTGATCGTCGGTACAGTCACCGTGAACAAGCGCGTCACCATGATGACCTAGGGGATCTGATGGCTAACCAAGTACGGCTCATCAACGGTGGCGCGATCCAGGTCCGCACCGGCATTCTGCAAGGCGTGGGTCCGCAAGGACCTCGTGGTCTGGTTGGTCCTTCTGGGCCGATGGGCGATCCCGGTCCTGCTGGTCCGGTTGGCCCTCCAGGCTCGATCACCGAGGTCAGCTCCAAGTTCAAGGTCTCATCCCCGCAGTCGATCACCGCTGACACTGACACGCAGGTGTCGTTCGCTGACGTGACCTTTGATGACCTGTCTGCGCACAGTTCTTCCGTGAACTTCGTCCTCCATGAGGTCGGCGACTACCTGATCACCGCTTGGGTGAAGATGGAGAAGCCCTCCAACGATGGTGATGGGCTGCGCGCGCTGTGGGTCACTAGCGAGACCAACGGCACCCTGGTTCGCCATCAGACGCTGGCGGTGGCCGATGACGCCACCTACATCAACCTCAACACGGTGCATCGCTCCACCGTGGTCGATGAGGTTCTGCACGTCTCCTGCCGCTCAGGAGATGACCTGGCGCTGGCACTTTCAGACGGCGCGCTCACATTCACCCGCACAGGCTCGGGCCCTGTCGGCGCAACTGGTCCGATGGGTCCTGCTGGCCCTGTCGGTCCCGCTGGTCCTACTGGTCCTACAGGCCCTGCTGGTACGCCAGGCACGTACACCACGTACGGCGACATCCACAGCTAAGGACTGCTCATGTCGGACTTCGACCAGGCGCAATCTCCGCGTCTGGGGCAACCGACCCCTGTCGAAGCGACATCGGTTCGGATGTTCTCAGGCTCAACCATCCCCGAGGCAGCTTGGGCTGGCCAGCTCATCTACCGCACCGACACCCAGATGCTTCAGGTGTACAACGGCACCGCCTGGGAAGACGTGGTCGGTGGTGCTGCTGGACTGCTCACCTACGTCGGCCCGGACGCACCATCTGGAAGCTTAAGTACAGGTGATCTGTGGTTCGACTCTGACGACGGGCACAAGCTCTACCGCTGGGACGGCTCTGCCTGGGTCAGTGTCCAAGATGCCGGGATTGCCACCGCCATCGACGCGGCCAACAGCGCCGCGAGTGATGCTGCCGATGCGCTGAGCACCGCTGCGAGCGCGGCAGTGCTGGCTGAGCAGAAGACCCAGACCTTCGTCGCCGACGACCCTCCCACGTCGGTCTCTGCGGGCGACATCTGGTTTGACTCCAACGATGGCTACAAGCAGTACCGGGCTGCGGCTGCTGGGGTGTCCACCATCGGTTCGGGCAACTGGGAAGTAGTCCAAGACCAGGCGATCACCTTGGCGGCGGGCAAGAACAAGGTGTTCTACCAGACCAGTGCGCCTACCGCTGAAGGCGTCGGTGACCTTTGGTACGACACTGATGACGGCTACCACATCTACGTCTGGAATGGGTCGACCTGGGCTGATGCGCGCGATACGGGCATCGCTACTGCTCTGGGTGATGCCTCTACGGCACTGACTGCCGCCAACGGCAAGAACAAGATCTTCTACGCCACATCAGCACCAACAGCCACAGCCACCCACGACCTATGGTTCGACACTGACGATGGCTACCAGCCGTACGTGTGGGATGGCTCTGCGTGGGTGACCGTGCGCGATGCGACCATCGCAGCGGCTCAAACCGCAGCCACCAACGCGATGAGCACTGCGTTGGGCAAGAACACCGTGTTCTGGGCAGTGAGCGCTCCGACCGCCAACGCGGTCAATGACATCTGGTACGACACCTCCAACGGCAACACCATCTACCAGTGGAACGGCTCGACTTGGGTGGTGGCCCAGTACGGCACCAACGCGATTGCCAACGGCGCGATCACAGCCTCGCTGCTGGCTGCCAACGCGGTTACAGCGGGCAAGATCGCGGCGGGTGCGGTCACCGCTGGGACGATTGCTGCGGACGCCGTCACAGCCACTGAGATCGCTGCTGGCTCGATTTCTACCTCGGAGCTGGGCGCTGGCGCAGTCACAGCGGGCAAGATCTTCGCAGGCGCGGTCACCACTGACGCGCTGGATGCCCAGGCAGTGACAGCGGCCAAGATCGCCACTGGAACGATCACCGCGACCCAGATCGCTGGCCAGACGATCACTGCGAACCTGCTGGCCTCTACCTTGGTCCTCGCCTCGCACATCAACATCGGCTCGTTGATGACCCTGGACGCCTCTACCGGGTTGGTGATCAACAACCCTGCCACTGGTCTGTTGATCAGCCTGCCTTCGGACGGTTCACCTGCGCAGTTCCTCAAGGTGATCCTGGAAGCCACCTCGATCCTGGTCAACGACAACTTCGAGCTGCGCGGTGCTTCCAACCGGATTTCTGGCTCGCTGAACTTGTCCACCGGTGTGGACAACCCCACGGTGACGCCGACGATCACTTACACCTGGGGATCAGCATCGGTTGGTCCGATCCTGGGCGATGTGTACCGCAGCCTGGTGGATAGCGGCGGTACCACCTGGCTCAGCGCCAACTACGGTAGCCGGTCCATCATCTCGATCAACAAGACCACCGGTGCTGTGGCCACGGTGGCGACACCCACCACACTGGGTGGGTTAGGTGCGTTTGCCAACGTCGCAGACCTTTCCAAGCTAGGCACCAACTACTACGTCCTGTTGGGCTTGCTCTCGCGACCTGACCGGATTCGGATCTTCGACTCCTCGTGGGCCCAGGTCATTGACTGGTTCATCCCTGCGATCAGTGGTTACACCGCGCGCACGCTCACCAACGACGGCACCGACTTCTTCGTCGGCTATGGAAACGACACCCCAGGCGACAACACCGTCAAGATGATCAAGATCTTGGGCGCGGGCAGCATCATGCGCACCAACATTTTGCTCGACCCTTCGGTGGAGTGGGACGCCTCCCACCTGACCAGCTACGACGGTCAAGGCTCTGGCTGGACTGGTCAGGTTAATCCGGTTCCAGGTGGTTCGGTCGATGGTGGTACCTGGTGCGGTGAGCGATACACCGGCTCGTTGACCGGCACTTTCGACGTTGGCCACACTGCGGTAGCTGCTACCGCAGGGACCATGTACGCCGGTAGTGGCTACGTGAAGTCCACGACTGCGCGCTCGTGTAAGGCGCGGTTGATCTGGCTGAACTCCTCGTCAGTGGTGATCTCGACGACCGATGGCACGGCGGCTACTGATTCCACCAGCGCTTGGACTCGGTACTCGGCGATTGGTACAGCTCCTGCTGGAACGGCGTACGTCGTCCTGGACTTCCAATGGACCGGATGCGCGGCTAGCGAGCACCACTACGTCGACGCGATGCTGGTTGAGACCTCCGGGTCGGTGAACACCTACTTCTACGGTTCGACCTCTGCCGCAGGTCAGATGCACTACTGGACCGGGACGGCGAACCAATCCACCTCAGTGGAGTTCGCCAACACCTCGACCTACTTCACCACCGCGTCTTCGGACATGGGCGGAAGTCTGCTCGACACCTACCTGGGCTCAGCCGATTTCGGTGGCACCAGGTTCGTGTTCTGCGGCAGTGATGGAACCAACCGCGTGTTCACCACTGCTGGTGTTCGCGAGTCCACTAAGGACTGGTCCGCCGTTGGTGGGTACTCGACCAGTGGGTTGGCCTACAACGGGACCAACTTCATCGCGATGACCTACAGCTCTGGAGGTGTGGGATCAACCACCTTCAGTCTGTGGACGCTGAACACCTTCGTCACTGCCAAGACCTACTCGGTGCGGTACTCCCAGTACGACAGTGTTGGTTCGGCGCACGAGACTGCCTGGAGCCCTGCGGCGGCTGCTTCGGTCCCGCCTCGGATGAAGATGCAGGTGACTACCTCCGCGCCTCAGGGCACCGGCAACGTGGATGAGCCCAACACGATCCGGCACTACATCCAGCAGGACGGCACTGGCTCCTACTACCGACAGAGCGACATCACCGCTGCTCCGTGGCAGGCGGTGTACGCCTCGATCAGCACGGCTGGTGCTACAGCGGTCTCTACACCTGACTTCGCTGGGGTCGGCAACCCCGGCATCGTGCAGTCCTCGAAGCTGGACGCCAACAACCTGCCGATCTGGTCGCTGCGCGGTGATGGCACCGTACACATGTTCCCTGGTGAGGTCCGCGCCTTCGCAGGTGTCACTGCTCCACTGGGCACGCTGAAATGTGACGGTACGTCCTATCTGCGGTCTATCTACGTACAGTTGTTCGCGGCGGTCTCGTTCACGAAGGTCACCGACGCTGCTTCGCACCCTTCTGGGATCAACACCGTCTACATCGCCGACACCTCCAACCTGGCGATTGGGATGCAGGTAGAGCACACAGCGATCCCTAACGGTTCGACGATCACCGCAATCGTCACGAACACGCAGATCACGATCTCCAACAACACCACCGCAGCGCTTGCTGGTGCGACGATCACGATCCTCCCGCATGGCGCTGCCGACTCCACGCACTTCAACGTGCCTGACTACCGAGGCCGCACGCTGGTCGGTGCTGATGGCACCACCGAGTTCGCTGGTGTTGGCACCAAGTATGGCGAGAAGACGCACGTACTGACCAATGCCGAGCTGACTGCCCACAGCCATGGCGGCAGTACGGGTTACGTCTCCAGCGACCACCAGCACAACATTGGGCTTTGGTATTCCAATAACACGACCACTGGCGGTACCGGCATCCGTATGACCAACTTCGCCGTCAACGGCAACACGGCCTACGGAGGTGGAACTGGTGGAGCCGGTACGACGAACAACTACGTCGGCACCAGCGGCATCACGGCTAACCACTACCACGGCGTCAACTCCGATGGTGGTGGCGGTGCGCACAACAACATTCAGCCGAGCGCGGCGATCAACTGGATCATCGCATGGTGAGAAAGAAGCCTGAGATGGCGAAGATCAACTGGCAAGACCCTCCTGCGGTCCAACTGCCCGTCACCGACCCGACCGTTGCAGCGGTGATGAAGAAGCCTAGTCAGTGGGCGTTGGTTGCCACAGTTGGCTGGGATGAGCTTCCGAGCTGGTGGTCTGAGGTGATCATGAACCCGAACTTCAACTACCAGATCAGCCCGGTGCTTTCGGACGACCCGAACTCGGATCGCAACATCTACATCATGTACAACCCACCCCATCAGCACTAGACGAAGCGGCGATACTGGTTACAGGAGGTAGACCATGCCGATCAACACTGCCAACCAGGGCATCCCGCTCCCTGCTGAAGGCGACGAGCCGGACATTCCCGCTGACCTGAACACGATGGCGCTGTTCCTGGAGAAGCAGCTCATCGGGTTCTACTCCGATGTCTCTGACCGGAATACCCGCGCGACCTCACCGAAGGAAGGTCAGATCGCGTACACCCGCGACACCAACACCTTCTACATGTACGACGGGGCGGCCTGGCAGCAGATGTACATCAGCATCGGCACCCCGCCGCCGAACATCACTTCGGGTACTGGCGCTCCCTCGGGTGGGGCTAACGGCGATGTCTACCTGAAGGTCTGATCATGGCTGAGGTCTACCGCAAGCAGATCCCCAGCACTGATCCACGGCTAGGGCGGCACGTTGAGCACGACCCTGCATCTCGGGGCTTTGCCATCCCCCAAGCGGTAGACAAGTCGACTTGGGTCTCCAAGAAGATCCGGATCTACGACCCGATCCCCAACCCGAACCAGACCATCGGTAACTGCACCATGTGCGCCAAGGCGATGCAGATGAACGCTGCTGGCAACCGCAAGGTGGGCGTGGTCCTGGGGATGAAGTGGGCGATGAACAAGTACGAGTGGGAGACCGCCAACGATGAGTTCCCTGGCCAGTACCCGCCAGACGACACCGGCTCATCTGGTCTGGCTGCCTCCAAGACCGCACAACACTTCGGTGTTGGTGGGGCCTACTACTGGATCTTCAACGGCGCTGATGGTGTGGTTCAGGCAGTCATGGCCGGTGACGTGGTCAACGTCGGCACCCGCTGGGACAACGACATGTTCCACCCCGACTCCAAGAACATCGTGCACCCAGGTGGTGGGGTAGCCGGTGGCCATGAGTGGGCTGTGCGAGGCTACGACAAGGACCGCGACCTGTTGATGGGCCGCTGCTGGTGGGGGACCTTCAAGGACTTCTGGATCAGCAGAGCTGACCTGGACGCGCTCCTGCACGACGATGGTGACGCCCACATCCAGAAGCGAGCCTGACCATGACCGTCTACACCAACATCGATGGCACCTGGACCACGGTGGCCCGTCCCTATGTGTACCGCCAGGGGATCAGCGCGCCGGTCAAGCAGGTCTGGGTCAAGCGCTCTGGGGTGTGGACGATTGCCTTCGACTACGACGTAACCCCGCCTGCCCCGCCTGAGCTGACGCTGAGCGTGATCGACGGGCGCTACATCATGGTCGGCGTACGCGGCACTGGGTCCACCCACGACCCCGAGATGGCGATGATCCGCACGATGGTCGGTGGCACCGCTGGCTACCCGACCTCTCAGTTCGGCTCTGGCTACATCGGTGGCGCGGATGTCACCTACCCGACCGAGCCGTGGAGCGAGGTTCGGTACAACGGTTACGGCGGTGGCACCCACAACACCACCTCGCTGATCAAGAAGGAGTACCCGCTCAACGTCGGCTCGAAGTACGACCTGCCCGGTGGCAAGCACTACTACTTCCAGAGCTGGGCGATGGACCTGCACGGCAACTGGTCGATGGGTACCGCCGCGCAGATCTACATGCCCAAGACCGGCGATTCCAACGTGGTGGTCAAGCATGGGCGGTTCAACCCGATTGCGGATGGCAACCTACGCGCGGGTGTGGTCTACGAGGAGCCACTGACGGTGCAGAACGGCCAGGATGTGGCCTTCTTCTACGGCGGGGCGATGGCGCAGTCGATGCGCCAGAACCAGCCTGTTGTGGACATCACCAGCGCCCAGATCTTGCTGTACCGGAAGAACGACGACGGTCCTGCGGTGTCCAACGTCTACCTGTTCTGGCACAACGAGGACTGGATGACCTGGGCGGGTGGGGACATCCACCAGATCACCTACGTCGGCCAGATCGCCAAGGGTCAGGCCAAGTGGTTCGCGATCCCTGACAACATCAAGAGCCATCTGGCTGATGAGTCCGCGCGCGGGATCGGGCTGTACTACAAGGACCCGAATAAGCCCCAGGCCAACCCCGAGGACTACCTCCAGCTCTACAGCTTCGACGACGAGACTGGCGGTACGGTCACTGGGATGATCGACCTGGTCTGGACTGAGAAGCCCTCCTAGTTCTGAGTCAGCACCGGAGGCGGCTCTGGGGTCTTGTACTTCTTGTTCAAGTTAGAGCAATCCCTAGGCGCGAACAGCTCGACGATGTAGGTCTGGAACTGCTGGGCGACCTTCTTCTGCTGCGGCGTCTGGTTGGGGTTGGATGCAGCCGAAGCGGTGAGCACGAAGCTCCATAGGTTGAGCTGAGCAGCCCGAGCGTCGTTGCCGTTCTCGCAGGTCTGGACCTGAGCAGTGTGGATCTGGGTGAACAGGTAGATGTTGGCCACAGCGCTGATCAGGGCGAGAGCGGACAGAACAACGGTGATCCGGCTGAGCAGTCGGGTGCGTCGTACGGTGCGCTGGTCGATGGTGAGTTTGCGAGACAGTTCCTTGACCTGGTTGGTGATCTCCGTGACGGCGTTGGTGAGCGCCTCCAGAGCCAGGGTCTGGTCAGTCATCTTCTTCGTCCTCCAGCTCGGGGCTTCTCGGGGGTAGTTGCTTCTTGGCTAGCTCAACAGCCCTGCTCAGCCGCTCGGAGATGTCCCCAAGCTCGTCAACCAATGCCCAGGCGTCCTCGATCTGATGGAGCGACTCTGTAGGCATTATTTCCGCCCCTCCTCGGCCTTGTTCAGAAGATCCTGAAGGGCCCGAGTCACTTCTTCCATGTCGGCTTGCATCTGTGCGGTGTTCGCCGGGATCGTCTCAGCGAGCTGGACGAACTTTGTGAGTGCCGGGATAGTGTTCCCGGTCAACTGGTTTTGAAATCCTTCGATCAGGTGAGCTTGCTGAGCGATCTGGGCTTGCAGGTTCTCCACCTCTGACTTCGTGCGGAGCTGGCCGGTTACCAAGAGCGCGATGACGACCCCGGCAACCCCGAGGTTCACTAGCCAGGTCAGCGGATCTCCACTGGCACTGGTAGTGGCGAGAAGAACCAGCAGCGCCATGCACGCTCGTCCCTCCTGGTGGGCGGTCCCATGTGGGACTTTGAGACCAGCGTAACTGCGCTCGCACCTCACAACGGCGTGACAGCATGGTGATCCTGGAGGAAGAAGGGAGCACCAATGACTACCGTCCCAGAGCCTGATGAGCCCACTGAGTACACCAGTGCACCCGTTGAAGGTGACAACCAAGATCCGGAGGCGACCGAATGACCTGGTCCGCCCACGACTCCAATGAAGCTCTGGCGTTCGCTCGCCATCAGCATCACATCAACACGCGCGCCTGGGAAGGTCGCTGCCTGGCCTTCGTGCGGACTGCCTACGGGATTCCGGCGAAGTACCCCACTGCGATCTCGGCCTGGGAGCACTGCCCCGCTAGCCACAAGCACGCTGGTGGTCGGCCCTATCAGGCCCCGGTGGGCGCGCTGCTGTGCTTCAGCGGCGGCGACAAGGGCTACGGGCACATCATGATCGCCGCCCGACCGTTTCCTAACGGCAAGCGCGCAGCTTGGTCTAACGACCTAGTGGTCCCTGGTGGGATCGACAAGGTGCGTCGCAACGCCCCAGAGAAGTACTGGGGCCAGCACTACCTGGGCTACATCACCCAGGTCAACGGCGTGAATCTGAGGTTGGTCTCATGAACCCGCTTGGCAACTACCCCGAGATCCGCAAGGCGCTGTACACGATCCAGTACGTGGTGAGTGGTCTCATGCTGCTCATTGGAGTTGGGTACGGAGCTACTGCAACTCCGCTGCCGTCCTGGTACGCGGTGGCTTCCGCAGTGCTCTCTGCACTGTGGGCGTACACCGGTATCACAGCTTCGTCCAACATCAATCAACCTAAGGAGGACGGCGATGGCTCGGAAGTCTGAGCGAGGATTCATCGATGGCAACGCTGCGGCTCTGCTCGCAGTACTGCTGATCGTGTTGATCCTGGCCTTCCTACTGTTCCGCTGAGTGTCACGTAGACTGACATAATGAACATCTCAGTGATCACTGTTCAGGGGCGGCTCGTCGATGACAACGGGCCGCTCTCTGGGCAGATCTGGTTCATCCCCACCAAGCCCGCCTTCACCTATGGAGACAAGCTCTTCGCGGTGAAAGGCGGGCATTGTTGTCTGCACGACGGGACGTTCAGCGTCGAACTGACCCCGACAGACACCTTCTCAGGACAACCCTTCTACTACGACGTGTACTTCGAGACCATTCACTGGCGACTCAAGGTCGAAGGTGAAGGTGAAGTACAGCTTGCTGACCTGCTACCCAAGAAGGCGGATAGTTGAGCCTCTACCTGGAGCGTGAGCCCAGGACCGATGAGGAGCTGTACCACCTGGTCAAGGTGATGTGGGGTCACACGATCCCGCGCACCAAGGTCTGTGCCGACCACGACGCTCCCTTCGATGCCTTCGCGACCGCCTACTTCAACCGCGAGCCACAGATCCTGATCCACGGTTCGCGTGGTTTGTCCGGTAAGTCCCGGACGATGTCGATCCTCGGATTGTCGATGGCAGCTATCAAGGGCTCGGACGTGAACATCCTCGGGGGCTCACTGAACCAGTCCCAGAACATCCACGACACGATGCGTGACGCCTGGGAGCATCGCAACGCTCCGTCGTACTTGGTTCAAGACGAGTCGATGTCGCTGATCCGACTCACCAACGGCGCGAAGATCCGACCGCTGACGGCTTCCCAGAAGACTGTCCGTGGCCCGCACCCGCCGACGCTGCTGCTCGATGAGATCGACGAGATGGACCAGGCCATCTTCGACGCGGCCAAGGGTCAGCCGATGCCGCAGACCAACAAGGTCACCGGGGACTACATCCAGGCGCAGACCGCGATGTCGAGCACCTGGCAGTACCCGGACAAGACCTTCGCCAACGAGTACAAGCGGTTCCAGGAGGAGGGTCTGCCGATCTTCACCTGGTGCTTCCGGGAGACCTCCAACCCAGTCGACGGCTGGCTGGACCCCAGCTTCATCGAGCAGAAGAAGCGCGAGATCCCTGCCGAGATGTGGCGGGTGGAGTACGAGCTGGGTGAGCCGAGCATCGGCAACCGTGCCTTCGACTCAGAGAAGGTCGAGGAGTGCTTCAGCCTGCCGACTGAGGCGATCAAGAAGAAGGTCGCCAAGGACTACGAGGAGTACCAGTTCGCCGAGCCCCGGATGGACACCGACTACGTGGTGGCTGCGGACTGGGCCAAGGCTCAAGACTTCACCGTGTTCACCGTGTACGCCTGCTCGCAGATGCCCGCGCGGGTGGTCTACTGGGTGAAGATGAGGCGACGCCCCTACCCGGTGATGATCGAGCACTTCAACCGGCTGATCAAGGCCTACCGAGCTGAAGCCATCCACGACGCCACCGGACTAGGGGGCGTGGTTGCCGACTACATCGACACCCGCGCCTATGGGTTTGTGATGAGCGGGATGGTCCGCGACAACATGCTCAGTGAGTACATCAACGCAGTGGAGAACGGGAAGGTCCGGGCTCCTCGGATCGACAGCTTCTACAAGGCGCACCTGTACTGCTCGGTCGAGGATGTCTACTCGCGCGGTAAGGAGTTCCACCTGCCTGACGAGGTCTGCTCAATGGCGCTGGGCTGGAACCTGATCGGGCACCGGGCGATTGCCGCCGATCCGCTCACCTTCGCTGGCGACGGCAAGCAGAACTGGATGGCGACCTCGGTTGAGCACAACAGGGCCGCTGACCGGAAGAGCGGCTGGATCGGCGAGGCTCACAACAAGACCAAGGAAGCAGAGTCCGAGTTCAGCTTCATGGTGTGAGGAGGCGGATCTTCTCCTCGACGTACCACTGGTAGGTGCGTTCGGCCTCAGCCTTGGCAGCTCTGCCGATGTGGTCAGGTTGGCGATGTTCACCCAGCAGCCAGTACAGCCAGGCGTGGATGGAGTCGTGACAACTGGAACAGACCCACAGCGACGGGCCGTAGAGGATCTTCCCGTAGAGCTGGTTCTGAAGGAACACTGGCTTCTGGTGGTGGTACTCGGTCATCACCGGACGAGGAGCGTGGTAGTCCACCAGTTCGCACGGATGCTCTGTGAAGAAGGCAGTCCGTTGTTCCGGGTTCACGACATACACGATACGCGCGTTACAGCCCGGTGGGGCTCGACACCTGTAGGAGACTGAGGGTATGACGGTGCAGCGGAATGTCTCAGAGACCTGGGAGGACCTGGCCGACTCTGAGAAGATTCCTCAGGCTGGCCCGATGCAAGAGCTTGGTGTCACCGGCATCAAGCGCACTGGCGGGTACATCGACGAGGAGTTCCTGCCTGCACTCCGAGGCCGCAAGGCGGTCCGGGTCTTCCGGGAGATGTCGACCAACGACTCGATGGTCGGCGCGCTGCTGTTCGCCATCGACAAGCTGGTCCGCGAGGTGGAGTGGCGAGTCGTCCCGGCTGACCAGACCGAAGAGAACGTGATGGCTCAGGAGTTCCTTGAGTCGTGCATGGAGGACATGTCCCACTCCTGGGACGACTTCATCGGTGAGGTCCTGACCATGCTGGTCTACGGCTGGTCCTGGCACGAGGTGGTCTTCAAGCGTCGCCTGGGCCCGTGGCAGAAGGACCCGGCCAAGCGGTCCAAGTACGAGGACGGGATGATCGGCTGGCGGAAGATGCCGATCCGCGCCCAAGAGACGCTGATGCGCTGGGCCTTCGATGACTCTGGCGGGATCAAGGGCATGATCCAGATGGCCCCGCCGAAGTACACCCAGACCGCGCTGCCCATCGAGAAGTGCCTGTTGTTCCGCACCTCGATCTCCAAGGGCAACCCGGAGGGCCAGTCTCTGCTCCGGAGCGCCTACCGGTCCTGGTACATGAAGAAGCGCCTCGAAGAGTTCGAGGCCATCGGTGTGGAGCGTGACCTGGCCGGTATGCCGGTGGGTCGGGTGCCTGCGGAGTTCCTCCGGGCCCAGCCGGGTACCGAGCAGGCCAAGACCGTCGACGCCTTCCGCAAGATGGTGCGCGGGGTGCGTCGGGACGAGAACGAGGGGATCATCCTCCCCACCCAGTACGACCGGGACACCAAGCAGCCGCTGTTCGACTTCGAGCTGATGAGCGCCGGTGGCTCTCGGGCCTTCGACACCAACGCGATCATCCAGCGCTACGAGCAGCGCATCCTGATGTCCGTTCTGGCCGACTTCATCCTGGTTGGTCACCAGGACACTGGCTCCTACGCGCTGCACACCGACAAGACCGGCATCTTCCGGGCGGCGCTGAACGCGATCACCAAGACCATCGCCGACACCCTGAACCGGCACGCGGTGCCCAAGCTGTTCGAGGTCAACGGCTGGAAGCTTGATGAACTGCCGAAGTTCGAGCCCACCGACATCGACCCGCCCGACCTCAACGAGCTGGCCTCCTTCATCACTGCTACCGCTGGCGCGGGCATGCAGTGGTTCCCGGACCCGGAGCTGGAGAAGTTCCTGCGCGACATCGCTCGGCTGCCTGAGATGACCGACGAGACCGTCGAGTTCAAGCGCCAGCTCCTGATGCAGAACCAGGCGATGGAGTTCGCGACCAACCAGATGGGCCTGATCGGCATGAAGCAGAAGGCCGAGATGACTGCCCAGGGGATGACCCCGGAGCAGGCCGAGATGGCTTCGCAGCAGCCGACCAGCGACATGATGGCCCAGCAGGCGCAGGCTGAGCAGGACGGTGAACTGGTACGCCGCGCTCACCCGGTGGGCCAGCAGGACATGGCGATGCAGCAGCAGCAGATGGACATGGCTAACCAGCCACCGCCTGAGGACCCGAACGCTGCCAAGCAGCACGCCCGGGACAAGGAGAAGATGACTCTCCAGGAGCGTCAGGCCCAGGCAGCCCACGGTCGGGAGAAGGAGAAGATGAAGCTCTCCGACCAGGTCCAGGCCAATCAGCACAAGCGCAAGATCGAGCAGATGCGCGAGCAACTGAAGGCGGCTCAGAAGAAGCCCGCTCAGAAGCCGCCGCCGAAGAAGGGGAAGTGATGGGACGGTACAAGTCCGTAGTTGATGGCGTGCTGCTTCCGCTCGGTACCGGTACGGCTGCGGCGGTGATCGCCAACCAGCTCCCGCAGAACCAGCGCAGCACCAAGAAGGTGCTCGAAGCCAAGGACAAGAAGCTCAAGAAGGTCGAGGCGAAGTTCGAGAAGAGCGCGGACTTCAACGAGCGCGCTGCTCAGGAGGCCTTCGATCTGGTGATGAAGATGGACACCGAGACCGCTCGGGTGTTCACCTCGATGATCGTGGCTGATGTGGTTGAAGAGACCATTGAGAAGAACCTGCGCACCTTCCAGGGTCGACTGGATCGGGTAGTGGCCAAGCGCGAGGACCAGATCAAGAAGGCGCTGGTTCGGGTGGCGATGGAGAGCCCAGAGAAGGCGCTGCCGTACGCCAAGGCGCTCACCGAGATCACCAAGGCCAAGACCCCCTACGACTACGGCTACCGGTTCCAAGAGTCTGACTTCAACCGCGACCCTTCCACGGGGCAGTTCCGGATGAAGGTCAAGCACACGATGGCCAAGCCGGTCTCGGAGAAGCAGGCTCCTGCGGTGATCGGCACCAAGAACCCTCAGGGTCTCAAGGGCAAGGACCTGGCGCGCTACCAGGATGAGTACCGCCAGGTGGCTGGCTTCTTGGACTCGGTGAGCCACTCGATGGGTCTGGACAACGCCAACGTCGTGATGCACCTGCGCGACCGGACCACCGGTGAGCGTTGGGTCGAGCCGGTCTTCTCCAAGAAGCCGCCCAAGGACATCATGGAGAACCCCAACATCGAGGTCCAGGCGATGCAGGCGCGCCCGACCACGCTGACGGTGGGTGGGGCTGCCTTCGGGCTCTCCACGGCCCTGGGTGGTCAGCCCAGCGGTCCCTACGACGGTCATGGCGCTGCTGGTGCAGCCCGTGGCTTCGACGACTTCGCCACCTCGTGGATGAGCACTGACCGAGACGACGCGAAGAACTCCAACGCCCGTACCTACCGGCGTGTCGAGGCTGGCTCGAAGTACCTGGGCCAGATTGCCCCGGCAGGCTCCAAGCTTCAGATGGCGGCTGCCTTCGGACAGTTCGCTGGCGAGATGGGCCCGCAGGCCGAGATGGTGATCGGCCCGTCCGCGCGCAAGACCGCCTACCGCTACCGGGGCACCGAGAAGACCCCGGACGCTGACCTGGTTCGCGCCTACGAGCTGGCGGTCAACCGCGCCAAGCAGAGTTCAGTGATGGAGGCGCGGTCTGGCCCGCGCAGGCTCACTGAGCGTCCGATGGGTTCGGGACACACTCCGGTCACTCAGCGGGCGCAGGAGATCCAAGCTCAGCGGCGTAGTCCTACCTGGGCCGAGCGTGAGCCGGGGCGTGCAGAGATCGTCGGCTATCTCCAGAAGAACAAGCTCCCCAACGAGGAACTGTCGGAGCTGCAACTGGCCTCTGGGCACACCCCGCCGTCTGAGGGTGTGATGCTCAACCGCGACGGGCAGATTGTCACTCAGGCGGTCGGCTACGCCGATGACCACTACCTGCCGTTCAACCTCAAGCACCTCAAGGAACTCAAGGGCGGGGAGTACATCCGGACCCGGTCCTACGGTGGTCTGACTTCAGAGGATGTCTACACCGGGCTGGTCTCCGGTGCACGTCGAGTGACCGTGGTCTCCCACAACGGTGTGTTCACGATGGAGTTCGAGCCGGACTTCCGTGGTGGGCGTCGGCACAACGACAAGGCGCGTCGGATGACCCGGCGCTACGAGCAGATCCTCGATGCGGTTCAGTCCGGGCAGATCAGCCGTCGTGGGGTGGACCCGCTGATCCGGCGCAAGATCATCGACAACGTCCGCGCGGAGTTCCCCAACGAGTCGCCTGCCACCGTCCAGCGGACGATCAACCAGCGAATCGAGGCCTACAAGTCTGACCCGGAACTGACCCCTGAGGATGAGGAGCTGATCAACGAACTGGCGCTGCGTCGTGCGGCGCAGGAGGGTCGGCCTTCGCGGGACGCCCAGGAGTACATCGAGCAGATCACCAACGACCGGATGCAGGCTAAGGCGCTCCGGTTCCAGCTCGACGGTCCCGGCTACAAGGCTGCACAGGATGCGTTGCGAGAGCAGTTCCCGTACTACATCACGACCGACGCTCACGTCCGTGGGCCCAAGGACACGATCAACCCGACCAAGGACCGGGGCTATGTTGAGCCGGGTCGGATTCGGCCTACCGAGGCGCGAGGTGCTGGTCTGTACGGCACCGATGTCAACCCTGGCATCAAGCGCGAGGGGCTGCGAGCGTCGACAGCTTCCCACGTCGACTACCAGGGTGCGGGCGCGGTACGCCGAGGTGGCACCCCGAACGGTGGTCCTGGGCCACAGGCAGAGGCTCCTACCGAGGGCAAGCCTGAGGTGCTGCCCAAGGACCGGGCCAAGGAGATCATCCAGCGGGCTCGGTACGCCGACGCTGCTGAGGAGATCCACCGGGTGTTCAACAACCCGCGTGTGATCCACCCCGACGACATCAAGCAGTTCCCGCTGCTTCAGCTCCCGGCTGAGGAGTTCCGAGCACGGGCTAACGACCCGCAGGGTGCGCGTGAGGTCAGCGCGCTGTTCAACGAGCTGAACCAGCCTGCCAACCGCGAAGAGCTTCAGCGCACTGGTCAGATCGAGGCGATCCGGGCGCTGGACAACTACGCGCGGGCTGCTGGTGGGGCAGACGCCAAGGAGTACGAGCCGTCCCTGGGGCTGCACTGGTCGGCTCAGCCGATGAAGTTCCCTGGTCGGGCCTACCAGCCCGGTGCCTCGCTGGACGAGCGTCAGGCCGAGGTGCGCAAGATCAACGAGCGCACCAAGAGCGTGCTCACCGGTCGGAACCTGTCCTCGCTCAATGACGATGAGATGCGTCGGGAGGTCGAGGCGCTGGCTGAGGTCTACCGGGTGGTCAAGGACAACCCGGATCTCCAGGGTCGTGACGAAGCCGGGGCGCAGGCGCGTAAGGACATCGCTGCTGGGCTGCCCAGCCTTCAGGGGCTGGACCGGAATGCGGTCGAGCTGATGCTGGAGAGGCCGCAGAAGCTGGAGAAGCGGATCGAGGATGTACACCGGATGCGTGCGCTGATGTCCACCTTCCAGGGCATGGACCGGGCTCAGTTCACCGCCCGCGATGTCCCGGTGCCTGAAGCGCAGTTCATCCGGCCTGAGCCGCGTACGCCTGAGCAGGCTGCTCGGACTCACGAGGCTGCTCAGAGCCTGGTCGGTGACACCTTGCAGATGATCAAGGACAACCTCCGCGCCGGGTACTACGACCACGATCCGGACCTGAAGGAAGAGGTTCGCCAGCACGTAGCTGACGGCACCTCCATGCTGATGGCTATGGACGATCCTGGGTTCGACACTGCGGAGGCCACCACCTGGGTTCAGGACGGGTTCGCGCTTCAAGAGCGGGCTAGGCAGCGCCGGAACAGGCCCGCACATTGAGCCAGGCGGCAGAGGAGTTCCCGGCACCGGAGGTCTCCCTCTACTTCCGCCCTGAGGATCTGACTCACTCAGAACTCGGGGCGCTGGCCCTTTCCCAAGAAGCCAAGGACGACCCCAAGCACGCGATCCATCACGCGCTGCTGGCTTCGCACCTGTGGATGACTCGCAACCTCACCGAGGAGTTCATCAAGGGCACGGTTGCCTACGACCAGTCCGGAATCGCGGTGGCTGCGGACACGCTGTGGCAGCTCTATCTACCGGTCTTCCAACGGGTGACTGGACCGGCGCTGGCCAGCACCTACTTCCGGGCAATGGCTCAGGCCAAGGCTGGTGATATCGACCAGGCGTTGATCTATGCGCTGGCCAACGAGCACGCGGCCCGGATGGGCAACTACTTCCACGAGACCTCGCGTGACGCGATGGTCCAGGGATTCAACTCGTTCGTGAACCGCAAGGTGCCTGCTCGGGCGGCTGCGGAGCGGGTGATGGCGGCGTACGGGCTGACCCCGAAGCAGATGTCGGGGTACGTCGCGCTGGAGCCACAGAAGGCCGTGAAGACCTCGATCACCCAAGACCTGAAGATGAAGCTGAAGGCTTACGTCGCTTCGTCGATTAGGCAGCGGCTTAAGGTCTTCAGCCTTCAGGAGGACCACAACCTCGAACAGCAGGCCAACCAGTTCGTCTGGATGTGGATGGTCGAGCACGGCCAGATGGATGAGCGCACCGAGAAGGTGTGGTTCACCGCCAAGGACGAGCGGGTCTGCCCGATCTGCGGGCCGCTGCACGGGGTAGCGGTACCGGTCACCGAGCAGTTCGTCACCGAGGACGGCAAGTTCTGGGTTCCCGGCGTACACGTCAACTGCCGCTGCTGGGTCAAGACTCGGGTGCCGCGTCGGGTGTTGGAGTCAGTGACCAAGGCCGATGATGACGAGTGGAACCCGCGCGAACACCCGCGTGGTGGCAACCCGCGCAACCGGGGGCAGTTCTCTCGCAGACCCAGCCGTCCGTTCGCCGAGCCAGAGCCGCAGATCGCGATTCCTGGTCTGGAGGAGATCCTGCGCGACCTGGAGTCGCGTACTGAGGAAGTCACCCCGGACCTGGAGACCCCACAGCCAGCTCGGTTGGTCAGTCGTCGGCCTGCGGAATCCCGGCCTGCTCGGCTGAGGCCGATTGCCGCTCCTGAGGAGCCTGCTGCTGAGCCTGCTCGGGTGACCCCTGAGCCTGCCCGGATTCAGCCCACGCAGGCTCGGTTGCGCGCTCCTGAAGCGCGAGTACAGGCTGAGCCAACGGCTCGACCGGCACGGTTGCAGACCCCTGTTGGGTTCACTGGTCAGCCCAGGGTTCAGCCTGAGCCGAAGCCTCGTCCTAAGCCGATCCCGATGGTGGTCCCGCTGCACGAGCCGATCTACGCGATGCTGACTCCGGATGACATGACGATGTTCCAGCAGACCGGTCACATGCACTTCACCCACGACCGGGTCTTCGTTCCTGATGAGCTGAAGGTTGTCGCGGAGGCTGCTCAGCTCCGGGAGAACACCAAGCAGGACATCGTCGACCGCGTCACCCAGCACCGCGAGGTGACCAACAACATCCACCTGCGCGACCGCAAATCTGGTGAGTTGGTTCAGGTTCGGGTCTACCCCAGTGACGTGGACCAGATCGCTGACATCTGCGCGGCCATCGCTTCTGGGGAGATGGAAGAGGACAGCGCGGGTGCCTATGTCCTGCTGGATGAGTTCGATGCCAACGACATCTACATGACCTCACGTAAGTACCACGCGGTCGAAGCCGCTGGCTCGTTGAGTCCTTCCTTCGGTCCTGAAGACCTGAAGGTCGGGATCATGAAGATCGAGAGTGCACACGAGTCCCAGCGAGGCGCAGTCAACTACGAAGCCGGTACCCGGTACGGCATGGAGCGGATCACTCTGGGTGGTCAGTACCGGGCTGATCTGACTCAGGAAAACGAGGTCGAAGGCGCGGCTATCGGTGGTCAGCAGGCTCGGGGTAACCGCATCCCGATCTTCGACCTGGAGCCCTACGACCCGGAGCTGTACTACCCCGAAGATGACCGTCCCCGAGACGACTGGAACGAGTGAGGACGATAAGAACATGAGCGCCGATGTCTTCCGTGAGGTCGCCGAACTCCTGTACGGGGACGGCGCTGAAGAGCTGATCGCCAAGCGCGCTGCGCTTTCTACCGATGACACCAAGAAGCGCCGGGTGACCGCTGGGCTGAGCGCGGTTGGTGCCGCTGCCGGTACCGCTGGCCTGGGTCTGGCCGCCCACGACATCCGACACGGGATGAAGGAAGCCAAGGTCGCCAACCCATCGCTGAAGCCGCTGGGTGCGCTCAAGGCCGCGACCAAAAGCCGGAAGTTCGCCACTGCGCTGGTCCCGTTGGAGGTCGCTGGCCTGGGTGGTGAGCTGATGGCCACCAAGATCCTGCACGGCGACGCCAAGAAGAAGGTCTCCAAGGCCAACCCGGATGGCGCTGACCTGCACGTTCCGACCGCTCGGGGTGTGCTGCGCTCGTACGGCACCAAGCAGGCTGTGAAGGCTGCGCCGAAGGTCAAGAAGGCCGGTGGCAAGCTCACCGCGATGGCCAACCAGAAGGTCAAGGAGATCACCAAGAGCGCCGAGATCGTCTGGGAGGGTGAGTTCTCCAAGGTCGACTCCGACAAGCGCCAGGTGTTCGGCTGGGCCTCCATCGTGAAGAAGGACGGCGAGGACATCGTCGACCTCCAGGGTGACTACATCTCCATCGACGAGATCGAGAAGTCGGCGTACGACTACGTGGTGAAGTCGCGCAAGGGTGGCAACCAGCATCTGCGCGACGGTGAAGCTCCAGTACATGTGTCCGACATGATCGAATCCTTCCTGGTCACCCCGGAGAAGATCGAGAAGATGGGCCTGCCGGAATCCACCCCGCTGGGCTGGTGGGTCGGCTACCAGATCAACGACGACAAGACCTGGGAGCAGGTGAAGTCAGGTGAGCGCACTGGCTTCTCGATCCACGGGCGCGGTGTCCGGAAGGAGATCGGATGAGCATCAGCGCATTCGGCGTGGAGCATGGTGACTTCGCCAAGGCCTATACCGACCCCGACACTGGGAAGAAGGCATCAGTCGGAAGGCGGGTCACCGCTGGGGTCTTCCCGGCGATCCACCCGCTGGTCGCAGGCAAGAAGGGTAAGAAGCTTCGCGCCTTCGGTAACGAGGCGGGTAGCGGGATCGCCGGTGGGTTTGTCGGGTCAGCGATTGGCGGTCCAGTCGTCGGACTGGCAGCTCAGGGTGCGGCTACCCAGCTCGGTGTGAACCGCAACCAGCGCAAGGGCTACCTGAAGAGGGAAGACTGATGCCGAACATCCACGCGGAGATGGTGCATCTCCCCGGCTTCAA
>Ga0157372_10000954_pt1 | contig 31547 bp, 24 predicted proteins | sample C55metaG_FD_115307 | JGI IMG/M metagenome (GOLD analysis project Ga0157372, IMG submission 115307) | Corn rhizosphere microbial communities from Kellogg Biological Station, Michigan, USA - C5-5 metaG | ecosystem: Host-associated > Plants > Roots > Rhizosphere > Soil | place: USA: Michigan...
ATGCATCTGATCGTGGGATATTTAAAGGTGAAGACGGCGTTATCGGCACTGGCTACAAAAAGCAGCGGACCTGCGGTGGCGGGAAAGCCCGGGGGAACGGGGACAGTAAAGACGGAAGGAACGACGTCGTCGGGTGTGGAGAGGACGACGGCAAAAACAGGTGGGGAGACATCGGCCGGAACGGAGGGTGAAAAGACAACGGGGAGTGACAAGACTGTAGCGGGGGATAAGAAAGGGGGGAGTGACAAGACGGTAGCTGGTAACAAGATTGGGGGGAATGAAAGGACTATCGGGAGTGAGAAAAATGCCGGAGGCGAAAAGACAACGGGGGACGGAAAGACTACTGGAAGTGAAAAGACCGTAAGGACCGAAAAAAATGCAGGGAGCGAAAAAACTGCGGGGAGCGAAAGAACTGCAGGGACCGGCGGCGGCAAGGATACGATGACCCATGCGAAGGCTGGGAAGACCGGCGAGACGGAGGCCGTGAAGCCCTATGAAACGGGGAGCGCGAAGACAGAAGGAGGGACGACCGCTATGACCGGCAATGTGAAGCCTGTGTCTGCCGGCGGTAAATCCTTTGACGGAGGATTTTTCAAATACGACTACTCGGACGGAGGTAAATCCGCCTCGGGACTGGCGGGGATCTTTAAGAGTACCAGCGGCTGGCAGGATGGGAAATACTATGCCTTAATGAATAATGTCCCCGTGGGCACCATCGTGAAGATCACGGGCAGCACGACGGGTAAGACCGTCTATGCCAAGGTGCTGGGACAATTGCCGGATATGAAGGAAAGCGCGGGTCTCACCATTCGTATCAGCAATGCTGCTGCCAGTGAGCTGGGAGAAGGCGATGGTAAGTTTAATGTGGACGTTCGTTATTGAGACGTCAGGGACCGCCTGTTTTCAGACATTTTTGTTTATCTTAGTACGCGAATTCAAAACTGTAATCGCTGTCTAACGTGCGTCTCCCTTTTCCATATGAAGAAAAATCCCTGTTGGCACGGGTGTCCCAGGGCGATGAAGCAGCGTTTGGCATTCTCTTTCACAATTACCACAACAAGCTGGGTTCCTACATCTTAAAGCTCACCGAATCATTCCCATTAACAGAGGAGATCGTACAGGACGTCTTTCTTTCCATCTGGCAGCACCGGGCGACGCTGAAAGACATCCATAAATTCGAACCCTATCTGTTCGTCATCGCACGCAACCGGGCTTTCAACTGTCTGAAGCAAATGGCGAGGGAGCGGCTGCGGCAGGAGGAGTGGGCGAGCCAATTCCGGGATGAGCCGGATGTAGATGAATGTATCGGGGGCCGGGGTGGTTTTGAAACGCAGGGCCTGGCTGGTTACGAGACCCTCATCGACCAGGCTATCAGCCAGCTGCCTCCTCAGCAGAAAAAGGTCTATCAGCTACATAATCAGCAAAATATGGGGTATCCGGACATCGCCCTGCAGCTGGGGCTGTCGGCGACCACTGTCAAGAAGCATATGAGCCTGGCAGTGAGAAAGATCCGGGATTACGTCAGCTCACATATGGATCCCGCAAGCATACTATTCCTCTGCTGTCTCCATTTTATTTTTTGAGCCGGTTTATCAGGTGACGGGCCCGGGAGGGGAACCGTTGAGCGGGCCTGATCGCGGAGGAGCCGCAGGTTTGGAGGTAGGGCCAAAAAAATTTTCCTTTCCATTACTCCGCTGGGCAGGTACTGTTGTCATAAGATGGGGGACCTATACATGTCAGACAAAAGACTACGCTACCTTTTTCACCGATGGTTTGATAAGACGGCCACGTCCGACGAGCGGGCCGAGCTGATGGCTTTGTTTGGAAGGACCGAAAATGAAGAGGAGACCCGCGCCTTGCTACAGGAGGCCTGGGATAAGCTGGAAGAGGAGAAGGTCTTTAGTGAAGAGCAGAGCCAGGCGATGTTGAATAAAATTTTGCGGTCTGAGGGGACAGAGGGTATTGTGCGGGACATTGGTGTGGATGGTGGAAGGGGAAGGCGAATGCGCAGATGGATGATGGCGGCGGCTGTTGTGCTGCTGCTGGGTGTGGGCGTGTGGTTACTTGCGGGACGACATGCTTCTTCCGGGATAGCTTCTTCACCTGCCATAAAAGAAATCAAGCCAATCGATGTGCCTGCACCAAATGGCAACAATGCTATCCTTACGCTGGCGGACGGATCTACAGTGGTGCTGGACAGCGTAAAGAACGGGGAACTGGCGCGGCAGGGGGATGCGCAGGTGTCCAAGGCGAATGCGGGACGGCTTGTTTATCATGCGCTGCCGGGAGGGGACGCGGGGAATGCCGGAACTACCGGGGCCGCCGGCCTACCGCAAAAGATGGTATACAATACGGTGTCCACCCGGAGGGGCGGACAATTTCAAATCGTACTGCCGGATGGCAGCAAGGTGTGGTTGAATACGGTGAGCTCTTTGCGATTTCCTACGGCCTTCATGGGTACCGAGCGGGTGGTGGAGCTAAAGGGGGAGGCTTATTTTGAGGTGGCGAAGAATGCGGCTCAGCCTTTTGTAGTGCATGTGAGCACGGCAGAGGACAAGGGGATGGATATTCGCGTGCTGGGGACGCAGTTCAACGTAATGGCCTATGATAACGAGGCGGAGATCCGAACGACCTTGCTGGAAGGGGCGGTAAAAGTGATGAAGGGAGATAAGAGCAGGGTATTAGCGCCGGGTGAGCAGGCGAAGGTGGATAAACAAGGTGGGTTGACGTTAGATGCCAAGGCGGATGTGGATCTGGCAATGGCCTGGAAGAATGGATTTACTTCTTTCAAAAGCGCGGATATCCGGAGCATCATGCGCCAGGTGGAAAGATGGTATGATATAGATGTAGTATACGAAGGGAATGTGCCGGAGCGGACCTTTAGCGGCGGTATTTCCAGGGATGCCAATCTTTCAGAATTAATACGGCTGCTGGAGGTGAGTAAAATCCATTTTAAAATAGAAGGAAGAAAATTGACGGTTACACCGTAGCCGTGAGCGCTAAAGACTGAGGCCTTCGTCGGGGAACTTCGCAGACCTGCTTCGTCACGGTCTGTCTCGTTCGTACCCTTCGTCCCTCGGGTACTTCGAAAGCTCCTCCTCGGTCGGAACCTTCGGTTCTGGACGAGCCCATTGGGGGCTCTGGCACTTAGTGTAATATGGTTGCCCAATAAAAAACCGGAAGTGTTCGCAGCACTCCCGGCAGACAGCTTGGGTAAACTTTTATATACAATCGGGAGACTGTTTTATTGTTTAACCTAAACTAAAGCAAAGTTATGTTTTTGAAAGTTCTTTTCAAACTCCTGCTTCGCAGGCGGGAGCTATTACCTGGCCGGGCTATCGATCCTTCGTCCGGACATTTAACCAAAACGCTGTTGATAATGAGACTCACAGCCATTTTTGTACTTGCGGCCTGTCTACAGGCAAACGCCAGGGGCTACGGTCAGACGATCAGCCTGAGCGACACGAACACTTCCCTATTAAAGGTCTTTAAACAAATCAAAAAACAAAGCGGCTACGAATTCTTCTACGAGGACAAGCTCATGGAGAAGGCCAAACTGGTGAGCATTCATGTGCAGAACGCTCCATTGGAGCAGGTGCTGGGTCTTCTCTTCAAGGACCAGGCGCTGAGCTATGAGATCATCGGTAAGACGGTAGCCATCCGGGAAAAAGAAATGGTGGCCGTACCCCAACCACTGCCTCCTCCACCGATGGAGGTACATGGCCGGGTGCTGAATGAGAAGGGCGAGCCTGTAGCGGGCGCCACGGTGGGGCTGAAGGGCACAAAGAAAGCCGTTGTAACCAATGACAATGGAGAATTCGCTATCCAGGCAGATAAGGGGCAGGTGCTGGTGATCTCCTTCGTGGGCTATGGGACAAGGGAAGTCGTAGTCAATGAGAACAATGCCAGCAATCTTTCCATCAGTCTGAAGATAGCCAACCAGGTGATCAACGAGGTGGTGGTGACTGCCCTGGGCGTGAAGAAAGAAAGGAAGGCGCTGGGATATTCCGTGACGGAGGTAAAGGGCGAAGAGCTGACGCAGGCAAGGGAGGTAAACGTGCTCAATTCCCTGGAAGGCAAGGTAGCGGGGTTGAATGTGAGCTCTGTGGCGGGTGGCCCGGGCGCTTCTTCCAACGTGATCATCCGGGGCGTATCCAGCCTGTCGCAAACCAACCAGCCTTTGTACGTGATCAATGGCGTGCCGGTGGAGAACCAGCCGAACAGTAACGTGGGATCACAATATGACAATATGCCGGACCTGGGAGACGCCATCGGCAATATCAACCCTGATGATATCGAGTCCATCTCCGTATTGAAGGGCGCCGCGGCTACGGCCCTGTATGGATATCGCGGCAAGGCGGGCGTCATCCTCATTACGACCAAGAGCGCGAAGAACAACAGCATCGAGGTCAATTCCAATTATGTGGCGGAGCATGTGGTCAATCCCACGGACTGGCAGTATGTATACGGGCAGGGGGGCAATAATACAAAACCGAACAATCAAACAACCGCATTTGACAACGGACAGTATAGCTATGGCGACAAGCTGGATGGATCGCAGGTGATGCAATTCGACGGAGTGGCACGGCCTTATATCGCGCAGAAGAACAATCTGAACAGATTCTATCGTACAGGCGGGACCTTTACCAATACCATGGCCCTGAACAGGGTTTTTGAGGGCGGCTCGGTGCGGCTGGCGGCGAGCGATCTTACCAATCAGTCGATCGTACCCAATTCGGGTCTGAACCGGCAAACTTTTAACCTGGCGGCGACCTTTAGCCCCTACAAGCATCTGACCATCGATGCAAGGGCGGATTATATACTGGAGCAGGCTAAAAACCGGCCTTTCCTGTCGGATGGTCCGGGGAACTCCAATTTCAATATTATGTTCCTGCCGACGAGCCTGGACGTGAATACGTTGAAAAAAGCCACCAATCCGGACGGCTCTGAATTCTCCTATTCGAACAATGCCTATGCCACCAATCCCTGGTTCGCGGCAGAGAAGTTTATCAACAACACCAACCGGGACAGGCTGATATCTTCCATCAATGCACGGTATACATTTGACAATGGGCTCTTTTTACAGGGGCGCGTTGGCAGAGACGCCTATACTGACAGATACTTTGCCGTTGTTCCCACAGGGACCGCTTATCGTCCGCTGGGTTCCATCACGGATCAAAGCACCAGGTTCACGGATCTGAATGTGGATGGTCTCGCGGGCATTGCGATCAAGGCCAGCGCCGATCTTACCATCACACCCAATATCGGGGCCAGCTATCGCAGGACCAAGACGGATCAAACGGCCAATACGGGTTCGACGTTTGCCGTGCCGTTCGTTTATAATATCGGCAATGCCATCAACAAGTCGGTAGGGCTCACTCCTTCGGACCTGGAAGTACAGTCTGTATACGGGAATGTGGAGCTGGCATACGGAGGGTATCTGTATCTGAACGGTTCGTTGCGGAATGACTGGTTCTCTTCCCTGGCTACCTATGGCAAGTCCAACAAGCTGGATGTACTTTATCCTTCTGTCAGCGGCTCGTTCGTATTCTCGCAGATGCTGCACCAGCAGTGGCTGAACTTTGGAAAGATACGGGCGGGGTATGCGGAGGTCGGTCAGGCCACCAGCCCTTATCAGACGCTGCTGAGCTACGCATTGTACAGTCCCACGCTGAATGGCCGTCCGCTGGGTTCCATTTCGAATACGAGCGTACCGAACGACGCATTGCAGGCTTCGAAGGCTTCGGAAATTGAAATAGGTACGGAAATGAAGCTCTTTAACAGCCGGGTGTCGGTGGATGTGAGCTGGTATTTCAAGAAATCGCATAATGAGATCGTGTCGGCGCCGGCCAGCATTTCCTCCGGGTATACAGGGGCCGTGTTGAATGTCGGCGAGCTGCAAAACAAAGGAGTAGAAGCCCTGGTGTCCGTCATTCCTTTCAAGGGTAGGGAATTCAGTTGGACCAGCTCGGTGAATGGCGCGGTCAACAACAATAAGGTGGTGGCGCTGGCGGCGGGTCAGTCTTCCCTTTCCATAGGAACGTCACGGTCGGGGAATGGGTTTACACAAAACATCGTGGGATATGCCGCGGCGCAGGTGGTGGCTTTCGACTATAAGTATGATAATGCGGGCAAGGTCGTGCTGGATGCAAGCGGGGTACCGGTGCAGGGTGATCTCAAGCCATTCGGCTCGGCCTATGCCAAGTGGATAGCGGGCTGGAATAACGAATTTACTTACAAGCGCTTTTCCCTCTCCTTCCTCATCGATGGGAAGTGGGGTGGAAAGATATTCTCCGCCACGGACTTTTATGGGTATCTGTTCGGTCTTCACAAGGCGACGCTGGTCAATCGTACGGGAACTTTCGGGACCAGCCTGAATGCGCAAACCTATTATTCAAGCGTAGCCAACAATATCTCCAAGCTGTTCGTGCAGGATGCCAGCTTTATCAAGTTCAGGCAGATCGTGATCGGGTATTCCTTCCCGGCCAAGCTGTTCGGCAATGTCGTGAAGGGGGCTACGTTCAGCCTGGTGGCGCGCAATGTATTCACGCTGATGAAGAAGACCGACAATATCGATCCGGAAGCAAACTATACAGCCAATGCACAGGGTCTCGAGCTGGGGGGTGTACCTCCTACGAGGACTTTTGGTGCGAACCTGAGCTTTAAATTATAAACCATTTTTTGGACGACAACTTTTTCAACAATGAAAAAAATATTTTACATAGCCTGTGTGTCGATGCTGATGGGGGCGTTGCTGACGGGCTGTACCAAGAAGTTTGCGGATATCAATACCAATCCTGCGGGATACAGCAAGGCAAACTTTGAGCCGAACTATATACTAACGACAGTGCAGCAGGCGTACACGGGCAGCACGGATTTCAGCTATGACACCTGGCGCGCCAATCTCATCTATTGCAGCACGATGATGCAGGGTTTTTCTACCGTGGTCGGATACTGGGTGGGGGATAAGTACATTCTCAACCCGAACTATACGGCGGCATACTGGGGCTTTGGCTCATCGCAGGGGCCTCCCCTGGGCAATGGCGGAGATGGGGCTTATCCTGAGCAGGTGAAGCCGGTGGTGGATCTTATACAGTTTACGAAGGACATGCCGCAGTACAAGAACCTCTATCAGATTGCGCGGCTGATGCGGGCGCTGATCATGGAGCGTATCACGGATCTGTATGGCGACTGTCCTTATTCACAGGCGGGACTGGGGTATTATGACAAGACCTTCTTTCCGCAATATGACAAGCAGCAGGACATCTATATGGATCTGCTGAAGGAGATAGACGACGCGACGGGCAAGCTGGATCCGAATGGGGATCAACCGTCGGGAGACGTTTTTTATAATGGGAATACCGCACAATGGAAGCGGTTTGGCTATACGCTGATGCTGCGGGTGGCCATGCGGCTGGTAAAGGTGGACCCCACTACAGCACAGAGCTATGCGCAGAAGGCCGCAGGCAATACCTTTACGGGCAATGGGGACAATGCTTTTGTGAAGGCGGATAATACGGGCGGCCGGGTAACGATCAACCGTAACAGCCAGATCCTGGATGGCGATGGCGGACAGGAGAATATCTATACCAAATGGTCGAAGACCTTTATCGACATGCTGAAGGCGGCAGAGGACCCGCGGCTGGCCAGGATAGCCATTACTCATCCAACCTGGGATGCGTCGAAAAACCCTACGGGTGGGAATGCGGATACGTCGGTGCAGAAAGGGATGCCTAACGGGCATGATCTGAGCGGCATTGCGGGGCTGGATATTTCCACTGTGCCGGGCTATACGAGTATCGCGGATTATTCGTCACCCAGCCAATACCTTACAAAAAGGGATGGGGTGACCTTTATATTGACCTATGCGGAGTCGGAACTGCTGCTGGCGGAGGCGGCCCAGCGCTGGGGCATTGGCGGCAGCGCCGCGCAACATTATCACGATGGGGTGAAGGCGGCCATTACCTACCTGAGCCAGTATGATCCCGGTGCGGCGATCAGCGATGGAGATGCGGAGACCTGGCTGACGGCGCATCCGTACAATGCGGCGGATGGGTTGAACCAGATCAACACACAGTATTGGATACATACCAATACCATGCTGGATTTTTATGAGTCCTGGTCGAACTGGCGGCGCAGCGGATTCCCGACGCTGACACCGGTGGTGTATCCGAACAACAATACGAATGGGACGATACCACGGAGATTCCCTTATCCGACGGATGAAGCAAATACCAATCCTGTGAATTACAAGACGGCACACGATGCGGTGCCAGGTGGAGACAATCTCACCGGCAGGGTCTGGTGGGATAAGTGATAGTTTAACACTGAAGGCGACCTAACGGTCGCCTTCTAATTTAAATACCAGGGGCTGGAAAACAACGGAGCGTACTTTTTTCCCATCCTTTTGCGCGGGGGCGAATAGATTCTCATGGGAAGAGACGACGCGCAGCGCTTCTTTGTCCAGCGAAGGGGCTGCGGAGGTGGATACAGCATAGTCGGACACCTGGCCATTTTCATCCACGACCATGCTGATAACGACCTTGCCCTGGAGGTGTTTTTCGACGGCTTCGTCGGGATAGCGGAAGTTGTCATTCAGATAGCTTAGCCATTCGGCGGGTCCGAAGAGCGGTACGGCGGGCTGATCCAGGTGGCCTCTGACCCATTCGCCGGCATCGTTGCGATAAAAACAGGTAGCCGTATCCGATCTGGGCTGGGCTGATGTATACGTGACTTTGCTGGTGGCGAAATCATAGGTGTAGGAGATCTCCCCGTTGCTATTGAAAAATTCCCATTTGCCTGTCATTCTGCCGTGATCGTACCACTTTCGTGAAAGGATGGCCTGTGTATTTGAATACATCTCCCAGACACTGTCCTTCTGTCCGTTCTTATAATAGCCGGAGACCGTGAGTCTGTCGTTGCGAAGCTGCTGGTAGGGGCCATCCCTGACGGTGTTGTCGGACCGGAGTACGTAGTAGACTTCTTTTATTTTATGATGTTTGTCTCCCGGCATGTCGGTGACTTTTTTTCTCTGCTGGGAAAAGGCCGAGGTAGCAATCAGAAGGAGCAGCAGGGAAAGATTGTAGGGGCGCATGTATGAATGAGTTTTTTAAATATAGTTATTTATAGCCTCGCAGGAAATCTTCCACAGACATTTTCTTTTTCCCTTCCAGCTGTATCTCTGTCACACGGATAAAGCCGTCGGCGGTGGCAAACCGTAAGTAAGTCTTTTTGTCCGTGTCCGGCTGGCCGGGTGCGAGGGAGGAGAGGGGCTGGCCGGGAGTGGGAGGCCCTCCGGGTGGGAGAGAAGGGTTGACGTATTCTTTTTCGGCGCGGAAGATCTTCAGCAATTTACCGTCCAGGGTGGTGAAGGCGGTGGGGAAGGGGGAAAGGCCTCTGATGAGGTTGTAGATGCTGTCGGTGGATTGGGTCCAGTCGATGTGGCAAGTTTCGGTAAAAATTTTTGGTGCGTGCTTCAGACTGACGTCTAAAGGTTGGGGTTTTCCTTCGAGCGTGCCCGCGGCCAGTCCTTCGATGGTCTTTACGAGCAGGCGGGCTCCAATCCCAGCCATCCGATCGTGTACATCGCCTGCGGTGTCTTTTTCTCCGATGGGCAAGCTGTCCTGAAGCAGGATGTTACCGGTGTCGATGTCGTGCTGCAGCTTGAAGGTGGTGACACCTGTCTGTTGCTCGCCGTTGATGACGGCCCAGTTGATGGGGGCGGCGCCCCTGTACTGGGGCAGGAGTGATCCATGGAGGTTGATGGTGCCCATGGGAGGCATATTCCAGACCAGCTCGGGCAGCATGCGGAAGGCAACCACGACCTGGAGATCGGCCTGCAATGCTTTTAGTTCCGCCAGGAAGTCAGGGTTCTTTAGCTTTTCGGGCTGCAGGATGTGCAGTCCTTTTTCGAGCGCGTATTTTTTTACGGCGCTGGCGGTAAGCTGCATGCCCCGGCCGGCGGGCTTGTCGGGGGCGGTGATAACGCCCACCACGGGATAGCCTGCTTGTAGAATAGCGTCGAGGGATGCTACGGCAAATTCGGGTGTGCCCATGAATACGATGCGTGGTCTTTCCTTACTCTGCATATAGTAGATATTTCTTTCGAATGGTCTTGAAATTATCGAGGGCGGGCTGCCAGCTGCGTCTGATCTGGTCTTCTGTCAATCCGTCCTTTATCTGTTGCTGTAATGTGTCGTTGCCGGCCAGCTTGTTGAAGAAGTTGCCCGTTAGAAAAAAATGTTCTTTATCGGGGAAGAGCTTGTAGGCCTGGATGACCCATTGAAGGGAAAGCCGGCCTTTAGTGACGCTGTGCACATCGATGTTGCTGAGGTCGTAGCCGTAGCAGGTTTGATTGAGGAGGGGAGGATTTTTAGCACCGGGAAGACTGGCGGGGGTGAAGTGATAAAGGTTCTTTGGGAAGGAAGGGTGGCCGAACTGTTGGAATGGTTTATCGGTGCCCCTGCCGAGACTGACGGCTGTGCCTTCAAAGAGGCAGAGAGAGGGGTAGAGATAAATGGACTGCATATTGGGCAGGTTGGGCGAGGGTTTTACGGGTAGGATGTACCTGCTGTGATGGGTATAACCCTTGCAAGGGATGATGGTGACCTTGGCGTCGCCTGCCGCCGCGTTAGCGGCGGTGTCCAGCCAATGTTGTCCGATAAGCATTTTAGCGTATTCGCCGATGGTCATACCATATACGGTGGGAATGGGTTGCATACCGACGAAAGATTTGAATTTTGGATTCAGGACCGGTCCGTCGACATAGAATCCATTCGGATTGGGCCTGTCGAGGATAATAAGCGGGCGATGGTTCTCGATGGCGGACTCGACATATTCCTGCAGGGAGGAGATATAGGTATAGAAGCGGACGCCTACGTCCTGGATATCGAAGAGCATGATGTCCACGCCTTCCAGATCGGTGGCCGAGGGTTTGCGTTTGCTGCCATAGAGGGAGATAATGGGTATGCCTGTTTTGGGATCGACGGCGCTGTTGACATGTTCGCCGGCATCGGCGTCGCCCCTGAAGCCATGTTCGGGGGAAAAGATCTTTGCAATGTGTATGCCAGCCTTCAAGAGGGTGTCTACGAGATGGCTGGAGCCGACAATGGCCGTCTGGTTAGCGAAGATGGCGACGGTTCGGCCTTTAAGGAGGGGCAGATACCTTTCCATCTGGTCGGCGCCGGTGAGGATGTGGCCGGCGCTCTTTTTAGAGGGGGGGCGGTGGGCCTGAATAGATGCGGAGTTCCCTGCGAGACTTGTCTGGCTGTGGCCGGAAAAATGGAGCAGCAGCAGGCTGGCAAGGAGCAATAGAGGGCGACGAAAAGGAGACTTCATATGTGATTATTTACATTTTTTAATCCTACCTTGCGGGAGTCCGCATTCTGCGGGAACACAAAATAAAGGAATTATGCAGCAAGTTAAAGCGGGTGACACAGTAAGAGTTCATTATCAGGGACGTCTGACAGATGGAACGACGTTCGACTCTTCAGCGGGTCGCGAACCTCTGGAGTTTCAAGTGGGCAGTGGGATGGTGATCAAGGGTTTTGACGAGGGCGTGATGGGGATGACGGTGGGGGAGAAGAGGACCATTGAAATTCCTGTGGAAGAGGCTTATGGACCGAAGGATCCGCAAGCGATCATTGAATTCCCGGCTGCCAATTTTCCTCCCGGCATGACGCCGGAAGTAGGGATGCAACTTGCCATGACCAATCAACATGGTCACCAGATACCTGTCACGATCGTAGAGGTCCGGCCTGACGTAGTAGTGCTGGACGCCAATCATCAGCTGGCTGGGGAAGATCTCGTCTTCGACCTGGAGCTGGTGGAGATATTGGGCGGTGGCAGCCGAATCATCATGCCGTAGGCAAATCGCGCCTTTCGGCTGTCTTAGGGCGTGTAGCTTTGCCCGTTACGGCGGGGCTGTATTTTCTTTCAAAAGCCAGGGCGAGGATCAGGATGGCCATCAGGGAGAGGGCTGTGTTTATAATGGAGCCTTCTATCCCAAAGTCACCGCCTGTCACCAACCAATCGCCTTTTATTTCCGTCACCAGGAGAGTGGGCATGCCGATACCGCTGATATGCGATCCCAATATGGGGCCCAGGAAAAAGTTCCAGCTGAGGTGCAGGAAGAAGGAAAACCAAAGATTGCGGGTATAGATATAGTTTACACCCAGCAAGACGCCTGCCAGGAACAGATTGGCGAAGGCCAGCGGGGTAATACCGGGGCCGCTGAAATGAAAGATGGCGAAGCAAAGAGCGGAGAGCAGCAGTGCAACCCACTTGTTGGAGAATGATTCCAATAGATTACCAAGCACATAGCCTCGAAATACCAGCTCTTCGCTGAAGGCGATCAGCACTACCATTCCCAGAGAAATAAACAAGGTGGAGGGGTCGAAGGTAATGTCGACCCATTGCAGCCGTCCCGTAGCCATCAGCAGCAGGGCGAGCAATCCCATGAGGGCGGGGCCGGTAAAGAAGCCGATGATGGACTCCTGCGTAAACCCGGATGATTGCAGTCCCAGACTGGCAATGCTCCTGCGGTCGATGTAGGTACGGAACAGTCCTACTGTCGTCAGCGAGACGACGAATTCCAGCAGGACCATTTCCCAGAGATGAGAGCCCTGAAGAAGGGATGCGATGGCATGGGTTGGGTCCGCCCGCAGCTCATCCAGGTTGGAAAAGAACAGGCCTATAGCAACGGGGATGGATATCAGCAGGGTGATGATGATAAAACCGAGTCCAAACAAGATCACTCGTAACCAGCCTTGTTTTATCCTTGGATTTTTTGTAGTCAGATCGGTCATAGTGATTAGATTGTACGTAATTTACAAACATGTTCGAGAATTACATATTTACGGTGGCGGAAAGATTTATCCGATATGCCCAGATAGACACGCAAAGCAATCCACAATCGAAGACCCATCCCTCCACGGAGAAGCAGAAAGATCTGGGGCGGGTGCTGGTGCAGGAGCTTCAGGAGATGGGTATAACGGATGCCGCGATGGATGAATATGGATACGTGTATGCCACTATTCCCTCCAATACGACCAAACAGGTGCCGGTGATCTGTTTCTGCGCGCATATGGATACGGCGCCGGACTGTAGCGGAAAGGGCGTCCGGCCCATTGTGCACAAGGGGTATGACGGGGGGGATATTGTATTGCCGGATGATACGAGCCAGGTGATATCGCCTGCAGCGCATCCTTATCTGCGGGAAAAGAAGGGCGAGGATATCATCACGGCATCGGGCACTACGCTGTTAGGGGCAGATGACAAGGCGGGTGTTGCCGTCATTATGGAGATGGCGCAATTCCTTTTGCGGCATCCGGAGTACAGGCATGGAAAGATACGGCTGTTGTTCACGCCTGACGAGGAGATCGGAAGGGGGGTGGACAAGCTGGACCTGCAACGGCTTGGGGCGAACTACGGCTATACACTGGATGCCGGTGAGCGGGGGACATTCGAGGACGAGACCTTTTCGGCGGATGGGGTAAAGATCGCTTTCCATGGGGTGAGCGCGCATCCGGGCTATGCGATGGGGAAGATGGTGAATGCGTTGAAGGTGGCGGCCTATTTTCTGGACTCGCTGCCAAAAGATGAATGGTCGCCGGAGACGACGGACGGGCGTTATGGTTTTGTGCATCCGGTGCGAATGGATGGGCTGGCGGAGAAGGCGACGGTGGAATTTATTATCCGTGATTTTGTCACGCCGCGGCTGGCGGCCTATGAGGAGCATTTGCGGAGCAAGGTGGAGGATGCGGTGAGGGCTTTTCCGGGGGCCAGAGCGGATTTTGAGATATATGAGCAGTATCGCAATATGAAGGAGGTGCTGGAGCAGCATCCGCAGGTGTCGGAGTATGCGCTGGCGGCGATAGAAAGAGCGGGAATGGAGCCAAAGAAGAGCAGCGCCAGGGGTGGGACGGATGGATCGAGGCTGTCATTTATGGGGCTGCCCTGTCCGAATATTTTTACGGGGGAGATGGCTTTTCATGGCAAGCAGGAATATGTGAGCGTGCAGGATATGCAGAAGTCGGTGGAGACGATCGTGCGTTTGGCGCAGATATGGGAGGAAAGGAGCTGAGACCTTTGTCATTATGCTTTTGCCTTTTCGTCGTTGTGCTTTGCCGGCAGGCTATATGGCCCTCCATCGCTGTACATTGGGTATCACTTGGCAGGGGGTATGCTGATAGGCGGGATGATATATCGGCGATGTGCCTGGATCTACGGGCCCAATGTAAGGCGACTCCGGGCATATAGCGCTGCCTACGGATCGCGTGGCGGCTAGTTGCGGAGGGGCGGGGGGTCAGATCTTTTTTGTTGAGAGAATGTTTTTGACAATCATTTCCGCATGTACGCGGGAGTTCTCGATGAACCATACGTGGGTGTTCATGCCGCCGCAGACGACGCCGGCGAGGTAGATACCTTTTACATTGGTCTCCATGGTGGCGGGGTCATAGAAGGGCTGAAGGTTCTCGTCCTCTGACAGCCGGATGCCCATCGTCCGGAGGAATTCGAAATTAGGCTGGTAGCCGGTGAGCGCGATGACATAGTCATTGGGGATGGTTTCGATGCCGTCGGGGGTGAGGATATCCACTTCATCGGCGCGAATGGCCTGAAGGGAGGAGTGGGTATAGGCTTTTATGCTGCCTTCCCTGATCCTGTTCTCGATGTCGGGTTTTACCCAGTATTTGACGCGGCGGCCGATGCCTTCACCACGGATGACCATGGTGACCTCGGCGCCTTTGCGCCATGTCTCCAGCGCTGCGTCCACGGCCGAGTTGCTGGCCCCCACCACTATCACTTTCTGCATGGCATAAAAATGCGGGTCTTTGTAATAATGGACCACTTTGGGAAGGTCTTCTCCGGGGATATTCAGGAGGACGGGCAGGTCATAGAAGCCTGTGGCGATGATGATATTGCTGGCGGAGTAGCTGCGGCGTGAGCTGGTGATATCGAACCTGTCGCCTACGGGCCGGACGGAAAGCACTTTCTCCTGCAGGTGGATGTTCAGGTGGTGGGAGGTGGCCACGCGCCGATAGTACTCGAGGGCTTCTGCGCGGACGGGTTTGACATTGTTGCTGACGAAGGGTATACCACCAATCTCTATGCGCTCGGATGTAGAAAAGAAGGTCATATTGGCGGGGTAGTTGTAGAGGGAGTTGACGAGGCATCCTTTCTCCAGGATAAGGTAGGTGAGTCCGCTGCGCTGGGCTTCCAGACCGCAGGCAATGCCGATGGGACCTCCGCCGATGATGATGATATCGTAATTTGTGCTCATGGTTGGGTAAAGTTAGTATATTCACTTCCAAAAACTTCCTCTTATGGACGCCCTTTACCACTTCTGGTGGGTCATCATCATCGTTATATTTATTTTCAGCGGACTGGTGACTGTCAACCAGGGATATATTTATGTTGTCACACAATTTGGCCGGTACAAGCGTATACTGCTGCCGGGGTTACGATTCAAGCTGCCTTTTATCGAACAGGTGTTCAAGCGCATTTCCATTCAGAACCGGAGTGTGGAGATGGAGTTCCAGGCGGTGACGGCGGACCAGGCGAATGTATATTTCAAGAGCATGCTGCTGTATGCGGTGCAGAATTCGGATGAGGAGACGATCAAGAAGGTGGCGTTCAAGTTTATCAGCGACCGGGATCTCATGCAGGCGCTGACCCGTACGATCGAGGGCAGCATCCGGAGCTTTGTGGCTACGAAGCGGCAGGCGGAGATACTAGGGCTGCGCAGGGAGATCGTGGAATTTGTAAAGGATCAGATCGACCATTCGCTGGAGGAGTGGGGGTATCATCTGCTGGATCTTCAGATAAATGATATCACTTTCGACCAGGCCATAATCGACAGTATGAGCAAGGTGGTGGCGAGCAATAACCTGAAGGCGGCGGCGGAGAATGAGGGGCAGGCGTTGCTGATCACGAAGACAAAGGCGGCTGAGGCGGAGGGGAATGCCATCAAGATCTCGGCGGAGGCGGAGAAAGAGGCGGCAAGGCTGCGCGGGCAGGGGGTGGCGTTGTTCCGGCAGGAGGTGGCGCATGGGATGAGCGAGGCGGCGGAGGAGATGAAGCGCGCCAATCTGGATACGAATGTGATCCTTTTCAGCATGTGGACGGAGGCTATCAAGAATTTCGCGGAGGTGGGGAAGGGCAATATTATTTTCCTGGATGGGTCGAGCGAAGGAATGCAGCAAACGATGCGGCAGATACAGGCGCTGATGATGAAGCAGGTGGGGGAATAGGCGCGAGGCAGATGGGACAGGGGTTTGGCGGGACAATGCGTGCGGGCCGGGGGCTGCATGTTGAGGAAACTTTAGCATTTTGTTAAAAAATAGGGGGATACCACGAGCGTTATAGGGATGAAATCGCATATTTTTACCATGAGTCGCTGAATTCGGCTCGTCCGAAGAAGAGACAGGGCCGTTGGAGCCTGTTGGGAAGATTCGGCAAAACGATTAAAATCTACTATTGGATGAACTTATTTTTTCTGCAGGTAGTATTAGATTCCGCAAAGATCAAGGACAGCCTGGCGAGGATCGCCGGGGCAGCAGCACCGCCACAAAAAGAGAATTTATGGGATATCCTTACCAAGGGGGGGGTATTGATGATACCATTAGCCCTGCTGCTGGTGATCGCCATATTTGTGTTTTTTGAAAGGTACATGGCCATTAAACGGGCGTCCAAAATGGATGACAATTTCATGAGCATTATCCGGGACAATATCGTCACGGGGAATCTGTCGGCGGCCAGGAGCCTGGCGAAGAATACGCCGACGGCGGTGGGCCGCACCATCGACAAGGGGCTGCAGCGGGTAGGCAAGGAGATCGCGGCCATCGAGCGCAGCATGGAAAATGTCGCCAAGCTGGAGCTGTACAAAATGGAAAAGAATGTATCGGTGCTGTCGGTGATCGGCACTATCGCGCCGCTGTTCGGATTTTTGGGTACTATCATCGGGATGTTCCAGCTGTTCTATGCGCTGGCTTCCACGAATGATTATAGTCTTAATACCATCACCGGGGGTATCTATGTAAAGATGATCTCTTCGGCCTCGGGTCTTATCATCGGGATCATTGCCTATGTGGGCTACCGGTACCTGAATTCGCAGATCGACAAGGCCACGCATAAGATGGAGCTGGCGGCCAATGATTTTGTAGACATTTTGCAAGAACCGACGAGATAAACGCAGGAGCCCATGAATTTAAGAAGACGAAACAGGGACGAAGGGGAGGTGCACACGGGGCCTTTGAACGATATTTTGTTCATTCTCCTCATGTTCTTCCTCATTGTGTCCACGCTGGCCAATCCCAATGTGGTGAAGCTGACACAGCCCAAGGCAAAGAGCGACACGAAGGCGAAGCAGACGGTAGTAGTTTCTATCGACGCGAATAAACAATTTTATGTAGGAACTACCCGTGTAACGGTGGATGAGCTGAAGACGAAGCTGGAGCCTTTCCTGGCGAAGGAGACGGACAGGCCTTCCATCGTGATCAATGCCGACCGTAGCGTTCCGGTAGACGATATCGTGGCGGTGATGCGCGTGGCCCGTGACCTGGGAGCAACGACAGTGCTGGCGGTGGATAAGAAGGGTGTACAATAAAATGAGCCTCAACGTGGAAAATATATGGGGAGCTATACAAAAGAAGGACGCCCAGGCATTTGAGAATTTCTACAAGGAGCATTACAAGCTTTTTTTTCTGACGGCCTGCGGGTACCTGAAGGACGCCCGGCTGGCTCAGGAGGTCGTCAATGATGTGTTCATCAAGATCTGGCAGGAGGCGGAGACGCTGAGCATCCAGACATCCCTGAAATCATATGTATACCGGAGTGTCGTCAACCGATGTCTCAACGAGCTTGATAAAATCAAACGGGACAGACAGCGTATGAGTGAGCTGGCCCATCGGCCGGAGCCGTATATCGAGCCGAGGGAAATGGAAGATGATGAGCTGAAAGTACGGCTGTACCGGGCCATCGACGAGCTGCCGGAGCAATGCCGGAAAGTCTTTATGATGAGCCGGTTTGACGGGTTGAAGCAACAGGAGATCGCCGACCTGCTGGGTATTTCCATCAAGACCGTAAAAAATCATATTACACATGCATTGAAGCTGCTGCATAAGGTCCTGCGCGACTGGCAATCCCTTCCCTTGTGGATAGGAGTGATAAAATTTTTTTTCCGTCGCTAGGTCCAGGGCAGTATTTCTTTGTCTTATAACTGATGAATCCGCAATCACCATATAACGATCTTCCCTGGGACCTGATCGTTGCCGCCCTGCAGGGCGGGCTTTCGGCCGGGGAGGAGACACAGTTCCAGCAGTGGCTGGCTCTTTCCGATGTAAACCGCAGCGTCTACGAGCGACTGCAGCGGATGTGGAAGGAGGGGATGACGGATTACCCGTTGTATCAGCAGGCGAGTGAGGAACGGGCCTGGGAGGAGCTGAAGCACCGGATGGGGGAGGATGTGCGGTCTGAGAAGGCGATGGAGGCCAGGATAGAGAAAATAAGCGGAGAGGCGGCCCGGAATAAAGGACGCCTGGTGACGATGAAATGGGCGGCGGTAGCAGCGGTGCTGTTGCTGCTGGCAGGTGGAGAATGGTGGTATGTATCCCGTAGGGGAGACCAGTATGTAACGGCGGCCGCTGAGACGAAGCAGATACCTCTCCTGGATGGTTCGATGGTGGTCCTGAGCGAACACACTCAACTCCGGGTGGAGTCCGGCTATAATAAAACAGACAGAAAACTGGTGCTGGTCAGCGGGACCGCGCGATTTGACGTAGTCCATGCGCCTGAGCGGCCCTTTGTGGTGGACATGGGTGATGTCAGCGTAAAGGACATCGGGACGAGCTTTACCATTGAAAGGACAGCGGATAGCATAAAGGTGCTTGTCTGGGAAGGCAAGGTGGCCCTGGTCCGGCATGAGACGGGGGAGACCCGGGAGATAGCGGCCGGAGGGGAGGAAAGCTTTTATGTGGAAGGGCATCGGTTTGGGCAGGTGCGGGAGCGCGGCTACCGGCTGCGATTTGACGACCAGCCGTTGTCAGCGGTGGCGGCGACGCTGGAGAAGGAGTCGGGCCGAAAGATCGTGCTGGGCGATGCGTCGTTGGGGGAGAAAAGGCTGACTGTCCACCTGAATGGAGAGTCTTTTGAAGATGCTATAAAAACTATCTGCGCGTCGTTGAACCTGGAGTATTCCGTGGTGGACGGAGCGTATATTTTGAAAGCTGGGGATAAGCATAATTAATTAATACATAATAAGCTGGCTGTTATTCGCGTTTATGGGTATAACTTAGTGCTTTAATACCTTTGAATGAACCGGACAGCTGCACAATTCCTTCGATGGCCAACCCTGGCTGCCGTGTTGTGGTTCCTTTCTTCCTTTTTTGTCCAACCTGCTGTCGCCCAACGGGCGGAAGATACCCTTGTTACGGTGCAGATAAAAGACAAGAGCTTCCAGGAAGCGTTGTCCATTATTGAATTCGGGATCCCATACAAGTTTGCATATAGCTCGGAGCTGGCGATGGGGCAGCCGTCTGTTTCCATATCGGCTGTGCGGATGCCTTTACACGAATTTTTAGCCGTCCTCTTCCAGGGCCGCACTATCACCTATCATATCATCGGCGCCCAGATCATATTACAGCAGCCGCAGCCGGCGCAGCCTTCGCGGGTTACGCTCAGCGGTTATGTAAAGGATGCGCGGACAGGGGAGTCGCTGATCGGCGCCAGCGTTTATCTACCATCCGTGGGGACGGGCATCCTGTCCAATAATTATGGGTTCTATTCCATCTCCGTCCCTTTTGCGGATAGCGTGGACCTGGAAATCTCGTATGTGGGTTATAAAACCGTGACGGGCCGGGTGGGCGCCCGGGCGGATCTTACGCAGTCCTTTTTGATGGAAGGAAATGTGGAGCAGATAGAGATCGGGAAGATGACGGTGACGAGTGACAAGCGGGAGGACAACGTGAGGAAGAATCAAACGGCGCTGGTCGAGATGTCGACGGATATGATCACGGCGGCTCCTTCTGCTGCCGGTGCGGGGGATGTCATTGGTTCCGTAGAGATGATGCCGGGGGTGCAGGCGGGTATCGATGGAACGCCGGGCTATTTTGTGCGGGGTGGGAATGCGGGGCAGAACCTGATCCTGCTGGATGAGGCTACTTTATACAATCCCAGCCATATATTCGGGCTGGTGGGGATATTCAATCCGCCGGCTATCAAACATGCGAGCTTGCTGAAGGGGGGCTTTCCCGCCTCGTATGGGGATCATATCAGCTCGGTGCTGGATGTTGCGATGAAGGATGGAAACAACCAGGAGTTTGGGGGTACGGGCCAGATGGGAAGCGTTTCATCGGGCGTCACGCTGTACGGTCCGTTGCAAAAGGGTAAGTCGTCCTTTCTTGTCTCAGCCCGCCGAAGCATGACCGATGTATTGCTGCATCCATTCCTGCATAAAAATTACTTTTCCAATTATTATTTCTATGATGTCAATGCCAAGGTGAATTTCCAGGTGTCGGACAAGGACCGTATCCTTTTGAGCTATTATAGCGGAAGGGATAACAATACGTATACGAAGGATTCCACGGATGTAGCGGGTATCGACTATTCCATGCATTTTGGCAATTCCGCGGCTGTCGCGCGATGGAACCACCAGTACAGCGGGAAGCTGTTCTCCAATACTTCTATAGAATACAACCACTATCATCAATGGCTGTCCGCTACGCAGCTGGGCTATTTTGCGCAGCTGTATTCGGGGATCCGGGATATGCAGGCGAAGATGGACCTGACCTGGTATCTGTCTGCGGGTCATAAGATCAATGCGGGGGCGGATTATTTGTATCAGACCGTCTATCCGGCTTCGTTGTCGGGGAAGGGTGCGCCGGGGGATTCTTCGGGGACGATCGTGCCGAGCGGGATACCGCCGAAGATGGGCACGCGTGTGGCGGTGTATGCCAGTGACGATATAAAGATTGGCGAGCGGTGGAAGGTATATGCGGGGATAAGGGCGCCCTTATTCCTTAAGCCGGGTGTCCACTATCTGGCTGCGGAGCCGCGGCTGTCGGTATTGTATATGATCAACCCATCGACCAGCATAAAGGTCTCCTTTGCGGACGTGCATCAATATATTCATTTGATGCAGAGCTATAATGCCTCATTCCCGGCGGAAGTATGGATCGGCAGCAGCAAGCTGGTCCGGCCGCAGGAGTCGCAGGAGGTATCGGCGGGACTGTTTAAAAATTTTTCGGAGAATGTCTTTCAGACCAGCCTGGAAGTGTATTACCGGCGGATGAAGAACCAATTGTTATTTGGGGGAGATACGACTTTCACGCTCAACACCTCGTTGGAGGACCAGCTGATATTCGGGAGGGCCTGGAGCTACGGCGCGGAATTGCTTGTTCGTAAGAACAGGGGACGATGGACCGGATGGCTGGCGTATACGCTGGCCTATGCCAATCAACAGTTCGACTCGCTGAATGAGGGACAGCAATTTCCTTTTGCGTATGACAGAAGGCATATGCTAAACTTATCCATGGGCTATTCCATTTCATCGCACTGGAAGATAGGCGCCAATTTTTTGATCGCCAGCGGCAGGGCGTTTAGTCTGAGCCCTGATTCTTCTTTTGTTGCCGGCGGAGGAGGCAGTGGGGGTGGAAATGGGGGAGGAAACGGGAACAATCCGCTGTACAATCCGGGGAGAGGGTTGGGGCGTGGAAGAAATAATGGGAACCATGGGGGCACCTGGGATATCATTGCCAATAATTATCGTCTCAGTCCTTATGACCGGCTGGACCTGAATATCCGTTACACCCGGAGCAGGACCGTGGGGCGGAGGACGGTGGAGACCGAATGGATATTTTCCGTCTATAATGTTTATGCCCGCCGGAATAATTCCTTCGTCTACAGGACAATAGACCCTGCCACCCGGCAGGTGGTGGCTAGAGAGCTACCTTTTATTCCTATCATTCCGAGTATTACGTATAGTATTAGATTTTAATGTAATTGGAAAAGAATTTGCCCAGGGACTAGGACCGGGGGAAAGATTTTCTGTCCTTTAATAGTAACCTGGCATTCCGACCCTATGAGCGACGAGTATATAACTCTGACTCCCTGGCGGATGCGTTTGAAAAAAATTATACTCATGAACACGAAGTGTCACCAACACCGTAAAAGACCAAATATGATCGTTGGTAAAGATCTTAAGAGAAGTAGAGGTTTCTTGTTTTTGACGGCGCTGATGATCGTCGGCGGCTTTGTCCTTTTTTCCTGTAACAAGAACAGCAGTGGTAGTGGTGGAACGGGCCACCTGGAAGTAAGGCTGACGGATGATCCGGCGGCGTATGATGCCGTCTATATCGATGTGCAGGGCATCCAGATCAATGTGAGCGCTGACACGGGGACCAGCTCGGGTTGGCAGACGATCAACCTGCTGCATCCCGGAGTATATAATCTGCTTGACTTCAGAAATGGTATCGATACGGTGCTGGCTTCTGTCGACCTGCCGGCGGGCAAGATCTCGCAAATGCGGTTGATCCTTGGAAGCAACAATTCTGTTGTTATCGATGGCAAGTCTCATTCTTTAAAAACACCTTCGGCCCAGCAGTCGGGTTTGAAGTTCAATATTCATGCGACATTGACGGACGGTATCGAATATCGTCTCTGGATAGATTTTGATGCGAGCCGTTCCATCGTGTCGACGGGTTCAGGCAATTACATCCTGAAACCAGTGATCCGTACTTATACGGAGGCAATCGGGGGCAGTATAAAAGGATACGTGCTGCCTGCCGCTGCCTTGCCGCAGGTATGGGCTGTACAGGGTACGGATACGCTGCTGGCATTGCCGGATTCGGCCACAGGACATTATCTCATAGGAGGGGTGAATGCAGGGAATTGGAACCTGCTGTTGCACGCGCAGGATTCCAGTTATACGGATACGGCTTTCACGGTGTCTGTCGCCAACGGCGTCGTGACCAATGCCGGGACGGTGACTTTACAAAAGAAGTAACCACAGGCCACCGTCTTTAAATCCGAGGGATCCGGGCATGTTTACACACCGTGCCCGGATCATTCCCTTGAAACGGGAATCATGTTGTAAAGAGCTGAAACCCTGGCCTTTGGAGCCGGGGCCTTATCCTAGAGACCTGTATCCACGATGCTGTGAAAAACCGGTCCATGAAATATGAGAAACTTTAATACGTTATAGTATAAATAACCGGTATCCGTGAACGTAACCTATATCCATGACTTATGAAAAACCGAGCCCATAGCCTGAGAAGTATTTGAGCATTAAATCCGTAGCTATGAAACACACTTATACCCTATTTCTGTTTGCGATGAGCTGCTTTCCTTTTGGCGCCATTGGTCAGCTGAACAATGGTGGGAAGTATGCCAATTTTGGAGTTGATGCCGACACGAGAAGCAATTACATGAAATATGGCCTGGTCACAGGCGCTGTGGCCAGCGACGACTGGTTTGCTCCCTCGCTGACGGGCAACAATGTGATTGATACTTCAAATGCGGCCAGCTATCTTTCCTTGTTGCAGGGGGGGAGCAATTTTTCATTCAGCAAGCGGATGTCGGTACCGCTGTATTCCAAGATAGGCGGGAGGTTGTGGCTGGATGCCGTCTACGGAAGGGATTTCTCGGCAGCGAACTCGTTGAAGGACAGCACGACCTTTACCATTGCCAGCAAGAATGGCGACAATCCTTCCAATTGGATGGGCGGTGTTTCTTCTTTCCCCGACAAGAATGATCTCATCGATGTCTATGCGCACATGCGGAGAGATGGCATCTCGGTGTATGATTCTCTCTGGTTGTTCACGGGTGTGTCGACCTTTGGCGTCAACGGATCCCGGTATTTCGACATCGAGCTGTATAAAAACAGTTTTTCCTACAACAGCACTACGGGTACGTTCACCACTGCGGGCACCAGCGCAGGCCACACGGAGTGGCTCTTTGATCCCATCGGCAATGTGATCCAGACGGGGGACATGATCCTGGCCGTCACTTATTCGCCGGGCTCTGCTCCTATAGTAGATGTGCGGATATGGGTGAGCCAGTCGACCTGGAGCACTGTTTCACCCGCTGATTTTAGCTTCAACGCCAATTTTGATGGTGCTACACCTTCTTATGGCTATGCGTCTATCGTCTCCAATTCAGGAACGACGGCCTTTGGTGCGGGCATTTCGAACTATTCGGCTACCGCTTCGCAGGATACGACCTATGCCACACCGTGGGGTAGCAGCAATAGCACGACAGGCTGGAGCGCTCAGTATCAATCCCTGCAGTTGATCGAGGTCGGCCTGAACCTGACCCGTATCGGGCTCGATCCTGCCTTGTATAGTACATTGTCAAACCCCTGCCAATCTCTTTTCTCCAATATTTTCTTCAAGTCGCGGTCTTCCGCGTCGTTTGTTTCCAATATGCAGGACTTTATGGTCCCCCTGACCTTTGTGATGCCGCCGGTGCTGGATTATACGTTGAAGCCGGATACGCTGCGTTGCAACAGGACGGTGGGTACGATCCAGATCACGAACCATACGACAGTCGGCACTTATACGTGGCAGACCCTGGGCGGAGGGAATATCTCGGGCTCCAATGCGGACAGCTCGCAGCTGACGATAACGAAGCCGGGAACCTATATTGTATCCGCCAGCCCTGCGGATGGTTGTCCGGCCACCCGTACAGATACAGTGGTTATACCTATCGATACATTCCGGCCTAAGGCTTCCATTGCGGTGTCGCTGGTGGGTAATTTTTCTTATCTGCAGTTCTGGGGCGGGAATACCGTGGCCAGCAACTATCCTACTCCATTTGGCGGATCGCAGGGGCTGACCTGGAACTGGAGCGGTCCGAACGCCTTCTCCTCAACGATACAGAATCCAAGGACGGCAGATACGACGAATGTCTGGGGTACCTATCAGCTGATCGTGACGGAAAAAAGGAATGGTTGTAAGGATACGGCCCGGAAAACCGTCAGTGTATATGATTTTGTGGCGTTGTACCTTGGCGACACGACGACGAAGCATGTCGATGGTCCGCCTGCGCGTGTGTCCGGATTGCAGATCACGGGTCTGGCCCGGAGCGGAGCGGGAGGAGTTCGGCTGATAGCTAATTCCGATGCGGACTATCCGGCGACGGTGGCCCTCTATAGTCTGTCGGGGCAGGCGCTGCAAAGAAGCAATGTACAATTTATGAAGGGCGTCAGCACGGTGGAAATACCTGCTGTGAATGTCCAGTCCGGAAGCATACAGGTGATCGCTGTCATGGTGAAGGGACAGGTGGTGTATGTGCAGAAAGTATTGCTATGACGGATGCTGCGACAGGTCCTGATGCCGGGCTTAGAACTCTACGTGCGCCCTTGCTGCGAAGAGATGTACGGGGCCTCTGTCGGGATTATAGGCGGGATGATCCACGAGCTGATAGTCGAGGGTGACCCAGCAATTGTAGAAGACCTTACATTGATAAAAGAGCTCGGCAATATTTTCCCGGCTGTAATGAGGGAGCTGGCCGTCCCCGATCATAAACCCGTATCCGCCTGCTGCGAGGAAGTCGCGGTGTGGTTTGGAGAGCCCATTGGAGAGCAGCGCGATGCCGATGTTGTCGGCTGATCTTTTCCAGCTTTGTCCGTATATGCGAATGCCGCCGCTGGCGGTGTTGTCGATCTCTGCAAATGCCCAGGTGGCAGTTTTCCCATCGTTCCATCCCAGCCGGAGAAAGGCGCTGATTGCGCTGGAGAGCTCCTGTTCGGCGTTGACGCCAAAACCGTATTTCTTTCCTCCATAGGCTTTTCCGTAGATGACATCCATGTTAGTGTCTGCACCACTGAGCTTGTTTGCAATGACGTCTTCATAGCGGGGAGCTTTGTTGACATTATAAAATGCCAGCAGGCGGAGCGTCCCCTTGTGTTTGTGAAGGGTATATCTTTTCTCCCATTCCAGGTTCTCGCTGTTGGTATGGGTATAGTGTGTGTCGAGGTCGGGGCCATTGGCGAAGGTGGGTTCCAGGGCCGTACCGAGCCGGAGGGTCCATGAAGGCTTTATGTATTCCGCCACGAAGCCGTACGTATAGCCGCGGGTGTTGGCCGCATAATCATAGGCGCCGTTGTTCATGAGCGACCAGTTCATAAAGTCGGAACGGGGATCGTGGCTGACGTTGCTGTTGTCGAAAAAATCACCTACGGAGAATTTCCCGGCGGTGAGGGTCAGGCGTGTGGTGGAGACACGTTCTGTCACCTGGTTGGCGTCGTCGGTGAGGGTCTCGTAGTGGTCCTTATCGAGATCGATGTGCTGACGGAGGAAGATGCGGGCTATGTATACGGTGGGTTCGGGATTGCCTATGCGAAATGTTTCTCCGTTGGGGAAGCCTGCGATACCGAGGGTGCTGCCCACGCCTTTGCCACCGGCCATTTCGGGATTGAAGTAGAGGGCTGCTCCTTTCCACAGGTGGCGGCCGAGATAGATCGTGGTGGTGACGGAGTAGGCTCTTTCATGACCGGGTGAGAGGCTGTTCTGTCCACTGTAAGGCGAGTGGAAGGTGGGGTGTGCCTGGATGATGCCGGTGAATTGAAAGTGATAGCTCCAGCCGGAGTCCTTGAAAAGGGGATCGCCCGACTGGGCGGATGCGGTGTGGGAGACGAGCAGAACGAGTATGACCGCGCGGGTGCGTGCTATAATGAGTCTGTGTTTAAACATAAGTTGTCAATAACGGAAAAGCCGCGCAAAACTATATGGGATAGGGGGAGGGATAAAATAAATTAATGCTACATCGTTGCTTTTATAAATCTATCCTTGCCCTGCATGTCCTGCCGTACCACAATATTTTGATAGCCAGCCTCTTTAAAGACGCCTATTACCTGGCCGGCCAGGTCTTCGTGGATCTCGGCGTAGAGGGCGCCTATGGGGGACAGTCGTTCTTTACCCAACTGGGCGATGGCCTGGTAGAAGATGACGGGGTCTTCATCCTTTACGAAGAGAGCGATATGGGGTTCATTGTCGACGACATGGGGCGACATGGAGGATTTGTCCTTCAGGGGGATATAGGGGGGATTGCTGACAATGAGGTCGAGCGCGGGGAGGTATTCCCGCTGGCGGCTGTCAAGGATATCCATCAGCCGGAAGTCAATGTCTGCTTGGAGGTCGGTGGCGTTGCGACGGGCTACCGTGAGGGCGTCGGGGCTGATATCACAGGCATGCACAATGGCAGCGGGCCGCTTTTTTTTGAGGGAGATGGCGATGCAGCCGCTGCCTGTTCCGACGTCGAGAATGGAGAGGGGGGTAGCGGGGGATTCGGAGGCCACCCATTCCACGAGCTCTTCCGTCTCGGGACGTGGTATCAGGACGTGCTGATCCACGTAGAATTTCATTCCGCAGAACCAACTTTCGTGAAGGACGTACTGGACGGGCTGATTTTTTGTCAATGAGAAAATATACTGGTGGAAGACGTCAGTCTGGAAGGGGCTGAGCGTGACGTCCTTATTCAGCAGGCGATCGATCTTTCTCTTCCCGGTAATATTCTCCAATACAAGGTCGCCGATCTGTGCGGCCTCCCGTTCGCCATAAAGCGGGATGAGGCGGGCGAGCAGCTCCCTTTGTGCCTGTTGTATATCCATGCTTAAAAATAAGTAATTTTGCAGCTTGAACTTTCCGGAATTATACTTATATCGTTGTATAGAGCTGGCCCGGCTGGGGGCCGGCCATGTCGCCCCCAATCCCATGGTAGGGGCGGTGCTGGTGCATGGGGACAGGATCATCGGGGAGGGGTATCACCAAATTTATGGGCAGGCGCATGCGGAGGTGAACTGTATCGCCTCTGTGAAGGAGGAGGACAGGCCTCTGATCCGGGAGTCAACGATCTACGTATCGCTCGAGCCCTGTGCTCATTTTGGCAAGACCCCGCCATGTGCGGACCTTATCATACGGGAGGGTATACCCCGGGTGGTGGTGGGATGCAGGGATCCGTTCCCGGAGGTGGATGGGAAGGGGATCGAGAAGCTGCGGGCGGCGGGTGTGGAGGTGACCGTGGGGGTGCTGGAGCAGGAGTGCAGAGAGCTGAACCAGCGGTTCTTTACCTTTCATACGAAACATCGTCCTTATATCGTGCTGAAATGGGCGCAGAGCATAAATGGAAGGATGGCCGGACAGGGCGCGCGGATGTTGATCTCCAATGAATATACGAACAGGCTGGTGCATAAATGGAGAAGCGAGGAGGCGTCGATACTGGTGGGTACGAATACGGCGCTGGTGGATGATCCGTCCCTGACGGTGCGGCTATGGAAGGGGGTTAATCCTGTCCGGCTGGTGATTGACAGGGATCTGAGCCTGCCGGCGCATCTGCGGCTTTTTGATGGGGAGGCGAGGACGATCGTGTTCAATGAGCTGCTGCATGAACAGCGGGGGCATCTGGAGTATTATCAGCTGGCGACGGACAGCAGCCTGGTGCATCAGCTGGCGATGGCTTTGTATCAGCTGAAGATATCCAGCGCGCTGATCGAGGGTGGGGCGGCGGTGCTGCAATCCTTTATCGATGAAGGATACTGGGATGAGGCGAGGGTTATAACCAATGAGACGTTACAGATACCGGATGGGCTGGCGTCGCCTGGATTGCGCGGTGAGCGGCTGGTAGGGCAGGAGCGGCTATTTTCGGATGTGATAAACTATTACCGGCCGGTGACAGACGGGCCGGACAGACCGGACGGCCAGAAGGACAGACATTAGCGGTATGCGGGAATTGGTCTATTTTTCGGGCAAGAACAATTCCCGCACTTTAACTTAAAACATGGCAGAGCAAGACTTTTATTATACGATAGAAAAAGAGGCTACGGCGGAGTTCAAGGACAGGGGTAGCAAGTTTATCGGCTATGCCATACCGGTGAGCAGCGTGGCGGACTTTTCGGAGAAGCTGAAGGAGCTGAAGAAGCTGCATCCCAAGGCTACGCATCATTGTTTTGCCTACCGGCTGGGGCTGGATGGGAACGTGTTTCGGGTGAGTGATGACGGCGAGCCTTCGGGGTCGGCGGGGCGGCCTATACTGGGGCAGATAGACAGCAAGGAGCTGGTGAATGTGCTGGTGGTGGTGGTGCGGTATTTTGGAGGGACGTTGCTGGGGATACCGGGGCTGATCAATGCCTATAAGTCGGCGGCGGCCCTGGCGTTGCAGACGACGCCGCTGGTACAGAAGCAGGTGGAGCAGGAACTGGTGGTGCAATTCGACTATACGCAGATGAATGAGATCATGCGGGTGGTGAAGCAATACAATGGACGCGTGATCCGGCAGGAGATGCAGCTGTTTTGCAGTATGACCATTGGGGTCCCCAAAAACCGGGGTTCCGAGGTTCAGTATCTGCTGAAGGAGCTGCGAAATGTGGAGGTGAGCGCGCGGGTGTGAGGTCCCGATAAACGAGGAGGGGCCTGCTAAGGGCGTGAAACCTGCTAAACCAGGACCTGAGACCTGCCAGTCGATGGGGGCTGCTAAACATACAGGAGCCCCTGAATGGGGCTCGTCCGAAGGACAGACATTAGCGGTTTGCAGGAATCGGGCTAAATTTAGTCTGGAGCCCAATTCCCGCACATACTTTAGGCCCATGTTTAGCCGTTATAGGCCCTAAGCAAATCACTATCCCTTGAGAAACCTCCGTCTGACCCTGACCCTCATTGTATTGGCCTGTATTACGGCCTTTCCTGCCTGTGATAAGTACGCGGATACTTCCACTTATTCCAACGATCTTCCAGCCGACAAGCTTGTAACGGCCAGCCTGCAGGGGCGGGTGCTGGACGAGAATGGAAGTCCTGTGCAGGGGGCTGCTGTGAACAGCGGCACGGCCAGCACGACTACGGATGCGAATGGGGTTTTCTCCTTTACCGATGTACAGCTATCTTCCAGATTCGGCTTTGTAAAGGTGGCAAAGGACGGTTATTTCACCGGATCGCGGAGCATACTCACGGAGGCGGGCAGCTCGAATTTTGTCACCATCACGCTGCTGCCACGGGCTTCCAAGGGAACTTTTTCCGCGACGGCAGGCGGCTCCGTTGTAGTGACGAAGGGCGATACCGTTGCCTTTGACGGAGGGGCGGTGGTGACGGCGTCTACCAATGCAGCCTATACGGGTACGGTACATGTATTTGCCGCCTACCTGGACCCAACGGACAAGGATATATCCAGTCATATGCCGGGCGATCTGCGGGGCATCGGCACGGATGGGAAGGAAACATTATTGCAATCTTTCGGCATGATGGTGGTCGAGCTGGAAGGCGATGCGGGAGAAAAGCTGCAGATAGCCAGTGGAAAAAACGCAACGCTTCGGATGGCCATTCCTTCGTCTTTGCAGGGCACGGCACCGGCGTCGATACCTCTGTGGTATTTCAATGATACGACTGGAAGGTGGATACAGCAGGGATCGGCCGAGCGGCAGGGTAATAACTATGTTGGTCAGGTGCCTCACTTCTCCTGGTGGAACTGCGATGCCTCTTCGGGAACGGTGATCTTCAAGGTCTATGTAAAGGATCAATCCGGCAATCCGCTGGCCTATACATTTATGCAATTCGTCTCTCCCAGTTTTGGCACCCGGGGTGGCTATACGGATGCCAATGGATATGCCAGCGGCATGATACCCAAGGGAGTGGCGCTACAGCTGCAGATCATGAACCCTTGCGGCAGCATGGTGGGCGGCGCCAATGTGGGGCCTGCACTGGCTGACCAGGACCTGGGTACGATAACGGTGTCCGATACCAGGTATTCGCTTGTCATATCGGGCAATGTGGTGGATTGCAACAATGCAGCCGTGGACAGCGGATATGTGACGGCGTTAGTGGATAAGATGCCATATTGGGCGAAGGTGTCGAAGGGCGCTTTTTCATTCACGGTGAAGCGTTGTTCCTATGATATGACGTCGGTGTCGCTGGCGGCGGCGGATTATACCCATCACGAGCAGGGCAGCGGCGTGGTGATGACGGCGGACACGGGCAAGCTGGACGCGGGACAGCTGACGGCCTGTGGTACCACTATCGAACAATACTTTTCCATATCAGTGAACGGTCAGACCTATACGATGAACTATCCTGTAGACAGCATCGGCTACTGGCTGGCTAACAGCATGAGCAATTTCAATTCCCTGCCTGTTACAGGCAGCGCGGGCAATTCGCTGCAATTCGGGGTGCCGACCCTTACGGGGACGGGTACTTTTCCCGTGAGCGGTTTTTCTCTCTATACGCCTAACCAGGTCTACTTCCAGAATGGGGCCATGCAATGTACTATTTCCCAGTTCGGGAATATAAACGACTTTATTCTGGGCAGTCTCAGCGGGTCTTTAAAAGATACATTGAGCCAAACCAACTATCCCATGACGGGCAGCTTCAAGGTGAGAAGGACGGAATAAGTGTTACTTATTAGTGGTAAATGGGTATTTTTGACCAGAACAGGAGCGTAATCCACAATAAAATCTTCCCAAAGAGTACCGGCATATTATAGGACCAGGAGGGCCAATTTCTGTCCCTATAGATGTATATCCATCGTTTACATTCTAAGAAAAACCACTATGTACTCTTTAAATCCACGTA